>SXGU01014793.1_pt1 | contig 21301 bp, 23 predicted proteins | sample 3174531 | NCBI WGS metagenome assembly SXGU01 (sample SAMN11356863, study PRJNA531348) | freshwater metagenome | isolation source: freshwater sample F1-140 | place: China: Fuxian Lake, Yuxi | collected 2017-12-25 | reverse complement strand
CGTTCTCCACTACCGCGTTAGCGGCAACGAGCATACCTCATGCTACTCGATAACGAGTAGGAAGGTATAGTCTCATCGACATAACCTCACATGAAGTTGTATGCGAGAGGGCCGCGTCCTTGACCACTAGACTACAAGAGCCGGCTAAAAGAACTACAAATAATCATTTAAAAGATTATCTAAAAATCGTAAGTGAATTTATCGAGTCTATTAAAAATATCTTGGGGGATTTTTCCTTCCAAGACATTTCCATCTTTATCAATAACAAATTTCAAAAACTTTTCAGGGCCATTTCCAATAACTTGAATCACATGACGATCCCAAACAGAAACATCTGTCGGGAATTCGGAGATTGCATAATTTGCCCCTTCAATTTTACCACGCACTCGCGAGATTCCATAGTCTGCCTCACAAGAGCTTTGTACAACTATAGTCTCTAAACTATCATAAACTTGTTTTCCAAAATCAGGTGTATTTTCCATCGCAAAATCCAAAAATTTGAGTATTTAAACATGACTAATAGGGTTGTTAAATTGGACAGGATGTTTTGTTTTTCCAAACAAGAAATAAATAATAATTTTCAAAAACCAAATCCTCTATTTAAATGCTTAAAGAGTTTTACTCCGAATATTTAAATTTTCTAAGAATATCTATCAAATTTGAAGGAAGGTCTCTATCGGAGTTTCCATCATTCCAAATTGTATAGCCTAATTTTCCATTATTTTCTAAAATTTGAACATATTTTCTAGATTGAATAGAACTCTCTCCAAAATTATGGACTAAAGTATAAAAAATTTCATCAACTCTTCCGTGAGCTGTGCCTATTCTTATATCTCCCCTAGAAAATGAGGAACTGATAGGGCGATTTGAACTAAGCAAAACTATCTTTTCAACTTCCGAATAAACAATTTTCCCAAAATCACTCACAAAAAACGTAAAGAAAGTTCATATTTAAAGGTTACAAATTTAAATTTAGATAATTAAATATAAATAAATTCTTGATAAATAAACAAATCTTCAATATCGATAAAGAGTTCATCAGAAACTCATTACTTCTCAGAAAAAAACTTCGCAATCATCAGATGAGAAAATCCACAACAATGAAATAAATATAGAGTATTCAAATCCATCGATTATAGCCCCGCCAGGAAATCATTACTCAGCAGCGAGTCTCCGAGCCTGTGAGGAGTATCGAGCAATAGAGTAATTATGTTGTTCGAATCCGATAATAGCCCCGCCAGGATTCGAACCTGGGTCACCGGAGCCAGAGTCCAGTATACTTGACCACTATACTACAGGGCTTTTTTGACAAAGTCAAAAATTTCTACTAAAAATAATATAAAAAATCAGTTTAAAAGAGTTTTGCTAAAGAAAAAAGACTAAATTTATATATACGCAGAGAATCTTCAAAGTTCAAGAAAGATGGATGATGAATTTATAGTTAAAAAGGAAGTACAGGCACAAATAATAGAATTATCCGGAGATCAGAATGGAAAAAATAAAGCGACAGAAGAAGAAATAAATCAGATTTTAAGGACGATTGCTCCAGGAACAAATTTCAGAACAGCAATAGAAGGAATTGTCAATGCTGGAAAAGGAGCTTTGATTATAGTAGAAATTGATGGAATAGGTTCAATTCTTGATGGAGGTTTCAAAATAAACAGCAAATTTACTCCTCAAAAGATGATAGAACTTTCAAAAATGGACGGGGCAATAATATTATCAAGAGATATGAAAAGAATAACTTATGCAAATGTAATGATTTACCCAGATAAAAAAATTCCTACAAAAGAAACAGGAACAAGACACAAAACTGCAGAAAGAACTGCAAGAATGATGAACACTTTAGTTATATCTGTTTCAGAAAGAAAAAAAGAAATAACGGTATATTTCAAGAATTTTAGACATGCTTTACAAGATGTAAATGAATTACTTAGAAAAGTAAATGAACGCGTTCAATTAATAGAAAAACAAAGAGAATTATTTGATATTAATGTCGAAAAATTAACGCAAATGGAATTAAGAAATTATCTTAGTCTACAACAAGCTTCAGCAGTTATACAAAAAGGAAGAATGATTGAGAGAATGACTTCTGATCTCAAAGATCTTCTAGTAGAAATAGGTAATGAGGGTAATGTAATAAAAACAAGACTTAAAGAGCTATTATCAAATGTAGAAAAAGAAACAAATCTAGCAATAAAAGATTATACTAAACTTGATTTGAAAAAATCAAGAGTTTTGATAAATAGTTTGAATTACGACGAGCTTATTGATATAGCGAATATAACAAAATCTATGGCTTATGAGCAAAATATTAAAGTCGATAAAATACGAGGATGGAGAATACTTTCAAAGACCTCATTAGAAGAACAAGACATAGCGATATTAACGAGAGACCTTACAAGTTTAGGAAAAACCATTCATTCAAACTTAAATGCTTATAAGAATTCATTAGGTGAAGAAAAAGCTATTCTATTTAAAGAAGAGATTGACAAGATAAAGTTAAGCTACTTCTCATAGGTAATGTTTAAAAACCTCTTTTTGTAAAAAAATAGATGAAACGCTCATCAAGACGCTGGAAGAAAAAGAATCAAATGCGATGGAAGTGGCAACGCAAGAGATTAAGAAAGGAAAAGAGAAAGAGAAAGCTACATAGAGCAAGAACGGGATAATTATAATTATCTGCTAGTTTTATATCCAAGCATAAAAAACAAACTACTCAGTCTATTGATATATCTATAAATCTCTCCCCTTAATCCTTTTTCTCTTAGAAGTCCTACAAGAGAAATTTCCAAATCTCTGCATCTTATTCTGCATTCATTAAATGATATGGATTCTTTACTATTAAATCTAACAAATTTATTAGGGGGCTCTCCTAAGGACTCAATATATAATTCGAGTTCATCTAAATCTTGTAAAGTTATGGGGGCATGAATACATTCTCCCGGACAATTTGCAATCTCTCCGGCAGTTTGCCATAATTTTTGCTGAATTTTTTTGAGAATATCGGTATAAGTCCCATGATCATTAAGAAGTACATAATCAATAGAAGATTGCAAATTGTCTATCTTGCCATTTGCAATAATTACCGGATCATTTTTAAGAACGCGCAATCCAGAAAAATCAGAAGTAAATCCCGAATCTCCCAAAGCAGTATATACTTTTCTAACCACAATTCTCAATGTGAAAAAGAGTAAATAAATATTATTATCAAAAAAACATGTATTCCTCCAAATTCCCCATTTCAAGGATAGAATATATTTGTTTTTTAGAGGATTGATATATTAACTCTATCTAAATGAAATAGTTTTCAATAATACTCAATCGACATGACAAGAGAACATAAATCTTTATAATCCAACATCAGCCTAAATTCAAGTAAAGAGGATAACATGACTCAAAGCGAAATTTGGACAGAAAAATATAGGCCATCTATATTTGACAATGTAGTAGGTCAACAAGAAATAGTAAAAAGAGTGCGTGCATTGGTTCAAGCAATGAACATTCCTCATATAATGTTTGCTGGACCGTCTGGAACTGGAAAGTCCACTTTAGCTTTAATTATCGTAAAAGAATTATTCAAAGAAAAATGGAAAGAAAATTATCTTGAGTTAAATGCATCAGATGAAAGAGGAATAGAAGTTGTTCGTCAAAAGGTAAAAGATTTTGCAAGGACAAAGGCAATGGGAACAGTTCCATTCAAAGTAATTTTCTTAGATGAAGCAGATGCATTAACTACAGAAGCACAACAGGCATTAAGAAGGACTATGGAAAATTATACAAATACTTGCCGATTCATAATGTCTTGTAACTATTCAAGTAAAATAATAGATCCGATACAATCCAGATGCGTGGTTTTCAGATTCAAATTATTGGAAAAAAAAGATATTATTTCAGTAATAAAAAGAATATCTGAAAATGAAAAATTGAAAATAACAGATGATGCTCTCGAAAGTCTATACGAGATGAGTGAAGGAGATTGTAGAAGAGCAATAAATCTTTTACAAGCAACGGCATCGATAGCTCTAGATATAAATGCAGAAATGATACGAATGATATCTGCATCATCAAAACCTACCAATGTTAAAATTGTTTTAGACTATGCACTAGCAGGAGATTTCGTAAATGCAAGAGAAAAAATGCTAGATATAATGTTAAAGGACAGCGTTTCAGGAACTGATATAATAAAGGCTATGCAAAAAGAAATCTGGAATCTTCAAATAGAACCAGAAACAAAAGTTAAGCTCACAGAAAAAACTGGAGAAACCGAATTTAGGATGAGTGAGGGCAGTGACGAATTCGTTCAACTCCAAGCATTATTAGCTTCATTTGTTCTTGCAGGATTAAAAGAAGAAATTTAAAATGAATCTTCCAACAAGCTTTGTAGAAAAATATCGTCCAAAAACAACAAAAGAAATAGTCGGACAGGAAATAGCAATAATGGAAGTTAATAAATTTCTAAAAGAATTTCCAAAAAAAACAGGACTTATTTTGCATGGTCCTCCTGGAACTGGAAAGACAACTCTTGCCCATGCCATAGCAAAAGAACTAGATTTAGATATATTTGAATTGAATTCGTCAGATTTAAGAAACAGGGCAAAGTTAGATGAGGTTTTAAAACCAGCAGCAATGCAACATAGTCTTTTCAAATCTGGAAAGTTGCTTTTGATGGATGAAGTTGATGGAGTAACTGGGGAAGATAGGGGAGGCGTTCCAGAATTAATAAGAATTTTAGAAAAAACAGCACATCCGATAATCATGACTGGAAATGATATTTGGGATTCTAAATTTTCAGAATTGAGACCAAAATGCAAACTAGTAGAAATGAAACCAATAACAATAGAAAATTTAGTAAAGGTAATTCATAGAGTTTTAAAGCAAGAAGAAATTGAAGAAAATCCTCACTTTTTAAAACAAATAGCGATAAAATCTCAAGGAGATCTAAGAGCAGCATTAAATGATGTTCATACTTATGTTTTAACAGACAAATCAAATGTAAATTTTCTTGAAGAACGCCATAAAGAAGAGAGTATTTTCAATATTTTAAAAAAACTTTTTCAAAATAAAGAAGATAATCTACAGCTTTTTGACAGCACTTCAATGTCTCTTGATGAAATTTTATTATGGATAGAAGAAAATATACCCCGAGAATATAAAGGAAAAGAATTAGCAAGAGCGTATTTATCCTTGGCAAAGGCCGATGTTTTTCGCGGAAGAATATATCATCATCAATATTGGCGTTTTCTTTTATATCAGAATATTTTTCAGAGTGCGGGAATTTCTCACGCGAAAAAAATAGCAAAATCTTCATTTACAAAATACGAACGACCAAGTAGGATTTTAAAAATTTGGCTCAATAACCAAAAAATGGCCAAGAAAAAAACAATAGCTCAAAAATATGCGCGTTATGTTCATTGTTCAACGGCAAGAGCAATGTCTGATTTTCCATTAATAAAAAAAATTATATCTCAAAATTCAAACACACTCAAAAATCTTCAGTTGTCAGACGAAGAAATTGATTTCATCAAAAGATAATATTTATCTTAAATTAAGTCACTACATAGTTACAACAACAAATAGGTTTAAAAACCTAGATTATTAAAATATGTATGGAAGATTTTAGATTCAAACCATATAACCGATTGTCCTTAACAGATTCAAATGGTCTGGTATTTACATGCAAAGATGAGGACAAATACAAAGTAACATATAACTCACAGATTTCTGGTCCAAAAATACTGAAGCGACAAAGTGAAAGTGTTGTTTGGACTCTATTTTTCGGAGGAATACCACAATATATGCAAGATAACGAGATACGAGACAGAAAAATCACGACTTTAAGACGAATGACGACTAGTCACGAAATAATTCTAGAAGAACTTGCTAAATATGCAGAAAATGTGATTTTTGAGGGAATAGACCCCCTTAAGGACAAAGAAATTCACAGAAAAAGACGTGCGACCGTAGAAAATGTGCTTTATGATCCAGATAGTCTCGGTATCGCAGAGCATCTCATTCGCCCAAAAGTTGGAATGCGCATCGCAATAGGATTATTAATATTCAATCGAGGAAATAAAGATAAAACTCTAACTTCTAAATTAAGAACCATTGTTTCAGATTCCCCAATTTCAGAAATCTACTGTTTGCCAGAATAATTTTTCTCAACTCTGTTCCAATTAATAAGATTCCACCAAGATTCAATAAATTCACTTCGACGATTTTGATATTTCAAATAATAAGCGTGTTCCCACAAATCAATAACCAAGATAGGTTTTTTTCCGATAGACAATGGTGAATCTTGATCCTTCGTCGGAATAATTTCCAAATTATTAGTTTTAGAATCACTCGCTAACCAAACCCATCCACTTCCAAACAAAGCCAAAGACTTTTCAGTAAATTGTTTTTGAAACTCAGAAAAACTTCCAAAATCACGCACAATAGATTTCAACAAATTTCCAGAACATTTTCCACTTAAAGAAGCAGGACACATTATCTCCCAGAAAAAATTATGATTAACAAATCCTCCTCCAAAATTTCTAACAGCTGTCTGAATATCAGAATGGACAGAATTCAAATCCTTCAACAAATCTTCAACTTTCTTTTCAAAAAGCGAGGGATACTTCTCCAAAGTTAAGTTAAGTTTATCACAATAAGTTTGGTGGTGCTTAGAATAATGTATTTCAACAGTCTTGGCGTCCATATACGGCTCTAATGCGTCAAAGGCATACGACAATTTAGGCAAAGAATGTTTCTGCATTTCAAAGATTAAATAATTCAATATTTAAAAATTTCCATAAATTCTGAAACATCCTGGTTATGTAGCTCCAATCTTTTTTCCATAACCTATTTAATGAGAAGAAACTCTTTATTTAAATGGGTTACAATATAATTCTCGGTCGCGATAAATCAGATAAGAAAAAATTCGGAGACGCAGGACTAGTTCAGATAGGTAAAAGCTATGTAACTATGGGAAATTATACTTCTTTATCAAACACTCTGCTTTTGGATGTTGCTCGTTCACATGTCATTTTAGTTGCTGGTAAACGTGGATCTGGAAAATCATACACGCTTGGCGTAATAACTGAAGAAATAGCTAATCTTCCCCCAGATGTGTCAAGAAATATAGCTCCGTTAATATTTGACACAATGGGAATATTTTGGACAATGAAATTCAAAAATGAAAAAGAAAAATATCAATTATCAGAATGGAATCTGGAACCAAAATCCCTCCCAATAAGAGTGTTTGCACCAGTTGGAAAAATAGAAGAATATGAAAAAAAGAACATACCTGTAGATAAACCTTTTGCGATAAAGGCATCTGAATTAGAAGCAGAAGATTGGATAACTACTTTCAATCTTTCAATGACTTCTTCAGAGGGAGTTCTTATAACTAATTCAATAGCCTCACTAAAAGAAGAATCAGATGACTTCACAATACAAGATATAATTAAAAAAATAAATCAATCTCAAAATGTAAGTCAAGAAAACAAGAATATCGCATCTTCATTATTTCAAGCTGCAGAAAGTTGGGGTATATTTTCAAAGGAAAAAGAAGGAACCGAGATAACTGATTTAATCAATGCGGGAATAACAACTGTTTTAGATTTATCAGTTTATAGTTCAATAGGTGCTTTCAATGTTAGAGGATTAGTAATTGGTTTAGTTTCCAGAAAACTTTTTACACAAAGAATTAACGCCAGAAAACAAGAAGAAATTCAATCAATTCAACACGGAATAGATTTTATGAGCTATAATCCTACAAGAGACACCCCGTTAGTTTGGTTATTTATAGATGAAGCTCATGAATTTTTACCAAAAACTTATAAAACACCAGCAACAGATGCATTAGTTCAAATTCTTAGAGAAGGGCGTCAACCAGGAATTTCATTAGTTCTTGCAACACAACAACCCGGACAAATACATCAAGATGTAATGACTCAAGCAGACATAGTAATCGCGCACAGAGTCACAGCTAAACCAGACATAGAAGCTCTAAATCAAATAATGCAAACATACTTATTGGAAAACATAAAAACATCTTTGGATAACCTTCCGTCAAGTAAGGGTTCAGCTATAATTTTAGACGATAATTCTGAAAGAATTTATCCAATGCGTATGCGTCCACGCCTCACATGGCACGGAGGAGAATCTCCAGCAGCAGTTAAAGGTCAAACCACGATTTAGATACCTTTAAAAATCAATTTTTAGTGATAAACCTATGAACGTCTATGAAGCAAGAAAATTAATTATAGATGATAGTTTAGACTCGCAAGTCGCCGATTTTTTGGGAACAGAGCTAAAAAGAAATCCAGAACAAAGAAAGGATTTATACGAAGCAAGAAATACTCTTGACCGATACAATTTTATGGCAAGACATTCAAACAAAGAAATAGACACAAATTTGTCTTACATGACCGAACACGGCGAATAATTTCGACTAATTTAATCAATCAAAACTCATTATATAAATAAATTAAAAATCGCTTTTCTTATACGGCTCGTTTATATTTGCGTCGTTATACAAAATTTTCAACGAATTCAAAATCACAGGTTCAATTTCGTTTCTGTGTTTAAGAGCATATTCAATAATTTTCGGAGAAGTGTCTAAAACCTCCGCAGTTTCTTGAGAGTTAAATTTACATCTATCTAATGCATCATAAATTTCACTTGCTAAACGATAAGTTAATGCTTTGTGATTTTCCCTAGAACCAAACTCTTTAATTGATTTGAAAGAGATTTGTTTTTTCTCTCGCAAGCCCCAGTTTAAAATATTGTTTCCAACAGCATAACTCTGAACTCCTAAGAAATAAGCAATATCCGTAGAAGACATTTCTACATTTACAGAACGTTTAATCGCTTCTTTTTTATATTTAGGAGTTACTACTCTTTGCTTTACGTCATCTCCACGTATCATCGGTGAAACTCCTACAGCGTTAAGAATTTTTCCAACCTGAACAAAATGATAACTCGATCCTTCAGCTAATTCCCTCAACGAAAGTTTCTGACCATTTTTCTGGGCATCTTCATATTTTTCAAAAATGGTCAGCAAATCATCAAAAGAATGACTTGCTAATCTGCTTCCTGAATTTTGTCTTGGTTTATCTAAATATTCAAGTGCTTTTTCATACGCCCAACCTTCTTTTTTTGCAAGTTCATTAGTTCTTTCAGTTATATGCCCAAGAATCTCGCTAAGTTCTGTGTTTCTTTCACTTTCTTTGAAAGTTTTAGTTTGTATTTGCCTGTTTGTTTTGAAAAATTCTTTTTTTCCATGTGCTTTAATAATTTGTCTTGCCCTCTCTCCACTTACTCCATAAAATTCTCCAATTTTACTCAAACTTAATCCTTGTTCTATCAATGAATCTAAATCAGGACGATTTACTTGCGCGTGACCTCCCTTAGGAAGTTCAATATTTGCCTCTCCAGCATATTTCATTATAGTTGTATAAGAATAATTTGTCTCGTTCATAATACTCGTTATTGAATTAGCTCCTTTAGCAATTGCATCTCTAATTTCAGTCGCAATTTGCGTTCCTTTTATTCCAGAACGGCCCCATTTAGGGAGGTCAATATCTGCCAATTCGGCATGTTTCTTTATAATGGCATAAGGATAATTTGTCTTTTCTATAATGTTTGTTATCGAATAAGCACCGTTAGCGATAGCATCTCTAATTTCAGTTACAATCTTTGCTTCATCACAACTCAATTCAAGACGTTTATTTTTTGAAGAAATGTCTCCGTTAGTTCCAAATACGAATTCTTCTAAATTTTTATTGTTTTTTTGTTTTTTCGGCCATTTAATTCCTGTTTCTCTTCCATAAATTCTAACGCTACCTTTGGAAATCCCGAGTTCCGAGGCAATTTCATCACGCGACATCCCAGAATCATATAATGCTCTTACTTGTTCCTCCATTTTTGCGAAGGAATCTTCTAAATTGTTATTCATAAAAAATCACAAAATTACCACTTTATAAAGATTACTAAAAATGACTAAATTTTATAAGATTTAATAAAATTTGAAAGGGAAAATTTATAAACCAGTATTTTGCAAAATTTGATATAATGAACCAATCATATATGTCTGGAAATGAATTTGTAGGAAAAATCTTAAATGGTGAAAGAGATTTTTCAAACATCAGATTAGAGAAAAGATTCAATCTTAACAAACACGAAGGATTCATAACATTAAATGATTATTTGAAAAGTCAGACGAATTTATCAAGCAATCCAATTATTATAGATAACTCGGATTTTAAGGGCATCTCTGCAAGAGAGTTGCATCTCCCATACATTTCAGGAAAATCTGTTAATTTTAGGTGGGCTAAACTTTACAAAGCGAATTTTGAATGTTCGAATTTTGAAGGGGCAGAAATTAGATGGGCAAGTCTTATAGATGCGAATTTTGAATGTGCGAATCTTTACAACACGATTTTTAGAAGTACAAATCTCAGAGATGCTAACCTTAGATATGCTAATCTTGAAAAAGCAAATCTTAGCTGGGTGAATCTTGAAGGATCTAATCTTGAAAGAGCTAATCTTGGATGGGCGAATCTTGAAGGATCTAATCTTGGATGGGCGAATCTTGAAGGATCTAATCTTGGATGGGCGAATTTTAGACAGGCAAGTCTTATAGATGCAAATCTTAAAGGGGCAAAGATTTACAAGGCGAATTTTGAAGACACAATTCTTAACGGTACGAAATTAGAGAAAAAATATAGTATCAATAAAAAGAAGAAAATTCTCAAACAAATCAAACCTTAATTCAAAATATTCAAATCAGTCCTATATCTAAACTTCCTCGTTCCAATATCTCCGGCTTTAACAATACGCAAAATCTTAACTTTTTTTCCCGCTTTTTCGGCCTCTTTAGTTATAAGGCTGCGAAGCAGTCCAACTTCAGATTCAAAATAAAATCCATAGTAATGAATAATCGTTCCCTTTTGAGCAACGCGAAAAGCGACGTCCAAAAAACTATCCTCTAAATTTGGACGAGCCATTACTATCCTATCAAATTTCCCAGATATCTTTTTACCTTGCCCAATAACGCGTCTAACGTCTCCTTGGACAGCAGAAACAGCTCCAATAAGTTTATTGCGTTTAATATTCTCAACAGCGTATTTAGAAGGTTCTTTTCCTAATTCAACACTGATTACTTCTTTTGCCTTTTTCATTTTACCAATAACAATAGCAAACGGAGCAACACCTCCAAACATTACAAGAACTCTCTCTCCTTTTTTCACAAAAGAAGCAATATTCTTTCTTTCCTCTGATAAACGAGGAGAAAAATAAGAAGTATCTATATTAAACCTAAATTCGCATCCATTTTCACGATACAAAGCTTCGCGAGTTTTTTCACCAGCAAGCCACTTCGTCTTAAGTGTTCGTAAGCGTCCGGAAAACTTACCTATTTTCTCAACAACGGTAGTCACGGCTTTATGTTTATTCAGATAATCAACAGCGAATTTCTTTTTATTTTTTACAGAAGTATCTCTGTCAAATTTCAAAATAGCAATATTTCCAACGACATCGTAACCAATTTTCTTTAAATTTAAAAATTGGATAGGCTTCAAATCTTTGTTGGATAAATAACTTTTTCTAATCATATTCAGTAATAAACAAAAGTATAAAGAGTTTAAAAGTTTAACATAAAATAAAAAATCAAGAAGCCTGTTTCGCAAGATCTATATTTCGTTGCCTAAGAGTTTTTATCTGTTCATTAATAGCCTCGTAAGTAGGATTATCTTTACTCGTATCTCTCAATTTATCTTCAAAATCTCTTATTTTCTCATCATTCTTTGCAATGGACAACCAAAGATCTCTCACGCGAGCAGCATTCGCCTTTTGTCTCTTAAGATATGTCTGAATGGACTCATCTATAAATAAACCATAAATAAATGCAATAACTGCACCCCATAAATAAACACTCTCATAAGCTTCTAACTCATTAGTAATCCATAAACCTAAATAAATAATGCCATAAAGAGACCATGCAACTTTTTTAACACCTGACGAAAAGTCTTGGAGAAACAACCAATAAATCATAAATGGCAAAATACCTGCGACAGTAATAAACAAAACTTGATATTGGACAAGAATGGTATTTATCCACACAAAGTTAATGCCTCTGACAGCTAAAATACCAATTATAACGGCAATCAATCTAAGAATTCCTTTGTTAGTTCTATTTTTGAAAACAGGTAAATTTTCTAAAACAAGACCTATAATAATAGAAATAATAATAAATAATAAAGTTTTTTCAAATAACAAATATCCTGTCCAATCTTGTCCTCCCAGCAAAGCACGAAGTAGAGGTTCTAAATTTTCAACAAGGGAATTAATAACCTGTTCAGTTCCATAAAAAAATCCACTACTATCACCATAATATTGTTGAGCTGAAACAATTCCCATTAAACCAAACAACAAAACAGATACAAAAAAATTAATTTTCATAGGATAAATAAATCAAACAAGTATATAAATATTATAGATGAGACACATCTGGCAAAGGCACACCTAATAATGAAGCAGTACCCTTTTCTCGCATTATAAGTTTCTTATACTCACCATCAGTCAAATGTCCTGCATCCCACCTATTTTGCAGACTTGCCAATTTCTCCAATAATTTCGATCTACGATCCATCTCATGCATCGCCATAAGACCTTCATGTTTGGTCATAATAAATGCTTTCTGTATAGTTCTATCTGCAAAAAGCATAATCAAAGACAAAATAGCTGTAAAAAAATATATGTAAACTGGACTAAGACCCGCAATCGTATGGTACGAATCAGTAGATGTTTCAGTAACTCCGTCAAAGGTAGTAAGTTTATCTATATTTCTTGTCTCAAATCCATAGGTTGTTGAATTTATGACATTAAAAGTATCAATTCTATATATAAACATCCCCATAAATACTACAAATGCAAAAACCCAGGCAATTTTCCTCATTGTAGCTGAAGGTAATTCTTTAACAAAAAAGAAATATATCAAAAAAGGAACTAACGATGTCATCGCAATCCCTAAAACAGAATAAGGCAAAATAACTGTGTCTATCCAATCTTGAGACAAATATCTAACTGACAATACAGAAACAGTCAAAGACAGAACAAAGGTCATTTTTCTATGTTGTTTTATAAATTCAATTTTGCCTAAAATAACCCAAACAAGTGAAAATAAAATTATAAAAATTAATAACTTTCCAAAGAACAAATCTCCATCAGTCGTATTACTTCCCAAAAGAAGCTTGCCTAATGGACTTAAAATACTATCATAAAAAGAACCACCTACACCAGACAACATTTCAAATAAATTTCCACCTCTAGGCGGAACACCTTGAGCAGAAACAACATTAACTAACAAAAGTAAAACAAAAACAAACACACTAATCTTTTTCATAAAGCATAAATACATCTACCATTTATAAACATTTCTAAAAAGAAACATTTATATTAAACTCTCTATTAATTAAAAAATGAATAAAAAATTATTTGTGCTAATTATCTTACTTGGGTTTTTATCTTCGATAGTTTGGGCGCAAACCTCTACAAATAAGACATTAAATGAAAATGCCAATAATCAAACAAATTCTTCTTTCAAACAATTAATTAATATAGATAAAGAAATTTTGAAAGATCCAACTCCCAAAATAGATGAACGCCTTGATAATGATATAAAAATTCCAAGCGCTATTCAGATGATAGCTCAAATTACTTTTGGAGTTAAGGGAAATATAAGTGTTTCAGCATTAATATTATTGCTATCAATTTGGACATGGGTTCTTTTACTTTTGGGAGGAATAACCCCTATGATTCCATTCTTTAAGAATAAAATAATGGCGTGGTTAGGAGCTCTCATAATAAATTTAGTAATAGCTCTTTCAGGAACCTATGTGACCATAGCCCAAATAATTTTAAACATAGGTAAAGAAATAAAATTTTTAAAGGATTGGTCTACTGGTTTTCTATTCTTTTGTGTAATAATAATAATTGTACTTTTCTATTTGTTCAAGAAAATATCAAAAAAAATACAGGAAAGAATGAAAATAAGTGAAGCAAAAGAAGAAGGACAGAACGTAGGAATATCTTTAGTTAAATCAACAGCACAATTTGATGCAACCACGAAATTCGGTAAATTATTCAATAAACTCTTAAAAATATAATCCTAAATTTATTTTATCTGAATACCTTTATTAAATGCTTCCAATTTTTTAAGTTTGAATTCTGTTTCATGTTTTTCAGAATTCTCTCTGGATTTTTTAAATTTCTCACTCACAAGTTTATTAATCTTAAAATAGAGAATAAATAAAAGTATACAAACCACAAAAGTAATTAGATTCCACCATTTGCTTTGTTTAAAAAATATTAATTTAAACATTGCACGAGATACTAAATAATAAAATTTGACATGTGCAAGCATAATCGCTACAAGAAAAGAAGCCATCCATCTTAAGAGATTATTTTTAAATATGGATAGATACCCATACATTGAAAGTCCGGTAAAAAGCCATAGCATAAAAACAAATAGCATCTCAACGGAAATGGCCCAATGCAATGAAAAAAGAACAACAAAAACAGCATCTATATTGATAAAGAAACTATTTACTTCTGAAATTAATTTGTTCTTTAATAAAAACTCTTTCCATTGAGATCCAATAAAATCCCCTTTATCTCTCTGTGCAATTTCTTTCGCCTTATCAAGCTTATCTTGAAGATTCTCAGAAGCATTTTCAATTTGATTCTCTAAATTACCAAGTTGGGCAGAAACAAAAACTAACAAAACAAAAGAAACAACAAACAATAAAACAAAAAACTTTCTCATATTAATTCAAACCCATAAAACAAAAAAAGAAAAACAAGTTTAAATAACTTTAGCAAAAAATTATTTCCCTAATGCTCTCTCAAGTTCCTTTAACGTTCTTCGCATCTCGTTAGTTTTACTAGTCCACGCACCTTTTACAGAACCTGTAAATTCTCCACTCTTTTTATCTCTATCAGAAATTTGAGCAGTTAAATTCGCGATATTGTCTCTTAGATTAGTTTCTTCTAAAGTAAGAAATTCTTCTTTAATTAATTTACCTACAAACTTCTTTTCGAATTTCCAAATCCAAAGAATAGTAAATACAATAACAGCTATATATGCAATAAGCATATTACCTTTTATTTGATCACTAGAATAACCCTCAATCAACTTATAGGCCATAACAACCACAAAAAGAAACCACATAAATCTAGCCAAAATTTTGCTTCCAAAATTTTCTTTACTCATTTCAATACTAAAGAAAATTAAAATCATCATAGGCACAATAGCGCTCATCACAAAACCCATAGCTGTATAAGAAACCATAACAGCATAGAGATCACTTGAAGATGTAAAAGCCATAGATAAGAAAGCGACAACAAGCGCAAACAAAAATTGAATATATTTATTTAAACCTTTAACAATTGGTAAAAACTTTGTAACCCCATAAACAAAGATGAATACTAAACCAGTCAACAAATATTTTGCAATATTTATACTAAGATTTCCTTCTTCCCAATCAGTAAACATACTTTTAATAGGATCGAATATCTTGCTACCAATTCCCTGTGCTAAAGCAAATGTTGAAAGAAAACTTAAAAATAAAATAGATAATACAAAAATTCCGACCGTCTTTTTACTCATCATCTTCAAACAGAACAAATTCTCTTATTTAAATATTTCTATCTTTTCAAAACAACTTAACTTGGGCATCTGATTTAATCATTTCTTTCAGTTTTAAAATCTGATTATTCACTCTCTCGTCAGAAAACTCGTGCCTATCAACCAGTAATTCACGAATCTTCGCCTCATCAAATTTAGGAAAAGAAACGCGTTGTTTTGAAACATTTGGCTTCTTGAATATCTCAAATATCTCACGCCAATCAAAACCTAAATCTCCGTGTCTTTCAATAACCTCTTGAAAAATGGAAATAGGATAAACTTTTTGTTTCACAAGAACAAGAGCTTTCTTAGGTCCAATCCCTTTAACACCCCCAGGATTAAAATCTGTTCCGACAAGAATAGCTAAACAAATAAGCTGATCCCAAGTGATTCCTAATTGGTTTATGACGCTTTCAAATTCAATCATTTCTGGAGCAATATATACAAAACCCGAAACAGTCTTTCTTTTCCGAGATAAAGTCAAATTCTGTATTAGTCTTGTGCCACCAACAACTAACGCATCATAATCCTGACTTCCCACAGCATAAGCTTGTCCATTTTTAACAAGTTCAGCACATTGCATCTCTCCCTCTCCTGGTGCCTGAACAACAGCAATTCCCATCGCTTCAAGAAGTTCCTTACTTTCAGAAATCATTTTTTCATCTAATCTTGAAAACCCTTTTGCATATTTGCCCATTCCTTCAACATCTTCTTCCACAACTGCTTCTTCATATTTTTCAGCCATTGAATCTCTTACAGCTTGTCGCAATTCGTGGGTCTTTCCTTTAAGAGGATGATATTCTCCATCAAAAACATAAATCAGTTTTATTCCTTCAGAAAGCAATGCTACATTTCTGTAAAACAATCCAGATAAATGAGAAGTAACATTTCCATTAGAATCCATCAAAGGCGTTCCATCAGGTTGCCGAACAGAAGAAAGAAATTGATACAACGCATTAAACGCATCAACGGCAATAGTTTTTCCTTTAAGTTCTGCAAAAGTAACTTCACGTCTATTCACCAAATCACCTATTTGCAGACCCATGTTCAAATTCCTCGTCTCAACATTTCGGGGGAATTTGAATACTTGAAATTTGTCAGAAATTTCATAGTGTTCAATTCTCCCCACTATTGCAAGTGAAGATGCGCAGTTGAAGAGTTGAAATCATAAAATAAAAAAAGTTAAAGAGTTAATAATAATATCTATTAAGAAAACGGAAGGTCAAGTTGTGTTCCTTTCTTTCTCTTTGTAGAAGAATCATTAAAATTTTTTGGAGCATCAAATCTCCTGCTCGCAATTTGAAACATTAATCTCCCTTGTAGCAACAATTCAGAATACTCCAATCCATTCGCATATGCTCTATTTTCAGAAACTTCAGAAACCAACGCCCTCAAATATTCTTCATTCTTGCTCGGCCCATATGCGATTATTTTATGTGCTTGCTCATCACTCATAAAAATATAATCTCTTCGCACCACAAATAATATTATCAGAACTAATTAATAAATATTGTTATCTTAAATTTCTCTCTTGTTCTCTAAGTTTAGCGTTTCTGTTTCTAACCTCAATGAGAACATCTAAACAATTTTGTCTTGCTAAATCTTCAACATCTCTATGGACTTCTCCAGTTAAATAACTATATAATTCATTTCTTTTAAGATTGGAATAAGATTTCAAATGGTAATGAACCGGACTTCCAGCTTCATTGATTTCGTGAGCTCTTCTCCTTAAACCTTTATCAGATACATCTTGAGGTAATCTCGCCAAAGCAATTCTGACAAGAGGAGAATAAGGACTTTCAAGAGATTTTTTTCTAATTAATTCATCAGCCAAATGTTGCTCATACAAATATTCGTCGTCTATCGGAACTCCCTCCCACATACATGCATTCACATAATCAGTGGGATTTCTTCCAAACCACGCATCTTTAACACTTTTGTGCATAAAAATATCAAATTAGAACCCTTTTAAACTTTGTCATTTTCAGTAGTAAATAATGCTCTCAAATAAATAAGAGTAATAGAAACACTAAAAAAGCAAAGATAACTTCAGATTTTATGAAAGGACATATAGTGAGTATCTCATCTTCAAACGATAACGAAAAAACAACAATAAACATATTCGGTCGTTTGGAAAACGGAAAATCTTTTGCAATAATGCTTCCATACAATCCATATTTTTACATCAGAGAAGAAGATGAAAAAAAAGCAAAACCACTTTTAGAAAAAACAAAAATAGAAAAAACAAATTTAGTAAATAAGAATAAAGAGAAAGTCATAAAAATAATTCACGAAAATCAAACAGAATTAAATAAAATAATAAAGGCGATTCATCAAAAAGAAATAAACACTTATGAAGCAGATTTAACTCCTTCAATAAGATACTTAATTGAAAAAGATATTCACAACACAATAGAAATTTTAGGAGAGTCAGAACCAGCGGAAAGCGTAGATTTAGTTTTTAAAAATCCATCAATAAAACCAGCAGAAGCAAATATTCCATTAAAAGTAATTTCAATAGATATAGAATCAAGCAAAAAAACAAACGAATTATTTTGTATAGGAATATATAATCCAAATAAAAGTATAAATCTAATAATCAGCGATAAGAAAGTAGAATCCGCAATAAACTGCAAAGATGAGAGAGAATTATTGACAAGATTCCGAGAAGAAATGATAAAATTAGACGCAGATATAATAACTGGTTGGCACGTAATTGATTTTGATTTAGACTATTTAAGAAAAAAGTTTGATGAACATAATATCCCGTTCAATTTTGGAAGAACAAATGAAAGAATAAGAATAAAGATTGAGGATAATTTTTTCAGAAATTCAACGGCAACAATTCCAGGAAGACAGGTTTTAGACGGATTAAACTTAATCAAGGACCCTTTTATTCAAGAAGCACCCTCCATAAAAAACAAAGAATTTGACTCTTACACATTAGAAGATGTTTCACAAGAAATGCTCGGCGAAGGAAAGTTAATTTCTGGCAAGAATAGGCACGAAGAAATAGAAAAACTATATGAAAAAGACAAAAAGAAAGTAGTAGATTATAACTTACAGGACTGCAAATTAGCCTATGATTTATTAATTAAAACAAAGATATTAGAGTTAGCCATTGAACGTTCATCACTTACTGGCCTTCCATTAAATAAATTGACTGGCTCAATAGTGGCTTTTGACTCTCTATATCTAAGGGAAGCTCACAAAAGAGGGATTGTTTCTCCAACAACAAGATACACAGAAAAAGAAGAGCGAATAAAGGGAGGTTTCGTAATGGAGCCAACGCCCGGAATATATCAAAACATCTTGGTAATGGACTTCAAATCGCTATATCCTTCTATGATGAAAACTTTCAATATAGACCCATTATCATTATTGGATAAAAAAGAAAAAAATTCAATAGAATCTCCAAACAAAGCATATTTCAAAAATGAAGATGGAGTTTTACCACATATTTTAGAGAAATTACATTTTGCAAGAGAAAAAGCGAAAAAAGAAAAGAGAGAATTAGCAAGTTACGCAATAAAAATAATAATGAATTCGTTCTTTGGTGTTCTTGCCTCTCCAAATTGTAGATATTATAATCTTGCGATGGCTAATGCAATAACACATTTTGGACAGATGATTATACAATTAACAGCAAAGAAAATAGAAGAAAAGAACTACAAAGTTATTTATTCCGATACAGACTCCGTATTTGTAGAAACAAATCTTAGCAAAGAAAAAACAATGTCTCTTGGAAAAGAACTACAAAAATACATAAACTCATTTTATGAAGAATTCGTGAAAAAAGAATACGATAGAAAATCTTTTCTGGAATTAGAATTTAAAAAACATTATCTGTCTTTGTTATTGCCGAAATTAAGAAATACCGAAAAAGAAAAAGGTTCAAAGAAAAGATATGCTGGATTAGTAGAAAAAAACGGAAAGGAAGAAATTGAAATAGTAGGCTTAGAAGCAATAAGAGGTGATTGGACTCAAGCAGCAAAGGATTTTCAAATAGAGTTATTAAATAAAATTTTTCACAAGCAAGACCCTATAACTTTCATAAAAGAATACATAAAAAAAATAGAATCTGGAAAATTAAATGAAAAACTAATTTATAGAAAATCAATAAGAAAAAATCTGTCAGATTACACAAAGACAACTCCTCCCCATGTAAAAGCAGCAAGACAATTGGAAAGTTTAGAATCCAATATCATAGAATATTTAATAACAATAGAAGGACCAGAACCAATTCAAAAACTAAAACATAAAATAGATTATGAACACTACATAAAAAAACAGATAACTCCAATAGCCGACACAATACTTCACTTCTTTAACACATCTGTTGAAGAAATACTGAAAAACTCAAAACAAAAAACTCTTTTTTAAAAATTAAACAAGATTTGCTTGCAAATTTGTAGGAGCTAAAGGAACATTCACAGGAGGAATTGGGACCACTACGGAAGCAATATTTGAAGGCAAACTATCTCCGACAACACCATTAAGAGCTGTAACTCTATAATTATAAGTTCCACTACTCAAACCAGTATCAGAATAAGAAACAGAATTAGAGGGTAAATTAATTGTAGTAACTACTATATAACTTACACCACCATCATTACTTCTTTCAACTTGATAAGCATATTCATTATCCCCATTATCTGTCCAACCCAAATTAGCCTGACCATAATTAATAGGGTCAAGAGAAATGGCAAGACCAGTAGGAGCGCCTTCAGGAACACTCAAGAAATTAGAAGTAACATAAGAACTACATCCAGCAACATTACAAGCATTAACCCTCCATCTATAAGTATTTCCATTGAGAACATTATCTGTAGTAGTTACAGTATATGGAGCAGAAACTATATTCGTTGGAATAGTAGTTAAAGAAATAAAGTTTTCCATTCCCGTTTGCTTTTCTAAACCAAAATATTCCTCATTATCGGCTAAATCCACAAATGAGAGAGTTGCTGTTCTTCCGGGAGAAAGAAGAACTCCTAATGAAGATTCTAAACTTGGATTTAATTTTTCAGAATCTCCAGATAAATCTGGACTAGAACCTAAATTAAAAACAAGCACGCCTACCCACAAAACAGCAGCAATAAACAAAAAAGATTTAAAATACTCATCTCTCATCTAAAAAATAAATCAAAAGAGTATAAAAATCTATCTTAGTCCATTCATAATATTCTTATAATTATTGTTAGAATTATTCTTTAGAACAGCATTTTGATTGATCTTCTTGAACTTTATTGATTGAATTATAAAGAAGATTAGTACTCCTATTGCTACAATAAGAATTATCAGTATGAGCCAGAAAACGACACTTCCCATAGCACTCGACTCTTTTTCCAGTTCTGGAGGATTATCATTTACAGGATTATTAGGGGGTATGTTAATTGGGATGGGTGAGGGAATATTAGAGACATTAGTTTGATTTGTAGGGAAACCGCCAGAACCACCAAGACCTCCACTAAGATTTGTCCATACTCCGAATTTGACTGATGAATTCGCAATAAAGTTAGTATTGCTGAAATTAGCATACGCTTTCATAGTATAATTTCCAACAGCGAGCGTATTCTGATTGTAAGTGAAATAGGTATTCGCATTGGAAGAATTAGACATAGTAATATT
>SXGU01204597.1_pt1 | contig 21312 bp, 12 predicted proteins | sample 3174531 | NCBI WGS metagenome assembly SXGU01 (sample SAMN11356863, study PRJNA531348) | freshwater metagenome | isolation source: freshwater sample F1-140 | place: China: Fuxian Lake, Yuxi | collected 2017-12-25 | reverse complement strand
GTTTCGGCCATGGCGTTGACCCTGTTCGCCGTAAACCGCGGTTATTTCGACGATGTGCCGACGGCTCGTGCCCTCGCCTTCGAAGCGGCCCTCTTCTCCTTCCTCAAGTCCAAATATGCGGCCTTGATGGGACCACGCGTCGTTGACGGACAACAACGGCAAGACCGCCGACTTCCGGCACGTGGTGCTCATCATGACCAGCAACGTCGGCGCCCGCGACCTGGAGAAGGGTCGGGTCGGGTTCGCGGAGCTGGGGCAGCCGGGCGGGGACGACGACAAGGAGTTCAAGAACCTGTTTTCGCCGGAGTTTCGCAATCGTCTCGATGCGCGGGTCAAGTTCGGGCGGCTCAGTCCCGACACGATGCGCAAGGTGGTCGACAAGTTCCTGGCGGAGTTGCAGGGCCAGTTGCACGACCGCAAGGTGGTGCTCGACGTCACCACCGCGGCCAAGGCCTACCTCGGCGACAAGGGCTACGACCCCAAGATGGGGGCGCGACCGATGGCGCGGCTCATCCACGACGAGCTGCGGCGGCCACTGGCCGACGAGGTGCTATTCGGCAACCTGCAAAAGGGCGGCACGGTGACGGTCGACGTCGAGGATGTGCCGGTGACCGCCGACGACAGCGACGCCACGCCCAAGCTGCGGCTCAAGCTCAAGTGCAAGGCTCGCGAGGACAAGAAGGTCGCAGTCGCTGCGTAGCGTCAGGTTCGGGCGAGCGCCGCCACCACCGCTGCGACCAGCGTTTCGACCTCAGGCAGCTTGGCCTTGCCTTCTTCGGCACGCGGCGGGATCACCACGCAGCCCAGATTGGCCAACTTCGCCAGCGACTGCCGTAAGATGGCGTTGACCATCGAGCCGTGCATCGTCGGCGCCAGCAGCACTTGCGCTCGACCCGACTCCAGGTCGCCGAGCGCACTAGCGAGCGTGGTTGTTACGGCATTGTCGGCGACGCCGGCGGCCAGTTTGTTGATGGTGCTGTAAGTCGCAGGCGCCAGCAGGTAGGCGTCTGGCTGCGTCTCGACATGCTGCGCACGGCCGTCGAGCGCCGTGACCACCGGTGACAGTGCCGACCACTGCAACGCGTCTGCGGCCACGAACTGCATGGCCGTCGGCGTCGCGAACACGTACACCCGGGCCCCGGCCGCGCGCAGCGCCCGACACACATCGGGGCCGCGGTAGGCCGCGATGCCACCCGACAGCAGCAGCGCCACGGTCTTGCCCGCCAGCGCGTGCGACAACACGCGCACCGAACGGTCGCCCGCCAGCGGGGCGCCGAGGTTCCAGCGAAAATCGTCGGGGTGTGCGGGCATCGGCCTGCCTACTGGCAGAACTCGACCTGATAAACCAGGCCATCGATCAGCACGCCCATGCCATCGTTGCCGACGCCATCGACGGTGTTGAACTCAATGACGATCTGGTACGGCGCGCCCGCCGGCAGCTTATACAGTTTGTCCGCAATGTTGCCGACGGTGATGGCGTGCCAGTTGTCCACGCCAAGATCCTGCGGCTTGACCCACAGCGCGACCGGTGGTGGCATCGGAGCTGTCGTCGACAACGGCAGTTCTTGCAGATAGACCTTGAGCATGTCGTAGGCGTTGCCGGCCTCGGTCGACATGTACAGGCCGAACTTCAGGGCCGCAAAGCCCTTGCCGAATGGCACGGTTTTCTTGGGTAGCCGGAAAACGCCGCTATTGGCCACATTGGGCGTGAAGTTGAAGTTCCACGCCTTGGCGTCGCCGTAGTACAGGTACTGCTTGCCGGGGGTAGGCGACTTGTCGCATTCGGACGCCTGCGGCGGGCAGGGCGCGGGCAAGGTCGCGATTTGCCAGCCTTGGGTCGGTCCAGCTGAGTTCTCGATGACGGCCGATTTCACCTTGCCCGCCTCAAAGTCGTTCAGGTAGGCGTTCTGGTCGCAGCATGTGGCGATGGGATTGAAGTTGCACATGCCCGACGGCGCGGCCGAACAACTGTCGGCGGTACAAGAGTAGCCGTCGTCACAGTCCGCATTGGCGGCGCAGCAGTTGGGCTTGGTCTGCAATCCGCACTTATCGGCCGCCTCGTCGCAGAACCCGACCTGGCAGGCGCTGCCGCCTGGGCATTTGGGCGCGGCGCCGCCGATGCACTGGCCGTTGCCGTCGCACTTGTCGGCGGCCGTGCAGAACTTGCCGTCTTCGCAAGCGGAACCTGGCGCCAACTGTTTGGTTTCGCAGGCCTTGACTGACTCGTTGCACACCTGGGGTGTACACGGGCTGGTCTGTCCACCGGTCGGTCCGCCCGCCGTCGGTCCCTGCGCGCACACCATCGGCTTGCCTGCGCACTTGCTGGCGCCGTCGCAGGCGTCGTCGACGGTGCAGAACAGCTTGTCGTCGCAGTCCTTGCCCTTGGCGACCGGCGTGGACTTGCACTCAAAAGTCGTCGCGCTCATCGACTTGCAGGTGACGTCGGCGCAGTCGGTCGAGATGCAGGTGGCCGGCGCGCCCGGGCTGCACTTGCCCGACTTGCAGGCGTCTTTGGTGGTGCAGCCGTTGCCGTCGGCGTCGCAGGAGGTGCCGTCGGCCTTGGGCACGGTCTCGCACTGACCGGTGGTCGGGTTGCAGCTCGCGCTGGTGCACGCGTCGCCGGTGCAGGTCTTGGGCTTGCCGCCGGTGCACACGCCGTTGCCGCACACGCCGCTATTGGCCTCCATGCACTTGTTGCCGCTGTCGCAGGTCTGGGTGCTCGGCGCGTTGGTGTAGGCGCACTTGCCGGCGTTGCATGTGTCAGAGGTGCAAGGGTTCTTGTCGTCGCAGTCGGCGGGTCCGGTGCACTGACAGGTGTTGACCGATTTGCAGGCTCCCGACACGCAACTGTCGCTGGTGCAGGTGTTGCCGTCGTCGCAGGCGGCCTTGTCATTGGCCTTGCTCTGGCAGCCGCCGGGCGCCGCGCACTTGTCGTCGGTGCACGGGTTCTTGTCGTCGCAGGTCTTGTCTTGCGGTGCGTTGCTGCAATTGCCGGTGGCGCTGTCGCAGGCGTCGTAGGTGCAGGCGATGTTGTCGTCGCACGCCTTCTTGGCACCGGCGCAGATGCCGGCCAGCGTGCAGATGTCGTCGGTCGTGCACTTGTTGCCGTCGTCACAGGGCGCAGCGACCGGGTCGTGGGCGCAGCCGACATCGGGCGAGCAACTGTCGGTCGTGCAAGGATTCTTGTCGTCGCACGAGGTCGGGTTGCCCTTGCAGTTACCGCCGCTGCACTTGGTTTCGCTGGTGCACAGGTTGTTGTCGTCGCACTCTTTGCCGTCGTTGGCCGCCTTGCTCTCGCAAGCGCCGGTAGTCGCGTTGCAGGCGTTGGTCGAGCAACCGTCGGCGTCGGCCGGGCAGCTGACCACTGTGTCCGCGTCGAGCTCGCAGACTTTGCTCGCGGCGATGCACTTGAACTTGTCGCCGCACAAGGTGTTGTTCTTGGCGCAGTCGGCGTCGCTGGCGCAGCCGCACTTGGCCAGGTCGGGCTTGCCTTTGCACACGCCCTTGTCGCACTGGTCGTTCGTCGTGCAGGCATTGCCGTCATTTCAAGTGCCGAGCTTGGGCGTAGTGGTGGTGCAGCCTTCGTTGAGGTCGCAGGCGGTGTTCAGGCACGGATCGGTGTCGGTGCACTTCTTGTTGTCGGCCAAAAACACGCAGCCCTTGGCTTTGTCGCACGAATCGAACGTGCACAGGACGCCGTCGGTGCAGGTGATCAGTTGACCCTTGCATTGGCCGCCGACGCAGATGTCGTCTTCGCTGCACGCGTCGTTGTCGCTGCACGGAAATTCCAGGCCGGTCAGTGGGTCGTGCTTGACCTCGTTGCCCTGGTCGCAGTAGTCCTTGGTGCATGGGTTCTTGTCGTCGTAGTCCTTCTCGGTGGTTGACACGCACTGGCCGGCAGCGCACTTCTTGCCGCACACGTTGGTGCCGCACTTGCTGCCTTCGGCCTTAGGCTTCTTGACGCACTCACCCGTTGCGTCGCAAGTCGCCGACTCACATTCGCCGGCTTCGTCGAGCGGGTTGGTGCAGGCCTCGCCGACCTCGCGCGGCTTGAGCACGCACTTGCCGGCGGCCGCGTTGCAACTCGGCACATTGCAGGGCGTCTTGCCCTTCATGTTGGCGCACTCGAGGTCCTTGGTGCACTCGGCCGTGACTTCGGGCGTGGTGTCTTCGGGTGTGCGATCGACGTCGGCGCTGACGTCGGCGCTGGTATCTTCAGGGGCGGTGCCGTCGCCTACTTTGATTTCGCCGCACGCGGAGGCAGCAAGTGCAAGGACAATAAAGCATTTACAAATCAGTGTGTTCTTCATCCGGCCCCTTGCAGCTGCCTCGCCAGCAGCCCGAATCGGCAAGCTGCGCGCCCTCGCGGTCGCGTTTGCCAAGCCAGCAATTGTAGCCGCGGGCGGCGCATGCCGTCAAAAATCAAAGCGGGAACCTGACACCGGCCAATTGGTTGACAAATGCCTCAATGCGCCTACCATCGCGCCCACAAGCCCGAGCGCCTTGGCCATCCGAGTTGGTCCGGCCGCGATGGGGTCACGAGGTTGGTATGAAGTTGGGTCAGGTACAGAAGTGGGGCCTTTGGGCCTGTTCGCTCGCGGTCGTCGCGGCCTGTGACGGCGGCGGTGGCACTACCGGAGACGGCGCGGCCGGCGCGGATCAGGTGCTCAAGCTGACGACCGGCAATTCGACGGTCAAAGACGGCGGCAAGTTCTTTACGCCGCTCGACAATGGCACCAGCACGGTGGCCCTGTTCAGCGAGCAGAAGGACATCTGGACGCTGCGCAACGATACCGGCGCCGAAATCACCGTCGACAGCATCACCGTCAAGGCCGATGCTGGGGTGGCCGCCGAAGAATTCCAGATCTACGACAACGCCATTCCCAGCAAGGCTGCGGAGCATAAGGGCATCAAGGTCAAAGCGGGCGAGACCTACTTGTTCCAGATTCGCTTCCTTCCGGTCGCCGGCGGTGAACGCAAAGCCGCCGTCACCGTCGCCTACGACGGCAGTAAGAAGCTGACCTTTGGCTTGACCGGCAAGGGCCAGACCGCGGCCAAGTTCTTCTCGGGCGGCACCGTCGGCTGGGAGAAGCTCGGCGGCTCGGTCAAGGGCGACGACATGACCGGCACTGGGGTCACTGACGCCGGCGGCGTCACCTACTGGAACGCCAACGTCGGAGAACTGCTCGACAACTTTGGCTACGACGTTGCAGTGGGCGCAGTTGGCGCCGACGGCAAGTCACTGTGGACCAAGGTGTTCAATGGCAAGTACCGCGACTTCTCGCCGGACAGCGGCCAGAACGACGAAACGGGCGGCACCGGCGGCTCCTTGCAGGTCGGCGCGGACGGCGCAGTGTACGTTTCGGCGTCGCTGTCGGCCATCCAGCAGAACAACCAGTTCGTCGCGGCGGTGTTCAAGCTCGATGCCAAGACCGGCGCCATGGCCTGGCAAAAAGGCTTTCGCAACAGCAACAAGCCTTCGACGGCCTCGCACAGCGCGACGGCGTACGGCCTGGATGCCTCGGGGCCGCTGGTGCTGCTGACCGGCGTGGTCGAAGGCGACGCCAAGGTGCTGTTTGCCGCGCTCGACCCGGCTACGGGCGACCTCAAGGGCAGCGCGGCCCTCGAAGTGGTCAAGACCATCAACGACCGCGGCTATGCGATTCGCCGCGACGGCAAGGGTGGCGCCTACATCGGCGGCCTGAACACCAGCGCCGGCGCGTTCGTCATCCACCTCAAAGACACGGACAAAGGCACGCCGACCATTGACTGGATCCAGCAGTTGGGTCTGGGCAAGGGCAGCAACATCAACAGCATCGACACAGACGCCGACGGCAACGCCTACCTGTCGATGGACCGCCGCGGCGCGGCCACTGCGTTCTCGGTCGGCAAGATGGACATCAGCGGTAAGCTGCTGTGGACCAAGACCTGGGTGGGCAACGGTGGCGACCGCGAGAACACCGCGTTCGCGCGCGTCTACGGCGGCACGTTGTTGGTGGGCGGACGCATGGGCATCCCCAACTACGACACCACCCAGGGCGACGGCGCGCTGCTCGCCTTGGCTACCGCAGACGGGGCCACGCAGTGGTCGATGTTCCACTTCAGCGGCAAGGGTCCCGACGAAATCGTCGACCACCGCGTCAAAGGCGCCAGCATCGTTGGCAAGACCCTGACGATCGTGACCCAGGCCTATACCGGCTCCCTCAACGGCGTGCGCTACAACGGCTACTGGTATGACGGCGAAGGCGAAGTCAAGGCAGACACCATCGACGTGCAAGCCGTCACCGGCGCCACCGTCGACAAGGTGGCCGAGGCCAACGTGATTGATTGTAAAGACCTCGGCAGCTGGAAGGACCCGCCGGCGACCTGGCAGTGGCAGGATGCTTCCGCCAAGCACGACGGCAAGTCGCCCGACGCCGACGTGATGGTGACGTCGATTACCCTCAAGTAGGCGCTTTCGATGCGTTCGCGACCCCGGTAGGATCCAGACCTGCCGGGGTCGCGGCGTTTTTCGGTTGGCCTTGCCGGTGCGCAACGGCCCCGGGGCGGTGCGATTCGCATTGCGGCGGCGCGTTTTCGTCCGTATCCTTGCAGGTCGGCGCGCACCGCGCGCTCGGGCGGGTGTGCGCCGGCGCGGCGGCAAGCATGCGCGGGGTTTGTGCAGTGAGCTTTAGCGGGGTTACTGTGGCGCGGTCGTGGCAGGTGTTGGCGGTGCTGGCGGTTGCTGTGGCCCTGTGCGGTGGCTGCACGGACTCCGGTTCGGGCGACACCCAGTCGGCCACGGTCGGCAGCGGGCCCAGCCTGCCCGGCACCGGCGGACTGGTCACCGGCATTGACACCACCGGAGCGCAATCCCTTGACGCTGGCGGTGCCGACAGCATAGGCGGGACTGCCGACACCAGCGCCGGGTTCGACGGTGCTGCCCGCGGCGGTGCCGACGGCACGAACACCGACGGCAGCTTGGCACAAGGCGACGCTGTAGCCCAGACCGACGCCGGCGAACCGCAAGACACTGCCGCTGCGGGCACCGACCTCGACGGGGAGCCCGGCGCCACGAACGCGGAGGAACCGGAGGTCGAGGAACCAGACGCCGAACAACCCGACGAAGAACCGGTCGAGGACCTCGCGCCCGATATCAAGGGCGCCAAAGACAACGGCGAAGATCCCAACAAGCCCTGGTACAACAACCCGATTGCGGACCAGTACGTGGGGCCGGACCTGCCCGACGCCGACAGCGGGGCGGCCGAGACCAGCACCACGGCCATCCCGCCGGTGTGCTCGCCGCTCATTGGTTCAGTGTCCGTGACCGAGACCATTGGCTTGGGTGGCAAGATCGACATCGTGGTGTGGATCGACACCAGCGGTTCGATGAGCCAGGAAGCCAAGTGGACCAACGAGAACATGAACAAGTTCACGCAATACCTGGAAAACAAGAAGATCGACTATCGCCTCGTGCTCTATGGAACCGGCCTGGGCCTTTGCATCGGCCCACCGCTGGGCGACGGCGCCTGCAACAGCGCGCAGCCGCAGAAGTTCTTGACGCTCAAGTTTGGCGTGGCCAGCACCAATGGGCTGACGCTGATGCAGACCCAGACCAACTTTGACAAGTTCAAGCTGTTCCTGCGCCCCGACGCCGTGCACAACATGCTCGGCATCACCGACGACAACAGCAGCACCCCCGCCGCTACCTTCAAGACCAACTACGAGAAATTGCTGTCCACGGCCGGCCTGAACCCCAAGTTCGTCTACCACGCGATCTGCGCCTATATCAACGAGCAGAACCCCAACCAGACGGGCATTTGCAACACGGGCGCCAGCTACAGCGCCCAGCACATCGCCCTGGCGCAGTCGACCGGCGGCACGCTGTTTCAGGTGTGCAAGACCGATTGGACCGCGATTTTCGATGGCCTGAGCAAAGCCATCGCTGCCACGGCCAAGCCTGTGTGTACCTATAACCTGCCGGTCGCCGCCAGCAAGAAGTACAACGCGGCCAACGTCAAGCTCAGCCACCTGGAGAACGGCGTCGTCGTGCCACTCAAGAAGATCGCTGGCAGCAACGGCTGCAGTGGTGCTCCCGATGGCTGGTACTACGACAACGCCGTAACGCCCACCAACGTCACCTTGTGCGACGACACCTGCAAGAAACTGGTCGGCGGGGCAATCGTCTTCAATTTCGGCTGCGCGCTCTGATCGTCGAGATCCGCTCGCAGCGGCTGGCCGTATGCTCAGCCGTCAGTGCGCCGGAGCCTGCACCCCCGGAACGTTGACGCCCGCCCGCCTGCCGGGCCATGCTCGCGGCGCGCCCGATTGCGCCCGAGCCGCCTGCCATGGCCGATTCCGCTGCCGTCCCCACTGCTGCTGCCGCGGTCGCCGCCGCCGAAGCGCCGACCGAGCCCACCAACGCCACCGAGCCGGTCGAATTGCAAGACTGGACGCCGCTCTACCGGTGTCTGGACTGGCAACTGGGCCAGGTCGCCTTTCAGTTGCGCGGCGCGCAAGCGTTTACCACCCAAGAAGTACCCAACCTCATCAACCAGGGCGGGTTGGCGGCGTACCGCAGCGCCGAAGTGCTGTTCGCGCACTGCGTGGAGCTGGACCGCCGGGGCGCGCTCGAAGCCGAAATCCTAGTCATGGAAATGGCCATTGGCCTTGGCTTATTCGCGGTCCAGGTGCTCGACCGCTTTCAGGTGTTGTGCCGGGAGCACGGCCGCGACTACTACGACCGCCTGACCTACCTGGCCACCGACGGCACGCCGCGGATGGTGACCGATGCCCGTGACAATGGCGTGTTTACGCGCCACGCCGGCCGGGTTGTCCTGGGCCTGGTCGATGCGCTGGATCCGGCGCGGCTGGTGCGGCTGGACACTGGTGAGGTCGTAGACCTGACGGGTCGCCTGCGCGCGGTGCTGCACACGTACCTGCTGTGCGTGTTGCCGGCCAACCTGTTCCGCCGCCAGCGGGTGCGCGACGAAGCGGGCGAGTTGCAAGAGCGCTGGGGCGCCGTGATGGCGCGCACCGTGCTGCGCCACCCGGACGAGCTCAAGTGGTTCACCAACTTGTCGGTGGAGCAAGTGGTGGCGCTGGCGCAGTCGGGGCAGCCGCAAGACATCGCCCAGTTGGCCCGCCTGTATCCGCTGCTCGACCTGGAACTGGTGCTCGCAAGCTTTGACCCGGCCGACATCAGCGAAGGTGCCGACGTGCGCGCGACCGCCGAGTTGACTGCGCGGCACTTGCCAGCTGCGCCCAAGGTTGACCCGCAAGGCAACCCCATCGCCAACCCGCCCGATCCGGCCGACAACGTGTGGGTGCTGCACTCGGCCGGCGCACAAGCCAGCTTGCGGCGAACGCTGGAAGTGCTGCGCTCCGACGGCATCTTGCTGTACCGCGACTACGGCCCGGCGACCGCCGAGCGCGCCAACGGCAACCACCTGTACCAGCACTATGGCGCGACGACAGCCTTTGGGATCAATCACTTCGCGCTGGAGGCGTGGCTGCACGCGCCCGGCGAGGACGGCAAGCCTCGCGCCGCCGTGACCGTGCCACCTGGCGAAGGCGAGGCTTCGATCAAGACCCGGCTGGTCAGCCGTGGCGCGCTGCCGGCGACCCGCGCGGCGTTCGCCTTGCAGTTCGACCCGCGCGCGTTCGATCGCCTGGAGGCGGTGGTCCACGAGGCGCGCAGCCAGGTCGGACAAGCCGGCGGCGCACCGATGGACGGCTACCGCAAGGCCCTGCAGTTGGAGCGTGACAACTGGATGCTGCTCGGCGAGGCCGGCGACGTGGCGTTTCGCCGCGACCGCAACCTGGAACTCGGCCACGTGCTGCTGGGCGAGGCCCTGCGCATCAACCCCTGGTATGCCGCCAGCGCGTGGAACAGCCTTGGCGACCTGCACTGGGTCAAAGGCGAGTACGGCGAGGCGCGCGCGGCCTACGAGACCTCCGCGCGCAACAACCCCGAGAACTTCCGTGCCTGGCTCAACCTGGCCGATTGCGACATGCGCCAGGGCGACTGGGCCGGGGCGGTCGAGCACGCCGCCAAGGCGCTGGCCAAAGACGCCGATGGCTCAGAGGCGGAGCGCGCGCTAGAGCTGCTGCGCGAAGCCGCACGCCGGCTGGGCGAGTACCGTGAACGGGCAGCGCGCTACCGCAAAGAGCGGCAGGCGGGGACGCCGCGCTAGTTTTGGATGGATCCTAATGAAAACAAGGACCTGAACAAAGGGGGGGCTTGTTCAGAACTGTCGGATCAGAACTGGCCGCCCACGCTCCAACTCAGCAGATCATAAGCGGTTTCGAACGTCCCAGCGTTGGCCGCCACTGCACCCTGGCCGTCGCAGTTGGCCGGGCAGGTTGCCAGCGGCCGCTGCTGATAGACCTGACCCCACTTTTCGTCCACGACCCGAGTTGGCTGAAACACGTGCGCATACGACAGGTTCAGGCGCAAGGCGCCAAAGTTGTAGCGGACGCCGCCGCCCACGCCATAGCGGTCAAAACTGGGGAAGTCCAGGTGCGAGAAGTCGAGCGGCGTGGCGCCCTGCTCGTAGTAACCGCCCGCAGACACGGCCAGATCCGATGAGAGCCACTTGGTGCCGCCGAGCCGCGCGGACAGCGTGTCTTGCCAGCGCTTGCCGATGTTGACGGTCGGCATCTCGCTGGCCTTGAACAGGTTGATCTGGCCGCCATTGACCACGTTGTACTCGTTGAGCACGCTCCAGCCTTCCCACACCACATTGGCCTCGACGTCGAAGTCGTCGCTGCCGTCGGCGGCGGGGGACCGGTAGCGGACGCCAAGCGCCGCGGTAGGCGCCAGTTTCATCTTGAGCGACGACTTTGAGTTGGTAATCAGCAGCTGGCTGGGGCTGAAATTGGCGCCGGCGCCGGTCTTGTCGTTGGCGAGCAAGATATCGCCCTCAGATTCGAACGACACGGGTAGGATGCGGCCCGACGCTGCGACCTCGAGGTTTTGGGTCAGCCGGTACCAGCCGCCCAGGATCGCGGTAAACGCCGTCATGTCCTTGAGCCGGATGGTGGCGACCGCGTCGTTGGCGCCATAGTAGGGGTTGTTGGCCCCGCCCGTGGCGCCATCGACCACCAGCGTCATGTCGGTCTTGGGCATCATCGCCCACTGCAGCGTCACGCCGATGCCGAACTGGTCCTTCTTGCCGTAGGCGACGGCAAGGCTGGCGTAGGCAAGCAAGGCATCGAGCTTGGTCAGCATGTAGCGCTGGCCGCCCTGGGTGTCGAACTGCTTATAGCCATTGGCGCTGGGCCCATAGCCAGCAATGGCGAACGTCAGATCCGGCATACCGAGGTCGGTCGACGCCGAAGCGAATGCGCCGAGCGGAAATAGTGGCGTCTGGTTCTCGCTTTTCTTGAGAGCGTCCGCGCTGTTGGTCCCCGGCACCGGGTCCTGTGGGTGGGCCGAAGGCGCGCGGGTGAAGGCCTCGTGCGACCACAGCAGCTGGTGCGACCAGCCGACGCGGTGGCCTTTTTGCTGCGACAGCCGGCCTGGGTTGTGCGCGACTGCGGTGCCGTCATCCACACTGGCGGTCAGCGCCATGCCGCGGCCCACGCCTTGCGCGCTGTTGCCTGGGATTTCAAAGCCAGCGGCGCTGGCGCCCGAGGCGGCGAGCAGCCCCAGCGCGACCGGCCATGAACACGCAAAGCAGTTGGAACCAAACGGCTTGGTCGTCATCGGCGGCCTCCGGGCGACAGGGGGTACGGCGCGCGCCCGGCTTGCCCCCGCCCGGCGCCCGGCGACCATAGACGGCGACGGCAAAACGCGCAAGACTGCCACCGCCACCGGGCGTTGCCAGCCCGCGGCGAAGGGGAAAACGCATGCGGGCCAAGGCCAAAACGGGTGCCAAGTGGGTTGGATGTGTGGCTGCTGGGCTTGTCCTGCTTGCCGGCTTGGGCTGCCAGAAATCCACCGAAGAATTGCGCCAGACTTACGACGCCAACACCCTGCCCGAAGTCGCCGTCGCCAAGGACACCGCTGCATTGCCAGCCGACGCCAGCGCGACCGCGGTCGCGTGCGACTGTCTAGCCAAGGGCATGTGGTTCCGCTTCGACACGCTCAAAATCAAGAGCTTGGACGGCGGCCCACACCTGGTTATCAACACGCTCAACCCGCTGTGGCAAAACGATATCAAGAAGAAGGAACTCAACTTCTTTCTGGAAGTCCAGGATGTGACCGCCACCGAGGTCAAGCTGCGCATCCTAAACGCCGCGCGCACCGACAAGACTGGCAACCTGTGCCTGCTGCCGGTCACCGAGAGCGTGGTCACCATGCTGCGCACCGGTTGCAAGCTCAAGAATGCCCTGCCTACTGGCCTCAATGTCTATGCCGGCACGCCCGCCAACCCCAAAAACTGCACGACGGGCCTCGCGGTGCCGCACGCCATTCCGGTGCGCAACGCCTTCTTTGAGGCCACGGTGGCGCCGACCTGCGACGCCGTGACCGACGGCTTGTTGTTTGAGGGCGCCATCGGCCGTGCGGCGCTCGACGGCACCTGCACGTGCCTGCTGATGGGCGACCAGATGGCGGAGGACTGTGGCGTGGCCGATCCCAAATTCGCCGGCTATCCCAGTGGCAAGAACGAAGCCGGGCAGCCAGCGAAATTCTGCACGGAGTGCTGCAAGGGTTGCTCAGACAAGTACAGCAACTTGAACGAGCTGCTCGACTCGTTTGGCCCGCTCAAGTACGGCTGCAAGGACGAAAAGGGCGAGCAGGCCGTGTGCCTGTCCGCGACCTTCTCGGCGTTGCCCGCGCAGCCTCCGGCCAACTGCAAGTAGCCCCAAGCGGTCGTGCCGGTGGTCCAAGTAGTCGGTTTCGTACTCGCAGGCGGTCGCTCGTCGCGGTTCGGCACGGACAAGGCGCGGGCGGTCTGGCGCGGAAAACCATTGCTATTGCACGCAATCGACGGTCTTGCGGCGGTTTGCGAGCGGGTCTCGGTGGTGGTCGGCGATGCGGAGCGCTATAGCGACCTGTTGCCGACCGACGTGCAGGTCGTGGTCGATGCCGCTCCGCACCAGGGGCCGCTGGAGGGCCTGCGCGCGGCACTGCAAACGCTACAACCGGGCCAGCTGGCCCTGGTCTCGCCCTGCGATGTGCTCGGCGTAGACCCGGCGTGGCTGGCAGAGCTGGTTCGGACGGCGACCGGCGGCACGCTTGCGGCGGCGTTTCGCCACGCAGACACCTCTGGCAAAGGCGCCGGCTGGGAGCCGCTGCACGCCGTGTACCGCCAGGAGCTGCTTGCCCATTGGCGCGACCAGCTGCCGACGGACCTGCGAGCTCCTCACCAGCTGCTGCAAGCACTGGCAGATCGGGCACGGGCGGTAGCGCTACCAGCGAGCTGGCACGACCGCGTCCGTCGCGTCGATCGGCCCCAAGACCTGCTCGCGCTGCGTGACCTGCGCGACGACCGCACGGCAACCGTGCAGTTGGTCGCCCACAACGGCGAGGATTGTAGCCCACGCACCGACACCGTGGCCGTCGAGCAACCGCTCGAGATCCGCATCCACCACGGCCCCATCGGCGGCCGCCAGCGCACCACGTTTGCCGTTACCTTGCGCACGCCGGGTCACGACGCCGACTTGATTGCGGGGCTATTGCTGGCAGAAGGCATGGTGCAGGCGCCAGAGCAGCTGCTGGGCATCGCGCCCTGCTCGCCCCACGACACCGAGGGCGCGGTGTGGGCCGCAGAACTCGACCCGCTGGTGTTGGTGCCCGGACGGATGCTGGACCGCAAGCTGGTGGCCACCGCGGCCTGTGGGCTGTGCGGCAAGGGGTCGCTGGCGGCGCTGTTTCCGGATCGCCCGCCAGCGCTGGCGCTACAGCCGGGGCTGGTCGCGTGGCAGTTGTTGCAGCGGCTGCCGGCCGCGATGCGCACCGCGCAGGCCGGGTTTGACCAGACTGGCGGCGTGCACGCGGCTGCCTTGTTCGACGCGGCCGGGCGCCTGCTGTGCCTACGCGAAGACGTCGGCCGCCCCAACGCGGTCGACAAGGCCATTGGCCACCTGTGGCGTGCCGGGCGTCTGGACGCCGTCGCGGTGCTGGTGCTGTCGGGTCGGGCGGGCTTTGAGCTGGTCCAGAAGGCCGCGATGGCGCGCATCCCGATCGTGGCGGCGATTGGCGCGCCGACGACGCTGGCCATCGATCTCGCCCACGACGCCGGGATTACGCTGGCCGGGTTCTTGCGCGGCGCGACGGGCAATCTCTACACCCACCCGCGCCGCATTGGGCAGGCCGACACCTAGGAGCTGTGCAAGGCTAACTCGATCGCCCTGCCAAGCAGCGCAGCTGCGAGTCGGCTTGCAAAGACGCGAGCTTGCGACCCACGGAACAAGCAAACGGGCCCACTGGAAAATCGAGCAGATTTTTCACGGGCCCCTAGAGCTTGAGGACCGTCACCGCGCCGTTGCCGACCTGGACGCCGGCTGCGCCGACTGCATTCTGGCCGATGTTGTAAGAGCCGCCGCCGCCGCCGCCCCCGTACTGGGTGTTGGTGTAGGTGCCGCCAGCGCCGCCCGAGTAACCGCCGCCGCCACCGCCGCCGGCCGACGACTCGCTGTTGCCGCCGCCGCCGCCAAAGCCGCCCGACGCATAGCCCTGCCGCGACAGGCCGCCCTGGCCGCCGAGCGTGAACGCCTTGCCCGGGTCGCCGCGGGTGGTCTGCTTGGCCTTGCCGTCGCCGGAGTAGCCGCCGCCGCCGCCGCCGCCGACCGAGCTGACCGTGCTGCCTGTTGAGCCACCGCTGCCGGCCGTGCCGCCGGTGCCAAAGCCGTAGCTGTCCTTGCTGCCGTCGCCCGTCAGCGTGCCGTTGACGCCGGCCTGGCCAGCAATGGACCCGCCGAGGCCACCGCCGCCGCCGGCCGCCAGCAAGAGCGTGGTGTCGTTGACGACCACAAACGTGCCGCCGCCGCCGCCCGACGAACTGGCCAGCGGTGACTTGGCGCCTTGCTGGCCGACCAGGAATTTCAAGACCTGTCCGGTTTTCAAGGCGAAATCGCCGCGAACCCGCGCGCCCTTGCCGCCAGCCACGCTGCTGGCGTTCTGCGCGCCCTGTGCGCCCGAGGCCTCAATGCGGTACGTGCCGTCGGCTGGCACTGTCCACGCCTGGATGCCGCCCGTGACCGTGACCTTGCCGGCCAACGGCCCGCCCACGTACGCCGCGTTGCACTGGGCCTGGGTAGGGCCGGTCTGGCCGCTGGCGTTGCACACGCCAAGGCCCATGTCGACGGCAATCGGCTTCTTGCACGTGTTGTGGCAGGCATCGTTGTCGACCTTGTTGCCGTCGTCGCACTCTTCGCCGCTGTCCAGGACGCCGTCGCCGCATTGGGGCAGGAAGGCAAACTGTCGCCACACGCCCTTGCGGTACAAATACGCTTCGCCGTTGTCGCTGCGGTAGACGACTTGGCTGTCCTTGGCCCACTTGGCCATCTCGGCTTGCGAGCCGACGGTGCGCACGACCGTGGCCGGCACGCCGTCCAAGCACAAGCTGCCGAGCGTGCTGGCAACATCCAAGGCGCAACCATTGGCGGGTACCTTGCCCAGGCCCGCGCCGCCTTGCAGCATCTGTGGCTTGGTAAAGGTGTTGGCGCCCGTCACCGTGGCCACATTCGACAGATCCACCGGCGCACACAGCAGCGAGCCGTTCGGCCCGGAACCCACCGCGAATTCGCCGGCCGGGCAGGTGGTGCCGACCTTGACCATCGGCGGCTTGGTCACCAGGTCGTCGAAGTTGCCGCTTTTGGCGACGTCGGCCAGCTGAGATTGCTTGACGAAAACGTTGACGGCGTCGGGCGCGAGCTGCGCAAGCCCCACACAGCCCGTGCACGCAAGGCTATTGGCGGCGTCGGCGACCATCGCGTACGGCGCCCACGCCACTTGAACGCGTTGCAGTTCTGGCTCGCTCTCAACTTGAATGCCCAGCCAAAGGTTGGCGTAGTTGGCCAGGAAACCGGCGGTCAGCGGCGCCGCCGGGTCGCTGCCGATGCCCAGCGTAAACTGGCCCGAAACCACGGGAACGCCGACGAAGCTCTCTTTGAAGACTGAGGTCTTGGCGTCAAAGGTAGCATACAGCCGCACGGTAAACCCGTACTTGCCGTCCACCGCCGGCGCGCTGGCGCCCATCAGCACCCCGTGCGCTGTGACCACATGCGGGCCGGGCAACGCGGCGTAGGCCACCGAAACGGCAGCGCAGCAGGCCATCCACGCAAGGCAAGAGGCAACGAGGCGGGCGCGCATGCACGACTCCAGGCGATGGAACTTGATTCGCCGCAGCGGTCGCGCGACCAGGGCGGTGCGAGTGGCGGTACGCTAGCAAACCTTGCGGCAAAGCGCATGCACTTTGGTAAGCGAGCGCCGCAACTCGACAAGCTAGCGCGACTGTGCCACCTTGAACGTCAACCGCGCCACAACCAGCGACCGGCGCGCCGCAATGCCAGAGGCTCCGTCGGCGCATGACTCAGAAGACCGACCACGTTCTGCAGCCCGGGGCGCGCATCGGCGACGGCTACGTCATCGAGCACTTCCTGGCCGGCGGCGGCATGGGTCAGGTCTACGTCGCCCGCGATCCGAGCCTGGACCGGCGGGTGGCGGTCAAGCTCATGCACAGCCACGTCGCGCAGTCGGCGCTGGCAGCGGCCCGCTTTCAGCGCGAGGCCCTGGCGCTGTCGCGCATCGTGCATCCCAACGTGGTCGGCGTGCACGCCTTCGGTCAGCACGAGGGCGGCTGGTACCTGGTCATGGAGTTCGTCGAGGGCGAGAGCCTGGAGCGGCGCATGCAGCGCTCAGGTGCCCTGCCGCTGGCCGACGCGGTGCAGATCGCCAAGCAAGTCGCAGCGGGTCTGGCCGAAGCGCATGCGCTCGGTATCATCCTCCGCGACATCAAGCCCGCCAACATCTTGCTGCGCAAGCTGGCTTCGGGCGGCGTGCTGGCCAAGGTGGTGGACTTCGGCCTTGCGCGCGCCCAGGAGGGCGAGCTGTTGGGCGAAGCAACCGGCGACGTCGGCATCATGGGCACGCCGCTGTACATGTCGCCCGAGCAAATCCACGGCAAATCGCTCGACGGGCGCAGCGACCTGTATGCGCTCGGCGTCGTGGTCTATCAGATGCTGACCGGGCGGGTGCCGCACTACCGCAATTCAGTGCAGGCCATTCTGATGGCGCACCTGACTGAAGAGCCGGCTGCGCTGCCCGCGCCGACTGCCGCCCAGCTGACCTGGCCCATCGGCTTGGAGCGCGAACTGCGCAAGGCGCTGGCCAAGGAGCCGGCTTCGCGCCACGCCAGCACCTTGGAGTTCGCCGACGCCATCGAGCGCGCCACCCGCACCGAGAGCGGCGCGTGGAGCCTGGAAGAGGTGGCCAGCTGCCCTGGCTGCGGTGCCAAAGGCAAGTACGCCGGCGGCTACTGCAACCACTGCGGCTCGGCGGTGCCGTTGCTGGCGTGCCCCAACTGCGGCGCCGCACGCGACGGCGAGCGCTACTTCTGTGTCGAGTGCTCTGGTAGCTTGATGAGTGGACTAAGGCGCCGCCGTGGCACGGAAGCCGGGGCCGACGGCGAGCCGCCGACCGTGCTCGACACCCAAATGGCGACGGTGCTGCTGGCACGGCCTGACACCCGCAAACTCAAGGCCCGAGAAACTGGCGAATTTTTTGAGAACTTCGCCACCAGCGTCGAGCGCGAGGGTGGCCGGCCCCTGGCCGTGGTCGCCGACGAAGCCATCGCGGTGTTTGGGCTTGGCGGCATGCGCGAGCACGAGGTCGAACGCGCCATCGACGCGGCCCTCAACCTCTTGCGCGTCCACAGCGCGGCGGCAGCCCGCGCCAACGAAGTCCGGCCGCTGCGGGTCGCAGTAGACGTGGGCGAGGTCTACAGCCGCGGCCTGGGGATGACCTACGGGTCGGCGCTGGTGGCGGGGCCGGCGGTAGCCGCCGTGCGCAAGATGGTCGCCAAGGGCGACAGCAATGCTGTGCAACTGGGCGACGCCGCATTTGCCGAAGTGCGGGCCTTGTACGAGACCCAAAAAGCTGGCGCCACACGGCAAGTGGTGCGCCGACGCGATGCGGCTCGCTCGCTCGGCGAATATGTCGCCGCCGGCAATCGCACCCCGATGGTCGCCCGCGAAACCGAACTGGCCGCCCTGGTCAAGGCGGCGCGCAAGGTGCAAAAGCAGAACTGCCTGGTCGCCGCGCCCGTCATCGGCGCAGGCGGCGCTGGCAAGTCGCGGCTGGTGGCAGAGTTCCTGCAGCGCTTGGATGACGCCGGCGAGGCCTGGCACATCGACGTCGGTGCCTGTTCAGCGCTGGCTGCACCGGTGGCGTTTGAGCCGCTGATGGCGGTCTTGCGCGCGCGCGTCCACGCCGACGACGCGCTGTCGAACGACGAGCTGCTGGCGCGGCTGGCGCTGTTGCCCGGGTTGAGCGAGGCCGAGCTGGGTGCCGAGATTGCCCGGCGGCGCGTGCGCTCGTTTGCGCGTATGTTGGGTTTGGAGCGCGGCGACGGCACCACCCGGCCGGCCACCGACGCCGAGCAACAGGCGGCCTTTGAGGCCTTCGTGGCGTTTGTGCGCGGGTCGTGCTGCGACCGGCCGACGGTGCTGGTGCTGGAGAACCTGCAGTGGGCGCGCCGCCAGACGCTCGACCTGATTGCCTACCTCGTGCGCAACTGCGACGACGTGCCGCTTTTGGTGGTGCCGGTCGTGCGCAGCAGCCGCGCCGAGCCGACGTTGCAGGCACTGGCGTTGCCGATGGCGCGCACCGTCGCTGTGGAGTTGGCGGGACTCGAAGCGGACGAAATATCCTTGTTTATCAGAGTGCTGCGTCCCGGTGTGACGGCGAACGCGAGTCTGTGCAAGGCGCTGCTGGCGCTCAGTGACGGCGTAGTGGCGCGGGTCGAGGAACTCATCGACGCCCTGCAGACCGCCGAGTTGTTGGAGTTGGCTCGCGCTGCCGGGGGTGCTCAAGCCGGCGCCGCTGCTGGGGCGGTGCGCGACCTGCTGTTGCGGCAATTCCAGCGCCTGCCGCCGGCAGAGCGCGAGCTAGTCGAGGCGTTGGCCGTTGCAGGCACCGCGACGCCGCGCGGTCAGATCGCTGCCATGCTGTTGCGCGAACCGGCCGAGCGCGAGTTGGAACTGGCCAAGGCCGGTGGCCTGCTGGTCGAGTCGCGGGCGCCGGTGTTTCGCGGCCAGCGCGAGTTCAGCTGCAAGCAGCAGGGTCTGGGCGCGGTGGTCTACGAAGCCATGGATGGGCAGCGGCGGTCCGAGTTTCACCGCCGGGCCGCGCGCTGGCTACTTGGGCTGCGCGAAGGCCGGCCGCCCGGATTTGGCGCGATGCTGGCCCATCATTTTGCGATCGCCGGCGACCAGCTGCGCGCGGCAGATTCGCTTTTGCACACCGCCGATGAAGCGCTGCGAGCGCTCGCCAACCGCGATGCCTTCGACACCTACCTCGCTGCTGCCGAAATTGCCCGCGAGCTGTACGACCGCACGCCCAGCGACAAGCAGGCTGCCGACATCTTGGTGCAGGCGCTGGTCGCGCGGACCGAGCTTGGCGTGCGGCTGGGCGAGACCGAGTTGGCCATTGCCGCCGGTCGCGACGCCATCGCCGTCTCCTGCGCTGCGCAACCCAAGTCGCCTTTGCATGTGCGCGCCCACCTGGCCCTGGGCGAGGCTTTGCGCAACCACGGTGACTACGACGAAGCCACAGCGGTGCTGCAGTTCGCGAGTGCGCTGGCCAGCGAGCACGCCAACGGCGTCGCTCAGTTCGCGCAAGCTCGCGCCGCTGAGGCCGCCGTGCTCATGCGCCGCGGCGCCTGGGACGGGGCAGAGAAGTTGGCGCGCGAAACCCTGGCCGCCTGCGAATCCAAGGGCGACGCCGAAGACTCCAATGCGCTCGCCGGGGCGCTCGGCCGGCTGCACACCTGGATTGGCAACGCGTTGGCGCGCCGCAAAAGCGCCGCCGAGGCCGCTCGCCACTACCACCTGGCGCGCGAGCAATTCGTGACGTGCGGCGACGACGTGGCGGTCAACATGGCCGATCTGGCCGCTGCCAACCTGCAGTATCGGCTGGGCGACTTGGACAGCGCCGCGGCGGCCTACGGACGCATCGCCACCAGCTGCGAGAAAATCGACTACATCATGGGTCAAGCCACCGCTCGCACCAACCTGGGTAATGTGCTGGTGGATCAGCGCCGCTACGACGAGGCGGTGCCGGTGCTGCGCCATGCCGAGCGGTTGTTGCGGCGCGCGGGCGCCGCCGATGTGCTGCCCGAGACGCTGCAGCTGCTTGGTCAGGCGCTGTTGGGACTGGCGGACGTGCACGGCGCGCGCACCGCCGCGCAAGAGGCGCACATGCTGGCCAAGAAGATGGGCAACGTGGGGCTGACGACGGCGACCGAGAAGCTCATCCGGGACGCCGAGACCTTGCAGGAAGTGGTGACGGGCGTGACGCTGGTCGGGGGGCGGGAGCGGCGGGGGTAGTTTCTCGCGTTGGCTACGTCGTCTTATTTCTGCCGCAAGACCCAGTGTTCGGTGTAGTGGCGGCCGTTCTTGATGTAGGAAATCTCCAGGCGCTGCGAATCGGGCGTAACCGTTGCGGTCATCTGCGAAGCGCCACTGCGCGGCCAGTCTGCGGGTCTCTCGCCGGATTGGTGCTGATCATATGTGTAGTTTCCCTGTCGCGGCGCATAACCTGGGCATTCTGGAGCAGACCCACAAGCCGGCAATGAGATGGCCAGCGCCAATGATGCGGCCAACGCCCGCGTGGTCTTGCAGATAGTGGCGCTCATTGCAGTGGCCCGCCCAACGTTCCCAGATTTGCTCGGTCGATGTGCAATCGACTGGCAGCGCGCAGTCTAGCCGCCGGTGTGCAATCACGAAGAGCCCACCAAAGCGGTCATCCTTGACGCGCCAGTGCCACTGTTGCCACGGCAGCAGGTCGTCGCCTTCCAGTCGAACCCCGTCACGATGGACGGCGTCGAGCGCCATCGTGAAAATTCCACCCTCGCAGTAGTAGTCCGAGCACTGCGCCGGTGTCGAAGCTGCCGGGATCAAACACAACCCGGCCAACAGCCCAAGTTGAAACCCGCGGTCTGCCATCTAATACGCCCTACAATCCCCGGCGACTGTGGCCAGATTGCCAGACGTCATGGGGCGGCGCAACAGCGAGACACTGGCGGGCGCAGATCGCAGAGAGTGCGCTTGACCACGAAGGCATAGCTAGCAGAATCAACTGGTTGGCGACATGCCTGTTCGGTTATGTGTGGTCGTCATGTAAGGCCGCTGATTTACAGACACTTTGAAGGCAGTCTGGGC
>SXGU01175079.1_pt1 | contig 21315 bp, 7 predicted proteins | sample 3174531 | NCBI WGS metagenome assembly SXGU01 (sample SAMN11356863, study PRJNA531348) | freshwater metagenome | isolation source: freshwater sample F1-140 | place: China: Fuxian Lake, Yuxi | collected 2017-12-25 | reverse complement strand
TTTAATATCAACGCCATCTCTCAGCAACCCGACGACCCTCTGCCGCACCTGCTCTCCCAGAACCATGACCGCCTCCTCGCCCAGACGGGGTTCTCGCACGGATTGGTTGCTGGTCAAGTTTTTGCATACACCCTTTAAGGAGGGACCGATGTTCCAGCCGTCGGCCCTGCGCCGCTCTTTTGTCGTCAGCGTGCTTTTGCTCGTCGCTACTGCGTGCAGCAGTGGCACCACGCCACCACCGCAGGCTGCCGGCAAAGACACCTTCGTCGCCCCCGACGTCGGCACGCCGCCGGCCGAACCGGTCACGGTCAACCTCGGCACGGCCGGCGGCAAGGTCGAGCACAAGTCGGGCGCCAAGCTTAAGGTGCCGGCAGGGGCACTGCCGGCCGACGTCGAGTTGACCATGGAGGCCAAGGCGCCACCCGCGTCGGTCGCCGAAGTCGGCACGCCGCTCGGCGCGGCGCTGCTGCTTGGGCCTGAAGGGCAGACTTTTCTGGTGCCGGTGCAGATTGCGGTGCCGCTCGACCCTTCTTTGCTCGCCGGCATCAACCCCAGCGAGATGCAAATCGTACTGGCGCCAGCAACGGGCGGCGAGTTCACGGCGCTCGACACCACCTACGACGCGGCCGGTAAGCAACTGCTGGCCGAGACCAGCCACTTTTCGATTGCCGTCCCGGTCAAAAGCAAGGGGCCGCCGCTCAAGTTCGCGCAGACCTCGCCGCTACCGCCGGGCAAGACTGGCACAGCCTACGGCCCGCTCAAGCTGCAAATCAGCGGCGGCAAGCCGCCCTACACCTTCAGCCTTGCCGGCGGCAACCTGCCGATGGGTCTGGCGCTGGCCCCGGATGGCGCACTGAGCGGCACGCCTGAGCAGGCGGGCAGCTTTGCGTTCTCGGTCAAGGTCAAGGACAAGGGCGGTCAGGCGCTCGAAAAGGCGCTGGCGTGCGACGTCGACGGACCGCCCAATCCGATGCCGGTGGTCGACAGCGTCGATCCGGCGTCCGCCAAGGCTGGCGGCGGCGACCTGGCCATCACCGTCAACGGCAAGGACTTTGTGGTCGGCGCGCAGCTGACCGTCAACGGCAAGGGCATTCCGACCACCCGCGACGGCGCGACCGCGCTCAAGGGCAAGCTGACTGCCGCCCACCTCGCCCAGCCGGGCACGCTGCAGCTTGCCGCCGTCAACCCGCCCAAGGGCGGCGGCGCGAGCAACACCATTGCTTTCGCAGTCACCGCGGCCGATGCAGACATCTCGGTGGGCGACATCTCGGTGGGCGACACCTCCGTAGGCGACGACGCGGACGCGGGGTCCATCGACACCGACGCCAGCACCGAAGACGCCGGCAGTGGGGACAGCATCGACGGCGGCGGCGACGCCAGCCCGACTTGCGTTCCGAGCACTGAGCTGTGTGACGGTAAGGATAACGACTGCAACGGCAAGACCGACGACAACCCGTGCTGTGCGCTCGGCGCCGGCACGGGCTGCGACGACAACAACGTGTGCACCAGCGGCGAGAAATGCACCGATAGCGTGTGCGGTGGCGGCGACGTCACGGTGTGCACCGACGACGGCAACCTGTGCACCGACGACGCCTGCGACCCCAAGGCGGGCTGCGCGTTTCCGGCCAACAACGTGCCCTGCAACGACGGCAAGGCCTGTACGCAAGGCGACAAGTGCGTCGACAAGGCGTGCGCCTCGGGCAAGGACCCGCTGTGCAACGACGGCAACGCCTGCACGCTCGACACCTGCAGCGAGACCGGCGGCTGCAAGTACCTGCCGACCGAAGGCGCCTGCGACGACGGCGACGGCTGCACCGTCGGCGAGGTCTGCGCGCTCGGCTTGTGCGGCGGTGCGACCAAGACCGACTGCAACGACGGCAACGGCTGCACGCTCGACACCTGCGACACCAAGACCGGCAAGTGCGCGGTGACGACGGTGGCTGGCTGCGGCGCGGCGTGCCAGACCGCGACCGACTGCAAGGACGACGGCAATCCCTGCACGCTGGCCGAGTGCGCGACTGGCGTGTGCGCCGTGGCGTTCGCAGCGGATAAGTGCGACGACGGCGACCCGTGCAGCAGCGCTGACACGTGCAAGCAGGGCCAGTGTGCCGGCAGCGTAGCGGCGTGCAACGACGGCAACGCGTGCACGGTGGACGCCTGCGGCAAGGACGGCAAGTGTACTAGCGCGCCGGCGACCGGCGGCTGCGAAGACGGCAACCTGTGCACGATCCTCGAGGTCTGCAAAGACGGCACCTGCGCCCCCGGCGGCACCGCCAACTGCGACGACAGCAACAATTGCACCGACGACAGCTGCGACCCCAAGGTCGGCTGCCAGCACCCCGACAGCGCGACGCCATGCACCGACGACGATCCGTGCAGCATCGGCGACGCCTGCAAAGGCGGCAGCTGTAAGCCCACCGGACCCAAGGACTGCAGCGACCCCGATGACTGCACGCTCGACAGCTGCGACGCCAAGACCGGCACCTGCGTCAACAAGGTGGTGTTTGGCTGCGGCGACAACTGCGCGGCGCCCAGCGACTGCAAAGACGACAGCAACCCCTGCACCGAGTGGTTGTGCGAGACCGGCAAGTGCAAGATCGACTACCTGACCAGCGGCTGCAACGACGGCGACGCCTGCAGCGAAAAGGACACCTGCGGCCAAGGCAAGTGCGTCGGTTCCGGCGTGGTCTGTACCGACACCAATCCGTGCACCGACGCGGGCTGCGACAAGGCCAGCGGCTGCGTGTTCCTGGCCAATACGGCGACCTGCACCGACGGGCAGGTGTGCACCGTCGGCGACAACTGCAAAGACAAAGCGTGCGTGTCGGGCGCCGCGGCCGACTGCGACGACCAGAACGACTGCACCTTTGACATCTGCGACAGCAAGCAGGGCTGCACCCACGAGGCGGCGGGGCTAGGCTGCAGCGACGGCAACCCCTGCACGACGGGCGACAGCTGCGACGGCGAGAAGTGCAAAGGCGGCACCGCCAAGGTCTGCGACGACGGCAACGGCTGCACCAGCGACGCCTGTGACGGCGCCACCGGCAAGTGCGCGTTCACCGGCATCGCTGGCTGCGGGGCGTCGTGCAGCGACACCGTCGCCTGCCCGGAGTCGGGCAACCCGTGCATCGTGCTGGCGTGCGGCTTTGGCGTGTGCGCGGCCAGCGACACCACCGCGACCTGCGACGACGGCAGCGTGTGCACGGCCAAGGACGCGTGCAGCAAGGGCACGTGCGTGGGCAACAGCTCGGCGTGCGACGACGCCAACGGCTGCACGGCCGACTCGTGCGATGCCAAGACCGGCTGCGCGCACAAGCCCGAGCTCGGTCCGTGTGAAGACGGCGACCTGTGCACGGTGCAAGACAAGTGCGTGCAGGGCGCGGCGTGCAAGGCCGGCCTGGGCCAGCAGTGCGACGACGCCAACCCGTGCACGGCCGATGGCTGCGACCCCAAGGTCGGCTGCCAGTTTGCCCCAATCAGCGTGCCGTGCGACGACAAAGATCCCTGCACCGTGGTCGACGTTTGCAGCAAGGGCGCGTGCCTGCCTGGCGACCCGAGCCCCTGCGACGACGGCAACGGCTGCACCACCGACAGCTGCAACTCGGCCGGCGCGAACTGCGACCACGCGGCCATCAAGGGCTGCGGCGATGCCTGCCAGGCCGACGGCGACTGCCCCGACGACGGCAACGCGTGCACCGCGCAGGTATGCGGCGGCGGCAAGTGCGCGGTGCAGCCCGCGGCCGGCGCCTGCGACGACGGCAATCCCTGCACGACGCTCGACAGCTGCTTCGCGGCCAAGTGCGGCGGCTCGCCGACGCCTTGCAGCGACGGCAACCCGTGCACGACCGACAGCTGTGACCCCAAAAGCGGCTGCGCGTACGCCGCCAACACGGCGCCGTGCAGCCTGGGCAACGCCTGCTCGAACCAGGATGTCTGCAAAGACAAGCTGTGCGCGCCCGGCCCGGCGGTCAACTGCGACGACGGCAACGCCTGCACGCTCGACACCTGCGACCCGGACGCTGGCTGTGACCACGCCGCCACCGCGGCGCCCTGCGACGACAGCAACCCGTGCACCAAAGAAGACGAGTGCGGCGACGGCACCTGCATGGGCGGCGTGCTGGTCGCGTGCGACGACGGCAGCGCCTGTACGGCCGACAGCTGCGATGCGGCGACCGGCAAGTGTGAGTTTGCGGCACTCAAAGGCTGCGGCACCAAGTGCACGGCCAGCAAGGACTGCGAAGACGACGGCAATCCGTGTACGCAAGCGGTGTGCGCCGGTGGCGGCTGCGTCATCGTCTACACCGAAATGGCGTGCAACGACGGCGATGTGTGCTCTGCGGGCGACACCTGCCTGGAAGGCAAGTGCACCGGCACCGAGAGCGCCTGTGACGACGGCAACGCCTGCACCGCCGACGCCTGCGACGCCAAGACCGGCTGCAGCAGCAGCGCCAAAGACGGCCCCTGCGACGACGGCAGCGTGTGCACGGTCGGCGACGCCTGCAAAGCCACTGAGTGCAAGGGCGCGAAACTGCTGAACTGTGACGACGGCGACGTGTGTACCAGCGACGGCTGCGACGTCGTGATTGGCTGCACATCCTCGGCAAACACCGCGCCGTGCAACGACAACAACGCCTGCACGACCGGCGACGCCTGCGCCAAGGGCCAGTGCCAGGCCGGCAAGGTGGTGGCGTGCGATGACAATAAGCCCTGCACGCTCGACGCCTGCGATCTGGGCACCGGCAAGTGCAAGTCCAAGCCGATCGTCGGCTGCGGCGGCAACTGCGCGACCGACAGTGACTGCCCTGCCAGCGGCAACGCCTGCGCGCCGGCCGTGTGCGCCGAAGGTGTTTGCGGTCTGGCCATCAGCACGACTGCCTGCGACGACGGCAACGCCTGTACGTCGGGCGACAAGTGCGGCAGCGCGCTATGCGTCGGCGGCCCGACGGAGTGTGACGACGACAGCCCGTGCACGGCCGACGGCTGCGACCCCAAGACCGGTTGCACCCACGCGGCGGTCGCGGGCGGCTGCGACGACAACAACGCCTGCACGGCCGGCGACGCTTGCGACAGCGGCAAGTGCGCGGGTGGCAAGGCGGTCAACTGCGCCGACGCCAACCCATGCACGACCGAGAGCTGCAACCCGAACCTGGGCTGTCTCACGCTACCCAACGACGTAACCTGCGACGACGGCAACGTGTGCACGGTGAAAGACAAGTGCTTGAACACCTTCTGCGGCGGCGGCGCCGACAAGGACTGCGACGACAACAACCCATGCACCAAGGACGCGTGTTCGACGGCCAAGGGTTGCGTCAGCACGCCGACGACGGACACGTGCGAAGACGGCAACGCCTGCACGGAAAAAGATGCGTGCGCCGACGGCAAGTGCGCGGCCGGCGCGGCCAAGGTCTGCGACGACGGCAACGCGTGCACCAAGGACTCGTGCAACGTCAAGCTCGGCTGCGCGGCGACGGCGACCACCGGCGACTGCGACGACGGCAACCAATGCACGAGCGGCGATTTTTGCCAGAACGGCAACTGCTCGAAAGGTCAAGCCAAAGACTGCAACGACAACAACCCGTGCACCGCCGACAGCTGCAGCCAGACGGCGGGGTGCCTTGCGGCCGATACCACCGAGACCTGCAGCGACGACGACGCCTGCACCGTCGGCGACCAGTGCGACAAGGGCCAGTGCGTGTCCGGGCTCGCACCCAACTGCAACGACGCCAACCCGTGCACCGACGACAGCTGCGACAAAGCGGCCGGCTGCAAGACTGAGCAAAATACCAAGCCTTGCAGCGATGGCGACGCGTGCACGACGCAAGATGTGTGCCTCGCCGGCAAGTGCCAGGGCGGCGCACCGCCTGTGTGCGACGACAACAACCCGTGCACCGGCGACAAGTGCGACGCCAACAAGGGCTGCATCATTGCGCCGTTGGACGTCACCTGCACCGATAACGACGCCTGCACGACCACTGACAACTGCAAGGACGGCGACTGCATCCCGGGGCCAAAGCCCAACTGCGACGACGGCAAGGTCTGCACCGACGACAGCTGCGATACGGTCAAAGGCTGCGTGAACCTGGCCAATACCGCGACCTGCACCGACGACACGGTGTGCACCGAAGGCGACGGCTGCAAAGACGGCGCTTGCGTCCCCGGCAAGGCCAAGGACTGCAACGACAACAACGCCTGCACCGACGACAGCTGCGACCCGGCCAAGGGCTGCGCTTCGGTCCACACCACCAAGGCCTGCAACGACGGCGATGCATGCACCACCCAGGACACCTGCGCCAGCGGCAATTGCACGTCTAAGCCGACGGTGTGCGACGACAACAACGGCTGCACCTCCGACACCTGCGACAGCCTGGTTGGCTGCTTGTTTACCAACACAGTCACGGCGTGCAGCGATGGCGACGCCTGCACGGCGCCGGACTTGTGCAGCGACGGCAGCTGCAAGGTCGGCGCCATGGTTGAGTGCGACGACAAAAACCTGTGCACAGACGACAGCTGCGACAAAGCCAAGGGCTGCGTCAACGCGCCGAACACCAAAGCGTGCAGCGATGGCACGGTCTGCACCAGCAGCGACGCGTGCGCAGGCGGCAAGTGCGACGGTGCGGCCGTCAACTGCGATGACACCAACCTGTGCACCGACGACAGCTGCGACAAGGTCAGTGGCTGCGTCAACCTGGCCAACACCATTACCTGCAGCGACAGCGACGCCTGCACGCTGAGCGATGCATGCAAAGACGGTGCGTGTTTGGCTGGCGCGCCGCCGAACTGCGACGACAATAACGCCTGTACCGACGACAGTTGCGACAAGGTCAAGGGCTGCCAGCACGCCAACAACACGGCAGCTTGCAGCGACGGCGACGCCTGTACCAGCGCCGACAAGTGTGCAACGGGCAATTGCGGCGGCACGGTGGTGAACTGTGACGACGGCAACGCCTGCACCGACGACGCCTGCGACAAGTTGGCCGGGTGCAAGAACACTGCCAACACCGCAACCAATTGCAGCGACGGCAACGCCTGCACCAGCAACGACGCTTGCGCGCAGGGCAAATGCAACGGCACGCCGGTGACTTGCAACGACAACGTCGCGTGCACGGTCGACTCGTGCGTCCCGGCAACCGGCTGCAAGTTCGCACCCAACAACAACCTGTGCAACGACAACGAGTCGTGCACGACCGAGAGCTGTGACGCGGTCGCTGGCTGCAAGAAGACCACGGCCAACGACAACAGCGGGTGCACCAGCAGTGATCCGTGTGTGACCCAGCCGGTTTGCCTGTCGGGCAAGTGCGCGCAGAAGCCCAAGGTCACGGTCAAGAACATGGCATTGCACCCCACGGCCTTGCTCTCTAATGGCGACACCACTTGGGTGGTGACTTCGAACGACCCGCAGACCTATTACCATATCTTGAGACTTGACGCGGACTTGAACACGGAATTCGACGTCAAGTTCCAGGGCGCTGGCGGCCCAAGTGAGCGACTGACTGGCGACTTGTGGGGCGGCGGCTTCTTCGACACTGCCCTCATCGTCGCCAGCAATACGCACGACGGCAATCCCGTCCACAATCGCATCCGCCGCATCCACGAAGGCAACGGCAGCGAGGTGTGGAACAAGCCTACGCCCCAGCCGATGACCCGAATCCGCATCGATAACGGCGGTGTTGCCGGCGTGCCGCAAACGAGCGTGACGCAGAACAACGACATTCACTTTTTCGACACAAGTGGCAATTTGCAATACTCCCACAAGCTGCCGGCATTCGGGTACGACCTGGCCTATGACGGCAACTGGAACCAGACCTATTTCGTGTGCGGTCACACGCTCCAGTCGCCCGGCAGCTTCACTTGGAAGCCTTGGGTCGCCAAAATTCGGCGCAACGGCTACCTGGAAATCCAGTGGCAGAAGTCGATTGGTAGCACCTTTGGTGATGGCTTGTCCGCCTACGCCTGCACCACTTACGGCGGCAACCTATTTGTGTACAGCAACGACGGTTCGTGGCCCGACCAAAGCGTTGTGCGCAAGATCGACGGCAACGGCAACGTGGTGTGGACCAAATCCAAGCTTGCCGCCGACGCGAACCACCAAACCTCCGGGGCGTTCATGATTCCAGGTTGGGGCGGTGCGGTCTTGGCAGGGATGCAAGACGGCAATTACGCCATGGCCTCCAACGTCAGCGATAGCGGCAATCTGTCGTGGTCCAAGACCTACTTCAACTATGAATACGGCGGCAACATCAAGGCAGCATCGCTCGGCTCAAGCTTGATGCTGGGCGGCTGGTATCAAAATGTCGGCAAGGGCACGCCCGCCTATGCCTTTGTCTTGAAGGTCAACCAAGATGGCAGTGTCGGCGCCCCCACCTGCACGGCCCAAAACCTCTGCGCCGGCAAGACCTGCAACGACAGCGTCGCCTGCACCATGGACTCGTGCGACCCCAAGACCGGCTGCGTGTACACGCCGGACAACACCCAGTGCGACGACGGCAACCTGTGCACCGCCAACGCCTGCGACGCAGTCAAAGGCTGCACCTACACCGCCAGCACCGCGGCGTGCGACGACAAGAACCCCTGCACGGACGAGGCCTGCGACGCCATCAAAGGCTGCACCAACACCGCCAATACCCAGCCGTGTGAAGACGGCAACGCCTGCACCACTGGCGACACCTGTGGCGGCAAGGCCTGCCTGGGTGGCCCCGCCAAGAACTGCGAGGACGGCATCGCTTGCACCAGTCACGGTTGCGACACCAAGACTGGCTGCAAGCAGACCGCCAACCACGCCAAGTGCGACGACAAGAAGCCCTGCACCGCCGACACCTGCGACCTGGCCTTGGGCTGCACCTATGCAGCCGACATCAAGCTGTGCGACGACGCCAACACCTGCACCGACGACACCTGCGACAACATCAAAGGCTGCGCGCACACCGCCAACGTCGCGCTGTGTACCGACGACAATGTCTGCACCGTCGCCGATGCCTGTAGCGGCGGCGCCTGCAAGCCCGGTCCAAGCAAAGTCTGCGACGACAACAAAGAGTGCACGACCGACAGCTGCGACAGCGTCAGCGGTTGCAAGGTGGTCAACAAGCCCAGCAATGCCAGTTGCACCCCGTCGAACTCGTGCTACACCAGCGCAACCTGCGGCGGCGATGGCAATTGTTACGACGGGTTGAGCAAGTACTGGGTCTACCAGGCCAACGACGGCCACATGGCCACCCACACCATGATGGCGCAGCCCAACGACGGTGGCGGCCCGGTGTTCGTGTACAACGATGCCAACACCGCGTACTTCGCGCGTCGCAATATCTTGGGTCAGACCCAGTACGAAACCGGAGCCAATTCAAGGCAGTGGTGGGGCGTGCGCTGCTCGCCGTGGGACAACAGCTATTGCGTCGCGTTTGGCAAGGACTTGAGCGGGTCTTCCGCTATCGCCAACACCTACAACTTCAGCAACGGCAGCTACAAGGACCTGTACGCCCCCACCATGACCAGCGGGCAGTCCATTTTCACCGACGCCAGCTTTATCAGCGGCGGGCCAACGACCTACTCTGGCTTTGGCTGCCCGGGCGGCGGTAGCACCTGCGACGCCTTCGTCTACACCACCAACCAGAACCAGAAGCTGCTTGCGTTTACCGGTGGCAACGAGGATCGCGCGACTTCGCTGCACATCGACGGCAAGAACGGCAGCTGGGCGGTAGGCTACACCCTGTCCAAGGGGGCGGGCGGCTACGATGCCTGGTACGCCAGCATTGGCAATCCCGAATTCTCCAGCAACTCTGTGGTGACCGACGTCACTACCTACGGCGGATCGGGCGACGAGCAGTTCCATGCCGTGCTGCCCTTCAACGGAGCCGTCTGGGCATTCGGCACGGCTCCGGTCAATGGCCAGACCACGCCAATCGCGGTGCGCATCGCAGGTGGCCCACAAGTCGTCAAGTCGTATCCGAGCATGTGGGGCTTCGGCGAGTTGGGCGCGGCCACGTACGGACCCAATGTGTTCCTGGCCGGCGTGCGCGGCGACATCGCCAAGCTTGACGGCAATCTCGACATCGTCTGGCAGAACAGCTACCCGAAGCAGCCGATCAACGTGGCCTACCGCAGCATCGCGGTCAACGGCACGGCGATTCTTATCGCTGGCGGTGGCTACAATGGCCAGACCGGCAAATCGAGCACGGTGCTGGGTCGCCTCAGCATGGACGGGCTGACCAACTGCACCGACAAGAATCCGTGCGCCACACTGGCGGCCAACGGCTGCGACGACAAGATTGCATGCACGGCTGACGCCTGCGACGTCCAAAAGGGCTGCTTGCACAGCGGCAGCGACGCCCAATGCGAAGACGGCAATCCCTGCACCAAGAACCAATGCGACGGCGTCAAGGGCTGCATCTACCCGCAAGACACCGGCGTGCCGTGCAACGACAAGAAGCCGTGCACGGTGGATTCGTGCGACATCGGGGCCGCCAAGTGCGTGTTCAAGCTCGACCCAGGCAAGGCCTGCGACGACGGCAACGCCTGCAGCGACGACCTGTGCGATGGCAACGGCAACTGCGCGCACAACAACACCAACTGTAACGACGACAAGGTGTGCACCATCGACTCATGCGACTCGGGCAAGGGCGGTTGTCAGCACGCGCTCATCTACGACAATCCGTGCGACGACGGCAACTACTGCACGGTTTACGAGGCGTGCGGCAAAGCGGGCGTGCTGACCGAAGGCAAGTGCACGCCAGCCGGCGAAATCTGCCAACAGGCCATTGCGCCGGTGTTCCACGCCCACGCAGGCGTCGCCAAGTCGCTGCTCATCAACAACGGCAAGATCGACGCCTGGTACCAGATCGAAGCTGCAGTGGGCCAGAACGGCAAAGGCTTCGCCGTGCCCTTCAACAGCAAACCAGTCATGGTCAAGGCGGCCGTGTTTGGGCGCGATGCGGTCGACACCGCCAGCACGGGTCTGCAGATGGGCACCACGCTCAGCGGCGCGTTCACCTTGGTGCTCGCCGTGCGCACCGTCAACGAGCAGGTCACGTCGGACTTGTTCTCGCTCGGCAAATGGCGCGGCAAGTTCTACGACGGCAAACTGAATTTGATGTTTGGCGGGGCTGGCATTGCCAGCGTGCCCTGGCAGAGCGGCAAGGACTACTTGCTTTTCGTGCGTGCGGACGCCAAGGAAGCGCGCCTGCAAGCATTTGCCGGGGGCTCGCCCAGCGTGGCTTCGGTGGTGTCGCCTGGGTCCGCGTCGCTGTCCGGCACCGTCGGGTTGTCGCTGAACAAGTCGAACAGCAACAACCCCGACAGCAACGCGGTTTTTGCGCAGGTGTTGCTGTACGACAAGGCACTGACCGATGGCGAGCTGCAAAGCATGGCGACCAAGCTGCAAACGCAGTGGGGGTTGGCCGCCTGCAAGCAGAACTCCGATTGCGGCGACGCCAATCCATGCACCAACGACTTTTGCACGCAAAATCCGGGCGCGCCTTGGGAGTGTACCCACGAGGGCGTCACCATGCTGGCGCCCGGCGTCTGCAAAGACAACAACCCGTGTACCGTCGAGGAGGTGTGCGACAAGGGTCAGTGCGTCGGCAGCAAACCCAGCCCGTGCGACGATGGCAAGCCTTGCACCAAGGACTTCTGCGACCCCATCAAGGGCTGCGGCGCGGTTGAGGACAACTCGTTGACTTGCAACGATGGCAACGCATGCACCTATGAGTTCTGCTCTGGCGGTGGCTGTAGCGTTGGCACCATTACCTGCGACGACAAGAATGCCTGCACCGCCGACAGTTGCGACAAGGCCAGCGGCTGCGTATTTGCCGCCACCACCGCGCTATGCGACGACGGCAATCCCTGCACCAGCAACGACGCTTGCGCCAACAAGGCCTGCGCTGGCATCAACAACACCTTGCCTTGCAACGATTATCACCCGTGCACCATCGAAGAGAAGTGCAAAGACGGCGCCTGCTTGGACAGTAAGCCCGTCGTCTGCCCCGACGACGGCAATGCATGCACCGTCGAAGAATGCACCTACTGGAGCGGCTGCAAGATTGGCAGCATCAAGGCCTGCAACGACGGCAACCCCTGCACCGACGACGCCTGCAACGTCGCCAGCGGTCAGTGTGCGTACAAGCCCAACGCGGTGTCGTGCAGCGATGGAAACCCGTGTTCGCAAGCCGACTATTGCCAGAGCGGCAAGTGCTGGCCAGGTAAATTCAACGAATGCGAGGACGGCGACATCTGCACCCTCGACAAGTGCACGGTAGAGGCTGGCTGCAAGCACACCTATACCAATGACTGCCACGACGGCGACTGGTGCAGCGAAAACGACTTGTGCATCTTTGGGTCGTGCCTGCCAGGCGGCCAAAAGAACTGCGACGACGGCAATGCTTGCACCATCGACAGCTGCAACGCACCCGGCGGCAGCTGCGTCCACGTGGCGGTAGCCGACAAGACGCCGTGCAGCGACGGTGTCCTGTGCACGCTGCCTGACCAGTGCATGGCCGGTACCTGCAAGCCTGGGCCCAAGGTGTGTGACTACGCTGTCACGACGCTCGGCGACGGTTCCTTCTGGAGCACCAAGGATGGCCTTGAGTACGCTGAGCACGGCAGCCTGCGCGAGGCCATCTTCGACGCCAACTATTGGGTCAAGTTCGACACCAAACCGACCGTTCGCACCATTCGCTTCTTCGTGGAAGGCAAGCTGACGCTGAGCAAGAACATGGACGTGGTGCTCGCCAGCCTGCACATCGAAGCGGGCGGCAAGAACGTCATCATCGACGCTGACGGCAAGTACCGCGCCATGACCTTTGCCGGTGGCCAGAGCCAGGTCAAGGACATCAAGCTGCAGAATGGCTTTGTCGACAAAGCCAGCGATCCCGAAGGCGCGGGCACCGGGGCCCTGGTCGTCGTCAATGCCGCCAAGCTCACGCTGAACAACTGCACCCTGTATGGCGGTACCAGCGAATATGGCGGTGGCGGCGTCCTGGTCAAGGGCGGCGCAGAGGTCTTGTTGCACGCCGGCTCCGTCGTACAGTGCATCCGCAAGAAGGGCCTGGGCGGGCCGGGACCCAACGGGACGCTGCTCTACGGCGACGGCGGCGGCGCTGTACGGGTCGAGGGCGCCAACAGCAAGCTCATCGTCAACGGCGTGCGGTTTGACTACAACAGCGGGCCTGGGCCTGGCGGCTCCATCTGGTGCGGTCCGGGCAGTGCATGCGACATTCGGCGCTCGTCGTTCTACGGCGGTGTCGCCCACAGCGGCGCCGTCGGCGTGGCCAAGGGCGGCAGCGCCATCTTGACCAACGTGACCATCAACGCCAACCAGAACTACGGCATCGGCACCGGCGTGTACAGCGAAGGCGTATTGACGCTTTTGCACACCACGATCTCTGGCAACTCGGCTATCGATGAGACAGAACATCCGGCGTTGTACGTCGACGGGCCTACGACCATCATCAACTCGATTATTTCGGAAGCGGGTTCAACCAAGAAGGGCCTGGATTGCCGCCGCGGACCGAACACGCCGGTTTTCAACGTTATCAAGTCCATCATCACGGTCACGTCCAGCAAGTCGAATTGGGGCCCCGCGGGCAGCGGTCTGGCGTGTAGCGGCGGTCTAAAACCCCCGTTCGGCGGCACGGCGTACACTGCCAATCTTCAGGGCCAAAAGCTCATCGGCAACGCGCGGGTGATGCTGCCGACGTCGGGTTCATCGGCCATCGACACCGGGTCGCTCGAGCATTGCCTGGCCCAGCCGGTCGGCGGCCTCGACATCCTGGGCGGCGCGCGGCCCCAAGGCAACGGCTGCGATTTGGGCAGCGTCGAACTGCCGTAGCCCTGGCGACCACGGAGTCCACATTGGTTGCCGCTCAGCCTCCGCCTTCGCAGCGTTCGCGCATCGCGTTGGCGTTGCTGGTCCTGTTGGCGCTGGCTGTCGGCGGCTGGCTGTGGTTGCGGCCGTCGGGGCGTCCTGATGTGCCAGTCCAGGTACAGGCGACAAGTTCAGAGCCGCCAAAGGTGGCCGCACCAACTGCGGCTGCGTCGACGGCTGGCGTCGCTGCTGAGACCCGACCGCGCTGTCCCATGCCGCTGTTGCGCGATTGGCATCACCGCGCATCGGCGTCGCTGACGGCCGACGCTGGGGGACCCAAGACAGCCTTGCATTGGCAGGTCTCCACACGCGGCGTGCGCGCCCAGCCGGACGGCAGCACCCTGGTGGCCGCCCGGATTGCTTGGCACGGCACAGGGCAACCGGAGGCCACGCCCGCGGGAGACGTGCGGCCGCCGTTCCTCATCCGGCTCTCCGCAGATTGCAGCCATGCCGAATATGCCTGGCGCCGCGACGCTGATCTGCAGGGCGCGCGTCTGCAGCAGGCCCTGGTCGCCCGATTTGCCTTCATCTTGCCACCCCAGCCCGCAACGCCGACACTGGCCGACGCCATCGACGACAACGGGCGCTACCGCATGGCCGCCATCCGGCGCGACGATCCGGAGCAGACTGTCGTGCACGCGCGCAATCTCGGCTATGCCCGGGTGGCGCCGCATCCGCAACAGGCAATGCCCGGTGGCCTGCGCGTCGACGGGGCAGGGCTACGCGTTCACATCGCGCGCGGCGCCTGGGTCGAGTCGGCCCGACTGGAGCAGTGGCTCCATCCGGCGTGGCAAACGGTGGGCGCTGTCCATGTCCAGGCTGAGCTGCAGCGCAGCGACGCCGGCCTTGAACTCGCCAGCATCGACCCCGACAACGCCGCCTGGGTCTGGGGCAACTTGCTGCTGGATGCGGGGCTGGTGCGGCGTGCCCGACTGCGCGCCGATGCGGAACTGGCCGCGCTGGACGTGCAAGGCCTGCTGGCTGAGTTGCGCGCAGCCGACCCCAACGCCGAGCACTTGGAGGCCCTGCTGCGCACCATGGAGGCGTGGCTCCTGGCGAACCCGCAAGCGGTTGGTCAACTGCAAGCCTGGCTGCGGGGCTTGGGCGATGGCTACGCCGGCAACCAGTGGGCGCGGCTGGCATTGGCCGCGCTCGGGCGTTGTGGCCTGCCTTCCGCGCGGGCCGCGCTGCGCGGTCTGGGCGAGGACGCGCGGGTGGCGAGCGCGTTGCGACTGCACGCGACCCTGAACCTGGCCACCGCAGAGGGCATCGACGCGCAAGACCTCGCCTGGCTGCGTCGCCGCGCGTCTGAGCGCGTTGCGGCCGATGCCGGGCCGGCGAGCCAGGACTCGACTACGGCGCTGTCGGCGCTCGGCATTGCCGCCAACCAGGCGTCGCTGCGCGATACACCAGAGCGGGCGCAGGCGATCGCGGACCTTGACCAGGCGTTGCGCGACCCGAGCGACTCGCGGTACTTGCTCGCAGCCGTCAATGGCGCGGGCAATGCAGCAGATCCGGCATTGCTGGCAGCGCTAGTGCCGTTGAGCACACACGAAGATTCCGACATCCGCCGCCGGGTGGCGGACGCGCTGCGCGGCATGCCTGCTGAGTCCGTCGTGTCGCTGTTCGGCCCATGGCTCGCGCGCGAGGACTCGCCAGCCGTCGCGGCACAACTCGTAGCCGCTTTCGCCGCCCACTATGCGCGCGGCGACCAGGTGCCCGCGGCGGTATTGGAGCCGGCCGTCGCCAAGTTCGGCACCGAGTCCAATGCAGCGGTTGCCCAGCAGTTGGTGGCGTTGGTCGGCAAGGGCAGCGCGCAGTCCGCAGCGGCCAAGGCGGCGCTGATTGCGCGCTACAAAGCCGCGGTGGCGGCTGGCGATGCCACGGCCGCGGCGCTGGCGCAGGCCATTGGGGAGTTTGTGGTGGCGCGGGAGTTGGTGAAGTAGGCGGTGGCTCGGTTCCTGCGTTCTTGGCAGTTGGGATCCCCTTTGTGAATTCGGCGCGGTGCACCAGCGCCCTCGTGGGTCCGGCAGAGCAGGCTGGGCTTGCTGATTTTGGCATTGACTTTGCAGAGAGAGAGAGAGACAACATATGAACCGCGCCGCCGTGGTTGGCCGCGTGGGGGTTCCCATGTTCATCAAGGTCATTGAAAACGCCGAACTGGATTTCGGCGATCTGGCGAATAGCCGCACCATGACGATCAAGCTGGTCCGCAACATTGACTACTCCCGCTTTTCGAAGGGCTCCATGGTCGTGCGGTATGAGACCGGTAGCATTCCTACCGGTGGCACGGTCGATGTGGAACTGATCCCTACGTGGCCTAACCCTGCCCAACCAGAAGCCGCGTTCGAAAGCACGGCCGTTGGGGCGACACAGCAATTGACGAACACCAGCGTGGTCGGCAAGGTATATGGGGCCATGATCACGGCGCAAGTCGGTCCGTCTCTTGACCTGCGGGTCAAGGGTTCGCAGCCAGCGTCGCCATCGCCACCGACCACGTTCAAGGTGCTCATCTCCGTTGGCATCCTGGCCTTCGAATAGCTGCCATGAGCACCGGCTTTCCACAATTCGGCCCGCACAGCGAAGTCGATTGGCGCTCGCTCACGGACGGCTTGCGGGCAGCAGCGCCGACCGGCGAAGACCCCGACGAAGCACCATCAAGCATGTCGGAGGCGGCCCTTCGCGGAGTAATAGCGGACATTTTGCGACACGCGCCATTGAACCACAACCATGATGTTGACGAGGCACTCGCGCAAATTGCGAGGATGACGGCACGGCAACTACAAGAATTGCTGGAATCTGGCATTGCTGCCGTTCAAGGTGAAAACCACGACCTGCATCATCAGCCCGAGGGCGAACGGTCAACCGGGATTTCTGGGGAATACCGGTGAAAGCCCCTTGCAATTCCCCTGGCTGTATTGCGGCGGCTGTGGCATCGGTACCCACAATATCGTTGGCCGCGGCGCTCCTCGACTCGCTAAATGGCATGATTTCGGTGGAACACCGAAGTTGGTCCTTCAAGGTTGAGTTCTCGCGGCCTGGCGCGGCGGATTTTGGTGGCGGCCTCAAGCTGTCTGGCGTACACTGGATTTCACCATACAAGAATGCGCTCCAGCCAATCAAGAATCCGATTGCCGTTGTCGATTCTATTTCGCTGCCCCTAGCATTTGCCATCTACTATGACGAATACAATCCACCGTTTGCGACGGTCGGAGCCTTGTTCCGGGACGGCGTGCAAGGGAAAACCAGCAAATTCATCGAGGCCGATTTTGACTATGGCAGCCCCTTCATCCCCCTGCGCTGGAGCGCTGGACCCAGTGTTGACTTTGACGCAGCGAAGGCGCTCGCCGCACTTCAGGAAAGCTCGACATTGAGTGCTTTCGAGGTTATTCATGTTGACAAGAAGGACCAACAGGCAAAGCCAGCAGGAGGCAAGTACGCGAACAAGAAAATGGAATTGAAGCCTGATGGCGAACTGGAAATTGAAATCATGGCCAGGTTTCAGTTGTTGAACTACCAGTTTGTCTCAGTCTACCGATTTCTTGACGACGGCAGAATTGAATTCGGTGTGTTGCTAGGTGGTGCACTTTTCAATGGCCAAGGTGTTCTACATCTGCACGATTTCGTCTTCCGCATCAATCCAAGCAATCAATTCGGAAACTTGCCTCGGTGGGACTATCTGCGCCGGCAACAACATGCCGTCGCGCTGCACCTTGCGACCCCCGTCGGTGTGCGCAAGGTCGTCGCACCACTACAGGACTTTCACTGGGTCCCGTGCACGACTGCTGGCCCCCAAACTGCACCCGACGGCGATGTTGTAGCGGTTCGCTTTAGGAGTGCTGCCTACAACCCGGGTGACAGTCCAGTCCATGTTTCACAGGAGTACAAGTTCAATCCCTCGTTCGAACGGTCGATTGAGGTATCTGGCGGCCACAGTGCCGAACCGGACCAGATTGTGACTTCAGCGGACTACTACCTCAGCGGCAAGTTGCCAGCTAAGGACTTGGTCGTAGATGCCCAGAACCCTAAGGCAAGTGGGCCATATCCGGTGTTCGCACTCGACCCCCTCGCGGCCTCGAAATCGCTGGCGGGTGCGCCGTTAGCTTTGGGCAGTAAAGTCGAAGCATTTGTTGTGCTTCGGCACTTCCATATGCCACGCTCTGAGCAAGCGGTGAAAATGCCATACGAGTATCACTTTTTGACCTTGACGCCCCGCGACTTCGCTGACGGTCAATAGCGGTGCCCGCATTTGGAAGATTTTGCTTCGTTGTTGCCCTCGCGGGCGAACTGGCCGCCTGCAAGCCGATGCCAGTTCCCAACGCCAAGCCGGACACAGTCGTTGCAGACGCCGTTTCTGACGTCCCCTCGCAACTGGCGCAGGACGCAGCCACAATAGACGGTGGCGCGGCCGGCAAGGCTGAGGTCGGGTCGGCCGACTGCCCGCTGCCGATGACCACTCAAAACGTTGCGGCGCTGTGCGGTGTTGTAGACAGCCTGCCACAACCAGTTTCTCTGTTCGAAGTCTCGCTAGCAAAGGTGCTGCCGAATCGCTACTACGGGCCGACTGCTGTGTTGTTGGACAAGGGCAGGCTCATCACGGCGGGTTTCGCGCAACTCGGGCCAGACCAGGACAATGCCGTAGTCCTGGTCCCGGTGGAGGCGACCGGTACGGTCGGTGCGCCTCGCCTCGTGACGGGATGGCCGAGGTGGTTCCCACCTCTTCGACCGCTCAAGATTGTGGCCCGGCCAGCGGGCGGTTATTTCATGCTCGGCCGTGCTTCGACAGCGTCCCCAACCGTCAGTCTGACTCAAATCGACGCAGACTTGCAGACAGTTGCCATCAATTGGGAAGCATTGCCGGAAAACTGCTATCCCGTTGACCTTGCCTCAGCAGCGAGCAGCGTAACGCTACTTGCATGGTGCGGCAATGACGCGGGCCTGTTTGACGTCCTCGCCGACGGTGGTGTGGTCAAGATCGGTGAAGCGAAGGGTCAACTTCCCGTGGCTCTGAGCAACTCTGGGGACGGCGCGTGGACGCTACAGTACGACAGCGACAGCCTAGCCAAGACAAAGCAGGTAGTCTTGCGGCTTGTCGTGGTCAAGCCCTTCCGCAACGGTGTAGCCAGCACATTCGTCGCGAATGTGGACTTGCGCGGTCCCGATTTTCGCAAGCCCGTCGTCGGCACGCCAATCGGCAAGAATTGCGTTGGCTTGTACCTGGAAAGCTCGACCGGAGAGTCAACCGTGCTGGCCGCGTCGGCCGCCGGTCAAGTGCTGTGGCAGCGCGGCCTCACGACCAAATTCCTGTCGAATTCGGAACCTGAAAACGCCGGCCCTTTGCCTCAGGTCATGGTTGCCGCGGGTACCCGCGGCATCGCGCTGGCTGGGGCGGCACCCAAGTCGAGCTATGCCAAATCCTTGACCGGGACGTTTCTGTTGCATGTCAGCCACGCTGGCCACGTGCAGTGGATTCGCAACCACAAGGATGCCACATGGGACTACCAACAGGATGTGGATGGTAGGCTGCTTTGGACCGGCGCCGGTTTTGTCACGGTCGAGTCGTCCCTCGTCCGGTCAGTCGATGGCTTTGGACACGGTGTGCAAAGCGCGTGCGCGAGCAAGGAATTTGCCTGTACCGACGGCAAAGAATGCACGGTCGACGACTGCGATCCCGCCGCCGGATGCACGCACGGCCCGCTCCAGGCGACGTCATGGTGCGCGCCCTGTTGCCCTGCCTGCAAGTAGACAAATCGTCATCAGCCCGGTCGAAGTGCGCTGCTACGCAATCGCCGCACGCTGGCCACAGCTACCTCGCCTCCCCAGCCATCTGCCGCTGCGCCGCCCGCCACCGCTCGGTAAACGGCACCAGCGCCCCCAGCGCCCCGCGCCGCTGCACCACGAATGGCACCGTCAGGAACTGCTCGGCCTGCCGCACCTTGCCCCGCTCCAGGAGCCCGCGCAGGTGCCCGGCCAACTCCTCGTCGCTGCACTGTGTCGGATCCTTGGCAAGCGTAATCGGGTCACCCCAGTGACGCTGCAGGTTCTCCGTCACGGCGACGCCGACCAGGGCTTGCGGCTCAAGCGTCACGATGGCCGCGGCCTTGGCGAACAGGCGGTGTGCCTCGGCCACATGCGATTGCCGCGGTTTGCCACCTGCGATTTCGGCTTGTGCCAATTCGCCAAAGGCTTGATCCAGCGCCTGCTCCGTATGGCCGCGGCCGCGCACGATCTGCAGACCTGCCACGACAAGCGTCAACAACACCACTACGGCGACGCCGACCGTGCGCGCGGTGCGGGGTTCGTTGGGCTGGGTCATCGGCGCGCCTTCCTACGAAGCTGTCTCAGAGGCCACCCTGGCGGGGGGCTTTGCCAGATTATGGTTCACCACGCGCATGCCGGACAGGCGTGGAAGCCTGTCCGCACCCAGGCATGGCAAGCGCGGAAGCCTGTCCGCACCCAAGAGCGGCAGGCGTGGCCGCAGGTCCGCACGCCAAAATGGAGCCGCGAGTCGGCCTCCGAGGCCGCGAGCTGGCGACCCACCCAGCAAGCAAATGGGCGAGTTGTTTATCAACTTGCCCTATTTCTGCCGCCGAAACGCCGGGAACTCCAGTTGTGGATCCGCGGCGAACGGGTTGTGCTGCACCGGCTCGCGGCGGCCGACCACCGCACCCGCCGATGGGATGGCGTAGTTGGGCGTCTGCCGGCGCAGGTAGGTCGGCTGGTCGATCTCGTGCTCGTGGTACGGCAGCGGCGCCGATGGCATGGTCGGGGCGGCCGGCAGCGCCGACTGCATCTGCGCCGGGTGGGCGACTGCACCGATCGGCGCCGTGACCGCCTGCGCCATCATCACCCGCTCATGCGGGGCCGAGGCGGCCATCGCGTAGGCGTGGGTCTCGTGCTGAGGCGGCGCCACCTGGGCGCGACCCGGCGGCGGCGGCGGAATGGCCGGGGCCGGCGGCCGCTCGAGGCTGCTGCTGCTGGCGCGCGCGGGGGCGTAGAGCCGCGTTTGGGTGATCTCCTTGGCGGCCTGCGCCGCGACGCGGTCAAAGCCGGTGGCGACGACGGTGACCTTGATCTCGTCGCCCATCGACTCGTCGATGACCGCGCCAAAGATGGTGTTGGTGTCGCTGGCGGCGGCGTCCTGGATGATGTTCATCGCCTCGTTCATGTCGGCGAGACTCATGTCGTTGCCGCCGGTAATCGTGACCAGGATGCCGGTAGCGCCCGAGATGTCGGCGTCTTCGAGCAGCGGCGACGAAATCGCAGCCTTGGCGGCATCTGCGGCGCGGTTGTCGCCGCTGGCCCGGCCGGTGCCCATCAGCGCCATGCCCTTATGGAAAACAGGATGAAATGAACAAGAGCGGCCTGATTTGGCAGTTGATGTACCAATACCCGACACTAAACGGGATACACACATACAGCGCCTGCCCGCGATGCGGATCAACCGCCCGAGGCGGTGGTCT
>SXGU01477615.1_pt1 | contig 21316 bp, 24 predicted proteins | sample 3174531 | NCBI WGS metagenome assembly SXGU01 (sample SAMN11356863, study PRJNA531348) | freshwater metagenome | isolation source: freshwater sample F1-140 | place: China: Fuxian Lake, Yuxi | collected 2017-12-25 | reverse complement strand
GTGAGACCTGCCAAGAAGTGTTGGCGGAGTTGGGGCAGATTAATGAGCCGCTGCTTAAAATCGCGGTGGAGCTGGAGCGTATCGCGCTGTCAGACGAATATTTCATCGAGCGCAAGCTATATCCGAATGTTGATTTTTATTCGGGTATTATCTACCGCGCTATGGGCATTCCGTCGAAGATGTTCACCGTGTTGTTCGCTGTGGCGCGTACCGCAGGCTGGATAGCACAGTGGAAGGAAATGATGGACGATCCGAAAAACAAAATCGGTCGCCCACGCCAGCTATTTACAGGGGCAGAACCGCGTGATTTCGTGCCGCTTAACAAGAGAAAATAGCCGTTGTTTGGTGGTTTAAGCAGAACCTAGTGCAGATAACGAACAGCATCCATCCGATCGTGCAAAATACGCAGGACATAGATTGTGCTATTTTCCACTCGGTAAAAAATCTTATGGCGACCAACATGGTAGTTCATAACGCCGTATATTTTTTGCCCTAATTGTGGGTTGCTGGCAATGGCAATTAAGCCATCGTTTATTGTGTCCTTGTATTTTATGAATTGCTTCTCTCCCCATGTTTGTAGAGTGAAGGAGAGGATGTTGCTCAAATCCGTCTGTGCTTTTTGGGTAAGCGTAATTTGTAATTTATGGGCAGACATCAGGGTCTGGTATCCTTCCTTCAGCAGCGTGTTTTCGCGCATCTCGCTCTATTTTGTCGAGTAACTCTGGTGTGTAAGGATGTGTGCGTCCCTCCCTTATATCGCGCTCCCCAGCTTCTAAAGCAATCATAAGACGATCGTATTTTGCGTCTTCCCACTCACGCAAACGCCTAACCGCATCACGCACAAGCTCTGTCGCATTGCTGTAAAAGCCAGCTTCAACCTTTGCTTTTATGTAACTATCATCCACAGATGGAAATACGATATTCATACTACTATGCTCCTTTTATGAGTGTATTATGATTATAAATCGTATATAAAAGAAAGGCAATAGCGGTTTTTTCTACCACTTCACAGGAAATTCATATTCCAGATTCAGCTTCACGGCGTAGTCTTCCGATGCTTTGGAGATGCCGAACAGCGTTCCTAGCTCGTATTTCACACCATGCCCTAGATTGCCATAAATAACTGGCCCTAGGCGGTGTTTTTGCTGGCTATATTTGTTTGGGTCGCTGATTTCACCAAGCGCACCGTAATATTCAATTCCGGGATTTAGCATTGGCGTATAGTTATATTTGCCCATTAGCTTGACTTCACCTTCTGGGTTGTCATTCGCATTATCGCCAACTTCTTGCTCAATTCCTAAATTCGCCATCACAGTGAATTTTTGGAAGTTTTTAGAAAGCAATAAATAGCCCTCCACCTTATCCGCATCACCTTGTGGATGCGCGAAAACATACGCACCAAACAAGCCAACATCCAGCCAATATTCGCCAACATCGGTTAGCTGAAATTTAGTTTCAATTTCGGTTGCGGCGTATTTATAGCCATGCCCAGCGTCTTTTTCCCACTCGCCTTCCAGCTCTGCCATAAACCAGCTAGTAAAGCCGTAACCAACGCCTAGTTTATGTTGGCGAAATCTATCTTCACCCGCACGATCGTCAAAATCCACGCGGTTTTTTGACTCAATCTCCATAATGCCTTTTTCTACATATGGCGATTTAACATCCAGCGCGAAGGCAGAACTTGCAGAGAGTAATGCACTGGAAAATAATAGAATAGAACGAGAAAATTTCATATTAAACAGCCCTTTTTGTGATGAATTTTTGTAAGGTTAAAATAATGGCAAATGTGCCTAGGAAAAATAGCAACTGCATCCCGCTTGGGCGTTCACTGTAACCAAGCATAGCGTGGAGGATTTTGCCAAGGACGCTATCTTGCGAAAGCAACCAGCCAGAGTCCCACATTTGCCCGAGGGCAGGCAGTTTATCGGCAGCGTTTAGATAGCCAGCAACGCCCGCGCTCATGCCGCTGGCAAGGAAAACAAGCAGCCAGCTGGTCACCGAAAATAAATGCTTGGTGGAAAGTTTTATTAGCCCAAAATAAAGCAGAATTCCAATTGCCGTTGCTGCCGATGCGCCAGCCAAGCCGCCAAGAATAATGGCAAAGATTGACTCCTGCGCTGTGCTGATAATACCTGTCATGAATAGTACGATTTCCGCGCCCTCACGCCACATCGCAAGGCTAACCACCACCGCCAGAGAATAAAGCGAAGCATCGCCATCACTCACCGCTTTGCCGACTTGCTTCATTTTATTGGCAATTTCGCGCCCATGCGTCTGCATCCACACCACTGTCCAGCCAATCATAAGAACCGCAACCGCGAGAATTCCCGCGTTGAATAATTCCTGACCAACTCCGTCCATGGCATCAGCTATATTATTCGCAAAAATGGCGATTACACCCGCACCCGCCGCACCGCCAAGCAAGCCCATCACCACAAAACGACCGCGCAGAGGAACACCGCGAGTAGCCGCCATGATGATGGTGAGGATGATGGCGATTTCCAAAACTTCACGAAAGAGTATTATAAAAGACTGTATCATCTACTTTACTATCAACTTTCCTTGCGCGGTTTTCGGGTTGAACTCGCCAAAGAACGAATATTCGCCAGCGTCCAAAGGCCCGACAAAGATGTTCGCCTGTGCATTGCCCGCAATCACTTTTTCGCGGTTGAAGTCGTTGCTTTCAAATTCTTCCGCTGTTGCATCCTGATTTTTAACTAGCAACTTCACCTTCTGCCCAGCGGGTATTTCCAGCTTATCGGGTGAGAATTTATGATCCTTGATGGTGATTTCATAAACAGGAACTTCCGCAAAAACAGGAGCGGAAATCATCATTAAAGCAGCAGTTATCATGGTTATTTTTTTCATTTTATCCCTCATTTGTTATTGATTCAACAGATGGAGCTTATTGCAAATGATAATCATTCGCAAGTGGAAAAAACATAATATGTCATATCAAGCGATGATATGGCGATTGAACTAGATTATAGAATTAGCCAATTAGTATGCTAATTTACTGAAACTTAAAAGAAAGAGAGCAAGACGCAATATTTTCATTTGATAGTGTATAATCAGTGCCACCAGTTACACAATTAGTATTAGCGGACAGATTTATCCATAAAGCTGGGGCGTGACCAGCTGTGCTTCGGTCAATTGCACGCACTACGCCAGTATTTGGTTTTCCGTCATCAATTTTTATATCAATCTTGTACGCTTCTTGTGCAGATAATGGATTATGTACCGTGTTAAAATAACCAACGCCAGAGAGGTTATCTATACCAATAAGGCTAAAATAATTTATACCTTGATAGCTATTCACCATGATGAATGAATTTTTTCCAGCCTTTGCAAATGGAAGAGCTAAATTGATTGTATCTGGTGTGGTTCTTGAAGTGGCAATTGCGCTATTCGCTTGTATTCCATATTGCGTCCCTACTATATAATCTTTACTGTAATTTCCTTCAATCAGCTTCGCATCCCCACTCAGATGTCGCCAAAACATGAGTAATTCAGCATATTGACAGTTGGAGTTACCAGCACTTGCTCCGCAACCGATGGTACTGTCACCAGATTCAAGAATTCCATTCGCATCGCCAAATGGTCTACCATTACCAAGTAATGAACTTGCCATAAGAGGCATTCCTGGTCCATAAGTTGAGGCAAAAAAGCCAAAAGCTTGCGCATCAGTAGCAAGCAAATCTCCAGGAATTCCGCCATATTTAAGCTTGAAGGTTTTTACAGCAGTATTGTATCGCTCAATTTGTGAAACTTGGGCGCGGATTTCCGAAGCTTTAATAAGATCTCCGCCTACTAAAACCCCACCCGCCAGAAGTCCAATAATAACGAGTACGATGGAAAGCTCTACGAGGGTGAAGGCTGAACTCCGACTTGTCACCCCGTTTTTATAACGGGGTCTGGGGCTATAAATCCTGTCGGCGGTTGTGACAACTTTGTATGATTTTACTTTGCGCCTGACAACCAGCAACAACCACAATTTTTTGCTTACTTGCTTTGCCATTTTTACCCCTTGTCTTTTCGTATAGTAAGTTTATTGCCTTTTGAGGTGTAATACAAAGTAATATTATTGGTTATCTAATAAGGAATGATTTCCTATAAGTGCGTTGCCAGCCAACAAACCTGCGCCAATACCACCAGCCAGAATTTTATTTGGAAGCTAAGTTTTTTGGTTTTATGGCGAAATTTGCGTTGGGCAAGAAAAGCCGCAGGGCTTCCTCCAATAAGTGCGAGGAAGAGCAACCCAAGCTCGGAAACCCGCCATCCACCCTTTCGCGCAAGGCTCTTATCCCACCAGTAAATAAAAAATGTGAAGGCATTAACCAGCAATAAATAAAGCCAGAAATGCTGTAATATCCATTGCTCAACCCACATATTATTTTCTTCCAGCAATTAGAATATCCACCGCTTCTGGGTTGAGGAGGGTGGAGGTATCGCCAAGGGCTGAGAATTCGCCAGCAGCAATTTTGCGCAGGATTCGGCGCATGATTTTGCCTGAGCGCGTTTTTGGCAATTGCGGGGTGAACTGGATATGGTCAGGCGTTGCAATCGGACTGATTTGCGTTCGCACCCATGATTTTAGCTGCAAAGCTGCGTGGTGCGCCTTATCGCCTTCTATATCCACCCCATCCTTCAAAATAACGAAAGCATATATGCCCTCACCCTTAATATCATGCGGCACGCCAACCACCGCCGCTTCCGCCACTATTTCATTCGCGGCAAGCGCCGATTCAATCTCCGCCGTGCCAAGGCGATGACCAGAAACATTGAGTACATCATCCATGCGCCCCGTTATCCAGTAATAACCATCCTCATCTCTGCGCGCGCCATCACCCGTAAAATAATAGCCTTTATACGCGCCAAAATAAGTTTGTTTATATCGTTCATGGTCACCGTAAATGCTGCGCGCAATTCCGCACCATGGCGTTTTAATGCACAGCGCACCTTCGCCCGCGCCCAGCACTTCTTCGCCTTTTTCATTCAGCAAAATCGGCTCAATTCCCGAAAGCGGAAAACTTGCCGAGCCTGCCTTGGGAACAGTTTTTCCAATGATGGGCGCAATCATAATCCCGCCCGTTTCCGTTTGCCACCAAGTGTCGGAAACGAAGGCTTTGCCGCCACCAACTTTATCGTGATACCAGTGCCAAGCCTCGGGGTTTATCGGCTCGCCCGCAGTGGCGAGTATGCGAAGCGTTGCCCGCGAGGTGGTTTCCAGCCAGCTATCACCCTCACGCATCAGGGCGCGGATGGCGGTGGGTGCGGTGTAAAACAGGCTCACCTTATATTTATCCACGATCTGCCAGAAGCGAGATGGGGCGGGGTAATTGGGAATCCCCTCAAACATCACGGTGGTTGCGCCGTTTGCCAGCGGGCCATAAACCACATAGCTATGCCCCGTTATCCAACCGACATCGGCAGTGCCGAAATAAACATCATTTTCCTGCAAATTGAAAATTTCCGCGTGGGTATATGCCGCCCAAGCAAGATAGCCACCGCAGCTGTGCAAAACGCCCTTGGGTTTTCCCGTTGAGCCAGAGGTGTAGAGGATAAACAGCGGATGCTCCGCGTCAAAGGCTTGGCTTGGGAAATCGTCGCTCGCCATCGCCACCGCTTCATGCCACCAAGCGTCGCGCCCGCGGTGAAACTCCACCTCAACGCCTGTGCGCGCTACCACCAGCATTTTTTCTATACTCGTGTCTTTCACCGCCGCATCCGCCATATCTTTCAGCGGGATTTTTTTTCCGCCGCGAAGCCCCTCATCAGCAGTAATTATCACCTTGCTGCCCGCGTCAATTATACGGTCATGCAGTGCCTGCGCGGAAAAACCTGCAAACACCACGCTATGCACCGCGCCAAGGCGGGCGCAAGCAAGCATGGAAATCGTTACTTCAGGAATCATCGGCAGGTAAATGGTCACGCGGTCACCCGCCGCCACGCCCATAGCACGCAGCACATTCGCGCATTTGCAAACTTCCTTGTGCAGCTCCGCGTAAGTCAGAGAGCGACACTCCGCACCATCATCACTTTCCCAATATATCGCGATTTTTTCGGCGTTTTTCGCCAGATGGCGGTCTAGGCAATTTTCTGAAACGCTAATCTGCCCGCCATCAAACCAGCGGATATTGCAATCCACAAAATCACCGCTAGTAAGGATATGCCAAGGCTTTTGCCAGTTCAGGCGAGCTGATATTTCTGACCAAAATTTTTCATCTACGCCCATAATTGCCCCATCTACTAAACTACTAAAACGGCTCTGTTCCTGCGCTCAGTATATCTAAATATTCCTTATAAACAAAGACTTTATGTCGTTCCTTACCCGTTGTTTCCTGAACGATGCCAAGTGCTTCCAATACAGTAAGGCTACGAATAACGGTATGCAAAGAAAATCCTGTTTTTTCCTTGATTTTAGAAGTGTTTGAAATCGGATTTCTCTGTAAATAACTATGAATTTCCACAATCGCATTTGTTGATTTATTAGAGCCTGCAATTTTTTCTGCATCTTTGGCAAATAACGATATTATAATTTGCGCCGTATCACTGGCTTGTCCTGCGGTTTGAATTACTCCCTCTAGGAAAAATTTTATCCAGCCCTCCCAATCGCCAGTTTCTCTGACAGATTGCAAATGCGCATAATATGTTGAACGGTTGGTCTTTAGGTATAAGCTCAAATAGAGCAATGGCTCTTTTAGGACGCCTTCTACGCAAAGAATAAATGTAATAAGTAATCTTCCAAGCCGCCCATTACCGTCCAAAAAAGGGTGGATGGTTTCGAACTGCACATGGGCGAGAGCGGCTTTTACCAGCACAGGCAATTTTACATCTTCATCATGCAGAAATTTTTCAAGATTATCCAAGCACTCCATCAAATAATCAGGAGGCGGCGGCACGAACCGAGCATTGCTTGGACGGCTACCGCCAATCCAATTTTGCGAAGTACGAAATTCACCAGCCTGCTTATTTGCACCTCGTGAATTATTCATAAGCACGGCATGAATTTCTTTTATAAGTCGCAAAGACAAAGGAAATTCCTTTATGCGCTGCAAACCATAATTCATTGCCGAAACATAAGAGGAAACTTCTGTAACATCATCCACTCTCGAATTAAAAGCTTGCTCGTTTTCAAAAAGCAACAGGTCAGAAAGCGACGATTGTGTTCCTTCAATTTGCGAAGAAAGTATAGCTTCCTTGCGAACATACATATATAAAAAAAGCGAAGAATCTGGCAAAATTTGGCTTATGCCATCCAACCTGCCGAGTGCAATATTGGCTTTATCAAGAAGAAAATAAAATTTCTCCATGTTTATCTTTGGTTCAGGTGGCAGTGACGGAGGAATATACGAATTGTAATATTCTCCACCCACCACTGAACTTTTTATATAACGACCAATGCGTTTATTCCCATCCATAAAACAAGTGCCATTTTTGCCAGATTTCTTCACTTGCTTAACAATAACTCTTATCTATGTCACTTGCAAGAAAATAAGTGCCAAAAATGCTGACTTGTGTCACTTAATTAGCGGATATTCAAAGCTTCTCGCGGCGTTATCGCCCCATCATAGAGGGCGCGACCGATGATAACGCCGTTTATACCAGAATTTTCGTGGGTCTTATAGGCTTTTATATCGGCAAGGCTGGAAACGCCGCCCGAGGCAATGACAGGCGTGGAAATGCTCTGCGCGAGTGCGACAGTTTCTTCCACATTCGCGCCCTGCATCGCGCCGTCACGGCTGATGTCAGTGTAAATAATCGCGGCAACGCCAGCGTCCTCAAAGCGTTTGGCAAGCTCGCTCGCCTGCATATCCGACACATCCGCCCAACCCGAAACCGCAACTTTGCCGCCCACTGCGTCAATGCCCACCGCGATTTGGTCAGGAAAAATGCGGCAAGCCTCCTTCACCAATACAGGGTTTTTAAGGGCGATAGTGCCAAGAATCACCCGCGACACGCCAGCGGTCAGCCAGTCGTCAATCATTTCCAGAGTGCGGATGCCGCCGCCGAGCTGCACCTGCATTTTTACCCGCTCAAGGATTGATTTCACCGCCGAACCATTCACCGCTTTGCCCGCAAATGCGCCGTTCAAATCCACAATATGCAGCCAGTCAAAGCCATCCGCCTCAAACGCCGCCGCCTGATCCGCTGGGGTTTTTGAAAACACTGTCGCCTTGTCCATATCGCCGCGCAGCAAGCGCACACAATTTCCGTCTTTAAGATCAATCGCTGGATATAAAATCATTTTTTTGTCCCTATTTATTCCAAAATTTGTTCAGCAATCTGCCCAACTGCTGTGGCGAAATAGCGTGAGCGATTCCATTTGAGCAGCACTTTGAAATTATTATTGCCCTCAATAATTTTTTCTCCGTCTTGCCAACCTTCGGAGTGCAGATAATTAGCGATGGAGGCGAAAATATCCGCCTGCGTGTTCCATATATCGCGCTTGCCGTCGCCGTCATAATCTACGGCGTATTTTAGGTAGCTGCTGGGCATAAACTGGCACTGCCCGAACGCACCCGCCCATGAACCATAAAAATCATCACTCGCCATTTGTTCCGCTTCCAAAATAAACAGCGCGTTTATTAGCTCTCTGCGGAAAAAACTGCTGCGCCGCCCATCATAAGCAAGCGTGGCAAGGGCAGGAATTATGCCAAAATTCCCTGTGTTTTTGCCATAGCTGGTTTCCATTCCCCAGATGGCGACAATGACACTAGCGGGAACGCTGTATTTTTTTGAGATTTCGGCGAGGATTTCGTTGTTTTCCGCAAGTTCGCGCTGTCCGTTTTTAATGCGGTTCGCAGACACGGTTTTTTCCAGATATTCTTCCAAAGACAGCTTGGCTTCTGGCTGTTTATTGTCCAGCTCAATCACTTTTTCTATCGGCTCAATGCCTGAAAACGCGCTGTCAAAAACTTCCGCCGAAACGCCCTGTGCCACCGCCTCCGAGCGCAAATCCGCCACCCAATTTGTAAAGCCACTATCCGCCGCCTGCGCGGAGGAAACCGCGAGAAAAGCAAGGCTAAAAACAACCCTAAAAACTATGGAAAAACTTTTCAAGTTCACACTATATTCTTATATTTAGATTTATGTTTTTTATGTTTGGATTTTTTCTTATGTTTTTTAGCTTTTTTAGATTTCGTAGTTGCTTTCTTTTCTTCTACTTTCTTTTTCTCAGGCTTGGCTTGAGGCGCGGGAACGGAAGTCGCAGAAGCCGCATTTTTATCATCATTTTTTTGCTTGCTGCTTATCGCGCTATCAATAACCTGTTCAGGCTTGGAAAGCTCAACTGGCTTGGTGACAATCTCCGTTTTAGTCGGCTCATTTAACTTCGGAGCTTCCGCCTCACGCAAGTTTTCCTGTGCCAATGATGCTGTTGCAAAAAATCCAATTGCGGCAATAGAAATGCTAGCGCTGATTAATTTTTTCATGGTATATTCCTTAAAATAAGAGAGTAACACAGCCACAAACTAATATAATTTTTTATGTTCAGCAAAGAAATTTTTACAAAACTTGTATCATTGCTGCCAAATCTGCCTAATTTGCCAATTATCATTGGTGAGAAGTCACTTGAGCGCGATATTGATGATTTGGTTGCGCTGGCTTTGCCTGAACTATACGCTAAAAATCGCGTGGCGGTGGTGGATGATGTGAATACTGTTGACGCTCTGGGTAGGCAGGTTTTCCGCGCATTGCACGGGCGTTTTACACCTACGCATATAACGCTGGAAAAAAATATGTCGGCGGATATGGAGGCGGTGGAATATATCCGCGCCCATTCGGCGAATTGCGCTGCGATTATCGCGGTGGGCAGCGGAACGGTCAGCGATTTATGCAAATATGCCGCCCATAAAATGGGCGTTCCATATATTGTTTTTCCAACCGCCGCCTCTATGAACGGCTATTTATCCGCCAATGCTTCCATCACAGTTGATGCCCATAAAACCACCCTGCTCGCGCAGTTGCCAAGGGCGGTGTTGTGCGATTTTGGCGTGATTGCCGCCGCACCGTCGCGCCTGTGCAAATCAGGCTTGGGGGATAGCCTCGCTCGCGGAACAGCGCAAGGAGACTGGCTGCTTTCGCATTTATTGTTGGATACGCCGTATAACGCGGGAGTGTTTGAACTACTCGCGGATATTGAGCCAGAATTATTTGAAAATGCTGGCGGGATTGCCGCTTCTGACCCGCAAACTACCATTACGCTTACGAAATTATTGTTGCTTTCTGGGCTGGGAATGACCATCGCTGGCGGCAGCCATCCCGCTAGCGGCGGCGAACACATGATTGCCCATGCGTACGGAATGTTAAAAAACAAACCGCCATCACCAGCAACCCTCCACGGCGAAGAAATCGCCATCACCAGCCTATATATGGCGGAAAAACAGGAACAAATCCTGCATTCTAAACCACAGATAGGGATAGGAAAATTTCCAACTGATAAAATAGTTGAATTATACGGGTCGGAGCTGGCGACAGAGTTTGCAGCGGAATTCGCGGGCAAAATAGCACGCTATAGCGATGCTGACGCACGACTAAAAAACTGGGACGAAATTGCAGGGAAAATAGAAAAAATTAGCATTCCAGCAGCCAAAATAGAGCAGATTTTGCTTAAAGCCAAAGCCCCAATAAAAATAGCCGAGATTGGCTGGGATGAGAAAATTTTTGCGAATGCCTGCGAAACTGCTCGCTTTACTCGCAATCGCTTTGGCTTTTTGGATTTAACTTAAGTGCCATAGCGTAAATTTCTTTGCGTGGCTTGCCTGTTTGTTCGGCGAGGATGGTCGCGGCTTCTTTCACCGAATGCGACTTTAGCAATAGCGCAAGCTGTGCCTCAATATTCTGGTTTGCTATGGCTTCTGCTTCTTGCGGCGGAGCTATGACGATTACCACCTCGCCCTTTGGTGCGCCGTTTTGCTGTATATTGGCTAGCAGTTCCGAAAGCTTTCCGCGCCTGCTTTCCTCGTATAATTTAGTTAGTTCGCGCACCACCGCCGCTTGCCTATCGGATAGAACTTCCTGCAAAATCTCTAGTGATTCTTCAAGCCGCCTTGCCGAATCAAAAAATATCAGAGTGGCGGGAACAGCGGCAAGACTCGCCACATATTTCCTCAGGGCTTCGGTTTTTGCAGGCAGGAAACCGCCAAAGAAAAACTGGTCGCTCGGCAGCCCAGAAAGGCAAAGCGCGGCAAGGACGCTGCTCGCCCCCGGTATGGCGGTGACATAAAACCCAAGCTCCAACGACTTGCGCACTAATTTATACCCCGGATCGGAAACTAGCGGCGTTCCTGCATCGGAAATAAGTGCCACCCGTTTGCCAGCTTCAATCGCGGCAAATATCTCTGGGCGGCGGTCGCTGGCGTTATGGTCATTATATGACAATAAAGGTTTTTTGATGCCGTAATGCGCGAGGAGATTACCGCTAACCCGCGTATCCTCACATAAAATTAAATCCGCCAGCTTCAAAATATCAAGGGCGCGAAGCGTAATATCGCTCATATTTCCAATAGGAGTCGCAACAATATATAAACCCGCAGGTGTTATTTGACTTTTTTCGTTACTCACGATAGCTTGCCCTTCTGTTCCTTTATGGGTTATACACCAAGTAGGATTTGCATGAAACATACTTTATATATTTTTTCTGCCTTATTGTTGCTAGCTGCTTGTGTGCCGCAAAATAATACGCCAAATGCCAAGGCAAAACGCGCTGCACCCGCCGCGTCGCTCATTGCGGAGGATGCCACGAAAGTGCCATCAATCGGCAGGATTAGCGACGATATTCCACAAGTGAAAGTTGCGTTTTTAGTGCCGCTTTCTGGCGAATCGGCGGAAATTGGTAAATCGATGATGGACGCGGCGTCGCTCGCGCTTTATGACAGCTATCTCACCGTGCCATCGGACGAAATCCGCGCTCAAATTGTGCTAGTTCCCAAGGATACGGGCGCGACCTCAACTGAAACGGCAAAAGCCGCCAGTGCCGCTATTCAGCAAGGGGCGAGCTTCATCGTTGGACCGTTATTCAGTCAATCGGTGAGCGCGGTTGCGCCAGTTGCGAAGGAAAAAAATATCAGCCTGATTAGTTTTTCCAACAACAAAGCGGTCGCGGCGGCGGGAGTTTATACCTTCGGGTTTATGCCAGAACAACAGGTTGAGCGCATCGCTGAATATGCTTATCTCAATAAATATCAAAGAGTTGCGGTTCTTGCGCCCAATGACGCTTACGGCGAAAAAGTTCGTGAGTCGCTTTCGGAAATTTATCTTCGCAAGGGCGGAATTGTTTCGCCTTCGGAATTATATGCACCGAGTGCGGCAAATATTGACGCTGCCGTTGCCCGCATTGCTGGCGCATTTAACAACACGCCAGAAGATAGGCGTTTTCAGGCTATTTTCGTTGCCGATTCGGGTAATCAAATGCGAAATATTGTGAAGGCTCTGACCAAAAATAATATAGATCTGAAGAAAATAAAGCTGATTGGCACAGGGCTATGGGACGATAAAGAGCTTACCAAGATCCCTGAAATGCAAGGCGCATGGTTTCCTAGCTCGTCGCCAGAGCCTTACGAAAAATTTGAAAATCGCTTTGAGAATACTTATGGTTATAAGCCTGTGCGCCTTGCCAGCCTTGCTTATGACGCGGTTGCGCTGACAGCGAGTGCCGCTATGTCGGGCAAGCCGATTAGTAACGCGGCACTCACCGATGCCAAAGGTTTTATCAGCCCTGCAAACGGGCTTATGCGCTTGTTACCCAGCGGAAAGTCTGACCGTAAGCTCACCATTATGGAGGTTACGCCAGATGGCTTTAAGGTTATTGACCGCGCTCCAACTAATTTTTCACCGACAGGACAATAAACAGGAAAATAAAAATGAAAATCTTAGTCCCGATAAAACGCGTGGTTGATTATAATGTGCGAGTGCGTGCGAAGGCTGATGGCTCGGGCGTGGAGGTGGCGGGCGTTAAAATGTCCATCAACCCGTTTGACGAAATCGCTGTGGAAGAAGCGGTGCGCCTGAAAGAAAAAGGCGTGGCGACGGAGGTGGTAGTGGTTTCCATTGGCGTGGACGCGGCGCAGGATGTTTTGCGCTCTGCCATGGCGATTGGCGCGGATCGCGGTATTTTGGTGGTTGGTGACGCGGAGATCACCTCGCTAGATGCGGCAAAAATTCTGAAGAAAGTGGTGGAAGCGGAAAAGCCAGAGCTGGTGATTATCGGCAAACAAGCGATTGACGACGATGCTAACCAGACTGGGCAGATGCTCGCCGCATTGCTGGGCTGGGGGCAGGGGACATTTGCTTCAAAAATCACCATAGAAAATGGCGCAGCAACCGTGGTGCGCGAGGTGGACGGTGGGCTTGCTACAGTAAAATTAAAACTACCCGCAGTAATCAGCACTGACCTGCGCCTGAACGAACCGCGCTACGCCGCGCTGCCCAACATCCTGAAGGCGCGCAGCAAGCCGCTGGCGAAAACGACTTTGGCGGAGCTGGGTGTGGAAATAAAAGAACGCGTAAAACACTTAAAATATGAAGAGCCAAAAAAACGCTTAAGTGGCGGCAAGGTGAAAGACGCTGTGGAGCTTGCGGAGAAGATAAAAGGAGTGGTTGGATGATGTTATGTGGATAAATAATATAGAAAATTTGCCAATTCACGAAGTGTTACAAGGAATGAGAGGGCGTTTTGTTCACTCAGAACATATGACTTTTGCTTTTTGGGAAATTGATAAAAATTTTATTCTTCCTGAACATAGGCATAACAATGAACAAGTTACACATATCTTAAATGGTGAATTTGAGTTATCCATAGCGGGGAAAACACAAACAATGAAGGCAGGGCAGATAGCAATAATTCCAAGTAATACTTTACATTCTGGCAAGGCATTAACTGACTGCAAAATACTAGATAGTTTTTCTCCAAGAAGAGAAGATTATATTTTTAACGAAATGGGATAATAATAGATGGCGATATTAGTAACAGCAGAACATAACAACCAAAAGCTGCACAAGGCAACTTTGCATGCGGTAACTGCCGCGCTGGAAATCGGTGGTGAGGTGCATGTTTTAGTGGCGGGGGCTGGTGCAAGCTCGGTTTGCGCTGAGGCGGCGGCGGTTGCGGGCGTTAGCAAGGTTTTATCTGCGGACGCAGCGCATTATGCAGCAGGACTTGCGGAAAATATTGCGCCGCTGATTGCAAGTATTGGTAAAAATTATAGCCACATCATCATGACCGCGACCACCACAGGCAAGGATATTCTGCCGCGCGCGGCGGCTCTGCTCGATAGCTCGCAAGTTTCTGAGGTTGTAAAAATCATTGCGCCCGACAGTTTCTTGCACCCGATCTATGCGGGGAATGTGCTGGAAACTGTGCAGAGTTTAGAAGAAATAAAAATCCTCACCATCCGCCAGACGGCGTTTGTGCCTGCGCCTCAAACTGGCGGCAGTGCGGCGATAGAAAATATTGCACCACTGCCTGATAGCGGGCTGAGCGAATTTATTGGTATTGCCGAAAATAAATCGGCGCGGCCAGAGCTGACCTCGGCGCGGGTGATTGTTTCTGGCGGGCGCGGCATGGGCAGTGCGGAAAATTACAAAAAACTGGAAAAACTCGCCGACCAACTCGGCGCAGCACTTGGCGCGTCGCGCGCAGCGGTGGATTCTGGCTTTGCGCCAAACGATCTGCAAGTGGGGCAAACGGGCAAGGTGGTTGCGCCTGAATTATACATCGCAGTGGGCATATCAGGCGCGATTCAGCACCTCGCAGGCATGAAAGACAGCAAGGTGATCGTCGCCATCAACAAGGACGAAAACGCCCCAATTTTTGAAGTGGCGGATTATGGTCTAGTGGCAACTTGGGAAGATGCGTTGCCGCAGCTTGAGGCGTTGCTTGCCAAATGAGTGCTTTGCCAAAAATATCCATTGCCCAGATAAACCCTATAGTGGGGGATATTGCGGGTAATGTGCTTCGTATCATTTCCGCGTGGAAATCTGCAAACGAACAAGGGGCGGAGCTGGTTTTATTCCCTGAGCTTTGCGTTACTGGTTACCCACCAGAGGATTTGGTGCTAACGCCAGATTTTCGTGGGGCGGCGATGGGTGCTGTGCGTGAAATCGCTGAAAAAACTGCGGGCGGCGCGGCAGTTATTATTGGCAGTGTGTGGGAGATTGAGGGGAGAATCCACAATGCTGCTATTCTCATTGATGGTGGTAAAATTCAACATATTTATGCCAAAACTCGTCTGCCGAATTATGGGGTGTTTGATGAAAAGCGCGTTTTTGCGGCGGGTGATTTGCCGAAAGCCATAGACTGGCGCGGGCGCAAAATCGGCATTTTAATTTGCGAGGATGTGTGGGATGTTTCGCTGCCCAAGGAGCTAGGAGAGCAGGGGGCAGAGGCGATTTTTGTGCTGAATGCCTCGCCGTTTGAAGTTGGAAAACTGGAACAACGCAGACAAATAGTGGCAAAAGCGGCGAAAGCTGCCAACGCGCCCATTTACTATGCCAATATGGTCGGCGGGCAGGATGAGCTGGTTTTTGACGGCGGGTCTTTCGCGGCGAACGCAGGCGGCGAAGTTTTTTGTGAATTTCCACAATTTATCGAGCAAATTTCTATTGCTAGCGAACTACGAACTACGGACTACGGGCTACGCGAACAGCAAATCTGGAACGCCATGAAGCTTGGACTTGCTGATTATGTGCGTAAAAACGGGTTTAAGAGTGTGGTGCTGGGCTTATCGGGCGGTATTGATTCGGCAGTTAGCGCGGCGGTGGCGGTGGATGCGCTGGGGGCGGATAATGTTATGGGCGTATTGCTGCCTTCGCCCTATAGCTCGGCAGGCAGCATAACCGACGCGCTGGAGACGGCGAAGCTGCTGGGCATCAAAACCAAAACCATTCCGCTAGCGGAAGTAATGAAAAGTTTTGAAGCGTTGTTAACCCCATTCCTAACCCTCCCCCCTTCGGGGAGAGGGGATGTTTCATGGATGGAAAATCCGAGCATCGGCGGCAATTTGCAGGCGCGTATTCGCGGGGTTATCCTCATGGCACTTTCCAACGCGCATGGGCATTTGCTGCTTTCCACGGGCAATAAATCCGAGATCGCGGTGGGCTATTCCACTTTGTATGGCGATTCCTGCGGCGCGTTTAATGTGCTCAAAGACGCGTATAAAACCACGGTTTATAAATTGGCAAATTGGCGCAATGCGCAGTCGCCTGCTATTCCACAAAACAGCATTGAAAAACCGCCATCAGCCGAGCTGAAACCCAACCAGCGCGATGACGACCAACTCCCGCCTTATGATATTCTCGACGCCATCCTCGCGCATCATATTGAAGGGCGATTATCAGCGCAGGAAATTATAGAAAAAGGTTTTGCGCCTGAAACGGTTAAAAAAATCCTGCATCTGGTACGGATTAATCAATATAAACGCCAGCAAGCCTGCCTCGGTGTTAAGATTTCGCAGGTGGGGTTCGGTAAAGACCGCAGATTTCCTGTGACTAATAAGTTTTGATGCGTTTTTTCTACGCTATAGCGAATTTCTGGGCATAACCTAACAATTTAAGTAGTAGTAGGCGTAAAAATCTGCTATAATATGGCTGTTTTTATACGAAATTTATCAAAAGCGACGAATTAACCATGAATGAAGATTTGCTAAAAATCAAAGAGTTAGAAACTCTTAGGGCGCAGCATCGCGACCTTGATAATCAAATTAATGCTGGTGATTTGGACGAATTCACCATGCGCCGATTCAAGCAGATGAAGCTTGCGCTGCGCGATAAAATCACCATGCTGGAGCATCTGGTGTATCCAGATATAATAGCTTAATTAACAGCGCAAAGGTAAGTTTTATCACCCAAATTTTTGAAGTAATAATTGAGTCCGTTGGCGGGCTTGGTGACGGAATTGCCAATCACGATGGCAAGCCTGTTTTTGTGCCAAAGTCAGTGGCGGGGGATCGCCTGAAACTTAGGACAATAGCGGAAACCAGCGAGTTCAAACGCGCCGAAATCATCGAGATTTTAGAGGTGGGAGCGCAAAGAAAAGCGGCACCCTGCCAACATTTTTCTGCTTGCGGCGGCTGTAGCCTACAACAGATGAATGATGATTATTACCGCGAATTCAAAACTCGTATCGCGCAGAATGCCTTTCGCCAAGCTGGGTTTGAATTTTCTGGTGCAGTTTCATTTCTACCGCCAGCCTCACGGCGACGGGCAGAGTTTAAGCTGCTCAAAGAAAGTGGAAAATGGTTGTTGGCATATCATGGAAATCGTAGCCATAGCAAAGTTGCAATCAAAACCTGTCTAATTCTCGAGCCAGCGTTGCAAAAATTACTTTCGCCATTACAGGAGCTTATCGGCAATTTGCCGTTTGTGCAGGATATTGACAGCGTGAATATTACCGCCGCTGACAGTGGGTTGGAGGTTGCGCTAACCCTATCCAGAATGGCAAAAATACCAAGTAATATAAGTGATATAGAAGGAAAATTAAAATATATCGCCAGCGAATTAAAGCTCGTTCGTATTTCCGTCGCTGACAGCCGCTGCGTTCCCTTTGTGTTGGTGGAAAATGGCTATCTTTCTATGCGTCTGGGCGGGATTGATATGCACCTGCCCACCGATGCTTTTTTGCAAGCAACGCGGCAAGGACAAAAATTGCTCACTGAATTCAGCCAAGCAAGCCTTAATGGTAAAAAGCGCGTTCTTGATTTATTTTGTGGCATAGGCACTTATAGCGTTGCTTTGGCGGAAAATAGTACAGTTCACGCCAGCGACGACCATCTGATAATGGTTTCTAACTTGCGCCATGCCGCCCGCAGCCATAATATGCGTCTTACCACTGAAAAGCGCAATTTATTCGTTAATCCATTTACGGGCGCGGAACTCTCAAATTTTGATGGAATCGTAATCAACCCACCACGAAGCGGCGCAAAGGCGCAAGCGGAGCAGATAGCACATTCGGATATTAAAAGCGTGGTTATGATTTCTTGCAATCCTGCGACTTTCGCACGCGATGCCAAGATATTGAAAAATGCTGGCTTTTCCCTGCAAAACTCTCTCGCTATTGACCAGTTTGTGTGGAGCGCGCATTTGGAAATCGCCGCAAACTTTACACGCTAGATTTTTTTACTTGCTCATATTCTTATAGAGGAGTAGAAAAGCTATCCTTTTTGTGGTACAATGCAGAACGGTGTGTTTTTGTGATAAACTCGCTGAGTAGATTGCCAGCATCAGTAGAGTTTATCTTGTATATGGCTAGGTAGCAAAGTGGTAATGCACGGGACTGCAAATCCTGTATTCGGGAGTTCGATTCTCCCCCTGGCCTCCAATTTTCCTAAATGGCACATTAAAGTTTATAGGCTATTTTTGCTTCGTTGCGTCATTGCGAATTATAATCCAGATTTAATAAAAAACGAACAAACTTTTTGGTCTACACTGGTTTTATAATCACCATCGTAATCTTTATAGTCTACGGATGTAGTGCAAGCATTTGCACTGCCCCAAGGAATGTTAGTTTGTGCATAGGCATCGGTAATGCTTCTTGGCAGAATATATCCTTTGCCTGGTTTTCCATCGTCAATTTTTTGGTCAATGGCTAAAGCTTCGGTAGGAGTAAAAGCCCCTCCTAATGTGACACCACTACTTTCTTGTCCAAGCCAAAACATATTCCCATAATTCATTGAATAAGCATTAACAGATGTTAGTGCTGAATAATCCTGATAACCAAAAGAAAAACCAACCTTGTCAGAAATAGCAGTTTTAGGGCAGTTTATCCCTACAGAGCTTCTCCATGAAACTCCCCCTGATGTTACAACCCCTGTGAATTTTCCAGCGATTAGACCCGCATTCGCTAAATGTTGCCAAAAGCGGAAAATTTCATAGCCTACATCAACCTTTCCGTTCCCATTTCCGTCACAGGTTAACATATCCGCACTGGCAGTAATTTGGCAAGTGGCGGGCGTTGGGTCTTGCACCCCAAAATAAGCGGTTGCATTCGGGCAATCCCCAGCAAGACAGTTGTATTTTAGTTTGAAGGTGTTAACTGCTGTTCTGTAGGTTTCAATATCTTTAATAACGCTTCTAATTTCGGCGGATTTGATTAAATCCTTACCGACCAACACCCCGCCCACCAGCAAGCCAATTATAACGAGGACAATGGAAAGTTCGACGAGGGTGAAGCCTGATTCTCCGTGGTTGTGCGGCATATTATCGCAACCATAGATGAGGGGGGGGGTAAATATTGGCTAATATATTTTTAAGCATTTTGCCTCGGATGGTTTTTAGCCATTTTTATTTGTTAATGTAATGGTTGCTGATATGCTTTAGCACAATTATCTATCAATCCACGCAACATTCTTTGATAAGGAACATGGGATTGCTTTGCTTGTAATTTAAAAAAATCCAAGCTTTCTCTAGTCAATTCTAGAGTGATTTTTACAGTATCACTTCGTTTCACTAACTGGTCAGCAGGAGGCAAAAAGTCAACAACCCGCTTTCCTATTTGCATTGGTTCATCTGTGTAATTTATTTTCTTGCTCATAAATCATTCTTTTCTTCGTCCCATTCATAAGTTGAATGCGTCATTTGTCCTCGCAAAATCCCATATATTTATATGGTATTATATAGCATTTTTATCAATATATGCAAGGAATAATGTTGGTGAAAATCACTGAAACTTAAAACTCAAGGCGCAATTTAAGCCGTTCCCGCCATTTGTGCCGACTGAGTATTTCTGAGTGCCAGCGACACCACCATTATCGTAACAGGTGGTACTGGAAGGAGAAAGTGCGGTTGTGTCGGGAACACCAGAAAATGTTGGGGTTGTGGTTAAACTATCTTTTGACCAACATTGCCGACTAGTTCCAGCTGGATAACAAATATATCTTGCCGTAACATTGCCAGTTTGAGGAAAGCCATCATCCATTTTTGAGTCAATACTATATGCCTGTTGTACTGTAAGGCTTGGTGTTCCAGCAATTTCTATCGGACCTGTTGCCATTCCACTAACCGAGGAGATTACGAAATAATTAAATCCTGTTGCTGCTACACAATCTGGTGCCCAAGAACCACAAGCCATGCTGCTGGCAAAGATACTCCCACCAAGCTTTGCTTTTGGATAATAACCAGCTGTAATATCTATGAAAGTAGTGGCTGATGCCGTTGCTGCAAAATCAAATTTTTGGTCTATTAAGCCTGCATTGCTTAAATCTGACCAAAACATAGCAATCTCACCATTCCCCATTTGTCCGCCATGTCCAGCGCAAGTCCAAGTCCCTTCTATCACTCCATCTCCATCCCCTGTCCCAGCGCAATTCCCTCTATAACCTATTGTGAACCCAAACGCACTTGCCGTTGGCTCAGAAATATCCCCCGGTAAATAGCCGTATTTTAACTTGAAGGTATTTACCGCAGCGTTGTATTTTTCAATTTGTTGAATTTGACTGCGGATTTCCGCTGCATCAATTAAATCTTTACCAACCAAAACCCCACCGACTAGCAAACCAATTATAACGAGGACAATTGATAGCTCAATGAGGGTGAAGCCAGCTCCGTTATTCCAAAACTTTAGCTTGACATCAGGTCGTGGAACTAAATTTTTTGCTTGCTTGCTTTGCCACTTTAATGTCTCCATTTTGTGTTTTCCATAATCTCTAACTACAAATAATATTGAGGTTGTACTTCAATTAGCATCTATTGCAAACCAGTTTTCATTTTGCCCTTGCAATCTTGCTGGCAATATGCGATTTACAATGCTCGCACAAATTTTGCTTTTAATATCATATAGATCATATAGTTATGCTGCATTGCAGCAATTTTATTTTGTATAATTAAACAGGACGAAAAAAATGACCTACGAAAAAGAGCCAATTACCGATGCAGAAGCACTTGCCTATCACGCAGAAGGCAAACCTGGAAAAATATCTATTCTGCCAACCAAGCCGCTGATGACCCAGCGCGATTTGTCTTTGGGCTACTCTCCGGGGGTGGCAATTCCTTGCCTTGAAATTCAAAAAGACCCGAGCAAGGCTTATGATTACACGGCACGCGGTAATTTCGTTGCGGTTATTTCTAACGGCACAGCGGTTCTTGGTCTTGGTAATCTTGGTGCGCTGGCTTCTAAGCCAGTTATGGAAGGCAAGGCGATTTTGTTCAAACGCTTTGCCGATATTGATTGTATCGATATTGAAGTTGACACCACTGATATTGATGAATTTGTGAATTGCGTAAAGCTTCTTGGGCCGTCATGGGGTGGTATTAACTTAGAGGATATTGCTGCTCCTGAATGCTTCGTTATTGAGCAAAAACTGCGCGAGCTGATGGACATTCC
>SXGU01425905.1_pt1 | contig 21324 bp, 17 predicted proteins | sample 3174531 | NCBI WGS metagenome assembly SXGU01 (sample SAMN11356863, study PRJNA531348) | freshwater metagenome | isolation source: freshwater sample F1-140 | place: China: Fuxian Lake, Yuxi | collected 2017-12-25 | reverse complement strand
GGCAACCGCGTCGGCGTGTGGCGCCTCATGGAAGTGCTGACGCGCTACGGCATCCGTGCCAGCGCCGCCCTCAACAGCGAGGTTTGCCTGCGCCACCCCGAAGTCATCGAAGAGATGATGCGCCTCAACTGGGAGCTGATCGGCCACGGCCAGACCAATGCGCTGCGCCTCACCGAGATGGCGCCCGAAGGGGAGCGCGCCGCCATCATGGACACGCTCGACACCATCGAGCGCGTCTCGGGCACGCGCCCGGTGGGCTGGCTCGGACCCGGCCTGGCCGAAACCTGGAACACCATGGACTACCTCTCCGAAGGCGGCATTCGCTATGTGTGCGACTGGGTCAACGACGAGCAGCCCTACACCATGCAGGTCGGCAAGCCGCCGATGGTGGCGCTGCCGTATTCGGTGCAGACCAACGATGTGCCGGCCTACTTCGACATGAAGGTCTCGGTTCCCGAGTTTGAAGCCATGTTGAAACGCCAGTTCGACGTGCTCTACCGCGACAGCGAGCACTCCGGCCGGGTGATGGCGATTGCCGTGCACCCGTTCGTCACCGGCCAGCCGCATCGGGTCGTCGCGCTGGAGCGCGCGCTCGAATACATCTGCGGCCACGGCGGTGTCTGGCTCGCCACCGGGCAAGAGATTGTGGCGCACTATCAGGCTTCAGAATTTGCGCGGACGGTATGAGTACAGGTATGAGCACACCCGCCAAGATTGATGCGCGCGCCGACGTGCGAACTGAGGTCGCCGCCCAAGTCGTGCGCCTGGGTCAGTGGATCACCGCGACGCGCCTCGAAGATATTCCGGCCCCGATCCTTGAACGCGCCGTGCGCGTGCTGGCCGATGACATGGGCGCCATCATCGGTGCGCGTGACGAGCCCGAGGTTGCGGCCTTCCATGCGCGCATTCTCGCCGCCTCGCGCACGCAGGAATCCACCGTCTGGCGCGGCCCCGCCGGCAAGGGCAATGCCGTTACCCGCACTGACCGGCGCAATGCCGCTGCCGCCAACGGCCTCGCTGCCGACTGGCTTGAACTCGACGAGGGCTACCGCGTCACCCCCTGTCACGCCGGCCTTTACGTGGTGCCGGCCCTGGTGGCCGAGGCGGAGGCCACCAACCTGCCGTTTGGCCAGATGCTGCGCGCGCTGGTGCTGGGCTATGAGTTCGTCACGCGCATCGCGCGCTCGTGGACGCCGGGCGGCCTGACCATGCAGTCGCACGGGCGCTACGGCGCCATTGGCGCGGCGGCAGCCGTGGCGCTGGCGCGCGGTGCCGATGCACGCCTGTTTCTTGATGCGGTCTCTACCGCCGCCACGCTTACCGGCCCGTCACCACGCAGTCATCTGGTCGACGGCACGCTCGCGCGCAACGTCTGGCCGGCCGCCGGCGCCTGGAACGGCTTCATGGCGATGGAATGGGCCGAGTGCGGCATTGCCGGCGCGCCCACGGCATTTTTTGATGTTTACACCACGGTACTCGGCGGAAAGGCGCACCCAGAGCGGATCTCCGAGGGATTGTCAGAGCCGGGCGATGGTAACGGCAAGGGCGTTCGCAACAGCCGCTGGTCGATCGAAGATGGCTACACCAAGATCTACGCCTGCTGCCAGCACGTGCATTCGGCGGTCGAGGCCGTGCTCGACATGCGCATGAACCTGTTGCAAGGTGCAACCCTCGACGACATCGACAGCGTGACCGTGCACACCCACAGCCTGGGCATGGCCTTGATGACCGTGCGCCCCCACACCACGCTGGGCGCCAAGTTCTCCATGCCGCATGCCGTGGCGGCCGCGCTGGTCACCGGCAGCGGCGGCGCCGACGCGTTTGCAGCGACGACGCTCGCCGACCCGGTGCTGGGCGCCTTGCGCGAGCGCGTGCGCGTGGCGCCCTACACACCGGAACTGCCACCGCCAAACGACCGCCCCGCGCGCGTCAGTGTGGCGCTCAAGAACGGCAAGACACTCACGGGTGAATGCCTGAGCGCACAAGGCGGATCGGATCGGCCGCTGCCGCCTGACACCGTGTTCCACAAGCTCGATGCGCTGGCGGTGCCGGTCTATCCCGGGATGCGCCGCCGTTTTGAAGAACTCACGGCTCTCGCCCCCGTGCGCCTGGCGCAGGGATGGCGCTCGCTGGTCGGCGAATTGACTGTTTAGGAGAATCCGCATGAAAAGCTGTTTCCCGCACCTGCTCGCTGCCGGCCTCGTTGCCACCTTGACAGGATTGGCGCTACCCGCAGCCGCGCAGTCCTATCCGAACAAGCCGATTCGCCTCATCGTGACCTTTGCCGCCGGTGGCGGCACCGACCTTGCGGCGCGCGCGGTGGCACCGAAGCTTTCCGAAGCCCTGGGTCAGCCGGTGGTGATCGAGAACCGCGCCGGAGCCAATGGCGCTGTCGGCGCCGAGGCCACCGCCAAGGCGGCGCCTGATGGCTACACCCTGATGGTGGGCGCCGCCGGCACGCTGGCCGTCGCGCCGCACCTGAACAGCAAGATGCCGTTCGACAGCTTCAAGGATTTCGCGCCGGTGTCGCTGCTCGCCACCAGCCCGTTCGTGGTGACCGTCAACCCGGGGGTCAAAGCCGAGTCGCTGCGCGACCTGCTCGCGCTGGCCCGCGCACAGCCCGGCAAATTGAGTTTCGGCTCTTCCGGCACCGGCGGCGCACCGCAACTCGCCGGCGAACTCTTCAAGAGCCAGGCGGGTGTCGACATGCTGCATGTGCCCTACAAGGGTCTCGGCCCGGCACTGACCGATCTGCTGGGCGGCCAGATCCAGGTGGTGTTTGCCGATGTCGGCCTGGTTACCGCGAATCTCAAGGCCGGCAAGCTGCGGGGCCTGGCCATCACCAGTGCCACCCGTTCGGCGGTGCTACCTGACATGCCGACGGTGGCCGAGGCCGGTGTGCCGGGCTATGCCGCAGGCACCTGGTACGGCGTGTTCGCCCCGGCCGGCACGCCTGCGCCGATCGTCGCGCGCCTATCGGAAGAAATTCGCAAGGTGCTGGCCCTGCCGGAAATTCGCAACGCACTCCAGGCGCAAGGCGTGGAAGCGGCGGGCAATACGCCGGAGCAATACGCCGCGTTCTTGCGCGACGAGTACAACAAATGGGGCAAGGTGATTCGCGACGCCAACATCAAGGCCGAGTGACATGGCCGCCCACGTGCGGGCGCGGCAACGAGATCAGGTTATTGCGAAACGTACGCTTGCCTGATCTTCGCCAGGTTCTGACGCCATGCCATCAGGCGCTCCTGCTCCACCTGCGCCGCCGGTTCGGGAGCGCTGCCATTTCCGGACAGAGGCGGGCCAGTCTTCCCGGCTGCATCTGCCCCCAAACGCTTGAGGTAGGACTTGACCTCAGGGTCGGGCAAGCCTGCCGCCATTGCCGAACGCAGCTTCGCTGAAGATGCCGGGGCATCGAGTAAGGCAGTCATCTTGGTCGCTCCTTTTCTGTTCCAGCCGTGCGGGAGAAATCCCCTGGCTGACAATCCACCCGAATCGCGCTCGCCTGCTTCAATCTCTGCAACCCAGGGAAACTCCTTGGTTTCCTTGGTTCATTGTTAGGCGCCCCAGGAGAGCGCTTGTTGATCTGCATCAACCTCCCCTCAACACGAGGGAAGCGGCACGCCATCCGGCGGGACGCAGCGTTCCGAAACGGGGTCAGTACAATGCTTTGAACCCCACGAACCCACGCCACCCATGTCTTTTGCTGCATTGCAACGCGAACGCTTTCAATCCGTCGTCGATGGCAAAGCCACCGATCTTTTCACCCTCGCGAACAGCCAGGGCATGGTGGTACGCTTCACCAACCACGGCGCCAAAATCCTGCAGATCATCGTCCCGGACCGCCATGGTGAGATGGACGACGTGGCCCTCGGCTACGACAGCATCGCCGCCGTGCTCACCGGCCAATCCAGCATGGGCGCGTTTATCGGGCGCTATGCCGGCCGCGTCGGTGGAGCACGCTTCACACTCAACGGCAAAACGCATCAGCTCACCGTCAATAGCGGCCCCAACTCGCTGCACGGCGGCAGCAAGGGTTCGCGCTTCCGTGTCTTCGACGTCCGGCAGATCGATGCCGCCACCTGCGAACTGACGCTCGACTACCCCGACGGCGATCAGGGCTACCCCGGCCATGTGAAGTCACGCATCATCTATCAGGTGACAGAAGACAACGCGCTCGACATCCGTTACGAAGCGACCACCGACGCGCCGACCATCGTCAACTTCACCTCGCACGGCTTCTTCAATCTGGCCGGCCATGCAGCCGCCAGTGAAGCGACCATGTGCGACCACATCCTCACGATTCCTGCTGAAACCTTCACGCCGAGCGATGAAAACATGATCACCACCGGCGAACTGCAACCGGTGGCTGGCACGCCACTCGACTTTCGCACGCCCACGCGCATCGGCGCGCGCATCAACGACCCTTATTGCATGCACCCGGCCACGCGTGGTTATGACCACAACTGGGTGGTCAACAAGCCTCCAGGAGAGTACGGCTTGATGGCGACGCTTTACAGCCCAAACGGGGGGCGCGAGATGCAGGTATGGGGCACCGAGCCCGGCCTGGTGTTTTTCAGCGGAAACAACTTCACCGGCGAAGCGCCGCGCGATATCGGCAAGGAGGGCAAGGTGTATCACTGCCGCGCCGGCCTATGCCTGGAGCCGGGCAAGTTTCCGGACACGCCGAACCAGCCGAACTTCCCTTCGGCCGTACTCAACCCCGGCGAGACCTACACCGGCATCATCTCCTACCGCTTCTCGGCACGCTAAGCGTCCACTCTCGACCCCGGCGCGCCAAGCGCCCTTCCCGGAGGACCGCATGGCCCAGCAACCCGAATTGATCCTCTATCACGCTTGGAACTCCAGCGCCTCGCGCAAGGTGCGCCTGTGCCTTGCCGAAAAGGGCCTAGCATGGCAGGGCCGCGTGATCGACATCAACCGCTTTCAGCACCACACCGCCTGGTACAAACGCATCAACCCGAGTGGCATCGTGCCGGCGCTGCTGGTCGACGGCCACTCCTTGATCGAGAGCAACCTCATCAACGAATACCTCGATGAAGCCTTCCCCAACCCGCCCCTGATGCCGGAAGATCCGATCGACCGCCACGAAGTGCGGCGCTGGTCCAAATACATCGACGACACCTGCTTGCCGGCGGTGCAAAAACCGAACTGGACGCTCCTGATGCGGCCGATTGCCGAAAAATGGAGCGACGCCGAGCTTGCCGAACGCCTCGCCGCCATTCCCAGCAAGGAGCGGCGTGATCTGTGGACGCGCATGGCGCGCAATCCCTTCACACAAGCGGAGATCGACACCGCACTCGACATCCTGCAGGACATGACCATGCAGATCGAGCGCTATCTGCTCAAGAGCGGCGGCCCGTGGATCTACGGCGAGCGCTTCACGCTGGCCGACATTGCGGCTGCGCCTTACGTGGTGCGCTTTGAAGAAGAACGGCCCGGCAAGCTCACGCCGCCGGTGGCGGCATGGTGGGCGCGCTTTCTTGCGCGGCCCTGCTGGAGGGGCGCCGAGATAGGTGGCTTCTCCGCCGACAATGACCGTAGCGTCGCCGAAGCGGTGGCTGATGACAATGCGTAGTTCGACTTGAGCATGTCGAGCCCTAACATCGGCTCACCTCATCCCGCTAGGCCAAGGCCTTTCCCATCCCAATCGTGGTCTTGTCGCTGCTGAACTTGCGCAGCACTTGACCGGGTGGCTTGACCTTGACGTAGTCCTTGCCGTCGAACACCTGCGTGCCATTGACCCACACGCCTTGCAGGCCTGGCGCGTTGCGAACCAGGCGGCTGGCGCCCGCCGGCAGATCGTCAATGCGCCGCGTCTTGCTCACATGAATGGTGTCCGGATCGAACAGCATCAGATCGGCCCACGCGCCCACCTCAATGCGCCCGCGGTCGAGGATGCCGTAGATCTGCGCCGGGTCGCTGGTGAGCTTGCGAATCGCGTGCGGCAGGCTGAATCGCCCCAGTTCGCGGACCCACCGACCAAGCAGGTGCATGGCGTAGCCGGCGTCGCAAAAAAGGGTGAGATGGGCGCCGGCGTCAGACAAGCTGATCAGGTTGCCGTCGTCGGTAATCAGGTCGCCCACGCGCTTTTCGTCCACATTGAGCAGGCGCACAATGAACGTGGTCTGGAGGTTGTCGGCGAGCCCGATATCGAGCAGGGCATCGACCGGGTCAACGCCGCGCTCGCGGGCGATTTCCTCGATGGTTCGGCCCTCGAGGTGGCTCTGGCTTGGCGACAGCGTCACTTCCATCAGATGCCAGGTGCCGTTGAATATGCGTCCGCCCTCGACCGGTGTGGCCAGAGAAAGCTTGAATGCCGCGCGAAACGCCGGATCGGAGAACAGCACGCGATGGCGTGCCTCATCGCCGTGGGTCGGCCACGGAGAAATGGTCTGCAGCATATAAGCGTTGAGCAGCGTGAAGTTCATGTTGAGCGGCTGGCACGAAGCCTGGGCGTAAACCGCGTGCCCGCGGCTACGGGCATCAGTACAGGCGGCGGAGATGGCCGGCGCGTGTGCGGGCTTGGTGGGATAGTCGAGCAGCGGGCAGTAAATCACCGGCCGGCCGGAAAGCGCTGCCAACTCTTCCAAGAAAGAGATTGGCGAGCGTTCGCCGCAGGTGGCCATGGTGAGGCCATGTCCATGCCGCGCCACCACACGCGCCAGCGCGCGGAACTCATCGTCACTGGCCAGCCGGGACGGCACCGGAATGCCGCCATAGCCATTGTGGTTCTCGAATGTGGATGACCCCAGGCCGATCGCGCCGGCCTTCATTGCGTCATCGAATAGTGCCAACATCCTCTCCAGCTCCTCGGCGGTCGCTTCGCGCTCGGAGCCGGCGTCTCCCATCACGACGGTGCGCAAGGCCGAGTGCGAGCAGAACGAGGCGACGTTTGGATAGACGCCGCGGTTGGACAGGAAATCGAGGTAGCTCGAGAAATCGTCGAACTGCCAATCAACGCCTGCGCGCAGGGCGTCGAGGGACATCGCCTCCACCTCCGCAAGGTTCTTGAGCAGCGTATCGCGCGTTGCCGGCGTCGCCGGGGCAATGCCGAAGCCACAGTTGCCGATCACCACGGTGGTGACCCCCAATGCCGGCGAGGGCGACGCGGTCGAATCCCAGGTCAGCTGCGCATCATAGTGCGTGTGGATATCGATAACCCCGGGTGCCAGCACGAGGCCGCATGCGTCGAAGGTTTCGCGCGCTTCGCCCAAGTCATGGCCAATGGCGGCAATGCGGCCGTCCTTGACGGCGAGGTCGGCGCGGCGCAGCGGATTGCCGAGACCATCGGCGATATCGGCATTCCTGATCATCAGATCAAACATTGCTGCACTCCTTACTTTCGCAACGGGTGAACGACTCATCTTTTTAGCATGATGGGCGGCCGGTCGGAAGTCTCTGAGGTCAGGCGGGCTTTCAGCGCGCGGTCATGGCTAGATCGCTGACGCCCTCGGCGCTTTGGTGGACTGCAACTGTCCCCGTTATACTACTTGGACAAGATCACAACATCGGAGACCCTAATGACGATTCGTGCAAAGACGCTTTGGCAACAATCCCTGCGCAGCCTCGCCCTCGCCATCGGCTTCGCCACGGCCACCCTGCCCGGCACCGCATCAGCCGCCTGGCCGAGCGATCAGCCGATCAACATGATCATTGCCTACGCCCCGGGTGGCGGCACTGACATCATCGCACGCAACATCATCCCCTTCATCGAGAAACACTTGGGGGATGGCGCCAAGATCAACGTAGTGAACCGCCCGGGCGCGGGTGGCGGCATCGGTTTTGCCGCCATCGCTGCGGCAGCCACCGACGGTTACACCATCGGCTTCATCAACACCCCACCGATCGTCACCATTCCAATCGAGCGCCAGGCCGCTTGGACGCTGCAAAGCTATGAGCTGTTGGGCAACATCGTCGATGACCCGGGCACCTTCTGCGTGCACGCGGAAAGCCAGTACAAGACGCTGGCCGATGTGGCCGCCTTTGCCAAGGCCAACCCCGGCAAAGTGACGGTGGGCACCACCGGTGTGGGCTCGGACGATCACCTGGCAATGCTGTTTTTCGAGAAGAGCGCCGGCGTGAAGATGACGCACGTACCGTTCAAGGGCAGCGCCGATACGCGCACCGCCATCATCGGCAAGCACATCGAAGTGGCGGCGATCAACGTCGGCGAGGCACTGCAATACCTGAAGGGCGGCTCGCCCCTGCGCTGCCTGGGCCAGATGACGGCCCGGCGCCTGCCGGCTGCAGCCGATTGGCCGACCTTCCGCGAGCAGGGTTTCGCCTTCGAGATGGCGTCATTGCGCGGCATCGTCGGGCCCAAGGGCATGCCGGCAGCGATTCGCGACCGTCTGGTGAACGCAATCGAAAAGGCACAAGCCGACCCAGCGTTCAAGGCGGCAGCAGAGCGGGCGTTTGCGCCGATTCGTTACCTCGGCCCCGCCGCCTATGAGGCCGAATTGAAGTCGGACGACGTGCGCTTCCGCGCGCTCTGGAAAGAGCTGCCCTGGACGGACAAGTAACCGCCAAATAACAAAAGGATTGCGCGATGCATGACCTCCTGATTCGCGGCGGCACCATCATCGACGGCACGGGTGCTGCCGCTACCACCGGCGATGTAGCCGTGAAACACGGCAAGATTGTCGAAGTGGGCAAAGTGTCCGGCGCGGCCACGCGGACAGTGGATGCCACCGGCCTCATCGTTGCACCGGGCTGGGTGGACATTCACACCCACTACGACGGCCAGGCCAGTTGGGACCCTTACATGACGCCCTCTTCCTGGCACGGTGTGACCACCGCCGTCATGGGCAACTGCGGCGTGGGCTTTGCGCCAGCCAAACCGAGCCAGCGCGAGTGGATGATCGAGCTGATGGAAGGGGTCGAAGACATTCCCGGCGCGGTGCTCAATGAAGGCGTGAAGTGGGATTGGGAGAGCTTTCCGCAATACCTCGATGCGGTGGACAAAACGCCGCGCATCATGGATCTGGGTGCGCAAATTCCACACGCTGCGGTGCGCGTGTTCGTGATGGGCGAGCGCGGCGCGCGGCGGGAAGAAGCGACCGAGGACGACATGCGCCAGATGGCTGCCGTGGCGAAGGAAGCGATTGCTGCCGGTGCGCTCGGCTTTTCCACTTCGCGCACCTTCGTCCACAAAACTTCGCGCGGCGAGCAGACGCCCACCTTCGGCGTGGCCGAGCGGGAGCTGACCAGCATTGCCAGGGCCGTAGGTGAAACCGGCAAGGGCGTGCTGCAGATGATTTCGGATTTCGACGACATTGACAGCGAGTTCAACATTCTCAAGGAATGCGCGCGCATCAGCGGCCGGCCGCTCTCGTTCACCCTGCTGCAGCGCGACCACATGCCAGACAAGTGGCGTGCCGTGATGCAGCGGGTGGATGCTGCGCGCGGTTTGGGCCTGGACATCAAGGCGCAGGTATCGTGCCGTCCGATCGGCATGGTCCACGGCCTCGAATGCTCGATGCAGCCGTTTTTCCTCACCCCCGGGTATCTGGAAATTGCCGCGCTGCCACTGGCCGAGCGGGTCAAACGCCTGGAAGACCCGACGCTGCGCGCGCGCATTATCAAGGAGGCGGCCACACCGCCGGAGAACTGGCGCCTTGCCAGCATCACGCGAGATTTTCACAAGCTCTACCCGCTCAAGGGCGAAACCGCTGATTACGAGCCGCGCCATGAAGACAGCGTGGCCGGCATTGCCGCAGCCACCGGCCGCACTCCGGAAGACGTGGCCTACGACCTGATGCTGGAAGACGGGGGCAAGCGCAAGTTCTACTTCCCGCTCTACAACTACACCGAGAACAACCTCAACGTGGTGCGCGAGATGCTGACGCACCCGGCTGCCCTGCTCGGCTTGGGCGATGCGGGAGCGCACTGCGGCTACATCTGTGATGCGAGCTACCCGACCTATCTGATCAGCCATTGGGCGCGCGACCGGTCCCGTGGTGACAAGCTGCCGCTCGAATTCCTGGTACACGCGCAAACCCTGCGCAATGCGCGCGGTGTCGGCCTCAGTGATCGTGGTGCCTTGAAACCGGGCATGAAGGCAGATGTCAACCTGATCGACTTCGCCCATTTGCGTGCCAACGCACCGCAGATGATGTACGACCTGCCAACGGGCGGCCGGCGTCTGGTGCAGACGGCCAATGGCTACGAGGCCACCTTCGTTTCCGGCGAGCAGGTGATGGAGAAGGGAAAGGCCACTGGCGCCTTGCCGGGACGGCTGGTGCGCAGCAGCGCACAATAACGCCGCACCATCAACGGAGGCAGCGCATGAAAGTCACCGGCCCATGAAGGTTACTGACGTTCGTGTGCACGTGCTCAAAAGCCCGCTGGCCGAGCCGTTCGCGTTTTCGCAAGGCTGGGTGAAGCAGCGCAGCGCCACGCTGGTGGAAGTATCGACCGATGAAGGCATCACCGGCTGGGGCGAGGCGTTTGCGCAAGGGCTGGAGCCGCCCGAGATTGCGGCGGCCGCCCTCGAACATGCACTGAAGCCTTTGATCCTCGGAGCCGACCCGCGCAACACCGAAGTGCTGTGGCACCGCATGTATCACGCCACGCGCGACTACGGCCGCAAGGGCTCGGTGGTGGCGGCGATCAGCGCCATCGACATAGCGCTCTGGGATATCGCCGCGCGCAGTCATAACGTGCCGATTTTCCAGTTGATGGGCGGTGCGTTCCGCACGCAGGTGGAGCCCTATGCGACGGGCTTTTACCGCATCAAGGGGCAGGGCGAAGCGGCGCGCCTCGCCGAAGAAGCGATCCGCCACCACGATGCCGGTTTTCGTCTGATGAAGGTGAAGCTCGGCTACGGGGTGGACGATGACATCGCCTGCATGGAGGTGATCAGGAAGGCCACCGACGGTCTGCAAAGCGCGGGCCACAGCATCACGCTGATGATCGACACCAACCACGCCTATGGCCGCGCCGAGGCGCTGCAACTAGGCCGCGCGCTGGCCGATTACAAGCTGCGCTGGTATGAAGAGCCGGTGGTGCCTGAAGATGTGCGCGGCTACGCCGAAATGCGCGAGAAGCTCACCATGCCGATTGCCGGTGGCGAGAACGAGCACACCCTGTTTGGCTACCGCGAGCTGTTTGCGGCGGGCGGTGTCGATATCGCCCAGCCGGACATCGGCTCGTGCGGTGGCATCACGGCGGCGCGCCACATTGCGGCGCTGGCGCAATCACACGGCGTGGCGGTCAACCCGCATGTGTGGGGCTCGGCGATTGCGCAGGCCGCCTCGCTGCAGGTGATGGCCGCGCTGCCGGTGGCGCACCACTCCTTGTTCGCGCAGGAGCCGGTGTTCGAATACGACCGCTCCTCGCATCCGTTCCGCCAGTTCCTGATTACCGAGCCGATTGTCCAGAAGGATGGCTGGGTGACGATTCCTTCCGGCCCGGGGCTGGGTGTGACGATTGATCGTGCGGTGCTGGAGAAGTACCGCGTCTAGGCGGGCATCGGCCCGGAACCCTTGGCGGGGTGAAGCAGGGGTTTCGGCCTGCATGCGGGCAGCCTGCGTAACGGCCGGCGCATGCAAGCGCCGGTGCGCCCCGCAAGGGCAGATTTCAGGGCTTCGAAAGTATCTCGAGCGGGCTGGCGTTGCGCAAACCCCGCAGTGCCGTCATCAAACGCGCCAGCGTGAACTCGCGCAGGCTCGCGCCCGAGGCGCTGGCGCCAATTAAAAAAAAGCCGCTGTCGCGTTCGAAGTAGCCAGCGCCGACACGTATCACTGACTTGACGATCATGTTGCGCATCAGATGCAGCCAAAAGCGTCGCATGGCGTCGGGCGGCAGTGCGCGCAGGCTCTGGTAGCCCTCGAAGGCGTGCCGCACGAACGCAGTATCGTGAAAACAGGCGAGCAGCGAAAGATCATCCATCACATCGCCGCTGATGGCGTCGTCAAAGTCGATGAAGGCCGCAATCCGGTCGGTGCTGCCGAGCACGTTCCACAAGGCTAGGTCCTTGTGCACGAACACGCCGCTGTCCAGATGCAGCAAACTGTCGTGATCCTTGATGGCGGCGAGAAGCTCGCGGCCGTGGGCGTCGGTGAGGAATTGGCGTGCCACCAGAAAGTCGAGGTGCCGCTCCAGCTGGAGATGGTGATAGTCGGCATAGTGCGCGTGCCAGCCCTGCAGCGCCGCGTCGCCGTGCAGCGGTCCGAAGCCCGGAAACGTTAATTGCTGCCAGCTAGCCACCGCCGCGCCGATGGCGAAAGCGGTGCGCAGCACGTCGAGCGTGCCCTGCTTGTGCCAATGGTTAAGGTCCGGGGCATTGATGCGTTCCAGCGCCTGCCAGGCGAAGGGCGCGCGGCTTCGGGTCGCATCAACACCGAACACACGCGGGGTGGGCACGCCCAATGCACGCATCCGATCGAGCAAGGCCGATTCAATCGCGAGCTGCCCATCCTGCTCGGGGCCGTTCTCGGCGCGGATGAACAGGGGCTGGCCGTCGACATCGGCGTTCCAGGTAAGGTGATTGCCTTGCCCCGCGCCAGGGCTGAGGACGACTTGCGCTGTGCCGAAATGTGCGCACAGCGTCTCGCGCAGCGGCGCTTCAAGCGCTGCTGCATCGTTACGCGTCTGCGTGCCATGGAATGCCGCAGGCCGGTCGCACTTCCAGTAGTAGATGTCGCGGCGGCTCAGGCAGGAATGCCTTGAAATCGTTGGTGGGAGCGCCTCTCAGGCCGATACCCGACTAACGCGCCCCGTCCATCAGCACAAAGCAGATGCGCGCGGTCTTGCCGGAGCGATTCGCCCAGGCGTGGTTGGTGCCACGCTGGACCAGTACATCGCCGGTTTTCATCAGGGTCTCGCCCTTGTCCATTACCGCCCAGATCTCGCCTTCGAGCATGATGGCGTAGTCCACCGTATCGGTACGGTGCATGCCCGGGTGGGCGCCCTCACGCTTGTCGTGGGTGGCATCGTGGAACATGCCGCCAAAGGTAGCGGTGATCTGGCGCTTGCGTTCGGCCGGGTCCGGATGCTCGGGCGGAAAATCGATGATGCGCAGGATCGTCCCGCTCTGCGGCGGCAGAATGCCTTTGTGCGATTCGATGCTGTCGGCCTCGTTGATGGCCGGTGGCAGTGTGGTGGTACGCCACACGTTCACCGAACGATAGCCGGGGCGCTCGGCCACGGTGCGCACGGCAGTGGCGGCACCATCGGCGGCGATGAAGGACTCGCCTTGGGCATCGTCCTCGGTGACGATGCGGCGAATGGGGGGAAGGGTGCTGCTCATGCCGGTTCTCCTCAAATGGGTCGAATTCCAAATTGCGCGCTGATCATAACGCTTAGCGAAGTGATGGACGGCGAAGGACTGGTCTAGAATCCTCGGCGTGAACCCCAAGGACCTCTCCACGGCAACACCGGCGGGCATCGACCAGGACTGGCTTGCCAAGGGTCGCGCACTCACGCCCCTTCTTGACGCTGCGGCGCCGCGCATTGATGCTGCCAAAGGCCTGCCGCCCGATGTGCAGGATGCACTCTTCGAGGCGAAGATGTTCCGCATGCTGCTGCCACGCTCCATCGGCGGTGCGGAACTCGACCTGCCGACATTCTTTCAGGTGATCCAGGCAATAGCGCAGGGCGACGCCAGCGCGGCCTGGAGCGTGGCGCAGAGCAATGCCTGCGCCATGTCTGCCGCCTACATGGAGCCGGCGGCGGCGCATGCCATGTTCGACGGTGCACGGGCGGTGCTTTCCTGGGGCTTCCCGCAAGGACCCTGCACGGCCACGCCGGTGACCACGCCAGAAGGTGCCGGCTGGAAGGTCAGCGGCACCTGGGGCTTTGGCAGCGGCAGCCGCCACTCCACCTGGGTCGGCGGCCATTGCGTCGTGACCGATGCAAACGGCACACCGCAGAAACACGCCAGCGGCGCGCCGGTAGAACGCACTGCACTGTTCCCGCGCAAGGCTGTCACCATCGTCGATGACAAATGGGCCGTGCTCGGCCTGCGCGGCACCGGCAGCGACACCTACGCGGTCAAAGACCTGTTTGTACCGGCCGATTATTGCGTGGTGCCGCGCGCCGTCGGGCGCGACCAGCAACAACCTGTCGATGCAAAGATCGATGTGGAAACCGAGCGGCGCGAAGCCGGCACACTCTACCGCTTCTCACCGACGATGGTCTACCAGACCGGCTTTTCCGCCGTGGCGCTGGGCATTGCGCGCGCGATGCTCAATTCATTCATTGCCCTGGCGAACCAGAAAACGCCTTCCGGCGCCCCGCAGATGCTGCGGGACAGCAGCGTGATACAGGCCCGCGTGGCCACCTCCGAAGCGCGACTGGCCTCGATGCGCGCCTGGCTGGCACAGAGCGTGCGCGAATCCTGGGAGCACTGCGGCGCTACCGGGGAGCACGCCTATGAACACCGCGTCACCATGCGCCTGGCTTGCACCTATGCGATTCGCGAAGTGCGCCAAGTGGCGCAGGATGCCTACGATGATGCCGGCGCCACCGCCATCTTCGAGATGCACCCGTTCGAGCGGCGCCTGCGCGACATGCTGGCCGTGACGCAGCAGATACAGTCGAACCCGATGCACCTGCAAACTGCCGGGCAACACTACCTGGGCATGAAGCCGAGCACGCGCTTTATCTGAACCCGGGTGGTCTAGAAGAAGAGCTTGCCCGCAAACGCCGGGTTGGATAGCCGCTCAATCCACCAGCGCAACGCACGTCCATTCTCACCCGCGCGCCAGGCGAGCACCGCCTGATTGGGCGGGTGCGGCGTCTCCACCCTGAGGATTTTCAGCCGCCCGGCACGCACGTGCGGTTTGACGAGTGGGCGCGACAGAAAGCCGCAGGCAGCGCCGAGCAGAATTGCCTGCAGCTTGTCCATGGTGTCCGGCACCGAAAGGCTGTGGCGGCTATCAAGCAAGCCGCGCTGCATGTGAGGAAGACCGCGGGTGGTATCGCCGATACTCACGGAGCGGTGCTGCGCAATCTCGCTATTGGGAATCATGCCCTTCCATTTGGCGAGCGGATGACTCGGCACCACCACAAACACGAAATCAAAGTCGAACATGGGAACGGATTCAAAACCGCCCCCCGCCGGACCACCAGCCGGCGCACCGACGATCAGGTCGGCCCGGCCTGACAGCAGAGCATCCCAGGTGCCGGCCACGGCTTCGCGGCGCAGATGTAGCGAGGTGTGGGGTGCGGCCTTGAAAAAGCCATCGACCAGCGGCATCAGTGGCGCCGTGCCGATCACCTGATCGAGCGTCACCACCAGCGCGGCCTCCCAGCCGGTGGTGATCAGTTGCACTTCCTCGTCGAAGGCGTTGGCCTGGGCAAGGAGGTGGCGCCCCTTGTCCAGCAGCAAGCGGCCTTCCCGAGTGAAGCGTGCGCGTCGGCCCGAGCGGTCAAACAGGTTCAGGCCGAGCTGCTCTTCCAGGTTCTGCACGGCATGGGTGATCGAGGAGGTGACGACAAACAATTCCTGCGCCGCCGCCGCAAACGAGCCATGGCGGTCGATCGCATCGAGCATGCGGATATTCTCAAGGGAAACCTTGCCGTGTCGCCGCGCCATGTTGAATTCCGCGCAACGCGCGGCTCGAAATCTTTCATTGGACGCGCTTGAGCGCAAACGCTACTCTGGCGCGCCTGATGCAAAAACCGAAGATCAATCGCAAAGAGCGGTGATGATAACCGCCACGGCACCGCAGCAACACCCGTAACCAAACTGAGGCGGCAGGAGACAACCCGCATGCAGTCTGCAAGCGCAGAAGCGCAAGCTTTGTATGACGTCGCCATCATCGGCTATGGCCCGACGGGCGCCACCCTGGCCGGCCTGCTCGGCCGCCGCCGCCTCAAGGTACTGGTGATCGACAAGGCAACCGAGATCTACCCGCAGCCGCGTGCCGTGGGCTTTGACCACGACGCCATGCGCATCTTTCAGCATGTGGGCTTGGCCGAAGCGCTGGAACCGCATGTCGCGCCGTTCAAAGACGGTGAGTACCACGGGGTTGGCGGCCACGTAATTCGCCGCATGCAGCGCATGCCCCCACCGTATTCGCAGGGATGGGCACCCGGCTACACCTGTGATCAGCCGGGTGTGGAAGCGGTACTGCGCGAAGCGATTGCGCAGACGCCCAACGTGACGGTTGAACTCGGTCGTGAGCTCGCCACCTTCTCCCAAGCGCCGGATAGCGTGCAGCTAACCTTGCGCGATCAGGCGGGGCGCGATGTGCGGCACGCCGCGCGCTATGTGGTGGGCTGCGATGGCGCGTCGAGCCCGGTGCGCCGTGCGCTTGGCATCGGCCTGGAGAATTTCGACTACGACCACGCCTGGGCCGTGGTGGACGTGAAGGTCCGTCCCGAGCATCTGGCGCAACTGCCGCCTACCAACGTGCAGTACTGCCAGCCGGAGCGGCCTAGCACCTTCATCACCTGCCCGGGCAACCACCGGCGCTGGGAATTCATGACACTCCCGGGGGAAGAGCGTGAAGGCGAGATCCCCGAAGAACGGCTCTGGGAGCTGCTCTCCCGCTGGTTACGCCGCGGCGAGGCAGAGATCTGGCGCTCGGCCTCCTACCGCTTTCATGCCCTGATCGCGCATCAATGGCGACGCGACCGCGTGTTGCTGGCCGGCGACGCCGCCCACCAGACGCCGCCGTTTCTCGGGCAGGGCATGTGCCAGGGCTTGCGCGATGCCGGCAACCTTGCCTGGAAACTCGACGCGGTGCTGCGCGGAGAGGCGCCCGAAGCACTGCTCGATACCTACACTGAAGAACGCCGGCCGCATGTAGCCGAGACCACGCGCCTGGCCAAGGAGTTCGGCAACATCATTTCCGAGCGCGACCCGGTGAAAGCGCAGGCACGTGATGACGCCATGCTGGCACTGGGCAATGGTGAAGCGCAAACCCTGATCCGGCAAGACCTGATTCCGGGCCTGACCGCGGGGTTGATCGCCACCGATGCGCCATTGGCCGGCAAGGTGTTTCCGCAGCCAGCAGTACACCGCGCCGGCAGCACCGCGACAGAACGGCTGGATGACGTGACCGGCCCCTGCTGGCGCCTGGTGGTAATGGCCGCAGTGACGCCGGCGCTGTTGGTTGCCGCCAGGAACGCCGGTGTGATGGTAGTGGCCTTCGAAACGTCAGCACGAGAGGTATTGCAGGTGCATGAACTCGATGGCGTCATGGACGCCTGGTTGAGCGCCGCCGGTTGCACCGGTGCACTGGTGCGTCCCGATCATTACGTGTTCGGCGCCTTCGCATCTGAAGACGAAGCACACCACCTGCTTGACCGCCTCAGCGCGGCCCTGCGACGATCTTCAGCAGAACCCATTCCAGCCTGAAGAAATGCACACCCCACCGAGGAGACAACCATGAGATCACTTTCCACTCACGCTGCGCGCACGCTTGTAGGCGCGTTGTGCTTGACCCTGCTCGGCATGGCCATGCCTGCCGCCGCACAGGAGTATCCAAACAAGCCAATTCGCTTCGTGGTGCCGGTACCGCCGGGCGCCGGGCCGGACGTCGACATGCGCAATATCGCCGCGCGCCTGGGGCCGCTGCTCGGCCAGACCATCATCGTGGAGAATCGGCCCGGGGCTGGTACCCGTATCGCCATCGAGGCTGTGGTCAAGGCCGCACCCGATGGCTATACCTTTCTGGTCGGCACGCCGAGCCTCGCCACCGCACCTTCGCTGTATGCCAAGCTGCCGTTCGACGTCAAGCGTGATCTGGTGCCGGTGAGCCTGCTCTCCACGACAGCCTATGCGTTGACGATCAACGCCGCGGTACCGGCGCAGACGGTGGCAGCCTATGTGGCGCTGGCCAAAACGAATCCCGCCCACGCCACCGCAGCCACTTTCGGCATCGGCACCGTACCCCACCTTGCAGGGGCCTGGTTCGCTTCGCTTTCCGGGGCAGACCTGCGCTTCATCCACTACAACACCTCGGCACCATTCAATGACCTGCTGGCCGGGCAAACCTCCGTCATGCTCGAGGCGATGCTGCCGATGGTCGGCAACGTCAAGGCCGGACGGCTGCGCATGCTCGCCATTTCAGGCAAGAATCGGCAACCGCTGATGCCGGATGTGCCGACGTTTGCCGAAGCCGGCATGCCCGCGTTCGACCCGCTGGTATGGATCGGGGTGCTGGCGCCGGCCGGCACGCCGCCGGCGATCGTGAGCCGCATGAGCGCGGCACTGGCGCAAGTAGCCAAAATGCCCGAGGTGATCGCCTTCCGGCGTGATGCAGGGAGCGATTCGGTCGGCAGCACGCCGGAGGAATTCGCCACGTTTCTCGATGCACAACGCGCCAAGTGGGGGGCGGTGATCCAGAAGATCGGCTTGAAACTCGAGTAAGGCTGCCCACGTGCCGACGGCAGCGGTAGCGGAAAGATCGCCAGACCGCTATGCTGGCGATGTTCGCAAATCGTGGCAACCCCTGAAGGCACGCGATGAAGAAACCGACGGATTTCCGGTCGTTTGTTCCCACGCTCGACTACCCGCGCGTGAAGGCGATGCACGGCCGCAACGCCCATGAGCACGGCGCAGCAGGCTATGCGAACCCGATTCCACGCGACCTGCTGTTCAAGCCCTGGGAGGTGCTCTACGGCGAACCGATGAAAGGCATCACCACCGACGGCACGCCACTGACCGGCTTGTACGAGCGGGGCGATCACGGCGCACCAACCGTGGCGATGGTGGAAGCGACCGCACGCCTGATTGCCGCTGCCACGCCGGTTGAACGCGAGGCGCTGATGCTGCCGCTCGACGCACGCGAATGGCGGTGCTGGAACAACACCGAGATGTATGTGTGGCACTACGGCCTGCGACTCGAGGAGGTGCCCCTGCCACTGCGCGAGGCAATCCTTGAGGTGATGCGCGCCAGCCTATCGGGCGCCGGTTACGAGAAAGCGCGCGACGTGATGCGTTTCAACCACTTTCTCGGCGAACTGGCGATGAACACCAAAGTGCTGGGCGAGTGGAGCTACAACTTCACCTTGTTCGGCGCACCCGTGGACAAAGCCAATGCGGCCACCAAGCCGTGGGGCTGGCAACTCTCCGGCCACCACCTTGCGCTTAACTGCCTGGTGATCGGCGGGCAGATGGTGCTGTCACCGGCATTCATGGGCGCCGAGCCGAATTATGCGGACGAAGGCCCCGAATGTGCCTCACTGCGAGGCAGGCGGCTGTTCCAGGACGAGGAAAACGGCGGCCTGGCGCTGATCCGCGCGCTCTCGAACACGCAGCAGGAACAGGCGATCATCTACCACGCCACCACCGGCGGCAATATGCCGCCCACGCGGCGCCACCGGGCCGACCAGTTGCATCTGGGTGGTGCATTCCAGGACAACCGTGTGGTCCCTTATGAAGGCGCGCCGGTGGCCGGTTTCTCGAAAGCGCAGCGCCGGCAATTGCTTGACCTGGTCAACGCCTACCTCGTGCCGCTGCCCGAAGGCCCGCGCACCGCGCGCATCGAGGAAGTGGAGCGCCATCTCGACGATACGCACTTCTGCTGGATCGGTGGTACGGGCGAAGACGACACCTTCTACTACCGCATCCAGAGCCCGGTGGTGATGATCGAGTTTGATCACCACTCCGGCGTGTTCCTCACCAACGAGCTGCCGGCCAAGTTTCATATTCACACCATCGTGCGCACGCCTAACGGCAATGATTACGGCATGGACCTGTTGCGCCTGCACTATGCGCAGGACCATCAGGCCGGCACGCAACCCGGTGTGCAGACCGCAGCCGGCGCGGCCGAACACAAGTACCGCCCGGTCGATGCGCGCGAACACGGCATCGCACCGAAATCGAAGCGCCATACCCACCACGGCCACAGCCATCCCGATTACGATGGGCACTCGCATGACCACGAACACGGAGGCCATCATCATGTCTAACATCATGACCAAAACGCGTCGCCGCTTCATCCTTGGCGCAGGCGGCATGGCGCTCACGCCACGCGCGTTTGCGCAAGGCAAATACCCGACCCGCCCGGTCAAGCTGATCGTACCTTCACCACCCGGCGGCGGGCCCGACCATGTGGCGCGGCTTATGGCCCATATCTGGTCGCAGCGCCTCGGCCAGCAGGTGGTGGTCGAGAACATTGCCGGTGCCTCCGGCCAGGTGGCAACCCTGGGCGTGGTGCGCGCCAATCCGGACGGCCACACACTGCTGTTTTCACCACCGACGCCGATCACGGTGGCCGAGAATTTCGAACCCCGGCCGGTCTACGATGCACGCCGTGACCTCGTCACCGCCGGCCTGGTCGGGCGCAACCCGGCGCTGCTGGTGATCAACAGCAACGTCAAGGCCAATACACTGAAGGAACTGATTGCCCTGGCCAAGGCGGAACCAAAAAAGCTGTTCTTCGGTTCGCCCGGGCTGGGCAACACCCTGCACCTGGTCGCCGAGATCGTCTGCGCCAAGGCGGGCATGCAGATGACCCACGTGCCCTACAAAGGCAGCGGACCGGCAGTGGTTGGCCTCCTGGGAGGCGAGGTGCAGATGCTGGTGCAGTCAGCCGAATCGGTCCGGCAACATGTGCAAAGCGGGCGCCTGCGCGCCCTCGCCACCCTGGAATCGACGCGCCTGGAGGCCTTTCCCAACGTGCCGACGCTGGCCGAAGCCGGTCTGGCCAACCTCGATATCGTTAACTGGTACGGTGTTTTCATGCCATCGTCGACGCCGCGCGAGATTCAGGAGACGCTGGAAGGCGAAGTACTGGCCCTTACCCGGGACGCGACCTTCCTCAAACGCATGAAGGAGATGAGCTTCGATCCCGTCGTCATGCCGGCGGCGGACTTCAACCGCCTGATGGCGGCCGAGCGCCCGCAATGGGCGGCCGCGATCAAGGCGGCCGGCATCGATACCATCAAGAATTAATCGCTCGCGGAAAGCTGGAGAAACAATATGGATCTGGGCATCAAGGGCCGCAAGGCTGTCATTTGCGCATCGTCACAAGGATTGGGCCTCGCCTGCGCCACCGCACTGGCGCGCGAGGGCTGCATCGTGTTCATCAATGGCCGCGACCCGGCACGCCTGGCTGCCGCCATCGCCACCATCACGGCGGAACTCGGCTCCGACGCCCAGGGCAGCGCACCGGCGGTGCTGGGCGTGGCCGCAGACATCACCACCGAGGCTGGCCGCCAGACCCTGTTTGATGCCTGCCCTGAAGCGGATATCCTGGTCAACAACAATGCCGGCCCGCCGCCCGGCAAGCTGGAAGACTGGCACCACGATGCGTGGATTGCCGCCCTCGAATCGAACATGCTGGCGCCGATCCTTCTGATCCGTGCCTTCCTGCCGGGCATGCGTGGGCGCAAATTCGGCCG
>SXGU01179535.1_pt1 | contig 21330 bp, 19 predicted proteins | sample 3174531 | NCBI WGS metagenome assembly SXGU01 (sample SAMN11356863, study PRJNA531348) | freshwater metagenome | isolation source: freshwater sample F1-140 | place: China: Fuxian Lake, Yuxi | collected 2017-12-25 | reverse complement strand
ATCACGCCAACACAGTTGATCTGGCGGTCAGAACCTCGGTGTCGGCGGGGGAGCGGGCAAGTCGAGGATCCGTGCGCATCGGGGTGACAGGTCATCGGCGTGCCGAAGGGACCCGTCGCGTCCGGCAGAGGCAACCCACTGCCATGTGGTGCGCGGAGGAATGCCGTCGAACCCGGGGCGCCGCCGTCGTGCATTTCCGGGACTGGCACTGGTTTCCAGTTCCGTCTGGCTGGAAGCGGGTCCGGGTTCGGCTTGCGTATTGCCTTGCAATATGAACCGTCCATCGCCCCAGACAACTAGGACCGCGCCGTCGTGCACCCACCGGGTATGTGTCGGGATGGTGTCCCCGGCGAAGAGGGCGCGGGCGTCGGGAAGGAGGCGCCACCCGACGAGAAGTTCGAAGCCCGTCACCGCCCAACCATCCACCAGTAGTGCGAGGTGGTTGTCGGTTGACTCGAACAGGGAGATGTCGGTCGTGGCACCTTCGGCCTGTTCGAGGACGATGCCATCGGGCAGGACTACGCGAACCGATGAACTCCGGACGGATTCCGTGGATAGTTGTGCCTCGCGAATGGAGGCGATGGCGTCAAGGATCTCGAATTCCGGATCGGGTGAGATGCCTGCGGTCACGCATCCGTCGATGGGAAGCGTTCCGGTGGTGACGCTGATGTGGACGCTTGGTCCGTGCATCTGGCGAAGGTGGGCGAAGACGGCATTGGCAAGCGTGATCGGGCCTTCTGCGATCATCCGTCCAGATGCGGTTGATCCGTAGCCATCGTTCTCACCGGGATCAAATCCGAGGGTGACACTGATGGCCGGGTGGTCCCGCTGGGCCTTCTGGATGGCGCGGTCGGTGGTCAAGCGGTTGGGATCCTTCATGGGGTTGTGTCCCCGAGGTGGTCAAAAGGCACAGGGTGCGCTGCAGGGCGCCGCGCCGGACGCGCAATTTCCCGCATCGCACACTCGGCGTGCGCTAGAGGATGAACGAAGACTACCGCCCGTGCCACCCGCCGGTGACGCGACAGGACCGCTACTCGTTGGGTGCGAACGCATCGTCTTGAGGTACGCGGTGAAGCTCGCACCGATGTCCGTGGATTGAGGTTGGGTCCCCGTCCCACCGACAATCTGGGGTTCCAGTAGCGAATTCCACGTATGCGTCATCTTCGATTTCAGCGTCTCATTGTCATCCCATGCACCTTCGCGAAGTCGCCGATCAACTTTCCGGGTTCCAGACAGGGGTTGAGGTCGGAAGCGGTCATGCAATGACGGCTTCGGTGTCCGAGACACCTTGCAGACGTTCACCATGGCGATGCCCTTGCTGCGGACCGGTGTTCTGAGCCGGGGCTGGATTTCGTTGTCACCCCGGTGTGGTCCCCGTGCGTCTTCCCCTTTGCGTTGGTATTGCATCATTGCATGCAATAGTGATTGCATATTTACCCATGACAAATATTTGACTACGGGAAATTCATGTTTTAGGATGCTGCACATGAAGGCCAATGCGCCCCGGCCGCCCCTGAGCGTGTGCATGCGGCCTCCCCAAACGGTCACTGTCTCAGGAACACGGGTCAGGCTTTCGGTTCTTGACTGAGGAAGCGCAGTGCGATTGCGGTCATGGCGGCGACGCCGTACGGCAGGGCGCGTTCGTCGAGGGCGAAGCGGGGCGAGTGGATGGGTCTGGCGGTTTCCCATGATGGATCGCGAACGCCAAGCACGAACATGCATCCGGGCACACGTTCGAGAACCCATGCCCAATCTTCGGCGCCCATTGTTGGTCCATCCGACACGGGAGACGACCACGCGTCTTCGCCGAGGACCGATGACACCGCTACGCGGACCAGGTCGACGGCGTCCGCGTCGTTGACAAGCGGCGGGGTGCCACGCTCGTACTCCACCGTGGCCGTGCATCGCAAGGCGGATGCGATGCCATGGGCGATTTCAGGGACGCGCCGTTCGAGGTGATCACGCGTCGTCTCACGGAAGGTCCGCACGGTCGCGTAGAGGGTTGCGGTCTCCGGGATGATGTTGGCAACGTGGCCGGCCTCAAGGCGCCCGACGGTGATGACCGCGGGGTCACCCGGAGCGACCTCACGGCTGACGAGGGTCTGGAGGGCGGTGACGAGGTGCGCCCCGGCGACGATCGGGTCGATGCCAAGGTGGGGCCACGCCGCGTGGATGCCTTTCCCATGCAGGGTGACAGTGAACCGGTCGGAAGCGGCAGCGACTGGTCCGGGAGACGAGTAGAGGTGCCCGGTGGTCAGGTCGTGTGCGATGTGTAGTGCGTAGGCCCCGTCTGGACGGTAATCGTCGAGGAGCCCATCGGCAATCATCTGGGGCGCACCGGCAACGATCTCCTCGGCTGGCTGGAACATGAAGATGACGGTTCCGGCGAAGTCGTTGCGGTGCGAGGCCAACAGTTCGGCCGAACTCATGAGGATGGCGGTGTGGGCGTCATGTCCGCAGGCGTGCATCAGACCTGACACCTCCGACCGGAAGCCGTCGGTGATCTCCGTCTCGGCTTCCGTCAATGGCAAGGCATCCATGTCGGCGCGCAGGAGGACCGTGCGACCCGCCCGCGATCCGTGCAGGATGCCCACGACGCCGGTCTGGCCGATGCCGGTTCGGGTCTCGATGCCGAGTTCACGCAGCCGGTTGGCGACGATGCCCGCGGTCCGATGTTCCTGAAAGGCGATTTCTGGGTGGCGGTGAATGTCGCGGCGGTCGGCGGTGGTGCGGACACGGAGAGTATTGGCTTCATTGGCAATGTCGAACATGTTCATCAAATCTGACGATAACAGGCAGACCGTGGTGCAACAGAGCCCGTATCACCGTATCCTGACCGCCGTTCCCCTCGGCTATTGCGGTGACGATGGATCGACTTATTCGAGGACAAGCTTGATGACCAGCGCGGATCGCCCGGGTCACTTGGTGACCACCGCCACGCTTGATGCCCGGTATTTGCCGGACGTGATGGCACTGGTCGAGCGGTGTGCCTCCCACGATGGCTTTGATGCTGGCGCGGATGAAGGGTTTGTACGGGCGCGTTCGTACCCGGTTCCGCCCGAGATAGTCCGCCAGACCGCGGATCTGATCTGGATAGTTGGTGACAAGGTGGTTGGGTATGCCGGGACGTATGGATTTGGCCGGGATGAGATCGAAGTCGTGGCAGTGGTCGATCCGGAGTGGCGTCGTCGAGGGATCGGGCAGGCCCTGATCAACGAGGCGATTGGTGTTGGGAATCGGGCCGAGGTAGGGCGCGTCCTTCTGGTGGTCCCGCGGTTTTCGGTCGGTGGGCACGCGCTTGCGGAACGCGTCGGGGCGAAACGGTCGCATTCGGAAGCGGCAATGGTCCTGCGGGACGTCCCGCTTGGTGGAGACGACCTTGGTCTGGGCTTGGTGGCAAGGATTGCGAACATCTCCGATGTTGCGGTGCTTGGCGAGATCGGCAGCAGTGCATTCGACGGGAGTCCCGACGAGGCGTCGGCGATCTCCCGTTCGTCGATCGGTGCGATCGGGCGGACGATCTTCCTGATCGCCAAGGATGGCGAGGATGTCGGCATGGTCTCGATCGCCGTCGATCATGGTGCTGCAAGCATCGCCGGGTTCGCGGTGCGGCCTGAACATCAGGGAAAGGGAATTGGCCGGGCCGTCCTGAGGTGGCTGGTGCGTCGGCTGCATGGCGATGGGATTGCGCCGATCACCATTGAGGTTGATGTCACGAATGACCGCGCGGCCGGTCTCTACCGGGACTGTGGGTTCCGTGAGGACCGGATCTACGACTATCTGGCGGTGGCAACCGGGTAGGAGTTGGCTCTGACCTCAACGACCGAGGTTCCGCTAACGTGAGTTCCCAAGTGGTCCGCTTGCATTCTTGCCCGCTTGGTCTTAGTTGATCCCGTGGTGAACCCTCGATGCGGAAGCACTGCGATCAATGGGTGAGGGATCCCGATGCGGGATGCGTGACTTGGTCTCGGGCTGCAACCCAGTAGGGTAGAGGCGGGTAGGGACGATCGCGGGCGAATGTGCCACGCAGGTATAGCCTCTTGAACCTGATCCGGGATGCGATCGGGCACCCCCGGTCCCGGTGTGACGGCAGAGTGAAGTCAGGCGACCAGCCCTCGGTCCCTCCCTCATGGAGCGAGCCCCAATCAGGACTTGAGAGCGGCGATGCGCGCGGCGATCGCACCAGTCAAGGCTTCGAGGCACCCTGCGCCAAGCAGGGACGGCTCTTCCTGGTAGAGACCGGTCCCGTAGCACTCGGCTTTCAGCAAATACCCCGCACTCATTGGGCCGTCAAGCGGAGACAAGAGGATTGGGGTCCCGGGAAAGCGTCGACGCAGGTCGGTGAGGAGTTCGGCATACGGTTCGCCGGCGCAGGTTGCCCATATCGCGTCGCCGATGCGGTAGACGCTGACTGGCATCGGGTAGGTGGTCGGCGTGGCATCGTCGGGGAGTTCGGAGAGGCGTCCTCGCCATCGGCGCGCACGCTCGGCGAGGGCCGTCGCGTTCCGGGCGGCAATGGTGTCTCCACGTGCATCGGCGGCATCACGTTCGGCTTCGTGTCGTGCAAGTTCGGCTGCCCAGGCCTCAGTTGACGGGACATCTCTTCGTTGCAAGGGCACGGACCCCCGCCCACCGGCGAACCGGGAAGCACGCGACGCATCGACAGGTGCCTGTGACCAGGTGCCAAGGGTGGCGCCGGACACGACGGGGCCGGCGTAGATGCGGTCTGTGCCTGGGGGGGCCATTCCGGAGAGGATGCCGAGGGCGGCGTATCCGACCTGTCTGCCGTTTGCGTCGGCGACGGCCGGTCCTCCGGTGTAGTTGTCTCGTGGGCCTTGGTCGCCGCACGGTGCAAGCATGAAGATGCACGGTGCTTCGGTGGCGGCCTCGACAGTTTCCCGTAGTGCGCCGGGATAGTCCGGACTGAGCAGTGTGTTTTCCCATGCAAGGGATGTGGGGTGGGCGGCGTAGGTGACTGCGGTCAGCCGGATCGGCATGCCGCTACCCCGTTCCGCCTGGTGCGTATGCCATTCGCTACCGATCTCGGTTGCCCGCATCACGGTGACGGTCTGATCGGCCGGCGCGTCAGGGTTATAGCCACACGTGAAGATGCCGTTGGCATCGTCAGGGTAGTCGCGGTTCGCACCCATCGCACTCGTGCCCTCGGCATAGGTGAGGGTGGCGGGTGCGAGGGAGGCGATGGCATCGGTGCATGCGCGAACGATGGCATCCCGGGCGGCGGCATGGTAGCCGGGGATCAGGTGGCCGCCGGGTAGCGGGATGCGGTCGGGTGTCAGGAGGCCCGCACTGTGGGTGTGCGATGGGCAGAGGTGGATGCGTCCTTCGGGGACACCGGTAGCACGATGAATGGCGGCGACGAGGGCGTCGTAATAGGTCCGGGCCAGGCCGACCGAGTCGAAGTGGATCCGGATCATGAGGTCGTGGGTGCCGGATGAACCGAATGGCCCGATGACAATCGCGTCAGCCAGAAGGGGGCGGTGAACGCCGGTCGATTGATCGTGGCGGGCGGCGCCCCACATGCGGTGGTAGATGCCCACGGGTGGGGTGATGTCCACGCGGGCATGTCCCAGGCGGACGCGGGAGGTCGGGGTCAGGACGGTCGTGGTGCTCATTCGATGTGCCTCCCGGTCGCTTGGTCGGTCCGTGGGTCGCGCGGGCATTCTAACGCTGGGGTCGCGCATGGTCGGGCGGTGGTCAGGCCCACCCCATCGCATCGCGTTCGCCACGGTCCAGGGGCTTGATGTAGAGGCCGGCTCCCTCGCGTCTAGGGAAGGGCATGGTCAGGCCGGGTGGTGGTGAAAGCCGGTCTACCCGCAACGCCGCGAGTTTCGCTTCGTCGATGGTGATCCCGAGACCCGGAGTGTCACCGAGGTGGATGAACCCGTCCTCGATGTGGTTGTCGAACGTGAAGCATGGTTCGCGCCCGGGATCGACGACCTCCATTGCCAGATGGTTTGGCAAGGCCGCGGCGAGGTGTGCCATGAAGTTCGCCGGGCAGTTCATCAGCGACACCGGGAGTTCGAACCCGGCCGCCGTGTGCGCCACCTGCATTGCGCCGGTGACGCCGGTCGTGCCGACCCCGACCTGAACGACATCGACGGCCTGATTGAGGATCAGGGGATAGAAGTCTGACGCATCGTTGAGGTTCTCACCGGTCGCAACAGCGGCGCGGATCCCGGCTGAGACCTGCCGGAGGCCACGGTAGTCCCACCGGCGTGCAGGTTCCTCAACCCAGGCAAGATCGAAGCTGCGTTCGATCTCGGTGATGTACCTGATCGCCTGTTTTGGTGACCAGTACTCGTTGCTGTCGATCATGAGGTTGGGCCGCTTGGTGACTGCCGAGAAGGCATCGCGCATGATTGCGAGCCGCCGGAGATCGGCGTCCATGTCGAGGCCGACCTTCAATTTGCCCCCGTCGATGCCGACGGCGGCCATGCGGGCGTAGAAGGCGTGGATCTCGTCATCGGTCAGGCAGAGGTCAATGCCGGATGCGTATGCCTTGCACCGGCCATCGCGCGCGCCAAGCATTCGCCAGAGGGGTTCCCCGGCGGCCTTGGCCTTGAGGTCCCAAAGTGCGACATCGATGGAAGCGATGGCACCCTTGTCTGACCCCTCGTTGCCACCCTTGAATGCGAGGTCAAGCATCGCCTTCCAGTGGCCAACAACCCCGCGCGGGTCGTGACCGATGATGAGAGGCGCAAACTTCTGGACGGCGGGTCCGCCACCCGGAGCCAGTCCGGTGATCCCGGCATCGGTATCGATGAAGAGGAACGACCCGGCGCCGTAGTTGGACCCGGTGGGGCCGTTGGCGTCGCCGAGGGGGCGATCCATGGTGAACTCATAGAGGACGGTGCGGAACCCGGTGACCTTCATGATGATGCTTCTCCCGCGGTGGCAACGACGCGCCCCCCGCGCGGGGCACGATACTCGCGCCGCCGCCGTGGTGCCTGCGGCAAGGAAGCGGGTATTTGGCTACCCGCCCGCCTGCGGGAACACGGGTTGACAGGGGAGATTTGACGATCAATACTTCGGCAGCACTTGTAGGACAGGTCACGCAGGAATGCCGAGGTCCACCCGGACCTTCTCAGGTGGCAGGCGAAGTGATAAAGCCAAACCTTTCGCGCCTTCCGGTATCAGCCGAAACGGAGCCTCGCGCCGTTGAGGTGTACTTGCGTCGCTATATGGCGTCGAGTGGCGTAGCGTCGGGAGACCGCCTGCCAAGTGAGGCGGACTTGGTCAACCGCCTCGGCGTGAGTCGCGTCTCCGTGCGGGAGGCGCTCCATGGGCTTGAGGCCGTTGGCTTGGTCTCCTCTCGCCCAGGCATCGGGTGGTTCGTCAATTTGTTCGGCGTTGAAGCCCTTGTGGCCAACATGGCGTCCGGCATGGCGTTTCACGATCGCCTGCTGCCAGAGTTCCTTGAGGTTCGCCGGGCACTAGAAGGCGAGGTGGTGTCGTCCTTGGTGGGGCGCGTCACGCCTTTGGTGCTTGGGCGCCTTGAGGAGCTCGCCGCCCACATGTCGTGGAACGCGACACGCCGAAGGTCCTTTGCGGAGCAGGACCGGGATTTTCATCGGACGCTCGTTGACGCATCTGGAAACCGGATGGCACTTGCGCTTACCGACCTCTACTGGCGGCTGGTGCTTGCCGCTCAGGCCGAAGGTCTCCCGGGGCCCTCTGACGCTGACGCGCCGCGCGTCGCCCAGGCCCACCATGACATTGTCACCACGTTGCGCGGGACCGACGTTGCCGAGTGCCGTGCAGCACTTCGTCGGCACCACGACGAAGCGAGCCTCCGGTACGCCGGCTGGCTTGATGATTCGGAACCATCTGGTCAACAGCGCGCGAGCGACGTTCGCGTCGCGCTGCAGGCCTCCCTTCTTGAACGCGGGTGAGGCACCATTCCGGGCGCGTGACGTGCCAAAGAGGAGGATGATCTATGGACAGGGAGCTTGCAGGTAGTCGGGGGGGGAGATTGACGCGTCGAAATGTGCTTGCCGTCGCCAGCGCCGGGGTGGTGCTTGCGGCGTGCGGAGGCAGCGGCGACAGTGCACCGGCTCCTGACGTAAAGGGCACAGCAATCGACGTGTGGGCGTGGAACCCCGATACCCATCCCGAAACCATCGCACTTAAGAAAGTGATGGACGCGTTTGCGGCGGGTCCGTCTGGCGTCAAGGTCAATTTCACCGCGCCAGCGGAGGGTGGCGTCAAAGCCTTCGAGAAGCTCGTGTCCGCGGTCGCGGGAGGTAGCCCGCCCGACGCGGCAATCGGCCAGCACTTCTACTTGTCTGATCTCTTCCGTAAGGATGCCATCCTCGATGTCGATGCCGGCCTCAAGGCCAACGCCGACTGGAAAAAGGCGCGATCTGGGTTGACACCTGAACTGCTTGGCGGGGGCTTCACTTGGAAAGGCAAGGTCTTTGCCGTTCCAGCGTATACAAGTCACTTTGCAATGTACTTCCAGACGGAGTTATTGAAGAAGGCAGCGTTAACCGCGCCGCCGCCCAAGGGGTGGACGTGGGATCAGTTCACGGACTATCAAAAGAAGGCGGCCCAGCCGCCGACGGTAACTGGCTATGACGACCAGTGGAGCTATAGCCGCACCGGCATGATCGCTCTGAACAATGGTCATCGGTTCATGAATGCCGACGGCACGAAGTTTTCTTACAACTCCCCGGAAGCGGTCGAGGCGGTTGAGTTCCAGTTGTCATTGATCAAACAGGGACTGATGCGAGCGCATGACGGCGACAAAGGTGGGTACACCGAGAAGCTCGCGCAAGGCCAAGTCGTCTTCCAGTTTGGGGTGGCAGCGCGCGTCAAGACCTACCGGAAAGACAACGTGCAATTCGGAACCTGCTACTACCCGGTTGGCAAGAGCAGCAAAGACAAGAAGAGCGTGACGCACGGCGAGGGGTATGGCATCGGCGTCTTCAAGACCAAGGATGCAAAGCGCCAGCAGGCGGCGTGGCTTGCGGCTACGTGGGTGGCTCGCCCCGACGCTGGACTGACGTTTGCTCGCGAGGCGGGTGTGCCTCCGGCCTACACGTACGTGCTCGAAGACAAGGCCTTTGTCGACGAACTCAAGAAAGATGCCGCAACGTGGCCATTTTATGACTTGATCTCGGGCTTCATTCCGATGCCGAACTTCCCGATGTTTGGTGACGTGAGATCGATGGGCGACAAGATGATCCCGGACATCTGGGCGGGTAAGGCGAACGCGAAGCAGGTCCTCGATGAGTACACGCGTCTGGCGCAACAGAAGCTGGATGAGGTTCTCAAGTGACGGACGGCCCTGCTGTCCTCGTGGGCCATTCGATGCGGTCGTTGCAGTCGATTGGCGGGCGGTCGTGGACGGCGTGGCGGCCTCTTGGACGGTTCACCAAGAACCCGGATGTCGTGTCGTTGCCGGACGGGCGGTTGTTAGCGGTGTATGCCGAGACCGACAAACACTGGGCGGAGGGGATGATCGAACTGACCCTAATCCAGAGCCACGACGTAGGCAAAACCTGGTCGCACGCGGGCGTAGTGGCGCGGTCGGATCGGAGCCGTCGCGAGCCCCATTGGGTGACACCACGACTTTCGGTGATCGGTGGGCGGAAACTCGTCGTTACCTGTGACCGCGATGATTACGAGCATTCGCACGAGGTGCAGGACCCGGGTATCTACTCGTGGTGGAGTGACGACTGGGGGCGCACATGGTCGGCGCCGGTCAACACTGGCGTGCGAGGCATCGAGCCTGATCGCATCATCGAATTGCCAGATGGGCGCCTTTCGATGGGTTCGCACATGGTCGTCGCCGCGACGCAGAAGCTTACGGAGTTCATCTGGCGATCATCGGACGGCGGCCAGACCTGGGGTACGCCCGTTCAGGTCGCCGGCGACCCTCTCCACCTGTACTGCGAGGGTGCGTATGTCAACCTCCGGGGTGGTGCGCTTGCGTGCGTGCTGCGGGACAACCTTCACCAGAACTACCCCTCTCAGGTCGCCTTTTCGTTCGATAGTGGGGACAGTTGGAGCGACCCTCAGGAGGCTCCGTTTGCGGGAGACCGCCCGTACGCTGGCCAGATCTCGGACGGTCGGGTCCTCGTGACGTACCGGAACAAGGGCGGTACGCCAGGCACACATGCCTGGACCGGACACCTTGGTCAGGAACTCGGATACCGAGTGTCGTCCATGCGCCGCGGGCCGGCAATCCGATCCTTCGACGCGGGAAGTGCGATGGTCGTACATCACCCAGCCGCTGCAACGACGCAGTTCAATCTGCTGCCTCCGGAGAGTTACCGCAGCGAGGTGCTGTTCGAGGCACAGGTGCGCGTCGCAGGGACGACCGGAAGTCCCAACGAGGCGTGCGCCATGATCCGGCTTGCGCACGTCAATGTCCGCCTCGCTATCACACCGACTGGCCTCGTACTCGGGCAGCCAACTTTCCACCAACAGTCGATCGACCGTACGTGGCCCGCCGACATGACCATCTGGCGTACGGTACGGGTCCAACATCGCGCGGGGCTCGTCCGGGTCTTCCTCGACGGCATCGACGTGCTTCGATTCCGGTTGCCGCTCCCCGGGCCATTTGTTCCGACCTGTTTCGGTTCTCCAGAACGATCGACGGGGACGTCGTATTGGAGGACGGTGTCGTACGCGACACGGAATCCGTTGGAACCGGGGTGGACATGGCTCTGGGACGCGGCTTCCATGCGTTTCCCTGATCAGTACGAGATCGACCGCATGGTCGAACTTCATGCAAACGACCACGAGTTTCCGGATAACGGCTACTCGTCATGGGTTCATGTCGACGACGATCGCTACCTCGTGCTTGATTACACGAACCACGGCGACCCCCTTGGGCAGGCCCACATCGTGGCATGTGATCTACGGCTCGCCGACTTCGGGGGCACGGGTGAGTCGCACTTGCTTCCCAACCAGGAGTAAGCCTGAGGGCCGCCGCCTCGACGGGGAGAATGGTGACGGCCGGGGATGACGTTGGCGCTCCCAGTGACGTGTGGCGAGATGGACACCAGGAGGAACGGTTGGATGGGTACGCTGGAGACGCTTGACCTGTGGGCCGCGGGAACCGGTGGGTATCACACCTTTCGGATACCTGCCCTTGAGGTGACCGCCTCTGGGGCGGTCCTTGCCTTCTGCGAGGGGCGCCGCGACGGGTCGGGGGACACCGGCCAGATCGACCTTCTCCTGAGGCGCAGTGACGACGGTGGGCGCACATGGGGGCCCAGTCGGGTGATCGTCACCCGCCCAGACATGACGTGCGGGAACCCGGCACCGGTTCTCGACCGTCACACTGGCACGATCTGGCTGCCCTTCTGCATGAACCGCGCCGACGGTGACGAGGCGCTCATCCGCAAAGGCCTCGCGCCGCGCACGGTCTGGGTGACGCGCAGTGACGACGACGGCGAGACGTGGGCCGACCCAGTCGAGATCACGGCCGACGTCAAGCGTCCTGCGTGGACGTGGTACGCGACTGGGCCGTGCCACGCGATCCAATTGCGGTCCGGCCGCTTGGTCGTTCCGTGCGACTTCCGGTCACTCGACGCGGAGACCGGTGCCGAAGCCCGGCACTCGCACGTGATCATCTCTGACGACCACGGCGCGACATGGCAGGTCGGCGGGATTGTCGATATCGAAGGGACCAACGAAAGTGTTGCCGTCGAGTTGGCCGATGGTCGAGTTCACCTGAACTGTCGCGATCAAGCACGTCGCGGGCGCCGGGTCGTCGCGACGAGTGATGACGGCGGGATGACGTTCGGGCCGGCGCACTTCGAGGATGTGTTGATCGAACCGGCGTGTCAGGCGAGTGCAATGACGATGCCGGCGTGGGCGTCGCACCATTCGGGGGCGGTCGTCTTCGCGAACCCGGCAAGTGCGACGCGCGACACCCTGACGCTTCGACTTGGGTCGCCTGATGCGTCGTCGTGGACGGCCGGGCGCGTCCTTGAGGCCGGCAGGGCGGCGTACTGTGACCTGGCGGTCGTGCCTGGTGGGTCAGACGGCGACGCCAGTGTCTTGTGCCTCTATGAGACGGGCGAGACTACGCCGTACGAGAAGCTGCGGTTGGCGCGCGTGCCGGTGGAGTGGTTGCGCTAGGGCGTGACCGCGGTATGGTGGTTCCCAGTGAGACGCTTCGCTGCGTCGCACAGCCGATGGCTTGCACGATACCCGAGACGGTGTTCTATGGTTCATTCATGAAGTCAATTCTCGTGATTGGTGGCGGGTCATCCGGTGTGGAATTGGCGCGGGCGCTCGATGACATTGGCCTTGATGTGACGTTAGTCACACGCAACTCGACATTCTTCTGGGCGATTGGTGCGCTTCGGGCGGCGGTCGAACCGGCTTGGGTCCGCCAATTGTTCATTCCTTATGACACCCTCATGCGCCGGGGACGCGTGGTGACGGGAACGGTCACTTCCCTGACAGATCGTGAAGCAACGCTTGCCGACGGAATGGTCCTCGGATTTGACGTAGCCGTGATCGCGACTGGTTCGGAAGTTCCCTTCCCGGCTTGGCCAACGACCGGCATGGTTGCGGAGGCTGAGGCCGAATACTCCGCCCTTGCGACCCGGATTGAGACAGCCCGCCTTGTGGCGATCATTGGTGGTGGGCCGGTAGGCATCGAACTGGCTGGTGAGATTGCCGGAGCGCATCCCGGGAAGGCTGTGACCCTGTTGGAGGCATCGGAGACGCTCGTCGGACGCTATACGTCAACACAGTTTGGCGCGTCACTCAAGCGCAAGCTTGTGCGGTCGGGTGTGACAGTCTTGACCGGAGTGGCAGTTGTGTCGGCCCTCGATGAGACACCAGTCAGACTGGCAGACGGCCGGGTAATCGAGGCGGATTTGGTGCTGAATGCCACCGGAGGGCGTCCGAACACGGAGTTCTTGCGTCCCGGTCTCGGCGACGTCCTCGACCCGGCGGGCAGGGTGATTGTGGAACCGACAATGCGGGTGCGTGATCACCCGGCTCTCTACGCGATGGGAGACGTCGTAGCCAATGACGAACCCAAGACGGCGATTGTTGCGAATGCCCATGCACGTGTCGTGGCGAAGAATATTCTGGCGTGGTCTCGCGGTGAGGCGCCAAGGGCCATGCATCGGGCGAAGACCCGGGCACTGATGCTTGTTCCGCTTGGGAAGACCGGCGGGGCGGCTCACCTGCCCGTGCTAGGCGGGATCGTCCTTGGTGACTTTGCCGGCAGGATGAAAGGACGCGACCTGTTTGTGTCACGCGCGTGGGCCAAGTTGAGGGCCGTGATGCCTGAGACTGGATCGGGCGGGACTTGACGTTTCGGAACGTCGTCACGCGCGAGTGATTGCCATTCAAGCGGCTCCCGAGGGATGGGACGCATGTCTGTCCATCAGGGCACAAGGTGGACCCCGGGGCTTGTTCTACCGCGACCATCTGTTCCAACAGCTGTGCTTCGCTTCCGTATGGGCCCCTTTTGCCCAACCCTGCGCTCACCATTTTTGCAGCGGTTCCTTGAGTTCTCTACGCTTTGCTATCTGCGGTACGGTTGCGCCTTACACCCGACAGGTCAGCGTGGATGAACCAGGCGGGCGGGAGTTGGAGGCGCGAATGACGGTTTCGATTGATCTGCACGGGCGCACTGCACTCGTGACCGGTGGTAGCCGGGGGTTGGGTGCGGCGATGTGCCGGACACTGGCGCGGGCCGGGGCACAGGTGGCGGTCCACTATGCCCGCGACGCGGTTCGTGCGGATGCGGTTGTGCGGGAAATCGTGGCAGGAGGTGGACGCGCCGTCGCCGTCGGTGGTGACTTTCACGCTCCTGACGCCGTGCGAACGATGGTGGCACGGGCGCAGGACCTCCTGGGACCGATCGACATCGCGGTCAACAACGTGGGGCGCGAAGAGACCACCGGCGACCCGTTTGAGCACGGATGGGAGGCATTCGAGCAGATCTTTGACTTGAATGTGCGATCAGCGTATCTCATCGCGCGCGGCGTCGCACCAGGCATGAAGGCGCGCCGGTGGGGACGAATAGTGAACATCCTGTCGATGGCGGCGCACTCATATCCGAAAGGAATGGCGGCGTATTCCACGGCCAAGGGCGCGTTCGCGAGTTTCACGCGGGCGATGGCTGTGGAACTGGGCCCAGACAACATCACGGTCAACTCGGTATCGCCGGGTTGGATACCGGTAGAGAGGCATGGTGCGTCAACCATCCCGGGACGATTGGTGACGGCGGGGCGCACACCTCTTGGTCACCTTGGTGTTCCAGATGATGTCGCGAATGTCGTGGCATTCCTGGCTTCTGACCTTGCCGGGTTCATCACCGGGGTTGAGGTTCCAGTCTGCGGTGGTGTCCATCTGATCTCTTGACCTGCGAGGACACCCTGATGCCGATCACGTGGCACGATGACCCGGACGCTGCGATGGCAGAGGCCGCCGCGGCCAGGCGGGCAGTATTGGTCGAAGTTTGGAAACCGGGATGACCCGCGTGCGTACGAATGGATGCCGTGTCGTATCCAGACCGTGCTGTCGCCGAACTCATTGGGAAGTGGATGGTGCCGTTGCGTCTGACGTTCGGGAACCCGATGCACAGGGAGATGCTGCGCCGCCTCGGGGCATTGTGGACCCCTACCCTCTGGGTGCTTGACCGGGGCGCCCACGAGTTCCGCCGGGAAACCGGGTATCTGGAACCTTCCGATCTCCACTCGGTGCTTTCCGAAGGAATTGCATTGGCACTGGTGTCAGGTGGTCGTGCACCTGAGGCCGAAAAGGTCCTTGACCGGGCAATCGGGCACTACGACGCGGTGTACGGTGCCAAGAAGGGGTCATGGGCGGCTTCGCTTCGGTACTGGCGAGGTGCTGTCGGGTACCTGCGTTCAGGTGACCACGTGGCATTGGACGCGTGGTGGGACCAGGTGCGTGCGATTGATGGTGATGGATCGTGGGCGAGACGGTGTGTGTGAGACATGCGGGGATGGGGCGGTGCCGGCCCGGCTTGGTCTTGGCCAACGACGTTCGTTGCCGAAGTTGACAGGACCAAGGCGGCTATACTGCCCGCCCGGGCGACCGATCCAGTGCACCTGACCTGTTGGAATATCGCTGACGGAGACAAACGATGACCCTTGACCGACTGAGACTGCTTGCCGAACTTGCGACGGTGTGTGCCATTCCGGTGACACCGTTCCACGCTGATGGATCCGTCGATTGGGATGCCTATCGACGCACGGTTATTGCGATCGTCGACGGTGGCGTCCTTGCGGTAACCCCGAACGGGAATACCGGCGAGTTCTATGCCCTGTCGCCGGACGAGTGTGATCGCGCGGTCGCGTTGACTGCCGATGCAGTAGGTGCGCGATCACTGGTGATGCCGGGCGTCGGGTACGACGTGCGGACGGCAATCCGCATGGGTGAGGTTGCGTTGCGGGCGGGTTCGCGGGCGGTGATGGTGCATCAACCCGTCCATCCGTACCAATCATCGGACGGGTGGGTGGAGTATCACGCGGCGATTGCGAAGGCTCTTCCGGGACTGGGGATCGTTCCGTACTTGCGCGATCCGAATGTGACGGCGCCGATGCTTCGGCGTCTGACGGAGTATCCGAACTTCGTGGGGGTGAAGTTTGCGGTTCCCAATCCGCTGCACTTCGCCGCGATCGCGGCGGCGGTCGGACTTGACGCCGTGACGTGGGTCTGCGGCCTGGCCGAAGGATGGGCACCGTTCTTCTGGGTTGGTGGTGCCGTTGGGTTCACCTCTGGACTGGTGAACGTGACGACTGGTCCGAGTTTCGCGATGTTTGAGGCGCTTCGTCACGGCAAGTACGACGAGGCGATGATGGTCTGGCGCCAAGTGAAGGCGTTCGAGGACCTGCGTGCACGACGCAACGCGGCGAACAATGTGCCGATCGTCAAGGAAGCGATGGCGCAGCTTGGTCTCTGCGAACGGACCGTGCGTCCACCGATCTCCGAGGTGCCTGATGCCGAAAAGGCCGAGGTGACGGCACTTCTCACCTCACTTGGTCTTGGATAGCGTGTGCTGACCATTCGGTGACAGGCGTTTCCGGGAAGCGTGATCTCTGGAACGAGGCGAACGAATTTCTTGCAATGCCGAGGCAATTGAAGCCAGGGAGGGTGCGATGAGCAGTACGCGCACGGCGCTGGTGACCGGGGTTTGGGGACCCGGGCAGGAGCTTGCCGAGATTGTGGCCCTACGCCTTGCGGCAGAGGGATGGCACATCCGGTCAACCGCGCCGCACCGGTCCGATACCGGACACTGGGCCGATCATCACTTAGGCGACCTTCGTTCTCCAGAGTTCATCGAGGCACTGCTCAATGACCTTCCCGGTGGCGGGGCACGTGCGACTGTGATCCACCTGGCTCCCCTGGTGGCGGTGGCAGATGCGGCAATCACGCACCCGGGCAATCCGGCTGAAGCGCTCGATATCGCGACGCGTGGAACCTATCGCCTGCTGATGGGGTGCCTGTCTGCGGGTATAGGGCGGGCGGTTCAGGCGTCGTCACTCTCGTCATTCGATGCGTATGAGGACGATCTGGAGGTGACGGAACAGTGGCGCCCGCGCCCCGGACCGAATGCCGACGACCTTGCGCCGTACCTTGCCGAATTGACCGCCCGCGAGTTCACCCGTGATCCACTGGTGCACAACCCGCTCGAGGTGACGTGCCTGCGACTGGCAGCCTTGCGCGGTGGCGACGATGCGTCGCGTCCACCCAAGGACATCAGGGCAATGTGGACGGTGGATGCGGCGCGGGCGATCGGTCTTGCGATTGACGCCCGGGCCACTGGCAACCGCGGGTCGGACCGGGGCCATCGCTGGCGGGTCCTGCATGTTGCTTCGGGGGCACCCGATGCTCGCTACACCTCGGCAATCGCGCATCAGGTTATCGGGTATTCGCCGGCGTGGCTTGACACGGCATCGACTGGGACCGGGGAGGTTGCACGATGAAAATCGTGATGTACGGTGCGGGCGGTCCGGTGGCCGAGGCGGCGATTGCGGCGCTTGAGGTCCGTCATGTGCTGCGCTTGTGCGACATCCGTCCGCCATCCGAACCACACCCTTCGCTCAAGGGTGACGCTGCCGGGAATGCGTCACAGTGGTGGCCGTCACGGCCGGCCCGGCGCGACCACGAGTTCCGCCTGGTTGATGTGACCGACCCGGATCAAGTTCGCGATGCGGCCGAGGGCATGGATGTGATCGTGAACCTGACGGTCGTGCGTCCTGACCCGGTGATGGCGTTCCGGGTCAACCTCGTTGGTGCCTACCACGTGATGAATGCGGCGGTTGCCCATGGCATCCGTCGGGTGGTGCATACCGGTCCGGAAGTCATCATTGACCACTACTGGCACGACTTTGACATCACGGCCGAGGCGCCGCCACGACCTGGCACGAACCTCTACTTGATCACGAAGTATCTCGGTCAGGACGTGGTGCGCAGTTTTGCCGAGGTCCATGGACTTGACGTTGTGGCCCTCTACTTTCACGTGTTCCAGCCGGGTGACGCCGCTGAACGGATGAAGGGTGCGTCGCCATTCCTGGTTTCGTGGGCCGACACCGGACGGGCGTTCCAGGCGGCGGTTGAGGCGCCACCGATGCCGAACGCGTATGAACCGTTCATTGTCACTGGTGATCTGCCACACGGACGCTTCGGGTCCGAGAAAGCAAAGCGGTTGCTTGGTTGGCATCCGCAGGACCGGTTCGAGGGACATTGGCGCCGTCCGTCCGTCCGGCAAGGCATCTGAGCAAGACCAGATCAGAGGGGCTCCGGGACATGCCCCGCCGGATGTTTGGGCGATCGGCTTGCGCACTGCGATGACCTGATTGTGCGAAGCCGGTTGAACCTTGGAGGCGGTGGGAGAGACGCCCACCCCCAGAGGTGCATGCCGCGGTTGGCGACCAACACCAGACGGAAGGAGTGGCCATGCCCGACTACGACCTGATTGTGCGAGGGGGATTGATCCTCGATGGCAGTGGGGAACCGGGGTTCATCGGTGACGTTGCGGTCTCTGGTGACCGGATTGCATCGGTCGGTGGCCTGGGCGATGCCACGGCCCGCGACGTGATCGATGCTCGTGGGCAGGTTGTTTCGCCCGGTTTTATCAACATGCTGTCATGGGCGACCGAGTCACTCATCGACGATGGCCGTTCGGTCTCAGATCTGATGCAGGGCGTCACGCTTGAGGTCTTTGGCGAAGGTTGGTCGATGGGTCCGCTGACCGATGGCATGGCGTCCGAGATGGCGTCACGTCAGGAAGATGTCCGGTACGAGGTCGGTTGGCGGACGCTCGGAGAGTACCTCGCGCATCTCGAGGCCAAGGGGGTTGCCCCGAACGTTGCATCGTTCGTTGGTGCGACGACAGTGCGGATCAACGTGCTTGGGTACGTGGACCGGCCCCCGACGCCTGATGAACAGTTGCGCATGGAGGGCCTTGTTGACCAGGCGATGCGCGAAGGTGCGATGGGCGTGGGGGCGTCGCTCATCTACGCCCCAGCTTGCTATGCCTCGACTGAAGAACTGACCGGTCTTGCGCGGGTGGCGGGCCGTCATGGTGGCCTTTACATCGCACATCTGCGGAGTGAGGGCGTGCGCTTCCTCGAGGCGCTCGGCGAACATCTTGCAATTGCCCGTGACGGAAGTGTCCGGGCGGAGGTCTACCACCTGAAAGCGGCGGGCAAGGCCCACTGGGGCAAGTTGGACGAGGCAATCCGGATGATCGAGGATGCGCGGGCCTCGGGTCTGGAGATCACTGCTGACATGTACACCTACGAGGCGGGTGCGACCGGCCTTGATGCAGCGATGCCTCCGTGGGTGCAGGAGGGTGGCCACCGTGAATGGGTTACCCGCCTTTTGGATCCGGCCATACGTGCCCGCGTGGTCGCGGAGATGGAAAGCCCATCGACGGATTGGGAGAACCTCTTCCACGAATCCGGACCCGATGGAATGTTGCTGAGTTCATTCCGGAACCCCGCGTTAGCGCACTATTCCGGACGGACGCTGTCAGACGTCGCGCATGAACGGGGAAAGTCGCCCGCAGACGTTGCGGTTGATCTGGTGATTGAGGACGACACGCGGGTTGGAACGATCTACTTCATGATGGATCCGGCGAACGTGCGCCGGCAGATGACGCTGCCGTGGGTCAGTTTCGGATCGGATTCGCCCAGTGTGGCGCCTGACGGCCCGTACCGGGCGCGTCACCTTCACCCACGGGCGTACGGCACGTTTGCGAGGGTGCTCGGACACTACGTGCGTGAAGCGAAGGCATTGACCTTGCGGGATGCCATTCGTCGAATGACGTCGCTGCCGGCGCACAACTTGCGCTTGAAGGACCGGGGGTTGCTGCGCGCAGGATGCTTCGCAGATGTGGTGGTGTTTGATCCGGAGACCGTGACGGACCACGCGACGTATGCCCTTCCGCATGCGCTGGCGACCGGGGTGACCAGTGTGGTTGTCAATGGGGTACCCGTTGTTCGCGGGGGGATGGTGACCGGTGCGCTTCCCGGGCGGTTCGTACGCGGCCCCGGATTTGCCGGGTAAGGCGAGGCCCGGGCTGTTCATGTGTGGTGCTGGCATGGATTTCCGGGTGGAGGCTCGCTGTCGCATCCCGCCTGATGGTCATGCGCTGCGCATGATGTCGGTTGCCAGTTAACAGATCAGGCACCTCCGCGCACTTGCGCCTTGGGGTCTATACGGGCTACGGTGACGGTGGTTCCACTCCTCGGGTGGACGGCGTAGACGGCTTTCCCGTTCAAGTGATGTCCCTGCCGAACCGGCATGACAGCGTTGGCGGGCGTTCATACGGGCGCCATGGTGGCACCCGACCGACCGATTGGCGAACTGCCCGGTTGGTTGTGCGGGGGTTCGCCCCATGGTGTGTTCCGCCTTGATCCCCGGGAAAACACATGGTGGGACTGGCGGTGTCCGGTAATACCCTGTGGACGAAGCGGATGATGGAGGCCCGGCGGTGGCAGGTTGGTTTGGACGGCCCGCGTAGTTGATGACCGCATCCGCATCGCCTCGGACGTCGATCATTGATCCGGTGATCCCGGTCCGATGGCCTGCATCGGGAGTACCGGCGACGCGTTGCTGCCCGCCCTACGCCATCATTGCCGTCCGTGCGCATCGGAACCGTGAGGCGTGACCAGATCGAGGGCGTGAATCGCTGTCGCCTCTGCATCTACCGGTCCGGGCTGAACCCGCCGGGATGATCGGATGACGACCTCTAGGCCAAACCCACATGACATTGGTCGTGAAGGTGGACGGCGTGGGAGGAACAGCACCCTGGCGGTCCCGAATCAGCACTGACGCAAGACGTCGGCATGCAGTCGTGACCAGGGGATTTCAGGTTCTCTTGCGTTCTTCAACACTCCGTGAGGATGTGTCATCCGGCAAGTTCGCTCGCGGCGATGCCGTGACACACTTTTTTGATGAACTGTCCCGGGCCGGGGCAGGTGGATGGAGAACGGTCAGGTCGTGCCGAAAGGAGGCACACCCTGCATGGCAGAACTACGATCCGTCCACATCTTGTCCACCGGAGCAACCGGGACCGTACTGCGCCCGATTGTTCGTGATCGGAAGCAACCGCTCTCGGACCAGTCCATCGCGGCCTCCGGCGCACTTGCGCCTTGCGCACGCGGACGGCTAACCCCGTGGGCGGTATCCCTCGCAGTGGGCATCACCGCGACCTTGCTTGGCTTGGTACTCCCGGTAACAAGCGTGGCTGCATCGACGAACTGCATCAATGTCCTTGGACGGGATGCGTACTGGTCTAAATACCGGGGCATCTATGCGTCAGTTGCACGGGCGGGTTGGTTGGATGATGCCTTTGAGGCGTCCGACTTCACCGTCGACGATGTACCGACCGTTGGATCGCTGATGATCTGGGCTCCCCGGTATGGCGGCGCCACTTGGGCGGGTCACGTCGGTGTTGTGGAGGTTGTCACAAGCGACGGTACGGTGACCGTGAAGCATGAGAACTGGCCACGAGGGTCAGGCGAACATCTGGACGATTTTGCCGTGTTGCCCGGGCATCGCTTCGTCCATCCCCGGCAGCCCGCGTCCAGTTCTCCGGATGGATTTGCGTCGTATCCCGATGAGGCGTCGCGGATCATGGCATCGACGAGGGAGGTCGTGGCAGAGCAATGGCAAGATCAAGTCGCGCCGGATTGACGTTCCGGAACGGCGTCCATCCTCCAGTCCGTTCAGTCCCCTTCAGAGGCGCCCCGGTCCGGAACCCGACGGGCTTCAGTCCGCAACCCGATCGCCCCGGCTGATTTATGTACGCTTCGCGGTCGCGCGGGGTACGATGCAGTCACCATGACCATT
>SXGU01224068.1_pt1 | contig 21332 bp, 19 predicted proteins | sample 3174531 | NCBI WGS metagenome assembly SXGU01 (sample SAMN11356863, study PRJNA531348) | freshwater metagenome | isolation source: freshwater sample F1-140 | place: China: Fuxian Lake, Yuxi | collected 2017-12-25 | reverse complement strand
GGCATCGAGATGTCGAGCCACCTGTTCCACGAAGTAAGCGCGCAACTGCTTCCCGTCACGCCCACCTGCCACTGGCTGGAGTATGTCGACTGGGCCGACCCGATCCTCGAGGAGCCGGTCGCGGTGAAGCGCGGCTTCGTGCAGCCCTCCGAAAAGCCCGGCCTCGGCATGCGCTGGGACGAGAAGGCCGTGAAGAAGTACCTCGCCTGATGTTCGACCGCCACTTCGCCCACTGGCCCGCCGGGCTGCCGCGGAAACTCGAGATCCCGCACGTCACGTTGTGGCACAACCTGGAGGTCAGCGCCGCGCGCTATCCGGAGAAGGTGGCGTACTGGTTCTACGGCAAGCCGCTCACCTACGCGCGCCTCAAGGCCGAGGCGGAGGCGCTCGCCGGCTACCTGCAGCGCGGCTGCGGCGTGAAGCGCGGCGACCGCGTCGTGCTCTACGCGCAGAACAGCCCGCAGTTCGTCATCGCCTACTACGCGACGCTGCGCGCCGATGCGGTGGTGGTGCCCGCGAACCCGATGGTGAAGACCGAGGAGTTTGCCCACTACGTGCAGGACTCCGGGGGCCGTGTCGCGGTGGCGATGCAGGAGCTGTTCCCGTACGCCGAGCCGCTGATGGGAGCCGACCTCGACCATTGCATCGTCGGCACCTATTCGGAGTACATCGATCCCGCGACCGATCTCGCGGTGCCGGATTTCGTCCGCGCGCCCGCGGCGGTGCCTTCGCGTGGCGATGTCACGGCATGGCAGTCGGCGTTGGCCGCGGGCCACGCGCCGGGGCCTCACGAGTCGCGCGAGACGGATCTCGCCTGCCTGCCGTACACCTCCGGGACGACGGGCCTGCCGAAGGGCTGCCTCCTTTCCCACCGCAACATCATGGCCACGGCGGCGGGCGGCAACGCGTGGAGCAGCGTGACTTGCGAGGTGGTCGGCCTCGGCGTGCTGCCGATGTTCCACCTCACCGGGATGCAGGCGTCGATGAACGGCGCGCTGCACGCGGGCACGACCGTCGTGCTGCTGGCGCGCTGGGATCGCGAGACCGCGGCGAAGCTGGTCGAGCGCCATCGCGTCACCCACTGGACCGCGATCACCACCATGGTGGTGGATTTCCTCGCCAATCCGAAGCTGAAGGACCATGACCTGACGTCCCTGGAACGCATCGGCGGCGGCGGCGCCGCCATGCCCGAGGCGCTGGCGGCGAGGATCGAGGGCCAGTTCGGGCTGCGCTTCGTCGAAGGCTACGGCCTCACCGAGACGGCGGCCCCATCTCACAGCAATCCGCCGCAACGCCCAAAGCGCCAGTGCGCCGGGATACCGTTCCTCAACACCGACGCGAGGGTGCTCGACCCGGTGACGTTCGCGGAGCTCGGGCCGAACGAGGTTGGCGAGATCGTGGTGCACGGGCCACAGGTGTTCGGCGGCTACTGGAAGCAGCCGAAGGCCACGGAGGCGGCGTTCCTGCGGCACGACGGCAAGGATTTCTTTCGCACCGGCGACCTCGGTTACTTCGACGACGAGGGCTACTTCTTCATCACCGACCGCCTGAAGCGCATGATCAATGCATCGGGATTCAAGGTCTGGCCGGCCGAGGTCGAGGCGATGCTGTTCGGGCACCCCGACATCCAGGAAGCCTGCGTCATCGGCACGCGCGACGCGCACCGCGGCGAGACGGTGAAGGCGGTCGTCGTGCTGAAGGCCGCGGCGAAGGGGCGCGCGAAGCCCGAGGACATCGTCGCCTGGGCGAAGGAGCACATGGCGGCCTACAAGTATCCGCGCGTCGTCGAGTTCGTCGACGCGCTGCCCAAGACCGGCACCGGCAAGGTGTTCTGGCGAAAACTGCAGGAAGAAGAAAACAAACGGAGCGCAGCATGAAACGATTCGATCCCTTCGCCGGCAAGACCGTCCGCCCCGCCGAGAACCGCGAGCCGCAGTTCGTGCACGACGAGCAGGTCGCGCTGGCGCAGAAGAAGCTCGCCGAGTTCGTGGCGAAGCGGGCCAGGCGCCCGAACTTCCTCGTCTTCCTGATGGACGACGTCGGCTGGGGCGATTTCGGCTGCTACGGCGGCGGCGTCGCGGTCGGCGCGCCGACGCCGAACTTCGACCGCCTCGCTGCGCAGGGCCTCAAGCTCACCTCCTGCTACTCCGAGCCGACCTGCTCGCCGTCGCGCGCGACGATGATGACCGGCCGCGTGCCGCACCGCCACGGCCTGCACCGGCCGCCGATGTACGGCGAGCCGGGCGGGCTGCAGGGCGAAGTGACGCTGCCCCAGGTGCTCTCGGGAGCGGGCTACGTCACGCAGGCGGTCGGCAAGTGGCATATCGGCGAGAACGGCGCGTCGCAGCCCCAGAACGTCGGCTTCGATGATTTCTACGGCTTCCTGTCGGTGTCGGACATGTACACCGAGTGGCGCGACCCGAACTACTTCCCCGAGATCGTGTACTCGGAGGCGCGCACCGAGTGGATCAAGAACATGCCGTTCAACCGCTGTTTCGTGCACGCGAAGAAGGGCGGCGAGGCGGTGAACGTCGAGGAGGTGACGATTCCCGTGCTGTCTCTGCTCGACGAGAAGTGGTGCCAGTACTCGTCGGACTTCATCCGCGGGCGCAAGGGGAAGAAGGAGCCGTGGCTGCTGTACCACTGCACGCGCGGCGCGCACTTCGACAACTACCCGCATGAGAAATTCCTCGCCTCGTCGCCCGCGAAGCATCCCTACAAGGACACGGTGATCGAGCTCGATGACATCGTCCGGCGCATCACCGACGTGCTGAAGGAGACCGGGCAGGCCGAGGACACGCTGGTCTTCATCTCGTCCGACAACGGCCCGCACATGGAGACCTGGCCCGACGCCGCGTTCACGCCGTTCCGCTGCTCGAAGGGCTCGACCTGGGAGGGCGGCGTGCGCGTGCCCGGGATCCTGGTCTGGCCGGGGATGATCGACGGCGGGCAGTCGAGCGACGGCATCATGAATTTCTCGGACATCCTGCCGACGCTCGCCGCGCTGGCCGACGCTTCCGCCGGCCTGCCGGGAGACCGCTACATCGACGGGGTGGACCAGTCCTCGTTCCTGCTCGCGCCGGGCGGCGATTCGAACCGCAAGTACCACTACTACTGGCTGATGCAGCACTTCTCCGCGCTGCGCTGCGGCGAGTACAAGATGATGCTGCGCTCGACCAGCGACGAGGAGTCGGGGGCGTGGGGGCCGGGCGGCTTCACCGGGGTGCTGCAGCAGCACGCCTACGCGAAGCTTTTCAACCTGTACCTGGATCCCAAGGAATCGCACAACTACATGACGCGCAAGCTCGCCTACATGGAGGCGTTCCAGCTCGGCATCCGCCAGCACCTGGGCACATTCAAGAAGTACCCGCCGAAGAAGGTGATGGGGCTCGCGGCGGCGGACCCGCGCGACGCGAAGTAGCGGGCGCGGTAGCGGTGGCAAGCTTGCCGTTTCCCCGCCGTGCGGGGAGGCGGGGTAATCTTTTGCCTCGATGCCCGCCTACATCCCAGCCGTCCTGCCCGTTGCGCCCGATAGCTACAAGCGAAGGATCCTGCTCGCGGTAACGGGTCTCTCGCCGCAGATCGTCACCGAAACGATCTACGCACTGGCCGTCAAGCGCGAGTCAGCCTGGATTCCCACAGAGATCCAGATCCTCAGCACGGTTCGTGGAGCCGAGAACGCCCGGCTGAACCTCCTGTCCGAAAAGCCTGGCTGGTTCCGCCGCCTTTGCGCGGACTATGCGCTGCCGAAAATCGCCTTCGATGAAGGCAGCATCCACGTGATGCGGTCCGCCTCGGGGACGCCTCTGGAGGACATTCGCGACGACGAAGACAATCGGGCGGCGGCGGACTTTCTGACCGAACACGTGCGAAAGCTCACGGCGGACGACCAGGCCAGTCTTCACGTCTCTATTGCGGGCGGCCGCAAATCCATGGGGTTCTTCCTCGGCTACGCGCTTTCGCTCTTTGGGCGTCCGCAAGACCGGCTTTCCCACGTTCTCGTCTCGTCGCCGTTCGAATCCCATCACGACTTCTACTATCCCTCGCCAGTGACCCGCGTGCTGCAGACACCAAAGCAGACGCTCGACGCGAAGAACGCGACGGTATGGCTCGGGGACATTCCGTTCGTGCGCATGCGCGAGGGACTTCCCGAGGGGTTGCTGACCGGCGAGTCACGGTTTCCAGAACTGGTGCTCGCCGCCCAGCGGTCCCTGGCCGCGCCATCGCTGGTCATCGACCTCACTGAGCATGGCGCGACGATTCGCGCCGGAAGTGTGGATGTCGAGATGGCGCCGGCTGATGCCGCGTTCTACCTGTTGCTGGTGCAGGCGGCCGTGGAGGGGCGCACATTGCGTTGGACGGACGCAGACCTGGCGCCAGCCTATTTGCGTGAATATGCACGCTTCGCCCGCGACTCTGTCCGGTACGACGAGGCGGCGAAGCGGCTCGCGGACAAGAACACGCTGTTGGACAATTGGTTCGAAGAGCGCAAGGCCAAGTGCAATGCTGCGTTGCGGCGTGTGCTCGGTAAAGCCAGTGCGCGTGCTTATGAGATCGAACGCTTCGGCGCCAAGGGCGCCTCGCGCTCGGGACTGGGATTGCCTGCAGAGGCCATCCGCATTGTCGAAGCAGAGGACAGCCACCGCATACCGGCAAGCTTGCCGTCCTCGCAATCCCGCGATCGAACGCGGTAGAGTGCACGGACACGCCACCTGCCATGACCGAAACACACATCACCTGCCCGAACTGCAAGCACCGGATCGCGCTCACCGACGCACTTACCGGCCAGCTCCGCGGGGACATCGAGGCACGGCTAAGGGTCGAAGAAGAAGCACATATCAAGAGCGCCGTCGCTGCGGCCGAGACACGGGCACGCGACCAATCCGGACAAGACCTCAAGCTCCTGCGCGAACAACTCGCCGAGCAGCAGGGCAAGACCCGCGCTGCGCAGCAGGCGGAGCTGGCGTTGCGCAAGGAGAAAGGCGCACTGGAAGAACGCCAGCGCGAACTTGACTTGGAAGTCGCCCGCAAGGTCGATGCCGAGAAGCAACGCCTCGAACAGTCGATCCGCAAGGCGGTGGGCGAAGAGCAGTCGCTGAAGGTGAAGGAGAAGGACAAGCAGATCGACGACTTGAGGACCTTGCTCGACGAAGCCAAACGCAAGAGTGACCAGGGATCGGAGGAGCTGCAAGGCGAGGTACTGGAACTCGACCTCCAGGCCGCGCTGGAGCGCGACCATCCGCACGACCTGCTGAGCCCGGTGCCAAAGGGCGTGCGCGGCGCGGACCTGATCCAGGAAGTGCGCGACAGCCTGCTCAGGCCATGCGGCAGAATCATCTGGGAAACCAAGAACACGAAGCACTGGCAGCCTGTATGGCTGCAGAAGCTGAAAGCGGACCAGCGCGCGGTTGGCGCCAATCTCGCCGTACTGGTGTCCGCCGTGTTGCCGGAGGGGTTCGGCGAATTCGGCCGGATCGACGGCGTCTGGGTCGCTGGGCTGCGTGCATGGCCCGCGCTCGCCCTTGCACTGCGCGAACAGTTGATGCAGGTCGCTTTCGCGCACGCTGCTTCGGAGGGCAAGCACGAGAAGATGGAGTTCCTGTATCGCTATCTCGCCGGCGACCAGTTCCGGCAGCGCGTGCAGGGCATCGTCGAAGCATTCACCGAGATGCAGGACCAGGTGAACCGCGAACGCCGCGCGATGGAGCGACTGTGGAAGGAGCGCGAGAAGCAGATCGAACGCGTCGTCGTCAACACTGTGGGCATGTACGGCGAGATGCGCGGCATCGTTGGTGCCACGATGCCCGAGATTCCGGCGTTGACGCTGGAGGGGGCGGGACGGGTGGAAGACAAGACAGTGGCTTCGGTCACGCGATGAGGGTTCTCGAATACAAAGTCAGCTTCACCACGCCAGCCTTCCTTGGTAACGCCGAGCAGCAGGCGCAATGGCGCACGCCGCCTTTCAAGGCACTGTTGCGGCAATGGTGGCGGGTGGCGTATTCGGCTGACCAAACGGGTCGACTCGACGTCGCTCGATTGAGGGCCGCCGAAGGCAGGCTTTTCGGGGTGGCGGCAGACGGCGGTGACTCACGCAAGAGCCAGATCCGCATCCGCCTTGAACGGTGGAGCATAGGACGGCTTACCTCCTGGGGTACATTGGACAGCGAGCGGGTGGCTCACCCGGAGGTGAAGAGTCGCGACGGGCGACCGGCACCTGTGGGTGCGCAGCTGTACCTGGGTTATGGTCCCCTCGAGTTCGCCGGAGGGCAGACATCTCTCAAGGCTCGGGCAGCGATACAAGCCGGCGAAGTGGCAAAGCTCAGCATGGCGTTTCCGCTTGAATCGGAAGCTCACCGACTGGACATCGCTCTCTTGCTTATGCATCACTACGGCACGCTCGGCGGGCGCAGCCGGAACGGATGGGGATCTTTCAGCCTTACGCCGGCCAACCTGAACACACCGGTGCTGGACGGCGCCCTCGACGATAGCTTGACCGTCCCCTGGCAGAAGGCCCTTGAGCTCGACTGGCCGCATGCCATCGGCCGCGACGCGCGAGGACCGCTCATCTGGCAGACCGCGCCACTGGACGACTGGAAGTCGGCGATGCGGAGGCTGGCCGAGATCAAGATTGGATTGCGCACGCAGTTCAAGTTCACTACCGGGAGGGACGCCGCACAACCCGAGGCGCGACATTGGCTGAGCTACCCGGTCACCAATCATACGGTTCGCGAGTGGGGCAACAATGCCCGCCTGCCCAACAGCCTGCGTTTCAAGGTGCGCGTTGAACGCAACGGCAAGTTGCGTGGCGTGATCTTCCATGTTCCCTGCTTGCCGCCGCCGCGGTTTCGGCCTGACCGCGAGGTCGTCATGGGCGTTTGGACGCGTGTCCACGAATTCCTCGGGCATCCCGCGCAAGCCCTGCAGCGTATTTCTTCCTGAACCAACAATGACCGACGAAAAGCTCTGGCAAACCAAGCTGCACGCCCGCCTGCACGATCCGGTGGAGAAGGCGTTGGTGCTGCTGCGAGACCCGGCCGGCCATGAGGGCGGCACCTCGAAAGTGCTGCATCGGCTTCTCGGCTATCAGCGTATGGATGCAGCCAGTATCGATCCCGACAATGCCGAAGCGCTGCATTGCACGGTATTCAAGAAGGGAATTCCGGCTGACATCTACGACACCGTGCGCCGCGCCGACTGGTGGGCCGCCGCTGCCGACAGGCCGCAATGGCCGCTGCAAGAGATCACAGTGCAAAGCAAGGCGGGCAGCGCGCTCACGCTCAAGATCGCCGACTGGGCGCAGGTACGTTGGACAACGAAGCCGGTGCTGATCCACCCGCTGACCGGCGCCCAATATGACCTGGGCAAGAGCGGCGGGCTAGGCGACATTGAACTCGAGGATCTCAAATCGCGCAGCTTCGAGCATTTCGCCGGGCTGGTGCAACGCCACGGCGACGACGTGGACTGGCGCCGGACGCTGCTGGCGTTCTGGCGCTTCGGTCCAGCGCTGCGTGAAGATGAAGATAACGGCACGCTGGGGGCGCTGTGGCCGCTGCTGCCGGCCGACACCCGCGTGCCTGATCACAGCATCTGGGACCACCTCGATCTGACCTCTGCCTTCGCGGGCGCTTTTGCTGCAGATGCCGATGGCGAAGTAGCCCTCCTGACCATGGCTATCGGCCCGGTGCAGAGTTTCATCGAGGCGGCACGCTCCACCTCCGACCTGTGGGCAGGTTCGCATCTGCTGGCGCGACTGGCCTGGGAGGCCATGAAGCCGGTGTGCGAGGCGCTGGGGCCGGATGCGATCCTGTTCCCGCGTTTGCGCGGGGTGCCCCAGGTGGACCTCTGGTTGCGCCGGGATTGTGGCTTGCCGGAGAATTTGTTCTCCGAGTGCGAATGGACCCGCGGCGCCACAGACGCCAACCCGCTGTTTGCGGCCGCACTGCCCAACCGCTTCGTGGCCATCGTGCCGCGTTCGATGGCCACGAGACTCGCGAAGCAGGTCGAGAATGCCGCTCGGGAGTGGCTGCAAGTGCAGGGAAAGACGGCCGTCGATCGCTTGCTCCTCGCGGCCGGAATGGACAACGGTAGCGAGCGTCATTGCCATCGCCAGATGCGCGAGCAGCTCGCCGGATTTCCCGAGGTGCATTGGGCGGTCGTACCGTTCTCGCTGATTCGCCCGCGCAATATCGATCGGCAGACTGACCTGGACACCAGTCTGCTATCCGAGGCCATGGCACCGTTCTTCGGCGTGGCGCCCGGCAAGCCTTGTGGCTTTCTCGACAGTCCGGCCTGGCGCGTGCTGCGCGACGAGTCCCAATGGGACGACAACACTACGTTCTTCTCGCCGAATCCGGGGGCCTTGTATCCCGCGGTGCACGACCTGGCCGAGCGTGCGCTGGCCGCTGCCAAGGCGACGCGCACGTTTGCCCAGAACTCGCAGCAAGGGTGGCGTTGCTCGCTCACTGGCGAGACGGAGTGGCTGACCACCGACGAGGCGCAGTTGCAGCGCTCGTATCGACAGCAGACCGACACACTCTGGTCCGGGGTCGCGGCCCACAAACGTGCATGGGCAAAGAAGGGCGAACACCTCGGAGCGTTGCCGACACTCAAACGCCTTTGGCCGACACTGTTCGCCGAGGAAGTCGGTCGCGCACTAGGTCATTCCGAAGGTAGCGGCAGCATGCACCGGTTCGTCGTCTCCACACACTCGATGGCGTTGGCGCACCAGCTCGACAAGTGGCTGGAGCGTGGCGGAATCAGTGCGCAAGGACTTGCAGTGGAACTCGATCGTCGATCCATCGATTCTGTCGCCTTGCCGCGCCGGTTGATCCGGCGGCATGCCGAGAATCCTGCCTTGGCCGATGCGAAGCGCCTGCCGGCGATGCTCGATGCAGCCGATGACTGCGACGACGAGGCGCAAGCCCGTGACTTGGAAGACCTGGTTCGTCGCACGCTGCGTGGCAAGGACGACGGCGCCGCTCGCCTCGAAACCTACTACGGCATGCTGCTAATGGATGGCGACCGCATGGGGGCGTGGCTGGCCGGCGGCGAAGAGTACGCGATCAGCTTTCGAGACAGCTTTCACCCCCAGGTGCGCGACGGTTTTGATTCCCATGCGCAGCGCCAGCCGCTTCTGCGCGCCTATGCCGCTCAGAAGCGGCCGCTGTCGCCAAACCGGCATCTGGCGATTTCGGCCGCGCTCAATGACTTTTCGCTCGTCATCGCCCGTCATGTGATCGAGACCGAGCACCTAGGCAGGCTGATCTATGCTGGCGGTGATGACGTGCTGGCCATGCTGCCGGCAATCGACTTGTTTCCGGCAATGAAGCGCTTGCGCATGGCCTATGCCGGCCACGACCCGGCGCACGCGGATGGGGACCGCGCAGGTCTAGCGCTGAAGAATGGCTTCGCCTTGCTCGGCACACGCTTGATGCGCATGATGGGCGAGCGCGCTTCCGCCAGTTGCGGCGCCGTGATTGCGCACCACCAGGCGCCTCTAGCTGCCGTGATGCGCGAGCTGCGAACAGCCGAGAAGCGCGCCAAGGAGGAGGGAGGGCGCGATGCGTTCAGCCTCACCGTCATCAAACGCTCGGGAGGCGCGCTCTACGTCACCGCCAAGTGGGGGGAGCCCGTTGCATTGCTGACGGACCTGCGCGAATTCCTCGCATCGGACGGCGTGTCGCGTCGCGCCGTCTACAACACCCTGGAATGGTTGAAGGATCTGCCTCGAGACCAGCCTGAGATGCTGGCGTCATTGCTGACTTACCAGTTCGATCGCCAATCGGACGCGCGCGTCCGCGACACGCATGACGTGCCTGGCCTCGCGCGGCGCCTGGTCGACGTTGCCTTCGACCCCCGGCAGCGTCCGCGGGAAGAAGATGCGTTCGACTGGCTGCAGCACTTCATGAGCGCGGCCGAGTTCCTGGCCCGCGAAACGCGCAGCGGGAACTGAGCCGATGAATGTCACTTACCGCTTCATCGAACCGCTGGACGTGCTGTTCTTGCGCGGCAACAAGCTGTTCGGGGACCCCGGCAGCCATGGCGAGAGCCTGGTGCCACCCTGGCCCTCGGTGGCGGCGGGCGCACTGCGTTCGCTCATGCTCGCCGTGGATGGCGTCGATATCGCTGCCTTCGCGAGGGGTGCCCACGCCCATCCGACTTTGGGCACACCCGCCAGGCCGGGATCGTTTGCGCTGACCGGCTTCGATCTGGCGCGCCGCGACGTCAATGGAGGCGTCGAGACCTTGCATGCGCTTCCGGCCGACCTGGCGCTGACCCGGGACGAGGACGACAAACTTGTCCTTAACCGTTTGCAGCCGCAATCGCCCGCTGCTGGCCTGGCAAGTTCGGCGCCGCTTGCGCAGTGGCCCGTTCTCGCTCAAGCCCGTCGAGGCAAGTCCATTGGCTCCTTTTGGTTGCGACAAGCGGCTTGGGCCGCCTACCTGGCAGGGGGCGTGCCAGTCATGGGGGATTTGGTTAGCGCAGCTGAGCTTTGGAAGCTCGACGCCCGCGTCGGCGTCGGGCTCGACACCGCACGACGCCGCGCAGAGGACGGCAAACTGTTCACGGCGCAGGCGGTGGCATTCGCGCGCAATGTGGGGTTTCTGGCGACGATTCGCGGCGCTGAGCCACCGCAGGGCGGCATGCTGCGTTTCGGCGGCGACGGCCGCGGCGCAGCGATGCAGGCGGTGGAACATGCCCAGCCGGATCCGGACTGGGACGCCCTCGCAAGAGCCCGTCGACTCCGAATCGTGTTGACCACGCCGGGCTTGTTTCCCCAGGGTTGGCTGCTTCCAGGCGTGGACGCGGAATGGCGCCTGAAGCTAGACGGCATCGGCGGCCGGCTGGTGTGTGCCGCAGTACCGCGCGCCGAGGTGGTGAGCGGCTGGGACCTGGCGCTCAAGCAGCCCAAGCCTGCCGAGCGTGTCGCTCCTATCGGCAGCATCTACTGGATCGACGACCTCGGCGCCACTCCGGAGCAGCTTCGCAAGCTTGCCGATCGCGGCCTGTGGGCCGAGGCGGGTCACAATGCGGCACGTCAGGCCGAAGGATTCAATCGTTTCGCGCTCGCCCCTTTCTGATCGACTGAACATCCGCCCGCAAGGACCCGCCATGTTTCAACGTCAAGCAGCAGTCTTCCTCTACGCCATCAGCCCCGTCCACATGGGCGCGGGCAATGCGGTTGGCGTGATCGACAATCCCATCCAGCGCGAGCGCCACACGGGGCACCCGTGTTTTGCGGGCTCGGGGATCAAGGGCGCGATGCGCCACGGGTTCGAGGCCATTGGCGGCGACCCGGCACTGATCGATCGTCTGTTCGGTCCAGCTTCGCAAAGCGGCGAGTTGCATGCCGGAGCTGTGAGCTTTGGTGACGCGCAACTCGTCGCCTTCCCCGTGCGCAGTCTGCGGAACGGCTATGTATACGCGACGTGCCCGCAGGCGCTGGCCCGGGCGCAGCGCTTGCTGGCACTGATCGGCGGCAAGACCGATTGGGCCGTACCCGCGGTGAACGAAGGCGATTGTCTGCTGGCCAACCCGGCGCTCCGTTCGGGCGACAAGCTGCACCTGGAGGCCTTCGAGTACCAGGCCAGAGTTTCGCCGAGCCTGCCGGCCTTGGCTGCCGATCTCGCCGACCGTGCCTTGCCGCCGGACGCGAATTACCGGTTCTTCCGCGACAAGCTGGAGCAGGACCTCGTGGTGCTTTCCGACACCGACTTTGCCTATTTCGTGCAGAACGCGACACTGGTCGAGCCGCATGTGCGCATTGACCCGGAGACAGGCACGGCCTTCGATGGCGGGCTGTTCTACACCGAGAATCTTCCCCCGGAATCGCTGTTGCTGGCGCCGCTACTGGCAAGCGGTACGCGCACCGGCCGCAGGGACGATGCGCTCGATGCCGGCGAGGTGCTGATCAAGCTGAAGGTCGCGCTCGACGGCAAGTTGCTGCAGGTGGGAGGCGACGCCACTACCGGACGCGGCTTGGTGATGCTCAAGGTCATGGAGAGCTGAGCGATGGCACAGACGATGGAGCAGAAGCGCGCGGCAGACGCTTGGGCGCGCTGTCAGGGCTGTAGCAGCGAGTACCAGAATCTGGCCAAGGGGCTGCCGGCCCTGATCATGAATAGCGGACTGATGCAGGTACTGGCCTTCCTGCACGAGAAGGGCCCCAAGAACCCGCAGCACCGGGAACTTGGCGAGCACCTCCGCGACTGGCTGCGCCGGCGATTCCCCCAGGCGCTGCCTAGCGGGGAGTTTGGCTCCGTCATGCAGTCGCTGATGAAGGCCGAGCCTCGCACCTTCCAGCACATCACTGCCGAGGCGTTCGCCTGGCTGCGTTGGATTCGCCAGATGGCGCCGGCGGTGCGGGCTGGAAAGTACTGAGATGGCTGTCGCCGCCGTACCGGCCTATCTGGGGAATGATTTCTCGCAGGCCTCGCCGGGTCTGCGCTTCGGCATGTACTTGCCGCTATGGGGCGTCGACAGTCGTGTGGCTGGCCAACGGCGCGAGGAGCGAAGTTTCCAAGACTCCAACAAGGCTGCCGCGTTGCGTGGTGCACTGCGATTGAATCCTTCAGACATGAAGTTGATGGCAGAACTGACCAAGCGGCAATCGGCACTGGCCGCCCCGCTCGCAACGCAGGGCCGCCTGGCAACCTTGCACGCGCTGGCCGTGTCCCCGTTCTCTACCGGTCTGGGAAACGAGCATCCGCTGGAGAATGGCTTCGCATTCCTCAACCCCTATGGCCTGCCGTACCTTCCTGGCAGTAGTGTCAAAGGCGTGATGCGGCAGGCGGCGCGGGAACTGGCCGGAAGTGACTGGGGCGACGTCTCCGGCTGGAATGAGAACGTCATTGCGGCCCTCTTCGGCAAGGCCGGCGGCGACCGCGAAACTGATCTGCAGCGCGGCGCACTCATGTTCTGGGATGTGATTCCGCACGTGGCGGGCGATGCGCTCCAAGTGGAACTGATGACACCGCACCAGTCTCACTATTACCAGAACGGCGAGACGCCGCACGAGTCCGGCCAGCCCATCCCGATCAACTTCGTCACCGTGCCGCCAGGCTCGAAGTTTGTCTTTCACGTGCAGTGTGATGTGCCTTTTCTAACGCGCGTCGCGCCCGATCTTGCGCGCGGCGGGCGATGGCAACAGTTGTTGGGCGCAGCGCTTGAGCATGCCTTCCAGTGGCTCGGTTTCGGCGCGAAGACTGCGGTGGGCTATGGTGCGATGGTCAAGGATCCTGAAGTAGAGATCCGGCTCGAACGGGAGGAGCAGGCAGCACAAGCCAGGCGCAAGGCGGAGCAGGACGAAGCCACGCGCCAGCAGGAGTTGGCGTTGATGTCTCCGACCGAGCGCGCGATCCGGGAGTTTCTCGACTCAAGGGCAGACAAGAGCCCGTCCGAAATGGCGGCGCTTCGAACTGCGCTCAAAGATGGCAAATGGACTGGCGAGATAAAGGTGGCCGTGGCGGACCACGTAAAGGTCATGATGCAGAATGCGGGAAAGTGGAAGGAAAATACGGAGAAAAAGAATCCGCTGAAGGACCACGACCATCAGGACACGCTGCTGGTGATGAAATGGCTCGCCGGTCAGTGACCGCTCCGCTGCGGATGCAGGCCGATGGATAGGGCTTCTGTTGCCTCCGGAGGCGATGTAGCGCTGCGCCGCGGCGCGCTGCTCCCCATCGCCCGCTATCGTTTCGTCTTCCGTATGCAGGACGATCTGCGGCTCCCGGAGTACGCCGGTTCACTGCTCCGTGGCCAGTTCGGCGCCGCGCTGCGGCGCACGGCATGCATGACCGGTGCGAAAGAGTGCGCCGGTTGTCCGCTGCTGCGTACGTGTCCATACCCCGCCATCTTCGACACGCCGCCGCCCGAGTCTCACCCGTTGCAGAAGTTCAGCCAGGTGCCGAATCCGTACGTGATCGAGCCGCCGCCGTTCGGGCTCCGGCATGTCGGCGCGAACGAGCCGCTGTCGTTCGGCATGGTGCTAGCGGGCAGGGCGCTGGCTCAACTCCCGCTCATCGCTTTCGCGCTGCAACGTGCTTTCAGCCAAGGCGTCGGAAAGCAGCGGGCGCGCGGCGTGCTGGAGGACATCCAGTTCGAAGACGCCAGCGGTGCGAGATCCATCCGGGGCGGCGGAGGCCAGATCCTGTCCCATGCGCCCCGTGTATCGGTGCCGGAGTTCCCGGATGCGTGCGAGGCCGTGCTGAAGATCGAGACGCCGCTGCGCTTGCAGAACCAGGGTCGGCCGGTTTCGGTCGGCAACCTCACGCCGCGTGCCCTCGTCACAGCGCTGCTGCGGCGCGCTGCGTTGCTGCTCGAAATTCACGCCGACATTCCCGATGCGGCCGCCAACGCGAGCGAGCTCGCGCGGTGCGCCGAGCGGCTCACGGACGAACGCAGGCTCGAATGGCAGGACTGGACCCGATATTCCAGCCGCCAGAAGCAGGAGATGACCCTCGGCGGCGTCATCGGGGAGTGGCGGTTGCGCGGCGAGCTCGCGCCGCTCATGCCCTGGCTCTGGCTCGGCCAGTGGCTGCATGCCGGCAAGAACGCTACGATGGGGCTGGGAAAGTACTCGCTCGAATGGCACTGACATGGTGATCCGGGGTAGATTGGGCGCCGCGATCGTCGAGGAGTACCCCGATCTCCAACTTTTCGTGAAGTCGTGGAGGGAAGAATGAGCGGAATCGATCGGGCAACGCTCAAGCTGAACGACCGCGCGGCGATCGCCGAGGCGGTTGCGATGCTGCGCAGCCGCTTTGCGGCGGAATCGGTGACGCTGTACGGATCGAAGGCCAACGGCACTGATGACGCGGAATCCGACATCGACCTCCTGGTGCTGACGTCGCGCGTGCTCGGTTGGCGGGAAAGAGCAGACCTGAGCGATGCCATGTTCGATATCGGCCTCGCCCATGGCGTGGTCATCAGCCCGCTGGTCGTTCCGGCGATTGAGTGGGAGCGAGGTCGCTTCTCCGTGCTGCCGATCCACGGCGTGATCGCGGAATCCGGCGTCCCGCTGTGACCGAGGAGGCCGCCCGGCGTGCGGTTGCGCAATACTGGATGGGACGCGCCGATGCAGCCCTGTCGTCGGCGGATTCCGAGCTGGCCGCCCGGCGTTTCGATTTCGCGGCGAATCGTGCCTACTACGCGTCGTTCTACGCGGCGAGCGCAGTACTCCTCGCGGCCGGCCGGAAGTTCGTCAAGCACTCCGGCGTACGAGGGGCGTTGCATCGGGACCTGGTCAAGGCAGGAGCGCTCGATGTCGCGTGGGGCAAGGCATACGACCGCCTGTTCGAGGCCCGCCAGGCCGCGGACTACCTGGAGCTGTTCGAACTCGAGCCGGCGCACGCCGGGGAGCTGGTCGACCTTGCGCGAGGCTTCGTCGGCGAAATGCGGCGGTTGTTCGCCGCAGGGTTCAAATGACCGTGCACGATCGCGTCGTCGGATTTCTGGTCGCGGCGTCCCCGGTGATCGAGTAGCGATGTCCATTCGGCGCCATGACGTGCACGTCTGCCTTGTTTCGGAGCAGGCGACGCCGAATTTCATACCCGTCCTCGATTCCCGTTTCCGGCCGCGCGAGGTGATCCTGCTGGTCAGCCAGCAGATGAGAAGGCAGGCGGAGTGGTTGAGCGAAGCGCTGCGTCGCCGTGTCGAAAAGGTCTCCGAGCACATCGTCGACGATGCGTGGGACGTGGCAGGCATACAGGACACGTTGCTTGAACTCGTGGCCGCACGCCAGTCTGCAGGACTCGCGCTGAACGTGACGGGCGGCACCAAGCCGATGGCCATCGCCGCGCAGGATGTGTTCAGGGCCGAGGGGTTGCCGATCTTCTACGTGCATCCGGCGAACAATCAGGTCGTGCCGATCTTTTCGAGCGAGCCTCCGTTCTCGATCCAGGAGCGCGTCGGCCTTGCCGACTATCTCGCCATCCACGGTTTCCGCGAGGTGGCGCGCGCGGGTGCGGACGAGTCGGACGGACACGCATTGCTGGCCGAAGAGTTCGTCATGGAAGTGGAGCGTTTTGCCAAGCAGCTGAGAAAGCTGAACTGGCTGGCACACAACGCCGAGAAAACGCTCCGCGTCGACCTGGGGTCCGGCGCGAAGGACGAACGTCTGGGCGAGCTGCTGGACAAGCTCGTTCGCTACGACCTGGCCCGGATTGAAGGGCGGAACTTGGTTTTCCCGAATGAAGCGGCACGCGCGTTCGTCAATGGCGGCTGGCTGGAGTTGCACGTAGCCCGGGTAGTGGCAGCGCACGCGGCTGAATTGGGCGTGCAGTCCCATGCACGGAGCCTGGTGGTCGAGTCCGCCGGTGGAGCGAGGAACGAACTCGATGTGGCGTTCCTCGCCCACAACCGGCTGTTTCTCATCGAATGCAAGACCAAGCGCCTCGATGGGCCCGAGGCCGAGGGGCCCGGTGGGGAGAGCCTCTACAAGCTCGATTCACTCACCGCGCTGGGCGGCCTCAATACCCGCGGCATGTTGGCGAGTTATCAGCCAGTCGAGCGATGGGATCGGCAGCGTGCGGATGATCTGCGCATCCGCATCGTCGAGGGCGGCGAGCTGCGCAATATGGCGCGGCATCTGCGCGCATGGGTAAACGGTTCCTGATCAGGGACCGCAGCGGGCGGAGGTGACGCCGCCCGGCAAGCTTGCCGCCCGACGTAGGGTTGTTCCTCTCCCGCATATTCGCGCCATCGCAACGACGGGAAGGACTGCCGCGCCGCCATGGAAACCCGCTCGCTTTACCTCGCCGCCTATGACGTCGCCGCGCCGCGCCGGCTGCGCGCCGCGCTGGATCTGGTGAAGGCGTACTCGACCGGTGGGCAGAAGTCGGTCCACGAGTGCTTCCTCACCGAGGGCGAGAAGGCGGGCCTGCTGCACGACATGGCGCTGGTGCTCGACGAGGAAGAGGACAGCTTCCTGCTCCTGCGGCTCGATCCCCGCGCCCGCACGTTCACGCTCGGCAAGGCGGTCGAGCCGGTCGATGCGCCGTACTTTCATTTCGCCTGACCATGACCACGCTCGTCGTTGACCGCAACAACCTGGAACTGCGTTCGGATGGCGCCGCGCTCGCCGTGTACGAGGACGGCGAGCGCCGGGGCACCGTGCCGGTGCGCCTGCTCGATCGCGTCGTGCTGCAGGGAACGATCAGGCTCGATTCCGGCGTGCTGACGCGGCTTGCCGAGGCGGGCGTGCCGACGGTGCTGCTCGGCGGCCGCAGCAGCCGGCGCGTGGCGACGATGCTCGGGCCGGCGCACCGCGACGCTTCGGTGCGCCTCGCGCAGTTCCGCTGCGCGCTCGATGCCGCATGGTGCGACCGGTGGGCGCGGCGAATCGTGGCCGCAAAGGCGCGCGCCCAACTGCGCTTGCTTCGCACCGCGTTGGCGGAGAGGCCCGACCAGAGGAAGCCGCTGTTCGACGCCACAGGATCGATCGCCGCGATGTTGCCGACGCTGGCGGAAGAGGCCGGCGCGGTGTCGTCGACGGTGCGCGGCATCGAAGGGGCATGCGCCGCTGCTTACTTCCGCGGCTTCGGCGCGCTGTTCGCCGAAAGCCTGGGCTTCTCGGGTCGCAACCGACGTCCGCCCAAGGACCCGGTCAACGCGGTTCTATCGCTCGCCTACACAATGTTGCACTTCGACGCCGTGCGCGCCGCGCACATCGCCGGACTCGATCCGATGGTCGGGTTCTACCACCGGCCGGCGCACGGGCGCGAATCGCTCGCCTCCGACCTGATCGAGCCGCTGCGGCCGAGGGCCGATGCCTGGATACGCGTTCTGTTTCGCGACCGCACGCTGCGCGCGGAGCATTTCTCCGTCGACAAGGGCGCATGCCTGCTTGGCAAGGCCGGGCGCGAGGGGTTCTACGCCGCCTACGAAGGTTTCGCGGTGCTGCCCCGCCGCTGGCTGCGGCGGCAATGCGCATCGCTCGCGGGGACCTTGCGCGTGCGGGGCGAGGAGTTGATGGAAGCGCCGGAGACCGCATGGCCGGAAGAATGACGCCGGTACTCCCGACGGGATCGCGCCGGCCACTCGTTCTCGGCCCGCGCCTTGCCGCGCGCGTCGCAGCCGATGGGCCGGCCCTGCGCGTGAAGGCGGCGGGACGCGCCCAGGCTCGCTTTCCGCTGGATCGCGTGTCGCGGGTCGTTGCCGGATCGCGCACCGATTGGGAAGCCGGCGCACTGCGCGCGTGCCTTGGCAGCGGCATCCCGGTCGTGATCGTCGGCGACGACGGCGCGCCGCTCGGTTGCCTGCATCCAGCTCGGCCGCGCGCCTCGTCCCTCGCCGAAGGGCTCGAGGAAATGCTCGGCCGACCCTCGGGTTCGGAGCGCTACGCGTGCTGGCTGCGGGCGACGCGCATGCGGGTACTGGTGGATTGGCGGGAGATGCGGCGCGCCGCCGGCGACGCGCTGGCGCCGGGCGCGTTCGAGGACCTGGTGCGCATTCACGTCTATCGTGACGATGGCCGCTCGCCGTTCGGCGACCGCACAGGCCTTTGGCAGGGTGCATTGAGCTCTCTGGCGGCGGAGGCGGTCGGCCGTTTCGGCCTCGATCCGGTGTACTGGGGGACTGGAGACGAAACGCTTGATCTCCACCGGGACCTGTCGCGCCTGTTGGAACTGCGCCTGCGCCTGGAGATCGGCGAGGGCATGGAGCAGGGCCTCGACGGCGATGGGGCGATCCTTCGCGTTTTTCATGCGCTGTCCGCCGGGCTCGAGCGGGCCGCGGCGGAAACGATCGCGTCGCTCGCGCGCCGGGTGCGGCAGGTGCTCGCCGAATGGCGCTGAACCAGCCGCGCAACTGGCTGATCGCGTACGACATCGGCGATCCCCGCCGGCTGCGGCGCGTGCACCGGTTCCTGAGCGGGCATGCGGTGCCGGTGCAGTACTCGGTGTTCGCCACCCGCGCCTCGCCGATGGCGTTGGGCGTGCTGCGTGCGGCGCTCGCGACGCTCGTCGATCCGAAGAAGGATGACGTGAGGATGTACCCCATTCCCGAACCGGCGGTTCTCAGCGTATACGGGCGCAAGGCGCTGCCGGAGGGACTACAGGTCGTGGCTCCGGACACCGCGCTCGGCCTCGCCCCGTTCCGGCTCGAGCCTCCGGCGGGCTAGTATCTGGCTATGCGAATCACGGGGAGGTGGATCGATGACAAACGGGGTGTTGCAGTGGTGTTGCGCGAGATTCCCGGTAAGCCGCGCCGAAAGGTGTTGTACCGAAAGCCGAATTTGCGACGAGCGGCTTTTCCGGGTGCCCTGATGAAGAAGGGATTACGACTCCATGACCCAGCCCGGCAGACCATCCGGGTAGGCTTTTCCGGGTGCCCTGATGAAGAAGGGATTACGACGCCGGATGTGTTCGCGCTCGGCACGGTCCTCTGCTTTTCCGGGTGCCCTGATGAAGAAGGGATTACGACATGTCATGCCGAAGAACAGTGATTCTTGACGTGCTTTTCCGGGTGCCCTGATGAAGAAGGGATTACGACTCATTGTGTTGCCCCTTTCCTTTCGTTGTGGTGCTTTTCCGGGTGCCCTGATGAAGAAGGGATTACGACGCGGCTGCGAGCACGTCAGCGTCGGGTTCATTGAAGCTTTTCCGGGTGCCCTGATGAAGAAGGGATTACGACTGGAGTCGAAGTACCGCCGCGCCGCGTTCTCGAGCTTTTCCGGGTGCCCTGATGAAGAAGGGATTACGACGCTTGCCCGTGATGCGCTCGATCACGATTTCCGCTTTTCCGGGTGCCCTGATGAAGAAGGGATTACGACGGGCCGCCGGGATCTTGACGAGCCGCCAGCCCTGCGCTTTTCCGGGTGCCCTGATGAAGAAGGGATTACGACTCCGTGCTTTCGTTTCATTAAACAGGCGGTCGAGCTTTTCCGGGTGCCCTGATGAAGAAGGGATTACGACCATTCCCTTGCAAAATTTAGCTTCAGGTTCGGCTTTTCCGGGTGCCCTGATGAAGAAGGGATTACGACGCCTTCTGCTCCCGCGTTTCCTCGGACTCGAAAGCTTTTCCGGGTGCCCTGATGAAGAAGGGATTACGACGCGGATTTCATGCGCGGTTTGCCTTGCAAGATCGGCTTTTCCGGGTGCCCTGATGAAGAAGGGATTACGACCGTATTCGCCGACAGGCTCGACGCGGATGTCAGCTTTTCCGGGTGCCCTGATGAAGAAGGGATTACGACCCATGTCAGTTGTCGAACAGAACGTCTTGGGCGGCTTTTCCGGGTGCCCTGATGAAGAAGGGATTACGACCCGGCCATTCACGCCTGCAAACAGCGTGCGGATGCTTTTCCGGGTGCCCTGATGAAGAAGGGATTACGACTCGTTGTTGAAACCGACGTCTACAACTGTGTCGCTTTTCCGGGTGCCCTGATGAAGAAGGGATTACGACACGAGCACGAGGTCGTCCGAGACTCCCTGGGCGGCTTTTCCGGGTGCCCTGATGAAGAAGGGATTACGACTCGTTTTCCTCGTCGGAGAAGTACGTAATCGCCGCTTTTCCGGGTGCCCTGATGAAGAAGGGATTACGACTTGGCGTCGGCGACCAGCTTCTCGATTTCCATCGCTTTTCCGGGTGCCCTGATGCTCAGCTCATGACTGCGCAGAGCCTCGCGGGTTGATTGTCGCCCAAGGCCTGCAAGCCTTCAAGCTGCAGGTAGCGACGCTGCAACTGCCACTCGTCGTTCTGCTCGAGCAGCAGCGCGCCGACGAGCCTTACGATGGCCGCTTCGTTGGGGAAGATGCCTACGACGTCGGTGCGGCGCTTGATCTCGGCGTTGAGGCGCTCCAGCGGATTGGTCGAATGGATCTGCAGTCGATGCGCTCTCGGGAAGCCCAAGTGCGCCAGGACATCAACCTCGGCCTCGTCCATGAGCTTGCCGATCTTCGGGAAGCGCCCGCGCAGTTGATCGGCAACGGTACGCCATTGCCGGCGCGCATCGGCTTCGCTTTCCTGGGCGAAGACGGTGCGGATGAGCGCGGCGACCATCTGGCGTTGCCCTTTCGGGACGTGCGCGAGCACGTTGCGCATGAAGTGCACGCGGCAACGCTGGGCGCTGGCCTTCAGGACCTTGCCAACCGCGGCCTTCAGGCCCGCGTGGGCATCCGCAATGACCAGCTTCACCCCGCGCAAGCCCCGGCGCATCAGCGAGCGCAGGAAGCTCGTCCAGAAGGGCTCCGCCTCGGACGCCCCGACGCTCATGCCCAGGACTTCGCGCTGCCCGTCGGTGTTCACCCCGATGGCCAGTATCACGGCCACCGAGACGATCCGCCCGGCTTCCCGAGTCTTCACGTAGGTCGCATCGATCCACAGGTAGGGCCAGT
>SXGU01099557.1_pt1 | contig 21334 bp, 13 predicted proteins | sample 3174531 | NCBI WGS metagenome assembly SXGU01 (sample SAMN11356863, study PRJNA531348) | freshwater metagenome | isolation source: freshwater sample F1-140 | place: China: Fuxian Lake, Yuxi | collected 2017-12-25 | reverse complement strand
GCCTAACAACTGATAGGTCAGGTTGCGTTTGGTTATCATACGATAATCATGACTGCTGGCATTCTGACTCCGGGGTGGGACCCGTCATTTCTTGGGCTTTTCCGGTCCGGAAATCGAGGGGGATGGGTTGGCTTCTGCGGCCTTCGCGGCGGGCCGAACTTGTGGGCGAAGTCGCAGGGTGACGATTGATCCGACGGCAGGCAGGTTCGTGGCGTTAACCTGCCACATGAGCGCTTCGGTGGCCTGGCTGTGAATCGCCGGCAGGCAGAGCAATTCGTCGCCGAAGGTCGAGAGAGATTACATTGCCGCTTTCGTCGCTCAAGTATCGGCGCGGCCCCGGCCCGTCGCCATACAAGACGGAACCGGCAAAGAGAAAGGTGTGCGTCGGGAACCGGGCTTGCTTGTCCACCGAAGCGGAGTCATCGGTCCTCTTGCTGGAGGGGGCAATGAAATCGCTGATGGGGTGCTCGACTAGCTTCCCGTCTTTGTCCTTGAGCACCAGAAAAACGTCCACCGGCCCGCCGCTGGGTGGAAAGTCAATCCAGCGCCCGGCTTGATCCCCGAGCTGCTTGCGCGTCGCCGGACTTCCGGGTTTGGCGCCCAGCAGCAGGAGCGCCGCGTGAATGTGCATCGGCTTGGCCTCGACCGCGACGATGGATTCATGCTCCTTGGTTCCTTTGGTGCAGGCCACCAACTCCAGCGCGCCACGATGAAGGCAGACGGAGCTTTCCACATCCACGCACCGCTCCTGAAGGTTGATCGCTACCCCTGGAAACTTGAGTTTCTGCAAGGCGGCTTGAAGGGTGGCGTTTGTGGCGCCCCCGGCTGCTACTAGCCGGTTGGTGGAAAGGGCCTGGGTGGTGAGCTCGGCCGCGCATAGCGCGACAAAGGGCATCGTTAGCGCCGCCCACCAACTCACGAAACCCGCCGGCTTCTTTCTGTGCACTTGATTGTCCATTCGGGTCGCGTCTTCTTTAAGGGCGTTGCCAGCAAGCACATTGGCTGTGGCTTGGATAGGACTCCAAGGCCGTAAGCTCATTGCGGTCCAGCAATCGGCCAACCTCTATTACTAGCGACCAGCGGTCGAGCAAACTTCGGTCAGTAAGCGGGTGGAGGAAGGCTATCATCAAGGTAGCATCTAATTTAAGCATTTCTAGTGCCAACGTCGCATAGAGCGTGACGAGTACGGGATGATTTGTGTTAAATTTTGGCGTCGATGAAGGTCATCAGTCCGCTATAGCTCATGCTGCCTTAGCCGGAACGATTCAGTTGGATTTGATTTTTAAGTTCATTTGAGGGGTCTAGGGAGCAACGGAACGTAAAACTCCCTTAAGCATCAGGAAGAATTAAATTGGGCATTACTTTAGAACTCTCAAGTGCTTATCCTACAGACAATTACAAACTACAAACGTTGCACAAACAACCGTTTGTGCAACGGCAAGACAATCACGGTTGGCAGAGGGCTTTCTACGCAAAACCGGTCCAAAATGAAACCTCCTTTGCAACAGGTTTGCGCAACAAGGTTCATCGATTTGGCGCGAATTTCTAAGGCCTTTCTACATTCTTTGGCTCATGACAGAGTCTGCTGCGTTGCGTTACCCCGGTTTTACGTTCCGTTGCTCCCTAGACCCCATTTCCAATGAATTATGGCCCGTTTGCATTTTCGGGTAGTACGGGTACTAAAATGTTGCAATAGGATTCACTGGAGAACCGGTCCCCCCTTCGACAGGCAGCGGGGCTACCGTCAACAGAAAATCCCACCGCTGCAAACGATGGGCTTCTGAGCTCAACCGCTCCAACTCCAAGTTGTCCAGAATGTGGACACCCATCGCATGGAGCATCAGCAGATGCACGGGGTGCGAATACCCGGGAATCCTGGAAGGCATGACATCAGCGGCACCATCCGTTCCAAGCACGGCGATGTCACGTTCCTTTAACCATTTCGCGCATGAAACGTGCAAACCAGCAACGCCAGCATCGTCGACACCCCAGGGTCCGTCTTGGTCGCGTTTTTTCCAGCGCCCAGTATAGATGAGAACAACGTCACCAGAACGGATTGTGGTTCCGACCTTCTCCAACCAATCTGAAAGGTCCTTTGGGTAGATGGGAGTCCCTGGTGCCAAAAAATCGACCCCCTTCAGCCTCGGAAGATCCATGAGCACCGCTCGGGTGAATATTCCGGTCTTCGCATTGTGAATGCTCAGCTTTTTCGCGCCAGTTTGGGTCACCTCTTTCTGGGAAAAGCCGTTGTACATTTTGCCATCATGAAAAAGATGGCAAAGTGAGTCCAAATGAGTGTGTGCATAGCCGTGATACGACACGGCCAGATGGTCGACAGCCCACCGGGCCCCCTCTTTTTCACCAGTCCCCAACATCGTGTGATCGAACGGGGAGGGGTTGTCTGGTGCTTTCCGTTTTTCGACGTTGCGCGCAAGAGAAACGGAAACTCCCTTCCTGACCAAAATGGCCGCTTCTGCGCGCTTTTCTGTAGTGATTAGATTCAAGGCCCCAAGTTGATCTTCACTGCCCCACCGACCCCAGTTGGACAGTTCCTTCACCAGCAGATCGACTTCGGTTTTGGTCACAGCGCGCGGTTCACCGCTTTGTGCAACGACTGGCGCGGTGAAGATCGAACTCAAAAAGGCGAATAAAATCCAACAACGAAGGAGGGCAGTTGTGAGCATATTGATGATTAAAAACTGGCTCTGCGAGATTGCTTTGTGCGATAAAAATCAGAATCCAGCGATCCCTGCAATCCTATTTATCTTCTGTGCGGAGCGTCAAAAGCAATTACTTATCAAGTATGAGACGTATCGACAATGGGCGAATGCTTCAAGGCAAACGTGATCATCGATCACTTCGGAAGATACCCGTCGAAGGTAATCCAGCGACCGTCCTGATTCTGGTAGGTGATGGGCTTGGGGTCGAGCCAGTCGACGACAGTGTCTTTGATGGAGTAGGCGAAGAAGTGGTTGCCGGCGGGGTTGTAGTGCCCGATGAAATAGCGCTTCATGTACTGGTCGAATGGAATGCTGAAGTTCTTATAATCGGCCACATGGACCAGATTCATGTCGAAGTACCGGAAGTTGTGGTCCTTGAGAAAATCGGCGATCTCCTGGTCGAAACGCGGCTTGCCCTCGACCAAAGGCCGCATAACGCGGGACGGATCGAATAGCACCACCAGGAGCTTCTTACCTTGGCTGTCTGCGAAATCGCTGGCCTTCGTCAGGATCCACTTGGTGGCGGCGAAGCTGTACTGGTTGAGCAATTGCTCGATGGTAGATCGTGACGGTTGCGAATTGCCCAAGCCCTGCAGATCGAACCTTAGGTGGGTTGCCAATTTTCGAACCGCTTCCATGTCCAAATCCTTCACGTAACCACGGACGTAGACCAGCATGTTCAAGGCGAGGTCGTCCTTCAGCGCTCGCACCGTCCACTCCGGATCGGCCATCTTATAAACAGACTCGGGGGTCGGCAGCAGGTTTTCATGCTCTTCAAGCCGACCGGTCAACAGATTGATCTCAATATTGGCCCAGAAATTATTGTGGAACGTGCGGCCCCCGTTGTCGTTCCACCTCGTGTAAATCTCGGCGTGACGGCAACGCAGAAGACTTCGCACATGGTCGTCTCCCCAGATGTAGAAAATAAGGTACTTGGCCCCGTGATCCGTCTGCTCCTCGCGGAGCATTCGGCGGTAGGCCTGGTAAACGCCGAAACCTCCCATCCCAAAGTTTCGGATTGGCTCGCCGAGATGTCCGGCTAGGTATTCCTGCCAGGTCTCGCTGTCGCTGACTTGGTGGCACTGAGTGAAGCTATCGCCATACGTGTTGATCCGGCAGGGCCGGTCCACATAGGACTGCGCGGTTCGTGTTCCGTTCGGCCGGGACGTCGAGATCGTGGAGCTCTGATCCATCCCGTCCTTAGGCATGTAGTTGCCGAGCCGATAGCCGGTGATCGGATCGAACTTTGCCCACGAGAGTTGCTTGGGGTCTAAAAAGACATCGAGCGTTTTCCGATCGACCACGCTCTGGCGCAGGTACGTTTCAAACGACACCGACGGCACCTGGCCGTACACGTGAATCGTACCCAGTAGGAGGCTGCAGACTGCAGCCAGTCCTAAAACCACATGAACGCAGCGAGTCGCCAGAATCACTACTGAGTTCTCGATCAACTTCTTCATAAATAGGTCTCGTGCCTGAGTTCAATCACGATCCGAGGCCCCGCTAAATCGAAACCATCTTACCCTGTTCTACTCCGGAGCTACCAAATCGATCGACGTTTCCGCTACGTGCGGATTATGTCGATCGAGAGTCGTGGCGCGCACAATGGCGGGCATGTTGAACGGGCTCCGATTGCTTGCGAACTGCAGTTTCAGAGTCGCTTCCGTTTCGCCCGGTGAAACCTTGGTGGGTACGGCAGTTACGCCTCGAAAGTGTGTCGGCAGGACCAGTTCCAATGCAATTTCCTTATCCAGAATCGACTTGTCCCGATGAACCTTGACCCTGACCTCGGTGTGGCTATTGGGCTCGACAAGAATTGAACGGCGGTCGGCATCCACACGCATCATTCCCTCGGCGACGACGGCGATGATTTGTTCGTTTTGTTCGGCCGAACTAAAGCAAACTTCATGTTCACTCCCGTCACCGTCTTTGACGATTCCCGCCACCATAACCGCAGATCTGCTGGTGCGACCAATTTCCATCCAGGGCGGAAGGCTCACTTGATACTTAAACTCGGTCTGGTTGGGTGAGATTTCCACAGATGGGCCGATGACTCCTTGTAAATGGCGAAATTGGCGGTCCGCCAGACATGCAGTCAACACTCCGTTGTGCCCGCCTCGATCAATAAAAAAGTGTCGTCGATACAAGGACCCACGCTGGCCGTAAGCCAGGAGGTAATCCGCATAGACCCGAAACGGCGTCGGAATCGCCACGGCCAGTGCGACATCGCCCACCGGAGCCTGGGTGACATCGCCAGGCCATAGTGCCATCCGTTCGACGGTGATGCCACCGAGTTTAGCTCGGGCTCGAATCATCAGATGGGAAATTCCAATGGTCGTTTCGGATGCGGCGGTGAAAACGAGTTCAGTATGGGTTTGATTCTCGGCAATCTTTCCGCCTTTCACCGAGACACCCTTAGGTAGCCCATCAATCACGAATTCAATTTCACCGTTAAAACCGCCGATTCTTTCAGCGTCGATCCGCAATGAGGCCGGTTTTGGTGCCGGGCGTTTCTTCCGTTGCTCTTCGGTGAGCCCGACCTCTGTTCGCACCACGTTCAACGCATTGACCCCAAGTTTAACGGCAAAGTCAGAAAGTGGGGGAGGTGCAATTCTCAATCGATAGCCGAACCGTGATCCGCCCCGACCTCGATAACGTTCCTCCACCCGAGCAACATAGATACCATCCGCGGGCACTTTGAAGGCCACGCGTGAGTCTGTTTCTTCATCGCTGAGGTCATCGTTCTTCGCGAACTCCTTGCCCGATGCATCGAGAAGCGTGAGTATCGGATTCAATGGGCTTCCCAGACGTCGGGCGCGCAGGTCGAGTTCCAATTGCTGATCCTTGCGAGCCCTAAACGACCACTCATCAACGTCTCCAGGCACCCCAATCCTCCCATTCAAGACCGCGGGGATATCAACTGTTGCTTGCGGCAAGGACTTCGGTTCCGGATCGGGCTCGAGATATTCGGGCAGCGTGTCGACTTCGATCGCAACCGCGTTGGCCAGTCGATGATCAAACGAAAAACGGGTTGTTACCGGTGAACCATTCGTGCGGAGGTCGAGCCATGCTGCGTTCGCAGGCAGTGCAGCGCCGCTCAAGTGAAACAACGTTCTTGTCCCGCCTCGCCCTCCGAGCGGGAAAACCGATTGCACGACCGGATCCCGCGTGATCGACAATCGATAGATGTAGTGTTGTAAGCCGCCAAAGTTGATGTCGTGAATACGAACTTGGTAAAGGCCGTCGTGGGGTGCCTTGAACGACAACTGCGTTTCGTGGGTGGCGCTCGCGATCGCTTCCACCACTCGTTTGCCCTGCGCGTCGACGACCTCCAATCGTGCTTCGAGCGGGGAGCCAATGCGGCGCGCCTGCACATCGCAGACGTATTCCTCGCCGGCACGAGCAAATACTGTCCAAATATCAACATCTTCGCGGGGAAAGATGCGCCCGTTGATGGTAACGGGCACTTCGATCCGGACCGGGAGCGGACTGCCGTCCACCTCGTGTTCAACAATTTCAGGAAGCTCCCCAATGATGAAGGGCCGTGCGGCGGTAACACCCTGGGAATTGCCAACGCGCCATGAGCGCGGTCCCGGCGTGGCACCCGCTTCAATCGTAACCGTACCTACATAATCTTTTGGATAATCCTCCGCTTGTTGAGATGCCGGCAGTGGCATGACAGGCCCCTCGAACCAGACGGTGTTCGTCTTGACGATGCGGGATGTCGCGGTCACGCCTGCTCCGAGCATTTCGAATGCGGCGCCACCATGAAGATAATGTCCGCCGACTTTGAACTCCACGCATTGACCTCGTTGTCCGCCCGCGGGAAAGATATAGGATACCGATGGTTCCTCTGCCATGCCCACTGGAATCGCCACGAGCGCAAGCAGAAGAAAGGTCAACGTCCGGGTCCGATCCGACCATTCCCATGTAGTCGCCCCCGTACGTGGAGCCAAGGTTCCACCGCGGCCTGGCGCTCGATCCTCGACGGCAGCTTTTGAATGGACTCGCATCGGATCCGGATATGGATGGGGTTGCGGCATCACACCAATTCCTTGATGAGCCGGCCCCCATTGGTGAGGGCAATCGGACGGCCTTCCGGCGTGTGCAATTCCTCCAGCGGATTGATTCCCAGCAACAGGTACAAAGTCGCTGCCAGATCCTCAGGCCCATATGGGTTTTCCGCCGGCTCTTGGGCCCAGGCATCGCTCTTGCCGATCACCCGGCCTCCGTGAATTCCGCCGCCCCCAAGTGCCACCGTGAAGCACTTACCCCAGTGATCGCGCCCGGCGTCTTTGTTTATCCGCGGAGTGCGTCCGAACTCGCCGCTCACAATAACCAGGGTCGACTCCAACAGGCCTCGATCCGATAGATCGCGGAAAAGAGTGGAAATGGCTTCATCGAACTTCGGGAGTAATTGGTTCTTAAGCACGTTGAAATTGTCATTATGTGTATCCCAATTTGAATGCTCGATGGTGACGCACCGGACACCCGCCTCGACCAGGCGGCGTGCCATTAGGCAGCTTTGGCCGAGGGTATGACGGCCGTACGCATCCCGAAGTTTTTCGGACTCGGAACCAATATCGAAAGCGTGCCGGGCATCGGACGACGTCATGAGGGCGTGAGCTTTTTGTCCAAACACACCCACACTGTGGGCGGCTCGATTCGCTTTCGCCTCGGCCTTCCGCTGATACTGATCGATCTGGGCTAGCAATTCCTGGCGGGCGGCCAATCGATCGGCGTTTAAGATTATCGGGGGTGCCAGGTCAGGCACGGAGAAGCCGGCAGCGCTGGGGTCCGCCTCAATAACAAACGGCACGGCGGAAGGACCGAGGAATGCCGATCCCGCGCTGGCATGCATCGTGGGCAGACAGACGTAGGGCGGGACAGAACCTCGCGGGCCCAGTTTTTGTGCGATGACCGAACCGAACGAAGGATGTTGGTTATTCGGCTTCAAGATCGAATTGAAACCCGCCGTCGGAAAATAACCGGTCAGCATATAATGATCCGCCGGGCCATGGTCAGAATTGTGATGCGTGAACGATCGGATCAGCGACAATTTCCCTAGATTCTGGGCAATCTTTGGCAAGTGTTCACAAATTCGCACACCCGGAATGCAGCTGGGGATGGAATGGAATTCCCCTCGGATCTCGGACGGTGCGTCAGATTTTAAGTCAAAGGTGTCGATCGAGCTCATTCCTCCTTTCAGAAAGACATAGATCAGCGAGATTTCGCGCGTTGCGGAATTGACTTTGGCGGCTTTAGCCTGCGCGGCAAGCAGCTCGGTGAGCCCAAACTGCATCCCAAAGAGGCCGGTCGCGCCGATCTTCAAAAAGTCGCGTCGGATCATTCCATCACAATAAGGTTGGTGATATTTCATCGATAGTAGCCCGTGAGGCGAAATGGAATTCGAGCCTAGTGATTGAATACAAATTCAAGTGAATTGAGCATGCTCCACGCGATGTCTTCCGCAGCCTCTCGCCGAGGCCTTCCGGAGAAATACCGCTCACATGCCAACCGTTCTTCGTCGGTCGGAAACCGGCTATAAAAAGTGAGATATAGTTCTTCGAGGAGCGCATGGTTGTCCCGTTGAGAACGGGTAAGGCGCGCCACCGTACCCGAATCATGCGCGAGCTTCCCTTGCAACTGTGGAGAATTGAGCAGATGCAGCACCTGCGAAATGCTAGCCTCTCCATTCCGCTCGCATTCGCACACCGACTTCCGGACCGGCCGTCCGAAAAGCTTGAGAAAATAGTGCGAGACATCGTTGTCCCACACCTGAATTGCCCGGTAACCAACCGGCACACCGGCAAATTTTTCGGGGACACCGGTGGTTTGGCAAACCGCATCCAGGAGTACTTCCGCCGGCATTCGCTTGAAGAGGGCTCGCGAATAGTTTTGCTCGTCCTGATCGTTCGTCTCGTTCGGTTGGGACGAGAGCTGGTACGTCTGGGAATAGGTGATTGTTCGGATAAGTGCCTTTAGATCGAACTTTTCCTCTGCGACATGCCGGGCCAACGCGTCGAGCAGATCCGGGTCGCTCGGCGGATTTGTCGCACGAACGTCGTCGACCGGTTCAACCAGACCGCGCCCGAGGAAGTGTGCGGCAAAACGGTTGGCTAGGTTGCGGGCAAACCACGGGTTCTCGGGTGAGGTCAACCAAGCTGCCAAGTCTCGACGGACGTCGCTCGTGACTAGCGGACCGGAGAGACTATCGCCGAGGGGATGCGCTCGCACAAGGTCCCCGGTCCTGGGATTCTTCGATTCGGATTTGCCTGGAAAGCGGAGTTCGTCCCCCATGAGACCCTTCCGCAACCCGACCGACTCGAAGAAGGCCTGCAGACCATAATAATCATTCTGGCTCCATCGATCGTACGGATGGTGATGACACTCTGCGCAGGCAATTCGTACTCCAAGAAACGCCTGCGAAAGCGTGCTCGAAATGTCTCCGGGCTTCTTGAACAATTTGAAAAAGTTTGCCTGGGGTGCCTCCTCGATGGGTCCCTCGGCCGAGACCAATTCTCGAACCATGCGGTCGAAGGGCACGTTGTCGGAAAGGCTTTTTCGAATCCAACTGTAGTAGGCGTAGGCGTCGCGATGTCCCAGCAATTGACGATCGACGCGAAGTAGATCCGCCCATTTCAGAGCCCAGAAATCATTATACTCGGATCGAGACAGCAATCCTTCCACCCAGCGGGCGCGACGATCTGAGTTGGTCTCAGACAAGAACCGCCGGGCTTCGATTGCGGTTGGAAGAGTGCCGATAATATCCAGATGCACTCGACGCAAAAACTCCGAATCGGAGGCGAGTCCGGAGGGCTGCACGTTTAACTTTCGCAATCGCCGTTCGACGAATTTATCGATGAAATTTCGCTTCGGCATCGGCTCGAAAGCAACCGTAGGTGCGGCCCGTGGGATCAAAATGCCGCAGACAGCTATGGAATCGACGAAGCGCGCCATGAGGGTGGCTTGTCCAGGAGTTTCACCCGTCGAGATCAGCCCATTCTCATCGACCCGCGCCACCGATTCGTTATTGGACTGAAACTGCGCCAACTGTGTGACGTCCATAGTCCTACCGTCTGCGTAGACCGCCTCGACCCGGAGCGCCTGCTTGGCATTCAACCCGAGTACCCGTTCAGTGGGACTCATCTGTATCCGCGTCAACACGCGGTTCGTTCCATTGCCAAATGGGCTACCGGCCGCAATCCAATCGAGCACCGTCCGATATTCTGGGGTTCCCTCCTTGATCCGAGCCCCGCCTCCATGCGGCATCACTCCGGACATCTTTTGCACGATCAAACTTTGGGCCGGAGCGGCATGAAAGACGCGACGTCCGCGACTCTCCTGAATCAGCGCACGATAGTCCGCCTTCGGATCATACCCAAACACCGACAATCGAAAGCCATTTTGTCCCTCCGCCTTTCCGTGACAGCCGGAACCGTTGCAACCAAACCGGTTCAGCAACGGCGTGACATCGCGTTCGAAGCCGAATTCCCGGGGAATCGAACAATCGGAAACCTGGAACTTGAGTCCGTAGGTCAGACCGCGCGCCGACACCTGAATCAGGCCGGTTCCATCGGCTCGCGCCTGAATCATCCCGTGTCCGTCGAGTGAGACGAATTCGGAGGGAATCTCTCCGAAACGCGCCTCATGGGTGAGATCAATCAATCGCCCGGATGCAGTCCTGCCGGTAACCAATACCCGGCAACGATCATGACGTTGGCGAAGCTCGATTGTCGCCGGATCGGTTGAAATTTCGACCACCGTTTCGAGTCCACCTGATGCCGAAGCGGGGGATTGCCCAACATCGTCGAAGGCCTTGCCCGCCGCGACGATAGCGAGCAGGGAAAGAAAGAGTTGGAGCCTTCGCCACAGAAGGCAAAGCGGCGCCACTCGATTGGGGGTCATACAGAACGGAATCTTACATTTTAATTTAGGCAAGGCAAGCACTCTGAATTACGGAGCTGAAACATAAATAGACGCGACGCTCCGGGAAACCCTTCGCCTGGACCGGCTCAGGCTCCCCCGTGGCCACACCCGAGTCGCCCCATGTTCTCGACCCCTGATTCAGGCAACGTTACTCGCCGAACCAAGAGTCAGCACAACTACGAACAATGCGAACCAGAAGCAAAGACAACCAAAATACCATGAAAACGTTGTTCCCCCCCCCATCCTCGCCCTCGCGGCGGCCACAGTTGGGGTGAACGGCGGCGTTCCCAGATGCCCGGCATCAAAACACATCCATCAACAAACTAAATCGCCAAGAATTATGAACATTATTACGACATTCAGCGTCGCCATCCTGACACTCCTGCCGTCATTATCCGCCGCGCCAATTCACGATTTCGATTTTGCAGTAAGCGCTCTTCCCGGAGCCACTCTCCATAACGGGGCGACTTTGTCTGGCGGAGCGTTGAACCTCGACGGGCTGGACGACTCCGCCAGCTTCTCGGCCAAGCTCATTCCTGTATCCGGCGACTTTTCCGTCGCCATCCGAGCCCGGCAGCTTTCTCTTCAGCCGGGTTACCGCGAGATGATTTCGCAAGGCTCTTCAGCCGCGCCGGGGTTTTATATTGGACACGACCCCAGCCATAATTTCAGAGTGGGTGACCAGTGGCAGTTCACGGGGATCCCTTTTCCGACGGACAATGAGTATCACACCTACTTCGTAACCCGATCCGTCAGCGCGACAACTCTCTATATCGACGGATTGTCTGCTGCCTCGGTGGCATTCGGAATAGTCGTAGCGGGAGGTGACAACACGAGGTTAGGCGCACAGTTTCAAAACCTTCATGAGGAGTTCCACGGCGACATCGATCACCTGACAATCTGGGATACGGCTCTCTCGGCTTCCGACGTGGCCACTTATGGCGCGCCGGCTTCGGTTCCGGAAACGGGACCAACAGCCGCCCTTTTAGGCCTGGGTTTCACGGTTCTGCTTTCCGTTCGGCGACGATACGCTACCGCATAGGTTTTCCTTAACCTCCCCCTCAAGCCGACCCAGGATCCGTTTGTCACCAGCAAATCGACACCCCCCCCAGCCGCTCCAATTCCGCTCGAGATTGAAGCGAGGTATTTCTTCTCCTACTGAAGGGATGCGAGTTGGGCCTCTTTTACTGACGGACGGTGTTCCGCACCGAACTGTGCTGGGGATCGAAGAATGACGAATGAATGCCCAGGTCCGAAGCCTGACATTGGGACCTCATCATTCATTCCTCATTTGCCATTCGGGTTTCGTCATTCTCGCCGTCAGGCGAGCAATCCCTTCACCACATGCCCATGAACATCCGTGAGGCGGTAGCGCCGCCCCTGGAACTTGTAGGTCAGCCGTTCGTGGTCGATGCCGAGCAGGTGCATCAGCGTGGCGTGGAAATCGTGGATGTGCAGGCCGTTTTTGACCGTGTTGTAGCCAAAATCGTCCGTCTCACCATACATCGAGCCTGCCTTGATGCCGCCGCCGGCAAACCATGCGCTGAAGCAGCGCGGATGATGATCACGGCCAAAGTTCGTGCTGATCTTTCCCTGGCAATACGCCGTGCGGCCAAACTCACCGCCCCAAACGACCAGCGTGTCATCGAGCAAACCTCGCTGCTTGAGGTCTTTGACCAGCGCTGCGGACGGTTGGTCGGTTTCCTTGCACAGCTTCGGCAACGCGCCCGGAAGTCCGCCGTGATGATCCCAGTCCTGATGGTAGAGCTGGATGAAACGCACCCCTTTCTCCGCCAAACGACGCGCTTGCAGACAGTTCGCCGCAAACGTGCCCGGTGTCTTCACATCCGGACCGTAGCTGTCGAACACATGCTGCGGCTCATCGCTCAGATCCGTCACTTCTGGGATGCTCGTCTGCATGCGGAAGGCCATTTCGTAAAGATCGATGCGATTCTGAATCTCCGCGTCGGGAGTTCCGGCTAACTGATGCTCATGCAGCTCTTTCAGGCGATCCAGCATCAGTCTGCGACTCTCCGCGCTCACACCCGCCGGATTACCGAGATAGAGCACGGGATCCTTCGCGGCACGGAACAGCACCCCTTGATGCTTCGTTGGCAAAAAGCCGCTTCCCCACAGATGCGAGCCCAGCGGCTGTCCGCTCTTGCCCTTCGTGTTCAACACCGTGAACGACGGCAGATTCGCATTCTCCGCGCCGAGTCCATAGCTCAGCCACGAGCCAAAACTCGGCCTTCCCGCGATCTGCGATCCCGTTTGGAAGAATGTCACTCCGGGGCCGTGATTGATTGACTCAGTAAACATGGAGCGTACCACGCAGATGTCGTCCGCGATGCCGGCGGTGTGTGGCAGCAGTTCGCTGAACCTGCCACCCGCCTGCCCATGCTGCGTGAACTTGAATGGTGATCCCACCATCGGAATCGACGACTGATTCCCCGACATCCCGGTCAACCGTTGTCCGCCACGCACTGAGTCAGGAAGCTGCTCCCCATGCCGCTGATTCAGCAGCGGCTTGTAATCGAACAGGTCCAGATGCGACGGTCCGCCCGACATGAACAGGTAAATGATCCGCTTTGCCTTCGGCGAAAAATGTGTGCCGCCAAGAACGCCACGGTCTGAAGAAGCATTCGCCAGCATCTCGTTCAAAGCGATGCCCCCGAGGCCCAAACCGAACTGATTCAGAAAGGTGCGGCGATCCAACATGGGAAAAGGTGAGTTCATTGGGTCGAGTGGCTTAACGTTTAACGACACAGGCGTCATGATTTATCAATGCTTGAGCCAGAACAGCCGCCGCCGCCGCTTCAGGTGCTGGAACAGAGGCATCTCGCTTCGCATTCCCCGTTTTTAGGAGTGCCTCGGCCTCCTTCGGCAGCGCTTTGAAATGCGCGAGCTGTTCCTTATAAAGTTGGGTGCAGATTTGCATCTCCTTCGCGTCTGGCTTTCGGCTCAGGCAGCGTACAAAGCCTGCTTCGATCATCTTGGGCACATCGCCCTTGGCTTCGAGATGCAGCTTCTCGCCGAGCACTTGTGCTGCTTCTACATACTGCACACCATTGAGCAGAATGAGCGCCTGGAGTGGTGAATCGGTGCGTTCGCGCCGCGAAATGCAAACGGCGCGTCGTGGCGCGTCAAAGGCGACCATCGCGGGCGGCGGGCTGGTGCGGCGCCAGCTCGAGTAGAGGCTGCGGCGATAGACCGTGTCGCCTGTGCCCGGTGTGACGGGCTTGAAGGCCTCGGACATCTCATAGGCATGCACTGGCGGGCCGCCCAGCGTGAGATTGATCAAGCCTGCGACGGCGAGCGCGTTGTCACGGATCATCTCCGCCGGCAAGCGAAAGCGTGGACCACGGGCCAGCCACTGGTTGTCCGGATCATCCGCCATCGTTTTGGCATCCGCGAAACTGTTTTGGCGATAGACCTCGCTCATGGCGATCTCCTTCACCAGCGCCTTCATGTCCCAGCCGTTTTGGATGAACTTCATCGCGAGATAATCGAGAAGTTCAGGATACAACGGCCGCTCCCCCTGGCTGCCAAAGTCCTCCGTGGTCTTCACCAAGCCACGACCGAACAAACTCTGCCACAGGCGGTTCACCGTGACGCGTGCAATGAGAGGATGATCCGCTGCAGTGAGCCACTTCGCATAGCCGAGGCGGTTTTTCGGCGCTCCGTTCGGAAACGGTGTCAGGGCTGCCGGAGTCGTGGGGCCGACTTCCTCGCTGCGCTTGTCGTATTCGCCACGAGTGAGCACGTAAGCCTTCTTCGGCTGCGGTAGCTCCTTCATCACCATCAGTTCCCGCTGGGTATCCTGAAACGCGAACAGCTCCGCCCGTGCCTTCTGCAACTCGGCGTTTGTCTCCGTGGTCAAATTGCGGCCAAACACGCGAAAGTCATCGATCAACCCGCCTTTGAATCCACGATCCCGCATGCGCTCACCGAGGCTGATGTTGTCATGGCCGCCACCGGCGATGGTTTTCGTCAGGTTGTCTTTGATGACATCCACTGCGGCTTGTTTGCCGTCCACGAAGATCTTCAAGCCGTCCGCCCGGCTGCTGCCATCATAGGTCACGATCACCTGCAGCCACTGCTTCAGCGGAATGCTCTCCTTCATGCGGATGCTGATCGCGTTCCCCGGCCAGAAGTGAATCAGCGACCACTTGAGCTTTCCTTCCTCAATCAGCAGCTCGTAGCCGCGGCTCGCCGCGTCCGTCCAGGCCTGTGAGCGATGAAACACCACCGCGCGATCTTTGAAATCCGGGGTCTGCATCCACAGCGACACACTGAAGGGATCGTGGCGTTGGAAATTGCCCAGCGGCGTGTCCACGGCATCATCGCCGGTGAATTCGATGGCGTTGCCGATCTTGCCGGGCACCAGCTTGTTATCGCCCTTCAGCACCGCGGCGGGATCGGGAGGTCCTTTGTCTTTAGTGTCCTCTTTTGCCTGTGGTGGAGGAGAGGCATGCAGCGAATCCGCCAGTTTGTTGCCCTTCAACTCATCAAACGTGAAGTGAGCCAGTTGCCCCTCCAGGGATGCGGGCACTCCTGCCGGCAGTTCAAGCGTAGCGCGGGCAGGAGTGCCAGCATCGCTGAGCGTCGCAACTTTCGCCTCCAGCGCCTTCATCGTCTCCTTGGCCGGCTCATCCATCAGCATCATGGTTGGCGTCGGCGGAGACGGTGTGAAAAACGCATATAAGCCGGCCTCTTCGATGTTCTGCAGCATCGAAAACAGCCCGTAATAGTCTTTCTGCGTGATCGGGTCATACTTGTGATCATGGCATCGCGAACACTCGAAGGTCAGGCCGAGAAACGCTGTCGCGACGGTTTGCACACGGTCCGCGACGTATTCGACGCGATACTCCTCCTCCACGCTGCCGCCCTCGGTCTCCTGCTGATGCAGGCGATTGAACGCGGTGGCGAGGATTTGTTCGTCCGTGGCATTCGGCAGGAGATCGCCCGCAAGCTGCCAGGTCACGAACTGGTCATACGGCAGGTTGTCATTGAACGCCTTCACGACCCAGTCTCGCCATGGCCACACTTCGCGCTCACGATCCACCTGGAAGCCATAGCTGTCCGCGTAACGCGCCACGTCCAACCAGTCCACGGCCATGCGCTCGCCGTAGTGTGGCGATGCGAGCAGCCGCGTGACAAGTTGTTGAAGGCTAGCCCCAGGATTAACCCGGTGCTCCGCGACGAACGCGGTCACTTCCTCCGGCGCCGGCGGCAGGCCGGTGAGTTCGAAGGACAAACGGCGAATCAGCGTCTCGGGTGATGCTTCTGCTTGCAGTTTCAAGCCACGCTCCGTCAGTCCGGCACTGACGATCTTGTCGATGCTTTGATCCTTGGTTGCCTCCGGTTTCAACGAAATGAAGGCCCAGTGCGCCTCATACTCAGCGCCTTCGTCGATCCATTGCTTGAGAGTGGTGATTTCAGTCGGCGTGAGGTTGCCGAGTTTCGACTTGGCAGGCGGCATGTGGTCGTCTGGATCAGTCGTCAGAATACGTTCGATCATCAAACTGACCTCGGCTTTGCCTGGCACGATGGCCTTGGCTTTAACGGCGGCATCGCGTTCATCCAGTCGCATCTCGGCCTCACGCTTCTTCGGATCGGGTCCATGGCAGAAGAAGCACTTGTCCGATAGGATCGGACGCACATCGCGATTGAACTTCACCTTCGCCGGGGCGGCGAAGATCGAGGTTGCGAGAAATAGAGTGGAGACAAAAAGGCCGCGCGTCATGGCTTGGGAGCATCTCACGCAAACACCGCCTTCACCACCTTCGGATTCTTCACCCCGGTGAGCTTCTGATCGAGGCCCTGGAACTTATTGATATTGATAAGCAATTGCTTTTGACGCTCCGCGAAGAGTATCAGTCCTCTGGCAACTGCCAGCACGGGCAGCAATAGAATTTTTTTCATGCAGCGGTCCTAGGCTGAGACCGACGCTATCCGGCCCCACGAAATAGGCAAGCGGGCGCTGTTGAGTGGTCTGCGAAGCTCCAGCTCACGGCTCGCTTTCCCAGATCGCAAACCAGAAGGAACGTGAGTGGATTCACGACGAAAGGTTCACTCGATCAATTGAGAAGTGGCAATCCGTCTCCGATTCCTTGTCGAAAAGGGCGCTCGCAGAAGCCGTTCGTTTCCAATGAATTTCGGTTCGTTTGAGTTTTCGGACACTACGAGGATTGGTTCAGTTTTGATTTGCGGCGAGTGCTACCTCATTTGCAAGCTGATAGTGCTGCTCCATGAACCATCGATAGTTCGCACACCATGCCCACGCCCCGGCACTCTGGGCTTTCTCCATCATGCTCATCCAGATGGTTGTGGTCTGCGAGGGGGATAGCGTATTTCATCGGAAGACAGTCAGCGGAATGGTCGATCGTCAGTGTCCTGTGATCTGCAATCAGTGAACCGAAGTATGAACCTGTTAATGAAAATGTCTGCGTGCTGCGTCCTGGCCATGAGCGCGCTCGGTCCGGACCCGCTTCTGGCGGCACCCTCGCACGTGCTGGCCAACGACAAAATCAGGGTCACGATCTCCGAGGCTGGCGCGCTGAACTCGGTCGAGAACCTGCTGGCAGCGGAAACATATTCATTCCGGTCGGATATTTTTACGCTGGATACCGATCGGGGCCTTTTTTCGAACAGCAATACCCAGCCGGCCAAAGTTGCGACCGGTCGGGAACGCCTTGTGTTTCACTACCAATTCGGCGCTGGGGGGCCGGACGGGGCCGGTGCCATCAGCGCCGATCTGATCTATACCCTGGCCGGCAGCAACGGATTCTTCCGCCGCGCGCTCAGCGTTTCCAACGCGGCGCCACTTCGAGTCAGGAACCTGGTCCTTGGGGCGACGACATTTTCAACGCCGGCCCACGAGACGGTCCACTACGTCAGCTTCATCGCCGCGCCGACGGTGGAGTTTATCCGGCATGAGAAGGGTGGACTTTTCACCGGGATCGAGAATCCCTACTTCAATGCAGATCTCTCGGTGCAAGGCGTCTCCTTGAGCTTCGCGCCCGCCCTGATCTTGAAACCCGGCGAGGGTTATGCCAGCGAGCCACAGTTCATGGGTGTGTTCAAAAGGTCCGGGGTGATGATCGAGGACAGTGGACGCGACTTTCGCTACAACGCGAACGCGTCCGGCTACAAGCCCCTCGATCGCAATGAAACCCGGGCGATGCGCGCCTTCGCCCTCGATTATCTCGCTCCCTCGCAGAAGCAGTTTCTCAACATTAACTATCAGTTCTTTCATCCGCTCCCGCAAATGCCGCGCACGGAGCAGGACCAGGAATACTTCACGAAAACCACCGACACGTTCGCCGCGATCGGCGGGGACATGATCCTCTTTAAGCCCCTTCATCCCTACTCGAAGCCCACCGCCGACAGAGGTTTCTGGGATGTGATCCCGGATGACCCGAAGCATACCGCGCGGCAGATCGTCGACTACGCCAGAGGCAAAGGGATCTCCCACGGCTTCTATATGGGTTGCGCCGCCCATGGCAATGAGGGCAATGCAGCGGGACTGAATTTCCGGCCCGACAAGCTGGAGTGGAAGAAGAGCGATGCCGCCGGCCGCCGTGCGCCGGACAACTGCCTGGCCTGCGATGACTTCTACGAGTGGTGGTTCATGGTCCAAAACAACACCATCCAGAAATACAAACTGAGCAACTGGAGCTGGGATCCCAGCCTTGGTTCCGGCATGAACTGTCACGATGAAAGCCACGGCCATTTTGCCGACCAGGGTGGCTACAAGGGGTGGCGGCGGTGCCTCGAGCTGATGGCTCGACTGAAGTCGGCGAACCCCGGCCTGTTCATTCAGGGTTTCTACGGCACGAAGAATTTCGGCCTCTGGGGGCTCAAGCACGTGGATCAGCACGAGGTTCTCAACGAGCAATCGATCATTGTCAGTACCCGTCACCACCAGATCAGCGACGACCGCCAGAACGCCGATGGCTTGCGTTTCCAGAACAACTGGAGCATGCGCTTCCGCTTCACGCCGGCGGTCATGGGCCATTCGTTAACCCATCGGGTCAGCGAGGGCGTGTTTGACCCCGAGTTGATCAAGGCCTGGGATTACTATGGCTGGCAATACGGCGTGATGTCGTCGCTCGCCATTGCCGGTTCCCTCATGCCGACCATCCTGCCCTATGAGGCCGATCTGGTTCCCGGTTTTGCTGAGTTCTACAAAAAGTGGCAGCGCTGGGCCAAAGACACCTTCGAGTATGTGAACTACACGGAACCGTTCGGAGAGCAGGTCCAGCCCGGTGCGGTGGATGGCTATGCCAGGATCAAAGGCGACCATGGCTTCATTTTCCTGTTTAATGGCAACCCGCGTCCGGCGGAGATTACGTTTGAAGTCGGCGATGAGATCAACTTGCAAGCCACGGGCGATTTCGAGTTTATCGAACTTTACCCCTCGGAGAATAGCAGAGTGGTCCTGGACAACAGCGGGAAATCCAGCTTCGCGAGGGGCGAAAAGGCCAGCCTCACGGTGCCGGCCAACGCCTGCTCCCTGTTGGAGTTAAAGCGCGCGACACCCCAAAGCGCGCCGCTGCTGGTCGGCGCGGCGGGCGACGTGATGCTGGCCGGGGATAAGGTCTCGATCACCGGCATCAAGGGCCGACCGGGTGAGGGGGCCACCTGCCGCGTCCGGATCCCACATCCGCAGTCGGTGAAGGGTGTCACCGTCAACGGCATCCCGCAGCCGTTCACCAGAACCAGCGACGAGATTTGTCTGACCCCGCGGTTTGCCGGTGAACGCCATGTGCGCGAGTTGGACAACTGGACTCAGTCCGACGGCAGGCGCTTTGAGTTTCCTTATCACCCTAACCAGCCCGAACTCAAGCTGGAGACAACCTTCAAGCTCAACGCAGATGTCCGGCAACTGTTGACCAACGCGAAACCGAAGAACTTCGTTGCGATGGACGCGAAAATCGCGGACTGGCAGACAAATCGGGGCGCATCCTATGCCTATCATAACTTCGTCTGCGAACGGCCATCGCGCCTCTGGCTGATCGTTCCGTTTTTGACGCGCTGCGATATCGAACTGATGTTCAACGGCGAGAAGGTCAGCCCTTTGCGCTGGGATAACCCATCGAGCAGTGCCGTTTACGACCTGACCGATCGCGCGAAGTATGGCGCTGAAAATACCCTTCTGCTCGCCATCAAGGGCATGGCAGCAAACTGTTTCATGGGGCCGTTCCTCCTCTATCCTGAAGAAGCAACCACCGACCAGTTAAGGCCGGAGCCTGGGAACCCGGAGCCGCGTGTCGTTTACCGACGATCCTTAGTGCCTGCCATGCAACCCCGCTATCGACAGAACGCGGGACCGAAGTTGACCACGGCGAAAATGATGAACACGGTGACTCTGAGGGAAGCGGCCGCACTGCGGGTCGAGTTGGACCTTCCGCCGGACCAGATCAAGCGGGTCATGTTCTTCGAGTCAGGCTTTGGCTGGATGGGGCAACATCCTCTCGGATATAACAAGGAGGCTCAGTGCTGGACGGCCATGGTGACACCCGGGTCGCGGGCCATGATCCAGGAGAACGATTTCATCTACGTCTGGGCTGAAGGCAAAGACGGTCTCCGCAGCGAATACCATCCCGTGAAGGTCGGTTGGGATTTCACGTCGAAATCTCGCAACTCAAAATGAGAACACCGATCCTGACCTTCCTCGCTGCTGAGCTGATCCTGCGGAACAGCCTCCTCCTCCTCTTGACGACATCCCTGGCCGCCGCCGCGTCCGCCGTCCTGCCCGGCACGGCCCCGCTCGCCCAGGGCCACGGCGGCGTGGGCAACTGGGACGGGGTCATCAACGCCGAAGTTGAACGGGCGACAGCGGCGCGTTCGCGGCATTGGCGGCGCGATTTTTCGTCCGCGGAGAACTACAACCGTTCCATCGAAACGAATCGGGCGCGGTTCGCCCATATCATCGGGGTGCGCGATTCCCGCGTACCGTTCGAGGCACCTGCGCTGCTGGCGACCGTCGATCAACCCACGCTCGTTGCGCGCGGGAAAAGCTATGAAGTTCAGCGCGTGAGCTGGCCCGCTTTTGGGGACGTGCACGCCGAGGGATTGCTGCTGGAACCGCGCGGACGCAAGCCCGTGGCCGCTGTCGTCGCGGTGCCGGACTGTGCCCAAACGCCCGAGCAGATCAGCGGGCTGACGCCGGGTGTGGCGATGGATTCCCAGTTCGCACGACGGTTGGCCGAGAGCGGCTGCCGCGTGCTGGTGCCGGTGTTGATTGATCGGAGGATGGAGGTGCGCGGACGGGAGGGTTATCGAAGCTATTCGCGCCAGCCCATGAGCAGCCGGGAGTTTTTGTTCCGCCCGGCCTTTCAGCTCGGCCGCCACCTGATCGGCTATGAAGTGCAGAAAACCCTCGCGGCCGTAGACTGGCTGGAGAGAGACAATGATTCCATCGGAGTGATTGGCTACGGAGAAGGCGCATTGCTCGCCTTCTATGCGTCGGCGCTCGACACCCGCATCGATGTCGCCGGTGTGTCAGGCTATTTCGATTCCCGGCAGAGGCTTTGGAGCGAACGGTGTTACTACCTCAATGAGGTCTAGGCCTAAAACAAGCGTGATATAACTGTCGAATTATATTAAAAAGCTCGAAACCCTTGTCTTTATTGGTTTTAATGCGTCTTGTCACAGATGAAAAAAGCCAAACAAACAGG
>SXGU01453611.1_pt1 | contig 21336 bp, 12 predicted proteins | sample 3174531 | NCBI WGS metagenome assembly SXGU01 (sample SAMN11356863, study PRJNA531348) | freshwater metagenome | isolation source: freshwater sample F1-140 | place: China: Fuxian Lake, Yuxi | collected 2017-12-25 | reverse complement strand
CTCGAGCAGAGGCGTGACGTCCTTGATGACGTTGCCGTTAATGCCGGTGATTTTCTTGTGCCCGACGATGCCGGCCGCCTGGCACAGCGGCGCGGAGTTTTCGGTCGACCAGCTGTGGCCGCCGCTCATCACCCGCAGGCCTGCAGGTACATTCTTGGCGGGTGCTGATTTCGGATCTTGGGCTGCGGCAATGCCCGCATACGGATACTTCGACACGGTCTCCCAGGCGATCTGGCGCAAGATCTCCTGCTGCTTGTAGGCATCCTTCTTTGCCTGATCGGCGCCCTCGGGTAGCGGCGCGGGGGCCGGCGGCGGGAGCCGATAGATCGCGGAAAAATGGCAATAGGCCGACAGCCACGCAACCAGACCACCCGGATGCGGCATGGCGTCGTTGAAGATTTCCGATTGCCGTTTCACGCCGGGGAATTTCTCAGCGACAATCAGGGCGCGCAGTTTCACGATGGCGTCGCCGACCGGCACGATGAAAACGACACGCTTCCCCAGAGCCTTGTTGATGCCATCAGCGCCTCCCTCATGCCCCTTGCGCATCCGATCGGTGGCCGCTTGCAGTTCATCGATCTTCGTGGTGTCGTAATAGTCCTTGGTCTTGATTTCATTGCCCTTCACCCTGGCGTCCCCGATTGGCCAGGCCGCTTGCTGGTAAAAACGGAAGTTCGGATTGTTCTTCAACCCCAGCTCGACGGTCTTGGCCACGAAAGTGCCGTCTTCCGGCTTGCCATGGGTGCCGAACGTCACGACATCGATTTCGCCCTTCACCAGCCGCTGCTTGGCTTCCTTGGTGCCGTCAATCTGGCCTTGAATTCCCGCTTCTTTCGCCAGTGGAAGCAACAATGAGGGCCACACGCTCCAACTGTTGCCGTCGATGGAGATGCGTACCCCCGCAGGCGGCTTCTTGACATCCGGTTTCGGCTCCTCGGCCATGACGAGCCGGCCCGGGCCGAAGCCGGTCAACAAAACGGCTCCGACAATGCACGCATACGCGATATCTCGCTTCATTTCATGCTCCGCGGTCGTGTCGTGGGTCGAACCCGCCTGCTCCCGTTACCCGTCAAGTTCTTCCGTCTGGCGTGGCGTCTTCGAGGAACGGTCGGTCACAGTCGGCGTGTCGTCCTCTGCTGCTACGCCAGAATCTCCGTCAGCGGGCCGGTCTGGTTGACATCGCGCAAGCCCTCCAGAGCCGGATCGATCTCGCCGAACGACTTCCTCTTGTCACCGACCGCGTGCAGCAGGGCGAGGTAGAAGTTCGCGATCGTCCGGTGGCTGGCGCTTTGGTAGGTCGGGAATTGCAGGAACCGCCCCGCGGTTTTCAGGCGACCGCCGAGGTTACCCAGGAGTACCAGCGGCCATTCGCTACAGAAGCCGTGGTGCTCCTCGCCCGAGTCGCTCATCCAAACGATGAGGGTGTTGTCGAGCACCGTGCCATTCCCCTCCTTGACGGCGTCGAGTCGTCGGGCCAGATCCGCGACCCGCTCCGCGTGGAACTTGCGGATCGGGATGCAGAGCTTGTCCCGCTGCGGGTCCGTCGGGTGCATGTGGCCGATGGCGTGGCCGTCCGTCTGGACGCCGAGTTCCTTCCACGTGTAATAACTCACTCCCGAGGCATCGATGTTCACCACGTTGGTGAGGCCGGAGGCAATCGCGGCGGCGGCGATCGCGCCTTGCGCCTCGAACCGGTCGGTCACGAGTTTGCCGTCGAACTTGTCGGTGGCCGGCACGTTGGCCTTGAGACGGTCCTTCAGCGCCGCGACCTTGTCCTGACGGGTCCGCATCTGCTCGAACGTGTCGAGGTAGATGTCGAGCTTCTCCCGGTCCATCGACGGCAGTTCGCTCTGGACCCGCTTGATGTCGGAACGCGCCCAGTCCAAGAGCTTGTTCCGCGCGTTGAACGCCTTGCCGGCGCTCCCCTCGGCCACGCTGCCGAAGAGTGTCTGAAAGGCGATGTCGGGCTGGCAGACCATGGGCAGCGGCCGTTTGGGAGCAATGGCCGACACGCTGTTGACGAACACGGCTTCCGCCGACGGCTGAATGCCCAGACCGACGACCGGAATCGGACTCGGCTGGGCCGAGGCTAGCGCGTGGTCAATCGTCTGCGAGAACGGCCCGCGGCGCCAGTTGAAGCCGCCCAGCGCGCCGTACTGCTTGCCGTGATCGCCGCCGCCCGCGACCTTGTGCGACAGCTTCTGAATGATGCCGAGGCGTTTCTTGAACGGTGCGAGCGGGGCCAGCGGGTCGGGCAGTTCCAGGTCGGCCAGAGGGAGGTCAACCAGGCGATCGCCCTTTCCGACGTTGGCGCCCTTGGGCTGGATGTGGTGCGGCCAGAGGCCGTTCCCCTGCATCACGAAGATGATCCGCAGCGGTGGCGATTCGCCTCTGGCTTCCGCCGCGAGTCGGCCCAGGAAGGGCTGGAGCACAACGGCCCCGGCCCCGAGCGTGACGCCCTTGAGGACGGAACGTCGGTCGAGTTGGTAGGGGGTGACCATCGTCGGAAGCGACATGCGTGCGCTCATTTCTTCTCCTTGGCGGGAGCGGTTCGATACAGCGCGGATTCGGACGACAACAGCGACACAAGCAGCGCCTTAAAGCTGCCGCCGCTGTCGCGGTATGCCTTGTGGGCGGCGACGAGCGTTGGCCCGTCGGCCAGCGTTTCGTTGCGGCCGAGGTAATAGCGGAAGACGTGCCGCACGAACACTTGCTCGACTCGCTGTGACTTCGACAATTTTTCGATCAACTCGAACGGCCCCTTCACAGGCCCGTCCAATTCCGGATCGCCGCTGTCCTCGATGGCGCCTGTCGTGTCGAACGGCACGAGCTTCATCACACGAACCTTGCGACCGGGATTCTTGTCGTTCTTCTCCTTGTCCACGACGATCTCTTGCTCCCGGTAACGACCGAAGTGATCGAACTGCTCGAACGGCAGTCCCAGCGGGTCCATCTGCTTGTGGCACTTCCAGCAGTAATCCTCGCGGGTGACGCGCATCCGGTCGCGTAGTCCATGGTGCGGCTCGTTGGGTAGCATTGCGTTGACGGTGATCGGCACGTCAAGAATCCGGCCGCCGAGCAACTTTTCGCGAATCCAGCGGCCGCGGTGGATGGCGTGGTTGTCGAAGTTGCCCGACTGCGCGACCAGCCAACTCGGTTGCGTCAGGATCCCCAACCGCTGGTCCGGGTTCGCATCGAAGGGGAGCCCCTTCGCCCACTCACTCACCGTCAGTTCGGGGCCTTTCGGCTCCGGGGCGACCCGATCTACATCTCGTGCTTGGAAGTGTTCTTTCCACTCCGCCTTCGGTATCACCCCGTAGATGATCGAAGCCTGGTGCCAACCCCAGCCTGCACCCGGATTGACGACATACTTTGACGCATTCTCATCGAAGGGCTTGCCTTCCTTCGCCGCCCGCTCGGCATCCCGCTTTTTCTCGGCGGCTTTGCGGGCCTTTAGACTCAAGTGCCCATCGAGTTCCGGGGAGCAAATAAACGACTTCCGCGTCGTCAGCAGCGTGCGCAGCACCTGCTGGTCGGCGGCGAGCACCGATGCGACAACCTTGTCGGTGTCTGCGGCCAGGTAGCCGCCATAAAAGAAACTCCCCTGGACGGCCGGCACGAACATTTCCGACATAGTGCTGTCGTCTTTGAACACGTCTTCACTCGACGTGTAGCCGAAGTACTCCTGGAAGAAGCCCAGCAGGCGCGGCTTCGGAATGGCGGAATCGTTCAGGATGCGTTCGACCTGCTTGCGCACGTCTTCGCTGGAAGTCAACTTCCCCTCCGCTACCGCCTGCCAGAGCACCGCATCCGGTTCGCGGTCGGTGAGCGTGAAGGCAATTGCTCGCGCCAGATGCCGCGGCGCCAGCAGGCTTCGCCTCCCGTCCCCTTGCGGCTGCTCGACGCGGTAGAGCACCTCGCGGTGGCACAACACCGCGATCAGGAAACGCTCCACGGCCATCGTCGCGTCGTAAGACTGCAGATCGCGGGTCAATTGGTCGCGGTACTTTTTTAATGCGGCCTCGTCGAGTGGCAAATGGAGCAGGAAGTCAAACGTTTCCGCCACCGCCGCGTCCACTTGTTCCGGCGTCGCCGACTTGCCAGCGCCGAGCGCCCCCGCCAGTTTCTTGAGCTGCGACCGCATTGCGCCAGCGACGAGCTTCTTCGCGACCATCGTGCAGTTCCGCACGTGGTGGTCCAGTTCCGCGTCGCTTAACCGGTGGGACGAGGAGTAGTCGGCGAAATCCCACTGCCTGGCGAACGACCACGGCGGAGTGATACTTTCCAATCTGAGTTGCTCGCCGAATTGACCGTCGAGACGAGTAAAGAACTGCTTGTAACTTTTTGGTGTCAACCGCCAGATTCGGCCGGGCGTCGCAGCTTCTCCAAAGGACTTGCCGGAGAAGAGCGTGTCGTGGTCTACCCAGTTGCCGCGGGCCGGCTTGAGTGCTTTGAGTTCGTCCACGCCCGCGCCACCGGCCTTCAGCACCGCCTTGACCAACTCAATCGCTTGCTGCCGCTCGGCGATCATCGGCTGCTTGGAATCGATCGGGGGCATTTGATATCCCTCAACCTGTTCGTAAATCCTCTTCCACAAATCGAGTTCGGCCGCCCCCTTCGGCTTGGTGCTCAGGTCGTGCAGCGCCACGTCACCTTTCGGCTTCTTCTCGCCGTGGCAGCGCACGCAATGGGCGTCTAGGAACGAACGGAGGTGAGTCCCATCCCCAACAGGATCAGCGGCGTTCGCGGCGGTCTGGGCGAAGACCAGCAGACTGACCAAGGGCAGTATCGAAAAGGTGAATTTCATAGAAGTCTCCAGGATCGGCATGGGTGGTTGATCTCGTTCCAATTCCACGTCATCGCTACGCCAGCAACTCCGCAAGCGGGCCGTAGAGGGCGGGGGCATCCGGCGCACTGGGGGACCGGTTGAACGTGTCGCGTGGCGCGCCGAACGCCTGCAGCAGCGTGCAGTAGAGCGCGTTGATCACGGGGTTCGCATCGCCCGCCTTGCCCATCTCCTTGCCGGCCGCGTCCCACGTCTGCCGCTTCGACACCGGGTACGACAGGAACTGCCCCGATTTCAATTTGCCGCCGAGGTTGCCCACCAGCACGAACGGCCAGTTCGCTCCCTTCCACGAATGCTGCTGGTTGGCCGAATCGCTCATGAACACGAGCAGGGTGTTGTCGAGCATCGTGCCGGTGCCTTCTTTCGTCTCCTGCAGCTTCGTCAGCATCCGTGCCGCCTGCGTGGCCAGGTAGTTGTGATACTTCGAGAGGACGTCGAAGAGGCCGTGCCCGATTCCGTGCGGGTGGACGTCGGAGATGCCCGAATAGTTTGCCGGGATGCTGCAGAGACCCGCCGTGATCGTCACCACGTTGGTAAGCCCCGCCACCAGCGCGGCCGCCGCGATGTCGCACTGTGCCGCCACGACCTCCGTCATACTTTGCGGCGGCTTGTCCCGAAGTTTCGGGGCGTGCTTCTTCAACGCTCCCGTATCGAATTTGTCCGCGAGCAGCCCGTCTCGCTTGGAGAGCGATTCCATCGCCTCGAGGTGGGAGTCCACCAACTCTCGTTCGGGTCCGGCAATCTCCGACTTGAGTTGGCGAACGTCGTCCGTCACGAAGTCCAGCAGGTTCTTCCGGGCCGCAAAGTCGTTCCGCGTCGCGCCGACGTTGCCGAACAGCGACTCGTACGCCAGCTCGGGTCGGCATAGCGCCGCGATCGGCCGATTCTTGCCCCAGGCCGAACAACAGTACGCCGTCGTGCCTCCACCGATGCCGAGGTGCAACAGCGGGAACACGCCCGGCGCGATCTTGGCGATGGCGGCATCGATCGATTCGGCTTGGGGTGTGTGCTTGTTGCCCGCACTCCCGGAAAGCGCGGGGAAGAAGCCGCCGTGGTCTACTGCGGTATGGGACCGCAGGCCGTGCAGGAGCGTGATTCGATCCTGAAACGGTGCGAACGGCTCGATGTCGAGAGGCAGCTTGTGCCCCTTGAGAGAGAACTGCCGCGTCTTGTCGGAGACCAGATCCGTGCCGACAGGGACGGCTCCATCGTCTTTGAAGCCGTTGTCGAACACGAAGAAGATCACCCGTTTCGGCGGCGTGACCTTACCCTCGGCGGCTGCGGCGACCTTCTGCAGCAGCGGGGCGAGCAGGAGTCCGCCGGTGCCGAGTGAGACACCCTTGAGCAACGAACGGCGATCGGGGAAGTTCGTGGAGATGTTCATTTCTTCTCCCGGGTTGGGACAGTTCGGTAGAGGAAGGACTCGGAGGACAACAGCGACACGAGCAGCGCCTTGAAGCTGCCGTTGCTGTCGAGATAGGCCTTCTCCGCTTCTTGCAGCGAGACCGCGTCACCGGGCGTTTCGTTGCGGCCGAGGAAAAAGCGGAACACGTGCCGGATGAACACCTGCCGCACGCGGTCCGATTCGGCCAGGCGGCGCAGCATCTCGGGGGCGTCCTTGACGGGACCGTCGAGCTTCGGGTCGCCGCTGAACGCGATCAACCCGCTCGTGTTGAGCGGAACACCGCGGTAGATCTTGGCGTTCTTGTCCTTGCTCTGGGCCACCGCTTCGAGGTCGAGCACTTCTTCCGTGCGTCGTGGGAAGCCGTAGTGGGTCACGTCCTCGAACGGCAGTCCGAGTTCGTCCATCTTGTTGTGACACTTCCAGCACTGGGCCTCGCGGGTCACCATCTGCCGTTGCCGCAAGGTGCGGTGCGGGTCGTCGGGGATCATCGCAGCGGCGTTGATCGGCAGGTCCGGCACGCGCCCGCCGAGCAGGCGCTCGCGCACCCACCGGCCGCGGCGGACGATGTCGTTGTGGAAGTTCGTGGACCACGCCACCTGCCAGCTCGGCTGCATCAGGATGCCGATGCGGTCGCCCAGGGGTTCCCGCCGGTTCTCGCCCGCGATCGGCGGCAGGTGGCGGAAGACCGGGAAGTTCGGGCCGAACAGTTCGTGGCCGCGGAACGTCGCCTTCGTGGTTAGCAGTTCCTTCAGCACGTTCTGGTCGTGGGCCAGGATGTTCAGGATTCCGAGATCGGTGTCGGCGACGTGGCCCTGCGGGCTGTACCCGATGCCGCGGCGCTGTTGATAATCGGGCAGCGGGTCTTTGAACACTTCTGGGGCGCGGTAGTAGTCGAAGTACTCGCGGAAGAACCACAGCACCTGAGACTTGTCGATCTTCGGATCGTCGAGGATTCGCTTCACACTCTCGGCGACTTCCTCGCGAGTGGTCAGTTTGCCTTGCGCCGCGGCCGTAAGCAGGCCGGGATCCCGTTTACTCGAAAGCGCGAGGCTCAGCGCGAAGGCGGTCTCGCGGGGCGACAACATGCGAACCCCCGGCCGCACCTCGGCTCCCATGCCGACCTCGAACCGCAGAATGGCCTCGGGCGTCAGCATCGGGGCCATGAGGATCGTCTTCCCGGCCAGTGAGAAGTCGCCGTCGCGGGCGATGTCGTCGTACAGGGCCAGGACGCTGGCGAGTTCCTTCTCGCCCGGTTGCCGGGCAATGGCCGTCTGGTACTGCTGCCGGACTGCCTTCTCCAACTCCTCCTTGCTGGCCCGCACTTGCGGGTGCATGAGCGGAGCAAACGCCCCGTTGCCCTGCCGCACCCGCACGCCCTTCTTGAGCAACTCGCGCTCGGCGTCGGTCGCGGTCGTGATACGGGCCACGGTCGGCCAGAGGTTCTCCGAGGCAGCCGCGGGGGTGTCGATGATGTTCACGAGTTGATGGCCGCGTACTTGAGCGGCGACCAACTGCTCGGCATTCGAGAGGAGCAACCCGGTGGCTCCCTCATCGGGTGCGTAGAGCGCGGCGAAGTCCCGGAAGCCCGCGTCCTGGATCACGCCGAACGGCTGCTGTAGGCCGTTCGCGTTGAACTCTCCGAGCCACTTGGTGTAGGCCGACGGGGAGAGGCGCCAGAGCCGCGGCGGGGGTGGGACGCTCGGCCCGCGCGGGCCGCCGAACAGGATCGCGTTCGGCAGCCGGTTCCCGTCGATCGGCTTCTCTTTCACGGCGAAGTACATGGGCTTCGTTGACAGCGGGGTGTCGAGCCGGGCCTCGATCCACTTCGCCACCCCGGCCGCCTCCGCGGGGTCGGGGCGTTGCTTCTTCGACGGCGGGGGCATGTCGCCGGCGCGGAGCCGCTCCAGGATCGACGCGTAGGCCACGCGCCCGGCGACGTCGTCCTTCGCCAGCGAGTCGAGCGCGAAATCGCCCGACTTGGTGCCTGCGTCATGGCAGCTCGCGCAGTGGGCGTCGAGGAAGGTGCGGACGAACTTCTCGTCGGCCTTCGCGGGCGCGTGGACGACCGCGGTACGGTACTTCTCGGGAAGACCAACCCTGGTACTGGTTTTCAGCGCCCTGAGCGCCTCGGGGGCGAGCGTTGTCAACCCGTTGAGCGAGACCACGCCCGGGTGCTGCGCCAGAGCCTTCGCCGCGTGGTCGGTGAGCGTCGTGAGGCCGTCGAGGATCAGCCAGTCGCCGGGGTGCTTCGCAAGGGCGCCGGCCGCGCCGTCGGATAGGATCGTCAGCCCGGCGAGGGACAACCGGCCGTCGTGTCGGGCCAGCGTCGCGGCTGCCGTGTCCGAGAGGTTCTTCAGCCCGTTCAGCGAAAGCGTACCGCCCCGGTGTTCGGCTAAAGCGGCCGCGGCGTCGTCGGAAAGTTCGGCGAGCCCGTCCAGCGCGAGGTCGCCCTGGCGCCGGGCGAGCGCCCGCGCGGTTTCGACGGACAGGGCCTTCACCGCGGAGAGCTTGCCGTCCCAGTTCCGCGACGAGGCAAGGGCCGTGGCGGTCTTTTCGGAGAGCGCCGTCAGGGCCGGCAGTTCGCCGCTCCACTTCGGCCACGCCGCCAGGATCACGGCCCCGTCGTCGGACAGCTTCGTCAGGCCCTTGAGGTAGACGACCGGCCTCGCGTAGCCGGGCGACTTGTGCTCGGCGAGCGACTTGAGGGTGTCGTCGGGGATCGTGGTGAGGCCGTCGAGGTACAGGTCGCCCTCACGCTGGCAGACGGCCTTCGCCGCGACCGGGGGCAGCGCGGTCAGGCCGTTGAGGTACAAGTTGCCGCGACTGTCCTTGCCACCAATCGCCAGAGCGATATCGTCGGGCAGCGCCGTGAGGCCGTCAAGGTTGAGCGTCCGATGGAACTGCCCCGGCACCGGCCCGGCGATCGCTCTGGCACTTTCGACGGTGAGCGAGGTCAACCGCGGCAGGTTGCCGTTCAGCCTCCCTTGCAGCGCCTTGGCAGCCTCGTCCGAGAGTGAAGTTAACCCTTCGAGGGAAAGGCCACCCTGACGTTTGGCCAATGCCCGGGCCACGTCCTCCGGAATCGTCTTCAGGGCGGGAAGCCGGCCGTCCCAGTTGTGACCATTCAACTCCGCCAGCGCCGCGGCTGCTTCGACCGACAGTGATTCCAGCCCGTCGAGGCGCACCTGGTTGGACGGCCCGCCCCCTTTGCGTTGCGCGAGCGCCTTGCCCACTTCTGTTGAAAGAGATTTCACGCCCTTGAGGTACAGGCGCCCGCCTGTGTGCTTCGCGAGCGCAACGCCCGCCTCGTCTGAGAGCGACGTTAACCCGTTGAGGGACAGTTCGCCGTTGTGCCGGGCCAGTGCTCGGGCGACCTCCGGCGAGAGTGAAGTCAACCCGTCGAGGTGCAACTGGCCCTTTTGCTGAGCGAGTGCCTCCGCGGTCTCGTTCGAGAGGGACTTCAGGCCGTTCAGAGACAGCCACCCCTCGTGGCGGGCCAACTCCTTCGCCGCTTCGGGTGAGAGCGCGGTCAGGTGATCCGGGATGAGTCTACCGCTCTTGTCCTGCGCCAGTTGCTTGGCCTGGTCGGCCGTCGGTGACTTGAAGACACCCTTCTCTTCGGCACGCGGAATCGCGGGACCGACCAAAATGACACAAAACAAGCCGGAGATCGCGTTCCGCATGATGCCCTCTGCTCAGTCGTGAAAGCCGAACCTCTCGCGACGCTAGGCCAAGATTTCGGCGAGCGGACCGGTTGTGTCGATGTCCTTGAGGCCGGCATCGGAGTCGCCGAATGTCTTCCGCTTGTCACCCACCGCTTGCAGCAGCGACAGGTAGAAGTTGCCCAGGGTCCGGTGGCCCGCACTCTGGTAGCCCGGGTACTGGAGGAAGCGTCCGTTCGTCTTCAATCGCCCGCCGAGATTGCCGAGCAGCACCATCGGCCACTGCTTGCCTTGTCCGTGGTGTTCCTCCGCCGCGTCGCTCATGTAGATGATGAGCGTGTTGTCGAGAAGCGTGCCATTGCCTTCCGGGATCGCAGCGAGACGCTTTGCGAGGTCTGCCACCCTGGCGGCGTGGAACTGGCGGATCGGAATGGCGTACTTGTCCCGGTCCGGGCTTCCCGCCTTGTGGCCGATTTCGTGCCCGTCGACGGTGACTCCGAGTTCCGTCCAGGTCTTGTAGCCATGCGGCCCACAGGACGCATCGATGACGGCCACGTTCGTCAGCCGCGATGCCAGTCCTGCGACCGCGATCGCGCACTGGGCCTCGAACCGGTCGGTCATCCGCTTGCTGTTGAATTTGTCGAGGGCTGGCAGGTTGGCCTTGAGCCGGTCCTTGAGCTCAGCGACCTTGTCTTGCCGGGAACGCATCTGCTCGAAGGTCTCGAGGTAGATGTCGAGTTTCTCGCGATCCATCGACGGCAACTCGCTCTGGACCCGCTTGATGTCGGAGCGACACCAGTCCAGCAGCTTGTTCCGCGCCTGGAACGCCTTGCCGGCGTTGCCCTCGGCCACGCTGCCGAAGAGCGTCTGAAAGGCGATGTCCGGCTGGCAGACCATGGGCAGCGGCCGCTTGGGGGAGACGACCGACACCGTGTTGGCGAAGACGGCCTCCGTGTGGGCGTGTACGCCGAGGCCGACGACGGGAATGATGCCCGGCAGCGCCCCCGCCAAGGCGTGATCGACGGTCTGGGCCATCGGATCAATAAACGTTCCGTTGGCTTGACTGTGCCGTGCGTTGTAGCACCCGAGCGCGCCGTACCCCGCGCCATGGTTCGGGGAGGCCTGCACGCACGACAGATTTTGGATGATCGTCATCCGGTCCTTGAACGGGGCCAGCGGAGAGATCGGCTCGGGAAGTGTCAGATCCTTCATCGCAAGGTCGATCAGCTTGCCATTGCCTCCTTTCGGCACTTCCACGCCCTTGGGCTGAATGTGGTACGGCCAAAGCCCGTTGCTCTCAAAGACGAAGACGATCCGCGGCGGCGACGCTTCGCCCCGGGCCTCGGCTGCCATCGCGTTCAGGAAGGGCTGAAGAACGACCGCGCCAGCCCCGAGCGTGACGCCCTTGAGCGCGGTCCGGCGGTCGAGTTGAGCGGGCGTCACCACGTTCAGGGGACGGCTGAAGACGTTCATGGTTTCTCTCGATTCTGGAGTGGAACGAGTGCGAGCGGTCTCACGCACGGGAGCGGAGTGCCCGCCGGCGCTCACAGCAGTTCGCGGATCGGGTCCGTCTCCTCGAGGAGGTACTGCGGACGGTTGTTCGGGTCCATAATGGTGGTCACCGCCGGGTCGATCCCGAGGTGTCGGTACAAGGTCGCGAACATCTGCTGGTAGTGGACCGGGCGGTCCTTGGGCCGTTCCCCGTTCTTCGTCGTGCTGCCGATCACCTGACCCACTTTCAGCCCACCGCCGAACAGGAGCGCGGACGCCGCCGGGGCGTAGTGGTCGCGCCCCGCTTTGTCGTTGATCCGCGGGGTGCGACCGAACTCGCCCCAGATGAGCACGAGGACATCGTCCATCAGGCCCCGCGCATCGAGGTCGTCGAAGAAGGCACTGAGGCCGAGGTCAAAGGACGGCAATAACTCATGACGCAGGGCGTTGAAGTTGTCACTGTGGGTGTCCCACCGCCGTTCGCCCTCTTCTTCCCAGGTCACGTTGACGCAGCGCGCGCCGCACTCGATCAGCCGACGCGCCATGAGGAACCGGGCGTTTTGCAGCCCGAGTGTTTTTTTGGATTTGGGGCTTTTGCCGAACCCGATGCCGTACCGATCCCGCACCTTCAGAGGCTCGGCGCTGATGTCGAGCGCCTGCGCGAACTCCCGCGAGGTCAAGAACTCAACCGCCCGCTGGGTGTAGACGTCCATCGCCTCCATGGTTCCGCGGGCATCGAGGTCCTTGCGGCTCGTGTCAAAGCCCGACAGGAGCCGCAGGCGGTCCGGCGTCACGTTCCGCGCGGTCAGGTTGGCTCGCCCCGCCGCGCTGTCTGGGGTGTAGCAGTCGTACGTCGAGCCGAGGTACCCCGCCGAGCGAGAGTACGCCTGCTCGCTGGCGTTGTACCCGGAGATCATGGCGACCGAGGTCGGCACGTTGCCGTTGGTGGGGCCCTGGAGTTTGGACACGACCGACCCGATGTTCGGTCGCCCGCCGATGTTTTTCAGGCTGCCCGGCGGGTACCCGGTCGCGCACATCGCCCCGTCGTGCGAGTCGACCGTTCCGGTGAGCGAGCGGATCAGGGCCATGCGGTCCATCCGCTCAGCGATTTTGGGCATGTGCTCGCAGATCCGCAGGCCCGGCACCCGCGTCGCGATCGGCTTGAACTCGCCGCGGAACTCCGCCGGGGCGTCCGGTTTCATGTCGAACGTGTCCAGGTGCGACGCGCCGCCGGCCAGCCAGACGTTGACGACCGACCGCTTGCGGTACGCGGAGTCGAGCGCGGCTCGCGCGTCGGCCCGCAAGAAGTCGGTCAGGGCCAGGCCGCAGAACGACGCGGCCCCCATCCGCAGGAGTTCGCGCCGGTGGAGACCGGCTTTGGCAGCTTCGATTCGAGCCATGGTGTTTCAACCGATCTGAAGTTTGGGGACACGAATTCCTGGTGAGGCTCTTGCATGGAATGATGACGAGCGGTTTACAGGCAGGTCCGCGGGACCGGCTTTCGTCGGTCCCGCGGGTGTTGGCGGGAGGTCACAGCAGTTCGCGGATCGTCTGACCTGACGACAGGATCGGGACCGGGCGTTTCTGCGGGTCGTAGAGGAAGGTGTGCGGGTCGATGTCCAGGTACTTGTACACGGTGGCCCACAGGTCTTCAGGCGCCAGCCGGTTCTCGTGCGGGTGCGTTCCCAGCTTGTCCGTCGAGCCGACCACCTGCCCCATTTTCATGCCGCCACCGGAGACCAGCACCGACATCGACTGCGGCCAGTGCTCGCGCCCGTTCCGCACGCCCTTCGCCCCGCCGTCGGCCTTGCTGATCTTCGGCGACCGTCCGAACTCGCCCGTCACCACCAAGAGCACCTTCTTCGTCAGCCCGCGGTCGTGCAGGTCCTCGACCAGCGCCGTGATGACCCTGTCGTACACCGGCAGCCGCAGCCGCATGTCGACGAAGTTGTCGTGGTTGACCGCGTGCGTGTCCCAGTTGTAGAAGCACCCGTTGATGTGCGGGTTCTCCAGCACCACCGTCACGAAACTGCACCCGGCCTCCACGAGCCGCCGGGCCATCAGCGCCCGCTGGCCCCACGCGTTCATCCCGTACCGCTCGCGCACCGCGGCCGGCTCCTTCGACAGGTCGAACGCGGCCCGGGCCTGCGTGCTTGTCAGCATGTCGAACGCCCGCGCGTAGTGCCCACCCATCGTCTGCAGCGCGGGGTTCGTGTCCGCCGCGCGCCGCACGCCCTCGATGCCCCGGAGGAGCGTGAACCGGTCGTCGAGCCGCAGGGCCATCTCCTCGCTGACTCCGACGTTCTTCACCTGGAAGTTCGGCTTGCTCGGGTCGCCGTCCACCATGAACGGGGGGTACCCGTGGCCGAGCCACGCGGCCCCCTGCGCGTACGTGTCCACCCCGGCCCGTCCGCCGTCCACCGCCGAGACGCAGTTGGGCAGCCCGAGCTTGAGCTTCTCCCGCATCTTGGCGACGACGGTGCAGACCGCAGGCGAGTCGTTCACGGTCTCGGTGGGAGTGTTGGGAACGCGCCCGGTCATCACCCGCTTGGACCCGCCGCCGTGGTCGTTGAACGTGTGCGCGATGCTGCGGATCACGGTGTACTTGTCCGCGCACTTGGCGTGCAGCGGCATGTGCTCGCACACGTCCAGGCCCCGGACGTTCGTCCGGATCGGCTGGAACGGCCCGCGGTACTCGTCCGGGGCGTCCGGCTTCATGTCGTACATGTCCAGGTGCGGCGGCCCGCCCGCCAGCCACACGAAGATGACCGACGTGTCCGGTGCGCTCGACTTCCCTTCGGCGGCCCGCAGACGCATCACGTCGGCGAGGCAGAGCCCGGCGACGCCGAGCGTGCCGGTGGTGAGGAGCGACCGCCGGGACACCGGCCCGGCACAGGGGTTGACGCCCATTCGGAATCTCCAACGAAAAAGGCTCGTGTCGGGTGTGGGCCTGACCACTGGCTCAAGAATCAGCCAGAAGAAGGCATGTCGCCAGAATGACAGTCAGAAATTCTCGGCACCATCGAATTATGCCAAAATTGCCGACAAACACTGTTCAAGTCCATGCTCGCGTGTGACGCAAGACAAATCATTTTCGCTCTGGCTTCTGAAATTTTGACGGCAGGACTATTTTCTCATTCGCGCGCAGCCGAGCCGCGTTCACCTCGGAAAGGTCGGTCAATCCGGCAAGCCGAATCGGCCGACTGCCGTTGTACTCCGCGAATACTTGCACCACTTCATCGGAGATCGTCTGCACTTTGGAGAGGTTGAGGAAGCCATCGTTAGATTTCAGCATCGCGGCGGTCAACGGCACGGAGGTCAGTTTCGTCAGTCCGTTGAGCAGCATCGTCGAGCGGTGGTGGGATAGCGCCTCGGCGACTTCGTCGGAGATCTCCGTCAGGCCGAAGAGTGTGAATTTGCTTCGGTGTTTCGCCAGTTCGACGGCGACTTCTTGCGAAAGGGTGCGAAGCCCATTGAGCGTGAGCTTGCCTCGGAACTGGGCGAGTTCCCTGGCCGCTTCCACGGATATCTTTTCCAGGGAGTTGAGGGCGAGCATCCCTTTCGGGCGCGCAGCCAGCGCTCGGGCGACTTCCGGCGTGATGGTTGTCAGGCCGAGCGAGAGCGTAACTTTTGTTTGAGCCAGAACCCTGGCAACCTCCGGCGTGATTGTCTGTACGCGATGGAGCCGGAGATCGCCCTTGCTGAACTGACTGAGGACCTGTGCCACTTCCACGCTCAGTTCAGTAACGCTTTGCACCAATTCGACGTTTTTGCCAGCAACGATTTCCTTCGCCTGCTCGACGGTGAGCGACATCGGCTTCGGATCCTGCGCGTGGGCCGATTGGTCCGCGGCGAGCAGCACGAAGGCCGCCAGGGCGGCGGCGCGATGGAGATCTTGTCGGGAGATCATGACTTATCCTCCTATGCCAAAATGTCGGACAGCGGCCCGTGCGTGGCGTCTTTGTCGATGGCCAGATCGACGTTGCCGAACTTCTCGCGCTTGTCCCCGACCGCGTGCAGCAGCGAGTGGTACAGTGTGCCGAGCGTCTTGTGGCCCGACACGCCGTAGCGGGGGTACTCCAGGTACCGCCCACTCGTCTTCAGCCGGCCGCCCAGGTTGCCCAAGAGCACGACGGGCCATTGCACGTAGGACGGATGATGTTTGTCGCCGTAGTCGCTCATGTAGACGATTAGAGTGTTATCGAGCACCGTCCCGCTGCCTTCCTTGACGGCATCCAACCGCTTGGCCAGCGCCGCAATACACTCGACGTGAAACTTGCGGATCTCGATCAGCAGTTCATCGGACGTCTTGCCGCCCTCGCCGCCGCCGTGGCCGATGGCGTTGGTTCGAAGAGACATGCCCAGTTTTGTCCAGGCCATGTACTTGTTGCCCGCACAGGCGGAGATGGTGACCACGTTCGTCAGGCCGGACAGCAGCACACTCGCCGCCAGTTCGCACTGCGCCTGGAGGCGGTCGGTTTCCGCCCGGCTCTTGAACTTGTCGGTATTCGGCATGTTCGCCTGCAAACGGCCCTTCATGCCGGCCATGCCGCGGTCACGGTCGAGCATCGACTCGTAGGCCTCGAGATAGCGGTCGAGGCTCGCGCGCTCGGGGCCGGCCAACTGGGACTGGACCCGGCGAATGTCCGCGCTCATGTGGTCCATCAGGTTCTTGCGGAGGAACGGGATCTTGGCCGCTTCTCCACCCGCCGCACTGCCGAAAAGTGACTGGAAGGCGAGTTCCGGCTGGCAATGGAAGGGCAACGGCTTCCCCTTCGAACTGGCCGAGATGCAGTAATCGACGATCTGGTCGGGAGTGGGGGTGAGCGCCAGGCCGAGATGCGGTACGACGCCCGACAGGCGAGCGGCCAGTGCCGCGTCGATGGTCTGCCCCACCGGGCCCGCAGAGCCACTGTAACAACCGAGCGATCCGTACTCGGGCGAATGCCCCCGACCCGAAGCGATCTTGTGGGAGAGCCCCTGAACGATGCTCAGGCGGTCTTTGAATGGGGCCAACGCCGCGAGGGGATCCGGCAGCGAATGGTTCGCCAGGGACGCGTCCGTCAGTTTGCTGGCCTCGGTGCCCTTCCTCTCCAACCCCTTGGGCTGGACGTGGTCGGGTTTCATGCCGTTGCCTTCGACGAAGAAGACGATGCGGCGCGGCGCTTCGCGTCCCTCGGCCTCGGCGCGAAGTTGCTGCAACGCCGGTTGAAGCACCACCGCCCCCGCTCCGAGCGTGACGCCCTTGAGAAACGTTCGACGATTCGAGCCCGTGGTCATTTCTTGGCTCCTTGAGTTTGCACCGACCGACAGAGGAATGATTCCGAGGTCAGCAACGACACGACCAGTTCCTTGAAACTGCCGCCGCTCCGCACGTACACGCGGTCCGCCTCCTGCAACGTCGCCGCGTCGCCGGGGGTCTCGTTGCGGCCCGTGAAATAGCGGAAGGCGTGCCGGACGAACACCTGCCGAACGCGCTCCGAATCGGCGAGCTTGCGGATCATCTCGGCCGCGTTCTTGACGGGGCCGTCGAGCTTCGGATCGCCGCTGGCGTAAACGTACCCCGTCGTGTCGAGCGGCAGCTTGTGGACGACCCACTTTTTCGTCTCCTGAAGCGCCTTGTAATCCACCGAGTTCTCCGTCTCCCGCGGCCGGCCGAAGTGGTCGAACGCCTCGAACGGAAAGCCCAGATCGTCGATTTTCTGGTGACACTTCCAGCAGGCGTTCTCCTTGGTGACCTTCATGCGGTCGCGCAGCGTCCGCTTCGGATCGTCCGGCAACACGATCACCACGCCGACCGGAACCTCGGGGACTTTGTCTCCCAGCAAGCGCTCGCGGATCCACAGGCCCCGACGGACCGGGTCGTTGTCGAAGTTCGAGCCCCAGGCGACGAGCCAGCTCGGCTGCATCAGGATGCCGATGCGGTCGCCGGGCAGGTCGACGGGCTGTTTCTGCGGCCACTCGTCGAACCCGTAAGCAGTCTCGGTCGCCCCCTTGTTCTTGTCCCTCGGACGATTGGGCGATGACGGTCTGTCTTTCGCATAGAAATCCAACCTCGACCCGAGGTTCGTCGAGAGATACTGGTGCAGCGTCACATCGTTGCGATTCCAGCTCGCGGGAACGCCGTCACGTTTGAACCAGCCGCTGTTGACGAATGACTTGGGGGTCGTGAGGAGTTCCTTCAGCACGTCCTTGTCTTTTTGCACGATACCCATGACCAGCAAATCGGTGTCCAGAACCAACTGATCGGCGTGGTGGACGTAGTCGGGCTGGGCGTCCTTGCAGACCAAGGGAGCGCGATCGTAGCCGAAGTACTCGTGGAAGAAACCGAGGATGCGCGGCTTGTAGAGATTCGGGTCCTCGTAGATTCGGCGGACGTGTTTCTCCACATCCTCCTTCGTCTTGAGCCCGCCATTTTTGGCCGCCGCGAAGAGTCCCGGTTCGCGGGTGCCGGAGAAGGCCAAACTGAGCGAAAAGGCGAGCTCGTGCGGCCCGAGTGTGCGCACCCCCGGCCTCACCTCGGCGCCCCGGCCGACTTCGAAGCGGTGCAGCGCTTCGGGGGAAAGCAACGGCGCCATGAGCACGGTTCGGTTCGCGGAAAGAATGTCGCCCGGAGCCTCGGAACACTTCTTGTGGAGCACCAGCAGCGATTCGATTTCTTCGGGAGAAGGTTCGCGGACGAGGACCATCCGGTACATGGAGCGGATGACGGTTTCCAATTGCTCTCGAGTCGGGGCCTTGCCGGGGTTGGTGAGGGGCTTGAATTCGGGCGGCGTCTGGGCGGGCTTTCCGTTGAGTAGCATGCCGGCGATCGACTCCGCGTTTCGCATGAGGATGTCCGTACCGCCGTCGTCGATCCAGTACAGTGCCGCAAAATCCTTGATGCCAGGCTCGTTGTGCAGCGAAAACGGCTGTGAAAGCCGACCCGCTCCCAGGTTGAGTGACTTGAGCAAACCGACGGAGTACCCCTCGGGCGAAAGCCGCCACAACCGCGCCGGCGGCGGAACGCTCGGCCCGGGTTTACCGCCGAAGAGCAGCGAATGCGGAAGATGATTCCCGTCGCCGGGACGGACCGGAACTTCGACCGCCTTGGCGCTTCCCGAAGTTGCTTTTCCGAGACCCGCCTGGATCACGTCGATCACCTTCTTCAACGTGTCGAGGTCCGGTTGCGGCTCCTTCTCGGGCGGCATGTCCCCGGCGCGCAACCGCTCGAGAATCGCGGCGAATCGGGCGTTGTTGCCCGCGAGGTCCGTCTTCAAGTCGTGCAGCTCGAATTTCCCCTTCTTCGTCGTCGCGTTGTGGCAACGGACGCAGTGCTCCTTGAAGAACAATTGCACGAGAGCTTCGTCCTTCGTGTCTGCGGCGACGACATTCGGCAGAAATGCCGATACCAGCGCGGAGAATATCAGAGTGTTCATTCAGAATCTCCGGCTCAAGGGGACTTGTGTTGGTGGTGGGATCGTCGCCGGTCGTTCGGCAGTGAGTCGGCGCGACTACTCCTTGGTCCACAGCAGCCCGGGGCGACCGGCCTCGACCAGGCGCCCGACCTCCTCGGCCGGGAGAGCCCGGCTCCAGACCGCGAGTTCGTCCACCTGGCCGCGGAGGGCGCGGGTCGGGAACTGGTCCTTGGGATCGGCCAACCAGTTGCCGATCCGGCATGTGCCGGGCCGCACCAGCGTGTCGTTCTGCCAGTTGCGCTCGCGGGCCAGCGCGCCGTTCACGTAGATCTGCTGGGAACGCGTCCGTGCGGAGATCACCGAGGCGACGTGCGCCCACCGCCCGAGCGGTACCGGCTTCCCCACGAACGGGTCCTGGAAGTTACCCGCTACGATCACGCCGCCGCGGACGAACCCCTGGCGATTCAACTGGAAGTGGATGCCGCCCGGCTCGTACCCGTCGGAGTTCAGGATCGCGTTAAGCACGAAGTCGATCCGCTCGACCTTCACCCACGCCGCGATTGTCAGTTCCTGGTGCTCGCCGGGAATCGTGACCTGCGCGAAGTCGGTGTCGCGGTCGAAAAGCAACCCGTCCTTCCCAGGCCACCGTCCCGTCGTCCAGCGCGCGCCGACGATCCGACCGTCACCCATCCCGCCGCCTTCGACCGCGTTCGCGAGCACGGATTCGTCGGCCCGGCGCCGGAACGGGAAGAACGCCAGCAGCGCGCGATCCTCGCGCATCCGCTGTTCGTACTGCTCCCAGCGCTTCAGGCCGATCGAGCCGGGTGTAGGAAAGTCCCCCTCCTTCAACGGCGGTGCGTCCGCCGGCCGACCAGCGACCGACCGCGCCGACTTGCCACCCATCACTGACCGGACCGCGCCCGACTGCGGATCGGTGACGTCCACCTGCCCGTCGAACACGTACAGGTCGCTGGCCCCGCTGGCGGGATCGACGCGCAGGCCGAACTCGGTCCCGAGGTCGACGTAGTCCGCGGCCCGGGTGGCGACGGTGAACCCCTTCGCGGTCGGGGGCGCGATCACCCGCACCTGACCCTGAACCAGTCGGGTGCGTTGCGCGTCGGTGACCTCGATGCGCGCCGGGGCGACCAGAACCATATCGGCCCCCTGCGCGAACCGCAGGTGGACGATCCCCTTGACCAGTTCGTACTCACCGGGGCCGAACCGGACCCCGTCGGGCGCGCGCCCCGGAGCGAACTCCGCCCCCACCCCGTCCACCAACAGTGCCGCGACCCGGTCCGCCTTCGGGGCATCGGGCTTCGGCGGGGAGGCCGATTGCTCTGGGGCCACCGGTGGAACGGGCCGCAGCAGGAACAGGGCCACGGCCGCGGCGCCGGCCAGCAGCACCCCCGCGCCGAACGCGGCGAACCAACCGGCCCGCGTCGTCGGGCGTGGCGTCGGGGCGTCTGGAGGTGGGGAGAGTTCCGGTCCGGCAGCGGCGACGTAGTCCCAGTGCAGTGCAGAGTGCAGCGCTATGAATTCCCGGTACGCCCGCCGGGCCTCGGAGCTAACGCGGAGCAACTCGGCGAGGGTGCGCTCATCGGCCTCCGACGCAAGCCCGTCGGCGAGGCGATTGAACAGCCCTTCGAGATCGGCGTCGGTCGTCGTCACGCAGTGGCCTCCCCGAGTTTCCTCTGAATGCACTGCAGCAGCGTGTGACGGATCCGCCGTAGACGGTCCGAGACCGCCTTGGGCGTCGTCCCGCCGGCCGCGGCCATCGCGTTCACCGAACCGTCCGGTTCGTAGCGGCGGGCGATCAGGTCACGCTGATCGGCGGAGAGCTTTTGCAGGCACGATGCCAGTGCGAGTCGCCGATCCTCGAAGACCGGCTCATCCGTCACCGCTTCGTCCGCGAGCAACCGGGCAAGGTCGTCGTCGAACACCACCCGCTGTTGCTGCCGCCGGTGTCGCTTGAGCCACGCCAACGCCTGGAACTGCGCGAACCGCATCGCCCACGGCAAGAACGGCCGCTCGCGATCGAATTCCGCGACTTTCTCCCAGAGCACCAGGTTCGTCTCCTGGAGCACGTCGTCCGCCTCGGCCGGGTTCCACACCATCGACAGGATGAACGAGTGCAAGTGCCTCTGGCATCGGGTGATTTGCGTCACGAATTCGGTGGAAACGCCCATGCCCGCCCATCCCACAAGTCACTTCTCGACAACAACTTCCGCCCGATTCGGATCGCGGAATTCGGCCAGGTTGTAAGCCTGGCCCGTGATCTCCTCCTCAGCATTTAGCCCAACCCCACCAAATCCCGCGACGAATCTTTCCGGAGGTTCGGATTTCCGGCGGAACGGGTGAGTCGAGCGAGTGGCGTCATCCGAAGTGGGAGGTGATGGGGACGTCCGGGTTCTCGGCGACGTGGACCCAGATGTGGACGTGCGGGAAGCCGCGGAAGTACCACACGAACGCCGGCCCTTCCACCCGCCAGTTGTCCCACTTCCCGTCCTTGCCGAGCGTGTGCTCTTTGTAGAAGAT
>SXGU01211199.1_pt1 | contig 21336 bp, 13 predicted proteins | sample 3174531 | NCBI WGS metagenome assembly SXGU01 (sample SAMN11356863, study PRJNA531348) | freshwater metagenome | isolation source: freshwater sample F1-140 | place: China: Fuxian Lake, Yuxi | collected 2017-12-25 | reverse complement strand
CATCTCGGGCGAGACGCTGGACTACGGGCCGTGTGCGTTTCTGGACGGCTTTGACCCGCTGCGCACCTTCAGCTCGATCGACCACGGCGGTCGCTACGCCTATGCCAATCAGCCGCAGATTGCGCTGTGGAACCTGGCGCGCCTCGCAGAATGCCTGGTGCCACTGGTGGACGCCGACAAGGAGCGGGCAGTCGACCGCCTGGTCGAGCACCTGTCCCAATTCACAGCGCGGTTTGATGCTGCGTACGAGGCGGTTTTTCGACGCAAGTTGGGCCTTGGCGCAGCGCAGCCGGGTGACCGCGCGCTCATCGACGGGCTGCTGGCCGTGCTGGCGGCCGAGCGTGTCGACTTCACCGTTTTTTTTCGCGGTCTGGCCGAACACGTCGGCGACAGCGAACCGATGGCGCTCGAACACCTGTTCAACGACCCGGGGCCGCTACAGGCGTGGTGGCAACTTTGGCAGGCGCGACTGCAAGTCGATGGGCGCAGCCGGAATGTGCAGCGTGCGTTGTGCCGCGCCGCCAGTCCCGCCTTTATCGCCCGCAACCATCAAGTTGAGCGAATGATTGCCGCAGCCAACGCGGGTGACTTGGGTCCTTTCGATCGGCTCAACCGCGTGCTGTCGCGGCCGTTTGACGACCAGGACGATGCGCTGGACCTGGCCGTGGCGCCGCTGGATGAGCAATGGGCGTACAAGACGTTTTGTGGGACGTAGGGGCGGCAGGTCCACGCATTTCGGCGCGGATCGCAATCAGTCGCTTGGTGCGCCCTTGAGCCGCGCAAGTTCTGGCAACGCGCGAGCAAGGTCGGCTTCGGCTTTGGCCAGGGCCGCATCCCTCTGGGCCAGCGCCTCGTCGGCAGCCGCGCGCGCCTCTGCCTCTGCCGCGCGGGCCTCGACCTCGGGGGCCAGGCCGGCCTCAATCTCGGTCATTGCCGTTTCTAGCTTGCGCATCAACTCCTCGGCGACCAGCAACTGCGCGGAACCGGCATAGAACCGCAGCTTGCCGTCCTCCAACCGCAGATCCAGGCCCAAGACCTGCGACGCCCAGCGCCCCTGCTGCGGCACGATGGGTGTGTAGCTGCGCGCGCCTGGGGCGGCCAGACGCCAGCCATTCAACCTGTTGCGCCAGCGGTCAAACACAAAGCACTCGGGGATGCCCAAGCTCGCAAAGTAGGTCGGGTGGTGCTGGTAGTCCTTTTTGCGATCGCCGCCGACGTGAACCTCGAGCGCGAAATCGAGGCCCTTGCCCTCGGCCGACACCACCCAGCTGTCGCGCGGATGGTCGGGCACGTCGAACACCACAAAGATGTCAGGCGCGAACCGCGGCGCGGCCGGGTAGTACACGACCAAGTCGCAGCCGACGTACAGCGATCGACCCTGGCTGGAAAAGAACCTGCGCAGCGCGTCGCGGGCTTCCAGCTTGGCCTCCAGGTGCAGGTCGCCTTCAGGCGGCGACAGTTCCGCATCGGTCAGCCACGACGGCAGGTTGGCGACCAGCCGCGCGCGGTCCGTGGGCGACAGGGCGTCCCAGTCGGCCTGGCTCGGCGCTTGCGGCAGCTGCGCGTCGAGGGTCGGGGCGGGGTCGCGGTCGCTCATGCGGGCAGTTTGCGCTTGGCCTGGGCTGGCGTCAAAAGGGAGAAAGCGCTGGCAGCGTGGATTTTCAGGGGTGGAACCAAGCTCGGCTCAGGCTGCGCCGCAGCCGCCAGGCGACAGAACGCTGCCAGTCCGCGAATTCCGACCAAAGGTCGCTGTCTTCAACCTCGTGCGCGACCGACAGTGCAACGGGTCCGGACGGGCCGATCCGCCAGAGCGTGTCGTCGCCCAGCCGCTCGACGAGGCCGTCGCCGTCACGAGGCCTACTACGCTGGTCACAGCGCCACTGAGCCCGGCCGCTGCGAGGCCTTGCCAGTCGATGGAGAAACCTGCATCGAGCGTGTTGTCAACCGGCGGCGCTGCCGGATGCCGTTTGTGTGCGACCTGGCTCGGCGCGTGAGCGTCGCCCAGCTCGCAGAAGGTCAACCTTGCGAGGGTTACGTTTGCGGCGGTCCGCCATTTGCCGTCACCTGTGTACATGGCATTTGCCGCGCACGGCAGACGGAGGGCGCGCCTTGCGAAACTGAGCCGCAATTGGACACAGGCGATGGCGTGCCGCGTTGTCAGCGGGGTATGGACTGCGTCGCGGGGCGCTGCGTGAAGCGGTAACTGCGGTGTGGTGCGGCGATTTGACCCAACAGACTGGATGGGAGCGGGAAGCAGGCACAGGCACAGGCACTGGCACAGGCACAGTGTCATCCGGCCCTGCTCGACGCCCGCTCTACCAGTCTGTCTCGCGATAATCCTTCAGGAATTTTCCCCAAAGATGCACACCGCTGTTGAAGCCGTGCACGATGGGATCCACGATACGCGCCGCCCCGTCCACGATGTCGAGCGGCGGGTGGAAGCGCTGCTCGACAACCTTGCGCGCCGCGATGTGCAACGGGTCCTCGTCGTTGATCCAGCCCGTGTCCACGCTGTTCATGTGGATGCCGTCGGCGTGGTAATCGGCCGCCGAGGTCCGCGTCATCATGTTCAGCGCCGCTTTGGCCATGTTCGTATGCGGGTGGCGCGTGGTCTTGAGCCGCCGGTAGAACTGCCCCTCGACCGCCGAGACGTTGACGATGTGTTTGTCGCGTTCGGGCGTTCGCAGCATCAGCTCCTTGAGCCGGGCGTTGAGCACAAACGGCGCCACAGCGTTGACCAATTGCGTCTCCAGGAGCTCAACCGACGACACCTCGGCCAGCGTCAGCCGCCACGAATTGCGGTCACGTAGGTCCACCTGTTGCAAGTCCTGATCCAGCCGGCCCTGTGGAAACAGGTGGCCGCGTGCCACCATTTCGTCCGGCAGCAGCGGGGCTTGCGAGAGCTCAGCCGCATGTGTCAGGCCCACGATGGCGGCGCTGCGCTCGCTGTCGGCCACGGGCAACATGCTGTACCCGCGCAGGCCTTCGTAAGCGCCAAGCAGCTTTTGCACGTGACTTGGCAAGGTGGCCAGCGCCGTGGTCTCGCCGTGCATCATGTGTGCGTAAAAGTCGGGCGGCCGGCGCACCGTCTGGCATGCATTGTTGACAATAAAATCCAAGCGTTCGCGGGTGGCGGCCAAGTGGTGGCAGAAGGCCTCGACGCTGGGGGTATGGCGCAAGTCCAGGCCGAAGATCTCGAGCCGGTGGCCCCAGTCCGCAAAGTCCGCCTCTTGGGCATAACGCACCGCCGAATCGCGCGGAAAGCGGGTAGTCACGATAACTTGCGCACCCGCCCTCAGCAGCTTGATGCCCGCTTGGTACCCGATTTTGACGCGGCCACCCGTCAGCAAGGCCACCCGCCCTCGCAAGTCTGTGGTTTCCGACCGTTTGGCGTAATTGAACGTCGCGCAAGGCGGGCAAAGCTGGTCGTAAAAGCTGTGGACTTGCGAGTACTTCTGCTTGCAGACGTAGCAGTGTTGTAGCTCGCGCACCTCACGAAAGTCCGGGTCGCCGCCCTGGCCGTCCGGTCCCACCTCGTCTGCCAACCGCTGGGTCGGCGCAAAGACGTTGGGCGTGATGAACACCGGTTTGCTGCGCAGCACCCGAATGCCCGAGTCCGCCAACACCTCCTCCTCACTTTGGATTTTGCCCTGTTTGCGGTGCCGGCCCTTGACCTTGGACTGCTGGCGTCGCTGGTCGAGATCGGGACAGAACACGTCGCCCGCGGCATTGACCAAACGCGCGCGCTCTTGCTCGGTCAGGCCAATCAGCAGGTCGCGGTTGTTGGCCACGGCCTCCAGCCACTGCGTAGCTTGGCGCAGCTGGTAAGCAAATGCTTGGCGTCCGTCTGTTTGCCCGTCACTCATCCGCTGCCTCCACCTGTCCCTTTCGGGGGGCCGAGAGCATAGCCCGGTTGCAAACGCCGCCGCCACCAGAACCCACACGCGCGTCGCCTCGGTCACCCCCTGTGTCGCACCACACCGACGGGGCACCGTGTCGGCGCGCGCACGCCGCCGCTAGCCTCGCACTGCAGCGCTTGGCCTCGCCCCCGCGGCCGCCCAGACAAGTGCCTGCCTGGACCGGTCGTCTTTACCGCCTGCCCTGCCGTCTGACCACCTTCGCCGGCCTGGCTGCCGATTGGCGTCAGTTGCCATGTGCCTTGGCATCCCGTCGACGCCATTTTTCAGTGTATTTACGCAGTTCGACGCCAGCCCGCGCAGCATTGTGCTCGTCGGCGCGCTTGGAGCTTCTGGCGAGGGCGGCGAGGCCAGCGCATCGAGCACCGAATCCGTAGCACTGGCAAGCATCGCCACCGAGCCGGTCTGATGCCAGGCGACGAGCTTGAGGGCGAGCAACGCCACGGCCACAGCCAGCGAGGCTTGGGTCGCTCGGCGCATCAGGATTTGCTGGTGGTCGGCGTCCGAGGTCATCGCGAGCAGTGTAGCGGGCTCGCGTGGCGGGATGCCATGGGCGAACAATGAGCCGACCGCCACCGTCCGCGGCACCAGCACGGACACGGTCGTGTGATCACGCCCTGCAGCAGGGTCGCGTCCGACTGGCATCCGTGTGGCCCAAATCCTTGATGCGAATCCGGTTTCCCCCCGGCACAAGACACCACAGTGCCAGCACGCAAACTCGGCCGTCGTTCCGCAACGCGCGTGCAAACTCGGGCGGTTGCCTCAGCAACCCGCCAACAATGGCCGACGGCCTTTGCGTACCACGAATGTGCAACAGTATGTGCATCACACTTCGCCCAATAGCCGCATCCCCATGATGTCTCAACTGGAAACCTGCAGGCTCTCGTTACACCGCCATAACGCAAGAGCCAGAGGACCGTACGCTCCGCCGCCTTGGCCCAATGGAGTGGAGTACGGCGACGAGTTGGTTGACCGCGCGCTCAGAGGACCGTCCGCTCCGCCGCCTTGACCCAATGGAGGGCCGGCAATGCAAATCGAGGTACCAGGTGAGGCGGGAAGGACGAGCAGTTTGGCGATTTCTGGCAGCGGTAGCGCTGCCAACAGCGGCGGCGTGCGGCGATGTCGCGGGCGGCGACGGCGGTGAGGACGGCCTTGGTGCAGACCTGTCGACGGCCGCCGACAGCGCAGCGGCAGACGCATCCAGAGCTGCGGACAGCACACAGGCAGCCGACGCCGGCTGCAAAGCCGCGACCGAGTGCCCGGCAGCCACAGCCACGTGCCAACAAGCCGTCTGCAATCCAGATGGCAGTTGCGGCGTCGCCAACCTGGCCGACGGTACCACCTGCAGCGACAGCAACGTATGCACCAGCGCGGACACCTGCGCGGCCGGCGCTTGCAAGGCCGGCACCGCGGTCGTCTGCGACGACAAGAACCCGTGCACCGACGACAGCTGTGACGAAAAGACCGGGTGCAAGACCGTGGCCAACACCGCGACCTGCGACGACGGCAACGCGTGCACGCAAGGCGAGGCCTGCGCCGGCGGCTTGTGCAAGCCTGCCAAGCCCATCGCATGTGACGACAACAACCCGTGCACGACCGACGGCTGCGACGACGCCAAGGGCTGCACCCACGCCAACAACGCCGCGCCGTGCAGCGACAACGACGTGTGCTCCGTCGGCGACGTGTGCGCAGACGGCGCCTGCAAGGCCGGACCTGCCCAGCCCTGCAACGACGGCAACCCGTGCACGACCGACAGCTGCGACCCCAAGACCGGGTGCGCGCAGCTGCCCAACGCGGCAACCTGCAGCGACGGCAACCTGTGCACGGCCGACGACACCTGCGGCGGCGGCGTGTGCCTGAGCGGCGCGCAGACGTCGTGCGACGACGGCAACCCCTGCACCAACGACGGCTGCGACGCGGCCAAGGGCTGCACCCACACTGGCAACCAGGCCAAGTGCGACGACGGCGACGCCTGCACCCTCGCAGACGCTTGCAAGGCGTCGGTGTGCACCGGCGGCGGCGTGTTGACGTGCAACGACGGCGAGCCTTGCACGACCGAAGCGTGCGACTCGGCCAAAGGCTGCGTCACGACCAACAACACCCAGCCGTGCAACGACGGCACGGCCTGTACAGTCGGCGACCAGTGCAAGGACGGGGCCTGCGCGGCCGGCGACGCCGCCCAGTGCGACGACGGCAACCCGTGCACCGACGACACCTGCGACAAGGTGGTCGGCTGCAAGCACGCGGCGAACACCGCGACCTGCGACGACGCCAACGTGTGCAGCGCGGGCGACAAGTGCGCCAGCGGCGCGTGCCTGCCCGGCGCCGCCACCACTTGCAACGACGACAACCCGTGCACCACCGACGGCTGCGACCCCAAGAAGGGCTGCACGTTCGCCAACAACACGTTGCCATGCAGCGACGGCGATGTCTGCACCACCACCGACAAGTGTGCTGACGGCGCTTGCGCCCCCGGGTCGCCCCTGGCGTGCAACGACGGCAACGCCTGCACCGACGACAGCTGCGACAAGCAGGCGGGTTGCAAGACCAGCGCCAACACGGCCAAGTGCGACGATGGCAACGCCTGCACGACCGGCGACACCTGCAAAGACGGCGTATGTACGCCGAGCGCACCGTCGGACTGCGATGACAAGAATGTCTGCACCAGCGAAACCTGCGACAGCAAGGGCGGCTGCAAGACGGCCGACAACACGGCGCCGTGCTCCGACGGTGACGTGTGCACGCAAGCCGATGTGTGCGACAAGGGCCAGTGCGGCAGCGGCGCCCCGGTGTCGTGTGACGACGGCAACCCTTGCACCGACGATGCGTGCGACAAGGCCAAGGGCTGCGGTCACGTCGCCAACACCGCAGCGTGCAGCGACGGCAACGTATGCACAGTGTCGGACACCTGCGCCAACTCGGCGTGCCTGCCGGGTGCTGCAACGTCATGCGACGACGGCAACGTATGCACCGCCGACACCTGCGACCCCAAGAAGGGCTGCGCCAACGAGGCCAACACGGCGCCCTGCAGCGACGGCAGCGTGTGCTCGGTCGGCGACGTCTGCAGCGCTGGCGCGTGCCAGGCCGGCGACAAGGTCAGCTGCAACGACGGCAATCCGTGCACCAACGACAGCTGCGACGCCCAAAAGGGCTGTACCTACGCGCCCAACACCGTGCCGTGTGACGACAACAACGGCTGTACCAGCGGCGACACCTGTGGCGGGGGCAACTGCCAGCCGGGCAAGACCAGTTGCAGCGCCAACGGCCTGTGCAAGTCCAGCCAGACTGCCGTCAGTTGCGTGTGCAACAGCGGCTCTGCCGGCAATGGCTTTGACTGTGGCCCGCTGTGTGGCGACGGCATGGTGGTCGGTGGCGAGAAGTGCGACGACAAGAACGGCACGGCCGGCGACGGCTGCGACAGCAAGTGCCAGTTCGAGAACGGCTTTGTGTGCTCAAAGGACCTGCCGACGACCTGCGCCTCCGTATGCGGCGACGGCCTGACCTTGGCCAAAGAAACCTGCGACGACAACAACACTATGGCTGACGACGGCTGCAGCGACAAGTGCGCCGTCGAAGTGGGCTTCGCCTGCAACGGCCTGCCCAGCGTGTGCGCTGATATCGACGAATGCGAGAAGGGAACGGCAGTTTGCGGCCAGAATGCGGTCTGCAAGAACAAGCCAGGCGGGTACGACTGTGCGTGCGGGCCCGGCTACTTCGGCAATGCCAAGGCGTGCAGTTGCTCCTACCAGGCCACGTTTGACACGGGCAACGACGGCTGGACCACCGGCACTGACAACAAGAACACCAAGTGGGCCCTGACGACCAAGACGGGCGGGACCTCGCCAGTCACGTTCTCCACGCAGGTGTACGGCACCCCGAACCAAGGCAATTTGGGTACGGAAAAGAGTTACATCATCAGCCCGACGCTGGACTTGACGGGAGGCGGCGAGTTGACGGTGGTCACCTGGTTCAACACCGAGTCGGGCAGCTTCGACCGTAAGCACATTCAGGTTTCCTATGACGACGGCAAGAATTTCGAAAACCTGCTGAACTACACGGACACTTTTTGGAGTTCGCTGGCGCAGACCGTGACCAAAACGCTGACGATTCCAGCAAACAAGGCCACCGACAAGACGCGGATTCGCTTCTACTACGACACGGTCGATGGTTGCTGCGGGCCGACGGACAAGGTCGGCTGGTTTATCGACTCGGTCGAGGTTACGGGGTCGGCCTGCAAGCCGAAGTAGCCTGAGTTGAGCTGGTCGCGGGTGCCGCCGGTGTGGTTGCGGCGCCCGCGGCCGGGCTGCCGCGGGGTGAAGGCCAACCGTCTTTACAGGATCGCGATGACCCGAGGTCATCGGCGATTGCTGTTCTTGCTGGCTCAGTGGGTCGCAAACTCGCGGCTTTGCAAGCCGACTCGTCGCTCCTTCCTTGCGGTAGGCTTGATCTCACCTCAAGGCGATTCTGTATAGGCCTAGCCGCTACAGATCCGCCGCGAAAGAGCGCACGGCCTTGCCCAGCTCCCGGCACTCTTGCAGGGCGGCCGCGTGCAGATCGCGCTCTTCGATCCAGCCGCCGCGATGGGCCGCCTGGTATGCCGCGCGCACCACTGCGTTCTTGATGTGGCCGCCGGACAGGTCAAACTCGCGGCCCAGCTCGACAAAATCGATATCGCTCGCCACCTTGGCCTTGGTCGGCAGCATGGCGTGCCACAGTTCGGCGCGCGCCTCGGCGTCCGGAAACGGGAACGCGACGCGAAAGCGCAGCCGCCGCTTGAAGGCCTCGTCCAGCGCGCCCTCAAAGTTGGTGGTCAAAATCGCCACGCCGTCGAATTCCTCCATCTTTTGAAGCAAGTAGTTGACTTCCAGGTTGGAGTGGCGGTCGTTGCTTGACTTGACCTCGGTGCGCCGCGCGAACAGCGAGTCGGCCTCGTCGAACAGCAGCACGGCGCCCTGGCTCTCGGCCTCGTCGAACAGCCGCGCCAGGTTGCGCTCGGTCTCCCCGATCCACTTGGAGAGCACACGGCTCAGGTCGACGCGGTACAGCGGCCGGCCGATTTCCGCCGCCAGCAGGCCCGCGACCATGGTCTTGCCCGTGCCGGACGGGCCGTGGAGCAGCACGCTGATGCCGCGGCCGTACGGCAGCTTGTCGGCAAACCCCCAATCTTGCAGCACGGTCTTGCGACCGCGCACGAACATCGCCACCTCGTCCAGCCGCTCGCGCACATCGGCGGGCAAGACTACGTCGCTCCAGCCGAGCGTGGTGTGCATCGCCGTGGCGCCATCGCCAAGCGAGCGGCTTTGTTGGGCGAGCGCCGCGCGCCACACATCGGCCAGCTGAGGCCGCGCGCTGCACTGCTGGGCCTGCCGAACCGCGCGCTGGATCGCGCCACCGTTGGCGTTGCAGCGCGCCCCGAGCTCGTGCGCCCACGCCACGTCGCCGCCAGAGCGCTGCAGCGCGCGCCGCCACAGCTGCACCCGCACCTCCTGCTCCGGCGCCGGCACGTGCAGCGGTCGCCAGTCGTTCCACCCCTGCGGCACCCCAGTCGGAACCAGGACCACAACCGGGCCCGGCGCGTCTTCCAGCCCGGCGCGCAGTTGGTCTAGCCACGCAGCGTCGGGCAGCTCGCACAGCCGCAGCACGGGCACGGCCTGGCTGACCAGCGCTTCCAGCTTGACGCCGCCAATCAGCGACAGCAGCGCCTCGCCTTGGCTGCCAGCCGGAACATCGACCAGCAGCATCCGGTGTCCCGGCAGCGCCTGCTTGATGGCGATTTCGGCCAACAGCGTCCGGCCACAGCCAGGCTGGCCAGTCAGCGTCGCGCGGCCATTGCAGACCGACAGCGTTCGCGCCAGCTCGGCGATGAGGTCCGATCGCGGCGGTTCGTCGCACAAGAAGTCCTGCGGCTGCGCGCGCGGCAGCACGACGCGGGTCACGGTGGGCAGCCGCTCGTCCGGCGTGGGATCGCCGAGCGCCGCCAGCGCCACCCGCCGCGCCAGCCGAACCTGACGCCCCTGCAGGCCGCCGTGCGGCGGCGGACCGAGCGGCGCCAGCTCGACGACACCCGCTCGCACCAGCGTGCCACCGGGTCCGAGCATCGAGGCGACTTCCAGGCGGTGGCGCGGTTCGCTCGACACCACATCGGCGACAAAGCCGACGTCCGCGCACTTGCGCGACAGATCGTCCCAAACCGCAGCAAAGGCGCGCTCAAAGGCCACGTCGACTTCGGGCGCCAACAGCACCCGCAGTGCGTCGCGCTCGGCCGAGTGCAGCGCCAGCGACTCGGCAATGCGGTGTAGCGGCAGGTCGCGGCCGCTCTGGGCAGTGAATTGACAACGCGCGACGATTGCAGCGTCCGCGGCGGCCAGGAATGCGTCGGCGCTCGGATGGTCCAGCCAGCCTTGACCTTGAACGACGCCGGCCAACTCGTCCGCTGACACGGCGAGGCCGTTGCTGGTTGTGCGCTCGCCACGGCGTTCGATGTGCCGGCGCAACAGCGCGCGCACGTAGTCGAGCTCGCACTGCACATGCCCCACCGTGTCTTCGAAGGGCAGTGGGTTGACTTCGACCTGGTCGTGGTCGGGCAACGATTCGCTGGTGGTGGCGTCGATCATGGCGGGCTCCGGGCAACACGGCGGCGACGTGCCGCGGTGCGCCTGGACCTTTCAAGGTTCGTGCCAGGGTGATTCGCGTGAGAATGACAGGGCTTTTTCTTGTTGCCGCGCGGCTGAGGTGTCCGATGCCAGCGCGACCGGACACTGTCCGGCGCCTCAACCCTGTCGGCGCCTGACCAGGACCAATGTCAGTACCAAAGCCAATGCCAATGCGAAGTTCGGGCTTGGCTGCCGGCCCGCTGCGCAGGAATCAAAGCCGACCGCCACCGTATCGTTGCAAGGCGGCTGCTTGAATCCGAGATCCACCAGCGACTTCTTGCAATCGACGCTGACCATGGCCGCTCGGGCGTTGTCCGCCAGCGGTCGAAAGGTTGCAGCCCATTTGCAGGTTACCCGCTGGTCGCCCTCGATACGGGCTACTGCGGTCACCAGGTTGCTGGCGTTGGCCGTGCCGACGATGCGGTCACCGGGCTGCAGCACCAGCCCATTGCTGGTCAGGTCGGCCGTGGTCGTCGCCCCGACGGTCAGCGTCGTCGTCGCGCCAGCGGCCAGGGTTAGCGCGTCGATTGCGACAATCACGCCGTTCTTGGACAGCGACTGCACTTCTGCCTGCACGGCCACGGTTTGCGGGGTGGTCGGACACAGGCACCCGGCGGCGTCGATGCAGCTGGCGCGGGCCTGGGTCGGCATCAGGGTCACCGCCAGCGCCCACAGCGCCCAAACGCTGCCGTTCCACCGACCGCTCGTCATCGCCGCCTCGCCGTCGGACCGCCCGCCGACCTTGCAGACACCAGACCACGAAAGGCCGCGGATTTCAAGCGCCGCGCGGCAGCTTGCGACCCGTTGCCAACGCCCCTACGCTAGCGCGACGGCCCCATTTGCCGGTGCGGAAACCCATGACCCTGTCGCTGTTTGGCGCCGCTGTGGTGCCGAGCCTGCTCATCCTGTGGTACTTCCGCAACCGCGACCTGCATCCCGAGCCGCGATCGGTGGTGATGCGCACCTTCTGGTACGGCGTGGTCATCACGGTGCCGGCCGCGCTGGGCGAGCACTTCGAAACGCGGCTGTTTGCCCTGGTCTCCGACGCCTCACCGCTGGCTGCAAGCTTGAACTCGGCATTTCTGTGTGCCGCGCTTATCGAAGAGCTCTTGAAGTTCTGGGTGTTGTGGAGCTACGCCAGTAAGACCCAGGCCTTTGACGAACCAATGGATGGCATTGTCTACGGTGTCACGGCGTCCCTCGGCTTCGCCACCCTGGAGAACATCCTCTACGTCTCGCAGCACGGTATGGGAACCGCAGTCGTCCGCGCGGTGATGGCCGTTCCCGGTCATGCGGCGTGGGGCGCGGTCATGGGGTATTACGTCGGCCAGAGCCGCTTTGGCGACCCGGCGCTGCGCGTCAATCAGGTTTTCCTGGGCCTTGCCGTGCCGATCGTGCTGCACGGCCTCTACGATTTTCCGCTGATGTGGGTCGATAAAGACGCGCAGGCCAAAGGCGCGTTCGGCTGGATGCTGATCCTGCCGGTCGCGGTGGTCATCGGCTCCTGGTGGTTCGCGGTGCGGCAGGTGCGCCGACTGCGGGCCGATCAGGAAGGCGGCAGATTTGCGCCCGTCGCGGTCGAAGACACCACCGACAACCGCGTCGCCCGCCAGCCTGTCGGTCGGACGCTGGTGCAATGGGTCAAGATCGCGATCGGTGGCTTGCTGGCGACGTGGGGCGGCCTGATTACCTTGGGCATTGCGTTGGGCGTTGCAGTCGGTGACAACAAAGCTCAAGACTTGACCAAACTTGCGATTGGCACGGCGATCATTGGCCTGCTGCCGCTGCTGGCCGGGGCAGCGCTGTTTGCGTCGGGCGTCCGCCGTCCAGCTGCCGCATAGGCTTGTCGCAGATTTGCCCGCCGCAGAAGTGCGACAAATGTGAGACTGAAAGCGAGACTTGCCGAAAAAGTCCATTGATTCTGACGGCCCAATTGTGGCACGGCGCTTGCACCACTGCATTGGCACGCCATCCCGGCGCCCGGAGCCACCATGCAGAGCCAGTCCCTTGAAACAGCCACCGCGTCAATCGGCGCCGCTACTCCGCCGCACGGCGAAGCCGGCGCTGCTACCGCAGCCACGCGGCCCGCTTGGGGAGGCTTGCCATCTGGTTCGCCGGAGGCCGCGCTGTTTGAGGCCCTGCGCCCGGTCCGGCGCCGGTTGGCCAACGCCGACGGCTTTCCGCCGTACATCGTGCTTAGCGACGCCCAACTGGCGGACCTGTGCCGTGTGCGCCCAGGCACCTTTGAAGTGCTGGCGCAAGTGCGCGGCGTGGGTCAGCAAAAGCTCGCGAAGTATGGGCCCCAGTTGCTCGCGGCGGTGCGGCAGCACGCGGCAGAACTCAACCTGGCGCTGCGCGAGGCGCCCGAGGTCATCGATGAGCCTTCACGGCCGCGCAAGGCCGAGGTGAATCGTGAAAGCCGCACTGCAGCGGAGCAGGTGCTGTTTGCCCGCGGTGACTCCCTCGGCGAACTGTGCGTCGCGCTGCAGCTGGCGCCTGGCACCGTGGTCGAGCATTTGCTGCGCTGGGTGGTGACGCAGGAGCGGCCGGGGCTGGCGCCGTGGGTCAGCGACGCGGATCTGGCGCGTGTCCAGGCGGCCGCTGCGTCGCACGGGCTGCAAGCTGCCAAGCCGCTGTTTCAGGCGCTGAACGGGGAATTGCACTATCCGTACGTGCGCCTGGCACAAGGGTTCTTGCAGGCGCAAGTCGCGCGCGAGCGCATGGCCGCTGACGACTAGAACTTGTTCTGGACTTGCAGAACCTTGGTCGCGCCGGCCGGCAGCCACACCCAGCCGGAACGCTGGCCGCCATACAGACCGCCCTGCCAATGACCGGTGACTGGCACGTACACGCTGACGGCGCTTTTGATGTAGATTTGCCCGCCCGTGTAGTACGCCGTCGCTTGCGTCGAGGCCGCAGCCCACGCCGAATGTGCCTGCAACAGCGAACCCGAGTCGCGGAAGTACGGTTGCACGATCGGCGCCTTGACGTACTGCTTGAACTTGGCCAGCAGCGCGTCCATGACCGGGTACGCGGTGCCGTCTTCGGCGAGGTTGCCCTGGTGGATGTAGTGCGGCCGGGCGTCGTTGGTCAGCACATGGCGCAGCATGATGTTGGCCTCGCTGTCGACGTACTGCTGCCAAGTCGCGGGTGCCGTAAAGCAGGTCGTGGTCGCGCTGTTGGTGCAGTTCTCAAAATAGATGTAGTTGTACTCGTCCAACTGCTCTGCAATGGTGCCGACGTTGTAGTACAGGTTCGACGGGTGGCGCGGAATGGTGGTCGCGGCGCCAATCTTGTACGGCTTGGGCTGCTTGCTGTTGTCCGCGGCGATCCAGGTGATCTGGTTGGCCTTGAGCGCGGCCGGCAGATTGGGGTTGTTCAGGCCCGAGTGCTCGCCGGTGACCAGTTCGCTGTGGTTGGATGGCAGGCAGTGCTTGTGCGCGAACAGGTGGTTCTTCTTGATTTCATCGTGCAGCACGGCCAGGCTCAGGGTATCCAGGTTGGGGTGCGAGAAGGTGTGGTTGATCCAGTAGAAGTGCCACTTGTTGGCGAACAGCTTGTTGCTCAACGGGTCGCCGCCCTTCTTGCCCTTGGCCGCCTCTTCGCTGCCGCCGCCATTGAACACGAAGTCCATCTGCAGGCCGTGCTTCTTCTGCCAACCGATGGCGCGGTCGACGTCGCTCGGCACCATGCGGATGAGCGGGTTGGTGGCGCCATCGTCTTCATAGGTCACGTTGTCGTCGACGTCCCAGCGGTCGTCGGGCAGGAACACGTCGTCAATGTGCATGGTGAAGTAGTGGCGATAAAAGCCCAACTGCACGCCGCGCGTCGCCCACGAGATGAAACCGTGAATTGGGATCATGTGGTGGCTCTGGTAGGCGTTCGACGAGGCGGTGATGACCAACTCTTCGATGCCGTCGGCGCGCTTGAACACGCCGGCCAGCGAGGCGGCCGCGCCGCCCGGGCCCACCGGACCGGCGACCAGCGTGGTAAACGGACTGGCCGTGCCCGCAGCCGCTGGCAGTGGCTCGGCGTAGTAGCCCCAGGTGCCGACGTCGTACGGGACCGTGCCGACGAGGTACGGAAAGGCCGCCACGCCGGCCGCCGTCAGCTTGCCCGTCGCATTGGAGATGTCGCCGGACTGGAACGGGTAGTTCAAGCCATAGGCCGGATTGGGCCACGCATAGGCGATGACCCGGCGAACGCCGAACTTGGCCTGGTAGGCGTTCAGCACCGTCCACTCATCAGCGGCGAGCGCAGATTTGCAGCCAGTGGCGTCGCAGTAGGCGAGATCGCCCGTAGCCAGCACGACAGCCTGGTATTTGCCTTGATTGGCGACCGGTTCAAGCGCAGTCGCCGCCAGCGGGTCGGCGGTGTTGGCGACGAAGGTGTCGTAGGGAATGCCTTCGCGAGCGAGCGCCGAGGTCCAGGCGTCCAGGCTCGGCTCGCTGCCGGTCGCCGCCATCACCAGCACCTTGAGGTCGAGCTGCTGGTTGGCGGCCAGGGCATGGGCATCGGTGGTAGCGCCGACGGCGGCACCCAGCGCAGCGGCCAAGGTCAACATCAACCGTCTGGAAGCAGGGGTGAGCAGGCGTTGCAGCGGGGCAGGGGTCACATGAGACGGCGCAAACATCGAGAACTCCTTGGGCGGCACCCCAACTGGGGCCGCGGGAATCGAAGCGGCTCGCAACCCCAACACAGGTCGGCGGCGGCCTCGGGATGCGTGGCGCATGGAACGCGGCAACCAAGCGGCGTCCATCCAATCAGACGCCCTTGCCCTGCTCCATGTGCAACGGATCTAACAACAACGGCCCGGGGGCCAACACGGCCCGCCACCGGGCGGGTCGCAGGGTCCAGCGCTCAGCCGGCCCTGACTTATGCTTGGCAAACGGCGGGCGGGCGCGTCAAATTTTCTCATGGCGGCACCCAGCAGCGCTGGGGCAGTTTGTCACAACAACATGATATTATTGACTGTCTAAATGTTGCGCACTTTCCAGTCGGGCCGGGCAATCCAGCGTGCCAGCACCGCCGACCGTCAAACTGGCCAGCGCTGCGCCAGCGCCGGCCACTCGTCGGACAACCTGGCGTCGGCAAGTGGGTACAGGATGTGTTCTTCCTTGATGTTGTGCTGGCCAACCAGCAGCAGCAGCGTGTCGCCTTGATCCAAGAGCGTCTGCCACTGTGCGGCGTTGGCGGCGGCGCTCATCGTGGCAAGCAAGCGCCGCATCTGCTCGTGCTCGTGGCGCATGACTGCGGTGGGACCCATTCCGTGCATCCCAGTGGCGTCTTCGATGGCCGGAAACAGCACGCGCTCCTCAAAGGCGAAGTGGCGCAGCATCGCGTCCGCGCACGCCGTCCAAGCGTCTCGCGCTGCGGCAGAGTCGTCGGCCTGCACTGCGGTTTCCACCGCGAACCACAAGGCGTCGCAGGCGCGATGATCGCTGGTCAAGAAGGTGCTTGCGCTGTCCATGCTATGCTCCGAGTCGCGTGTTGAGAGCGCCTTGTCGACGCCGTTATCGGATGATAACATGGTCGCTGTCACGCAGCGGCGCGCACTGCCTGCGCTGTGACAACTCCGCGACAAACGGGGAGGACCGATGGAGTGGTTTGGTGCCGATCCGGCCCGCAAGGAGCAGATCCTCGCCGCCGCGCTGGACCTGCTCGCAACGACGCCCATCGATGGCCTGACTACGCGCGCTATTGCCGATGCCGTGGGTGTCAGTCAGCCCGCGATCTTTCGGCACTTTCGCAGCCGGCAGGAGATTCTGGTCGGCATCGCCGAACGGGCGCGGATGGCCGTCGAGGGGCAGGTCGTGGACCTGCTGAGCCCTGGGGCACCGGTCGATCGTTCGCCGCTCGACGACTGCGCGGCGCTGGCGCGCATACTGGTGGCGCACGTCGCGCGCTACCCGGGGCTGCCGCGCCTGTTGTGCGCCGACCTGGACCCTGATCAGCCAGAGCTTCGCGCGGCGATCGGCCGGCTTGTGACCATGCAGCGGTCGCTCGTCGCGGAGCGGGTCGCCGAGGCAGTTCGGCGCAAGCTGGCGCGGCCCGGTTGCGACGCTGGAGCGGCCGCCGACCTGTTTGTGGCGATGTTGCGAGGCCTGCCGATATCGGCACGCGTCGCTGGCGTGCCACCCGAACAATGGCCGGACCGACTGGAGCCGCAGCTGCAGCTGTGGCTTGCGGCATTGTCGCCCGTTGCAACTGCACAGGCGGTGGCACTGCCGCCGGCCGCAGAGCCGGCCCAGCTGGGGCTGCGAGCGCTGGACGTTCGACCGATATTGGGCCACGGCCGCGATCCACTTGCGGATATCCTGGCTGTGCTCGACACGCTGAGCCCGGGGGCGTTGCTCGCCGTCACCGCCCCATTTCGGCCCCGGCCGCTGGAGGCCCTGTTGGCCAACAAGGGTCACGGTGTGACGGTGGTGGACGGCGAGGCAGGCGTGTTTACCGTCCTCGTCGGCGTGGGTGGCCCAGTCGCGCTGGTGGACCTGCGCGATCTCGAGCCACCGGAGCCGCTGCAGCGCGCGGTCGCCATCGGTCGCGCGCTCGGCCCAGGTCAGGGGGTGTTTGTGCACACCCCGCGCAATCCGCGCTGGCTTGCGCCGCAGTTGGACGCCGTCGGCTGCCACTGCACCGTGGCCGAGCTCGCAGACGGCTCCGCCGTAGTCCATGTGCGCAGGGCCGCATGAACACGGCCGGCCTGTCGACCGACCAGGCGCCGCCGCTATCTGTGCCGCTCAGCTGGTACGCGATCGCGCCGCTGGCGACCGTGGCTGCTGGCCTGGCGCTGGCGGTAGAAGGAATACGGCTCCTGTTTACGGGCTGGCTGCCGGCGACGGCCGCGCTCGCGCACTTGATGACGCTGGGCCTGCTCGGCGCGGCAATGGCGGGGTCGCTGTACCAGATGGTGCCTGTCGTCGCTGGGTCGCCGGTGCCCTGGCCGCGCGTTGCGCACGGGGTCGCGCTGCTGTGGGCGGCGGGCGTCGCCGCGCTGGCGAGCGGTCTTGGTTTGGGCAAGCCAGCGGTATTGCGGTTTGCGCTGGGCCTGTTGGCGCTGGCGTTCCTTGGCTTTGCCGCGCCAGTCGGCGCAGCGCTGTGGCGTGCACCTTCGCGCTCGGCCACGGTCAGCGGCATGCGGTTGGCGCTGGGGTGTCTGCTTGCTGCTGTGCTTCTCGGTTTGCGGCTGGCCTGGGGGTTTGCGGGCGGCGAAGTACCCAACGCACGTCAGTCCCTGCTGGTCGCCCACCTGGGCGTCGGCTTGCTCGGCTGGGTCGGCGCGTTGTGGGTCGCGGTCGGCTGGCAGGTCGTGCCGATGTTCTGGATGACCCGGTCGCTGTCGGAGCGGCCGGGGCACTGGCAACTGGCTGCCGTCGCCACCTCGGCGCTTGCGGCATTGGCATTGGGCCTTGCTGGCCTGCACTGGCACTGGGTGGCCTGCGCGCTGGTGCCCGCGGCGGTGGCGGTGTGGTTGGTGCAGCCGGTGCGGCTGGCTCAGATCCTGGTGGCGCGGCGGCGCAAGCGTCCGGATCCGGCGCTGGGCCTGTGGTGGCTTTCGCTGGCTTGCGCCCCGCTTGCGTTCGCCTTTGGCGTTGCGTTGGTTCTGTTGGATTGGCCGCCGCTGGGTCCGCTGTTCGGCTGGCTGGTGTTGTGGGGCTGGGCGGGGGCGGCCATCCACGCTGCGCTGGCCAAGATCGTGCCGTTTCTGGCGTGGTTCCATCGCTTTGCGCAGACTGCCCACGATGCCGACCAGCAGGCGCAGGTGCCGCCTATCAAGCATCTGCTGACCGACCGGCAGGTTCAGGTGGCGTTGTGGCTGCATGCCGGCGCGCTCGGCTTGGGCGTCGCGGCGACTGCCACTGGTTGGGATCCGCTGGCGCGGCTGGCCGGCGCGACCGTTGCGGCCTGCGGCGTATTGTTGGGGGCTGGGCTGGCCTTGCCGGTGTGGCGGGCAGCGCGGGCGGGGCGAGCCGCGCTCAGGCGCTGAGCGGACGTCGTCGCCGCGCCACGGCAAAGGCCACCGTGAGCAACAATGCCAGCCCGCCAGCGCGACCCTGCTGGCCGGCGCCGCACCCGTCGTCGGCCGGGCTGGCTGTCGCTGCGCCGACGTCCGCGTTCGGCGCGACAAAAGTGCCGTCGATTTTGCTCCCGCTGTCGGTGTCTGCTGCCGCCGTAGCGTCCGGCGGTGGTGCTACATTGTCGTCTAGCGGTGCAGCGGCGCTGTCGCCCGGGCCGCCAACCCTGGCATCGGTCGCGACGTCGGTCACGCCGGCGTCTGGCGCCGGGTCAGCTACCCGCGGCGCAAAGCCACCGAGCGGTTCGCCCACACAGGCGCTGAGATCGTCGGCAAACGCCGCGTCGCCGAAAGCCAGCACCAGCGCCCCAGCGCCAAAACCCATCATCGGCGTCGCACCCTCAAAGCCACCGGCCTTGTCGGCTGCGGTCGCCAACAGCTCGGGGACGAGGCCGCCGCCGGCCGCCGCGACCTTGACCACGTGCGCCCGGAGTGCGGCTGCCTCTGCCGCCCACGGCGCACCCAAGGCCACCGCGCGCTGCAGCCAAGCCAGCACCCGCAAGTCGACAAACAGCCACTCCTGGCTGTCGTACCACCCGCCGTCGTCATTGCGGATGTAGCCGGGGCCGTCGCCCGCCAGCAGCGCCTGCCAGGCCTGCCACGAGGCCAACGCCGTCGGTCCCCAGGCGGCAATCTGGCCGTCCGTCAGGGCCTCGACTGCCGCCAGATCCAGCGCTTTGGCCGTAGGTTCCTCAAGGTTGCCGCGCAACCAGCCGCCGTCCGGCGCCAGTTTTGTCGCGATGGCGTCGCGCAGCTTCTTGGCAGTCGCGCGGTACTGGGCGGCCTGCGCGCCCTTGCCCATGTGGGTCGCTAGTTCTGCCGCGCCGCACAAGCCGCGCACCGCGGCCATCGACGTATAGGCAAAGTGCTTCTGCTGACCGTTCCAGTGCACCTCCCAGATCGACGAATCGGGCTTGACCAGCCCCGTCGCGTCGATCGCCTTGGCCAGTGGATCTGCGACGAGCGCTAGCAGGTCCACGCCCCACTTGGCCACGAAGTCCAGGTCCTTGCTCGCCGCCACGTAGCGGGCCGACTGCCACAGCACCAGCCCAAAGCCGTCCAGTTCGATGTTGGGCCCGTCCTGGTTGCTGTCGCTCTCTTCCAGACCGCCGCCGAAGTAGCGGGTCACCGAGACCCGGTACGGCGCGCCGACTTCGGTCTGGTATTGTCCAACCTTGCCGCGCAACACGAATTCCAGCGCGGCCTTGGCTTCGGCGTGGTGGCCCGTGGCGGCGAGCGCCACGCCCGCGTAGCTCTGATCGCGCGGCCAGGTGATGTTCCACATCCCCGGCGGCATGCTGGCGACGATCTGGCCGAACGGGCTGTCGCCGCTGCCCGTGCCGCCCGCGCCGGTCAGTGTGCATTGCGCCATTTTCAGCAGGGTCAGCTGCCGCTGCAGCAGCGCAATCTCACCCGGCGGCAAATTCGGCAGTTTGGTCTTGGTGTGCCAGGCCTTCCACCAGGCCAGTTCGTCGTCGAGCAGCTTGGTGGCATTGCGGTCGCCGATCCAGGTCTCAAAGGGAGCGGTGTCGACCGGGCCCTCGCCGTAGACAAGCAGGGCGCCGACGCCCGCCGCCATGCCGCTGGGCAGTGATGCATTGAAGCGCAGGGCTCCCACCTGGTCATTGCCTTGCGAACTGGAGCCAGGCGTAGCCGGCCACGGGTCACCCGCCTGAAAGGCCTGGTAGCCGTTGATGATCGTAGCCTCGGCGGATCCCCCCAGTAGGGTGGCGCCGATGGTGCCAGGCCATCCAGGCCGCGCGCCCAGATCCAGCCTGCCGCCGGGCCCCCTGGGCCCGTCTCCAGCAACGTACGGCCGGTCGGGTCGGTGCTGAGCATCTCGCCTGCCGGCCCTGCCTCCGGCGATCCAGGGCCCAGGTGCGCATTGATGAGCAGCGGCACCGTCAATGTCAGCACTGGGCCCGCGTCATTGCGCACCCAGGCGACCATGGCCAGGCAGCGACCGGGGCAGCCCATCGGTGCCCAGGCGTAGGTTTCTAGCAACACCCCCTGCGGAGACCGCCGGAGGTCGCGAACGACGCCACTAATGCCGACGTAACCAAAAACGGCGTCGTTTGGCCCGTCTTGGGGTTTCCACGGTGTACCGTTGCTCCCAGGCTTGACCAGCGGCATCTGTGGCGCCCAAGTGCCCTTGGAGGGGGGCTCCCAGAACTTGTCGCTCGCGGCAACACCAAAGAACACATCGAACAGCACATCGCGCGTCAACTGGCCCGGCGCGTGGGCCTGATACGGCCGCACCCACCAGTCGCGCGGCGACCCTTTGGCGTGGTCGAACACCACCACACCCTGGCCGTTGGCCGTCGTGCGCTGCATCCACGGCGGCGGGGCGGGCAGGGCGGCACCGGCGACCGAATGCACGCCGACTGCACCGGCAAACAGCGACAAGACCATTAGTCCAAAGGATTTTAGGGGCCTATGCGCATTCATGGGCGCTCCCAGTCCGGCTGACGCCAGCCACCGCGCCAGCGCCCGCATCGGGTGTCGGCGACGCTACGGCAACGACAAAGCCGCCGCAAGCTGGCGGACACAGGGCTATCGCTAGGTCGCCGCGCGGCAGCAGCGCAGCACCGATCAACTTGTGAGAGGTCTGGGCGCGTCCCGGCAGGGCCGGGACCGAGCCCTCGTCCGGCCGCGCTGCCGACGCGGCCGGACCGGAGCCCCGTTTCTG
>SXGU01572180.1_pt1 | contig 21341 bp, 30 predicted proteins | sample 3174531 | NCBI WGS metagenome assembly SXGU01 (sample SAMN11356863, study PRJNA531348) | freshwater metagenome | isolation source: freshwater sample F1-140 | place: China: Fuxian Lake, Yuxi | collected 2017-12-25 | reverse complement strand
TCTTCACCATCAGTTACGATTAATACTAAGAAAGAAGTATTAGGATCATTATAATCGGGAGAAGCTTTTGCAATTTCAATCAATTGACCAATGCTGTCATAAAGTGGAGTGCCACAACCGCGAGTTTCATATGAACTTTCCGCAATAGGAGCAAGAGCGGTAACTGAAGCATTGGTAAATTCGGTACGAACGTCACGAGTATTGCCATAACCACAATTGACAAGCGAAACGATTACATTTTGAGAAAGGGCAATTGCATTGTCTTTAATTGCAGAAATTTGCGAATTGTAATCACGAGCAGCTTGTTTAGCAATGCCACTCATTGAAGCTGAATGATCTAAAGAAATTAGAACGTGTGTTTTATATTGTTGTGCTAAAGTATCCATAAAGTATAAACCTCTTGTATAAAAATAAAAAATTAAAATAAACTACAAATCTATTTATAGCCCTAAAAAAGTCACTAAATTATCATGATAAACCACAGACCATTTCACTTCACCGTCTTTTTGAATAACTTGTGGTAAATCTTTTATGGCTTCTTCTGCTTGTCTGATGCAGTCTTCAATAGTTTTACTATTGAAAAATCGTTTGGGTAAATGAATTTGACCAATTGATAAACACCATTCTGTGCCTCCCATTGGATTTTGAGACATCACCCGCATTAATGTTGTTCCAGGTACTCGCCCGCCAACAAACAGTCCAAGTCGTTCTTCAATAGCTTTTATTCTTTCGTCAATTGATAATGTCATTTTCTTTTCCAAGCTTTACGTGATGTCCAATTATGGAAGTCGATTGCAAATTGGCATTGATATAAAGTAAGTGCAATCAATGGATGTGCAATGATATCATGGACTAAAGCCCAAAATAAACATTCATCAAACATTACACAACAATTATTAGGATCAAGTTTAGTCATTTGTTTTTATCAAAGATTACAATTTCATCCATGATCTTTACCAAATATAATATTCCCTTTGCAATATGAACAAGCAAAATTACTAAAGTTATAATAGCCCCAACAACTGGAAGAAACGAAATAACAAAAGTGGATAAGATGCCAAAGGCATCTAATAAAGTTATTTGTTTCTTTTTCTTTATTGCTTTATAAACATGATAGGCAATAAAACAAGATAAGAAAATTCCACACCATATAGTAATTATTCCGTGAAAACCAAAGTCATGATAAGTTATCATTTTACTACCTCAAAACTCGCTCTACGTTTTTTAGTCAATTGACGAATATAACCATTGACATAATCGCAATAACCACTTGGAGGCATCCCATTGAAACTTCCAAAAGAAGTCATTTCGATTTGCGTATCATTGAACCAGAATTCGATTTGATTAGCAGGAATTTCACCTAACGCGACACCCAACCGAAAACGCATAACAATTGTTTCAGAACCAACAACAACTCTTAAACTATCATGCTCAGGATGACGAGCATAACGACAATACATTGCATAAAAATCTTCAATGTTTGCATCAGAAACTACTTGACCGTCTTTTGGATCATAAATTATTTTCATCATTTGAACTTACTCCTTATCCTGTTTGAGTGTCATACCAGCAGCAAAAGCATCTTTCAATGTTACATAAACTGGAATAGCTTTATACCCTCGTTCTTCCCATAAGGGGAGTTTAGATATTTCGCGTTCAACATGATGAACTGCATCATTACCTAATTTATTCAGTATCATATAACCAAATAATACTTTTCTGTTTTCATCTGGATTAGTATTCATCTTGCTTATGTTTGATTGTTGTTGTATAAAATTGAGTAGAATGTTTATATGCTATCAAAAATGCTAACCATTTATACTTATATCGGCCAACTAATTCTGCTGACATATTAGTTGAATACATATGACGTCTATAAACATCCCACATTTTATGCTGATCTAAAGTTCTTGATCAAGTTTTGTTTTGCAACCAATAACCTATGACGAGCCGTTAGCTCATCTTTAGTCTTCGCATGACGAAGATCATGCAATTGTTTGTTTAGTAAATCAAAACATTCAATGAATGACATGTCACATGCAACAATTTTATTTGCATCTTGCTGTTTATCGTCAAATGCATCAAACCCAAACTTTGCATCTTTTAGATCTTGTGTTTTTTGATATGCTGAAATACTCATCGTCTTTCAATTCTCTGTATAATATCACTTTTTACTTTCAATAGAACTTCTCGACATGCATTGACGGTATCAACATTACTATCCAATCTAATTTCACGTAGTCTTTCATTTACTATTTCAAGACACTCATGATAAGTTGCATCAATCAGTTTTTCACAACTAACGTGTTCATCATGATAAACTTCACCTTCCCCAAAAGCACCGTGACCATACGAAGTTTCAATGTACTTTGCTTTTTTGATAAGATCGTAATAGGTGTTCATAGTTCCTCTTTTATTAGTCGATGGAACCATTGTAACCTAAAGCTCACGTAATGTAAATAGACAATACTGTTATTGACTTCACATTTATACACATGAAAATTTCAGAACTTTTCTTACTACACGAAAAAATTGACCTTACCGACATACGAACAAAGCTGAACAAAATCATCCGCTTAGAGCTGGAAAAGATTTCAGGAAAGCTTGAACTTTTTGATGAACATTATGAAAGGTTAGAGCAAATGGGTGAAAGTATTCAAGTTATCAAAAAACTTGAACGTAAGCTCGAGCGACAACTTAAAGAGTTCGGGGTAACTACAGTTACCATTCAAGGTGCTAAAGAACCTTACTTCTATATGGATAATTCGCGTAAAGGCTCTTTTTCGTCCAATGGGCATTTAGAGTTCTTTATACCTTTCGACTTGGTCAATAAATCGACTTACTTTGGTGATGCAAAGCGAGACAAGTTTATTTCTCTTACTATTGCTATCCTACTTCATGAACTAACACATGCTGCTCAAAATAAGCGAGCTGACAATAATTTCGGTAAGCAAGAAAATTATTTTTCTGATGATGGCAAAATAATGATGAAGCCCTACCTTAGAAGGTCTAAGGAAATAGAAGCACATGCTGTCAATACTGCAGAAATGCTAATGAACAGGTTTGGTCATGACAAGAACAAAATCTTGCACTCTATTGATGACCTGAAGAACGAGACTTCCAAGCAAGACATTATCGGCACATCCATCACTAAGTATTGGACACACTTTGGAAGTTCGGAAGACCGTCGAGACAAACAAATTTGGCAACGCTTTCTCAAAAAACTACATCAACATATTGTTGATTTTTGATAACCAGTTAACACTTTCAACCGTTTACATTTAGTTCATTATACCTTATAATATAACTATACACACAATACTGTAGAGGAGATGCTATCATGACCGTTGAAATTAAAAAACCCATTTCTTGGAAAGAGTTTTTGGGTACTTTATCAGAAGAAAATCTGATACAAATCAGTCGTGATTATGAACTCTTTGTTAAGCAATCAGTAATAGGCGAATGCTTCTTACGTTCAAAAGCTAATGAATGGGGTAATAACATTGGTTGTACTCATAACGTTATTATGATTATGCACGATTTAGCATTTTATGCATATCAATATTTTGCCAACCTTTATTTTGCGGAACATATCTTATCAAATGATTGAGACCACTCATTTATTAGAACTTTAGATTTTTCATCTAAGCGGTGATGTTTTTTCCGGTTTTCAAAAGTGCTTAGCATCTGTAAGTTTTCTTTTGAGGCACATTGTTCTATTGAAATATTATTATGAAAACAATAATGAATAGGAACGATATGGTCTAACTGATATTCTTTTCCTCGTTTTAGATTATGAGGATTGATTTCATAGTAGAAAGTATAAAAAGTTTTTTCTGATAAAAAACGAACACTTTTTGCATACTCTAAAAATGATTTATATTCAACAGTTTGATATCGCTCTAATGCTTCTTTTGTTTGAATAGCATTATATTTCGCTAATGCAATTCGAGATTTTTCAGGACATCCCTGTTCATTTCTTTCAATTAGTTTTTGCTTTTGGGTTTCTTTACCACAAATACTACATGGAGAAATACCCGTGGTTATAATTTGCTTTCTAATATTACCGTACGTTGCAGTATATTCATGGCCACATTCTTTTCTTATTAGAGTATAAACTGGTGAAAGATGTTTATTTATGAAAGGCTCATCATTTACAAGTTCATAACCAATGCTTTCAAGATACTCTTTTTCTGACTGACGTTTAGAAGTTTGTTTATCTTTAGTTCTGCATTCCTGACATTGACCAGGTTTGCATTTAGGATTTCTTTCAATACCACAAGTAATGCAATATACTTTTCTTCTCATATCATAAGTTCAAATAAAGTATATTATATCACATTTTCAAATGATTGAGACTAAAAACCCGCCTCACGGCGGGTTTTTATTACTTCCGTATTTCTAATTACTATTAGACGAATGAAAGATTTGCTATGTTAACTCTTCCGTAATAGTCAGCGCTATTGCCCAACGAAGTAGCAGTATCGGTAAATGTAGCTTTACCATATCTTGTCATCAAGCTAACTTGTGGGTTGTAAGTTGCAGGGTCAAACAATACGTTTGAACTCATCAATGGAACGTATGGGCAGTAGAAATAGCCAGTATCCATTTCACCATTACCACCTTTGTAACCAACTAAGATTGGCTCAGAACCGGTGTCATGATAGATGTAAGTATAAACTTTGATTGAACCATTTAAAGTACCGATCAATTTAGTGTTGTTTGGACCTTCGAAAGAACCAGATACTGCAGGAGCAAATACTGATTTAGCAGCAGATTGTAATACTGATGCAACGATTGGAGATACAACAATCCAGTTAGCAGCATTACGACGAGTTTTGCGAGCAATCTCGTTTGCAACTTTATTGATCAAAGTACCAAGAACTGCATGACGGTCACCAACATAGTTAGGAACGCCAGTGAATGTGCCGTTCATGTCGAAAGTTTCAACAGTACCAGCAAGAGCGATCAAATCGTTGATGATTTCGTTGTCGATCTCAGAAACGATTTCAGCAGAAAGAGCTGCTGTGATTTCTGCTTCAAGGTCAAGACCGTGTTGTGCAGAAAGATCTTGCATCGCTTCAACTGTCCATTTAGCTTGTAATTTACGTGAGCCAGCAGTAACAGTTTGTTTCAATACTTCTAATTGCAATTGACGTCCGCCGTACGCTTCGAAGTCAGCTGTAAGAGCTGCAGTACCAAGAGCTACGTTACCAGCAGAGATTGCACCAGAATACCAACGTTTTGTTTTGCTGTTGTTACCAAATACTTCAGTAGCGCCAGCTAAACCAAGTTCTGTACCAATGATGTCTTCAGGACCAGCGCCAGCAGCAGGAACGTCCAAGCTGTTAGAGAACAAGAAGCGCAATGAGTACGCTAAAGATACTGGGCCTGACATTGGTTGAATACCAACAAGTTCAGTAGCAATAGTGCCAGGGATGATACGACGGATCATTGGGATAATGATTTTTTGGAAGTTACCAATAGCGCCAGCAGCGTTAACACCAGCAGCAGCAGTTTCCATCAACTGTTGTTTGGTGTTTTCCATAATACGACCCATGTAGGCTTTCTTATGAGCTGGTAATTCAGTTAGTAAAGCTTCTTTAGTTTGTGACCAATTTTCAAAAAGTTCCATATAGTTAACTCCTATTCAGATTTTATTAAGATTTTATTTTTAAGATGTTATGCCGGCAATTCTTTTTAAGAATGCTAAATCAGCAGTTTGTTTTTGTTGCTGTTCAGAAACGATTGGCTGTTTAGTTTCTTCATCACCTGTCACAAGAACAACCGCATCTTCTAAAGTTTTATCTTCAGAAATAACTTTGTCCTTTGTAGAAGATGATTTAGGTACAACAGTTTCTTCTTTCAAAATACGACCGATGAAGTAACCATAAGCTTCTTCTAATTTTTCAGTTTCAACATTTTGTAAAACGAAACTCATTTGCTCACGTTTTGAACCAGAAAGTGGTCTTAACACGTCTTGCATTTTAGCTTCGCGAACTAATTGTGCTTTTTCAGTTTCTACTTCTTGCATACGTTTTTCAGCATCAGCCAATTTACTTTCTGCAATACTTAATTGTGATTGAATAGAAGTTTCATCAACATATGATTTTGCGTATTCATTTACGAACGCTTCAAATACACGTTTACCAAAGTCATTTTGTTTAACAACTTCTAAATCTTCTTTCATTTCTTCGAATTCTTCTGCAAGACGAACTTCCAAGAAAGAATCCAATTTATCAACCAAAGACTCGATTTCAGACTCAACTTCTTCTGCTAATCTTTTCTTTTCTTCAACTAGTTTACCAGCGAACTCAGCTTCCAAATCACGGAAACGTTCGATATCGCTTTTCAATTCGATGTATGATTGTTTTAGTTGTTCAGTAACAAATGCATCAACCTTATCGACTAATGCTTCACGAGCAACAACAAATTGTTCAGCCAACTCTGCACGAACTTCCAAAGATACTTCTTCTCTGATTTCAGCACGCTTAGCTTCAACAGCTTCAGCCCATGCTTCTGAGATTTCAGTTTTTGTTTCTTCGCTAAGTAGGTCTGTTTCTAACAACTTTTGTAAAATTTCATCCATATTTACCTCCAAAGATATATTGATTATCTAAAACCCTAATTCAAGGGTGCTAAGTTTATTTATGGCAGATACCCATAAACTTGTAATTTCTATTCTGAATCATCATCACTATCAATAGAAACTGGTTCATTATCTACATTTGAATGAATACCAGCTATCTCTTTCATTTTGGCAGTAAATACTGGATGTAAATCTACTTCCGCTTGAGTAGTATTATCTTTAATCAAGTTTTGAACCATTGAACGAAGTGCATCTTTTGTTTCTGACATATGTGTATCTCCTACATATTGATTTATAAAAATCTATTTACATTATAGATTTGAGCTATGTTGAATAATATAATTAGCTAAAGCGTTCCAATTACCTCTAAAACCATATTTCTTTAATACTTCTTCATCTGAATTCACATATAGAAAATTAGCTAATTCTTCAATATCTACTTGTAAAATTTCTTTTTGATTAACTAATGCATCAAACTGGTCTTGTAGTTCAGGGTCAGATGGCATCCACTTATCAATCTTGTAAAGTATAGTACGTAAGTCTTCTTCATTCAAAATTGACATTGCTTTATCAATATCTTTAATGCCAGCGATTTCAAATAGATGTTCAATAGTTTTCATTTTATTTTATTTTCTCTCTGTGTGTAAGGGATAAGTTTTGTTATTCTGCGTACTCGTCTAAGTCTCTTTCAATTAGCGCACGTTGACATGCAATAATGTCGGTATTTTTTTGAATACAAGAATTGATAATATCAGCTGACATTCTTAATTCACTACTGGCATTTGGACCAACTAAAATCGGTTTTTTAGATTTAAGATGATGTAATAAGCCCCCTTTAAAATTATTATCATACTCCCACATATTAATAAACACTCCTAAAGAGTTTTTGGATTGTTGCCCATTTTCAGACCAACTAACAGAAAAACTCATATTAGTTCCGAGAAGTACCTTAATTTGAGAAATTACAGAATTATCTCCATAAGGATGCATTAGCGCTTTCTTACTCGGATTATGCCATATAGGCATCTTCTTAAGTCCATCTACATAAATCTGATAATCATTCCATCCACGTTTCCATATATCAACATCAGTTATTTCTAATTTCATCATACTACGTGAATCACGTACTTCCATGTTTTCATTATGCATCACTAATGTTTTTCCAATAAGTTTTTCTTTTATATAATTTAAAACGTATTGGTTTCTATCAAACTTTGTTGATACTGCTTCAGAAAATAGTTCTTTAATTTTCATTATTCTGCATACTCGTCTAAGTCGTTTTCAATTAGTTCACGTTGACATGTAATAACATCTTTATCATTTTTCAAAACATACTTATTAACGATTTCTGAAGCTAATCGAAAATTAGCATTTGCTTTTCTGCCAACAATAACCGGAATACCTTCTTTAACGTGATGTAATAAACCCCCAACAAACTTATCATCATATGGGGATTTTACATCAATGTTCAATCCGAGTAATCCTTCTTTTTGCCAGTTTTGAGACTCAAATGCAACCTTAGTTCCTTTCGATATCCACTTTCCAATCTTCTTTAGAAAAGCATCTTGATATTCTCTATGAGATTTCATCGGATGCCAATCTTCATACTTAGTATATCTAATCAAATACGTATTGTCGTCCGCTAAATTATGCTTTTCAACTTTTTCAATCTTTATAGCAGATGACGGGTCCGTCATTGATATTCGTATAAGTTCTTGACCTACTAATTGTTTTTGAACAAATAACAAAGTCTTATCATCAGCGGTTGCATATCCTGATGATGCTTCAGTTATGAGATTTGCTTCAGTAAAAAGTTCGTGTAGTTTCATAGTTCTTATCTTTTAGAAGTAATGATTGATAATAAGAATTTTTTCACTTCTTTCTCAAGATACTTCTGAGCAGACTTATCTTCAACAACCATTTCAGAAAGTGTCACGATTTTGGTATTCTCTTGTGCTTCACGAACAAGGTTAGGACGAGCATCAGGAGCAGATGGGTTGTCAACTATATCAACAGTCACAAAGCTAAACCCACTTACACGACCATCAGCTCCAACAGAACCAGTACCACGTGAGCTAACACCAAGTCTAACTCCACCTTCCATAATTGCTTTTGCAATGTTACCCGTTGGAGTGTTTAGAAGTTTCATCTTCCCAACTACATTATTACCATCCATTCTCATTTCAGTAATTGCATGAGATACTTTTTCAAGGTTGATTTTCACATTGTCAGGATGTTGCAATTCACCCATAATCAATTGTCCTGAAGCTATCTTTCTTGAACATTCTTCAACTACTTTTTGCATTTCAGAAAGTTGATAGATGCGTCCATTTCCGTTAGTGCATTCTGATTGCATCATGATACCAGAAAGATAATAGTTCTTTCCATCATCAATACTCTCAATTAGGTTTGCTTCTTCAGGGGCTAAGGTTTCACATAAGAATTGTGATGTCATATTAGTTTCTCCATTTACATATTTGTTTATTTCATTGATTTTCTATTTAGGAATTATTCTTAAAAATCAATAAAGTTATAATCCTAAGTTATCCATTCCACCACCCATATCAGCTGGTCCTCCACCTAATCCTCCTCCAAGATCACCACCTAATCCTCCGCTCAAATCATCTCCAGGAGGTGGTTCCGCTCCGCCTCCGCCCATGTCCATTCCACCAAGCTCATCTCCACCACCGCCTCCTCCAGCAGGTAGCTCATCTTTTTCAAGGTGAGCAGGTTTGATTTTCGCGGCTTGTCTTGCTTCCATTTGAACAGGGTCATAGATTTGACGTAAGTCAGTAACATTACAATTCTCATCAATCTCAAGCTCTTGTTTGAGCATTTTCTCATTCATTTGTAGGTCATCTTCTGTTAGACCTAAGTAACGTTTTAGTTTCCATCTCATTGATAACTGTTTGACATCTTCAATTGATTTGAATGCATTGATAAGGTCAGTGTCAAGAGCATTTTGACGATAGATACCAAAGTTTTGTGGCTCAGGTAATCTAAGTAAGAACAACCAATCCTCTACATTGATGCCAATAGTTTTCAAGTAAAGTTTGAACTGGTCATCCATTACACATTCAATCTTGTTTTGTAATCGACGTATGTAGTTAGCAAAACGAAGTTCATCAAGAAGTGCAACACCCATCTTACCATCATTGTATTGCTGAGGCTGATTATCAACTCCACCTAAGTAGGAAGTCGGAACACGTAAGCCTTTGTAAAGTTTTTCCCTGAAGTACTTGAGCTCGTTCAGTTCTCCAAGGTTCTCACCACCAGGTAATACTTCTACACGAGAAGAACGACCTGAGGCAGTTACTGGAAAGTAGTAATCTTCAGAGATAGAGTTAGGATTGTAAGTACCATCAATAACATCTTGATTGTTAGTCGTATTAGGCATTCTCTTTTGACGTATCTCGTTCTTGATGTTCTCAAGATATTGCTTGACACGTTGTTGTGGCATATTACCAACATCCACATAGAATACTCGACGTTCAGGTGCTCTAACAAGACGATAGATAATAACAGAGTCTTCCAACATTGAAAGCTGTTTGAAGGTTCTAAAGATTGGTTGAAGAACACTTTCACCAAATGGAGCACTCTCACCCATGTCATCAGAAAGAGTAAAGTGGATGATACCTGCAGCAGGAACAACCTCTACATCAGTTATCTTGCCAGCATATCCAACCATTCCACCGCCATCTCCTTTTAGCTGATACGCAACTTTATCTCCATTATCATCAAGATAGACACCTAAGACTTTAGATGGATCAAGATATTCCCACTTCTTAGTATCAGAAGACTTCCTAAAGAAGCAATCTCCATACTTTGCCATGATGCGACCAATACGGAAGATACGATTGCTAAAGTCTTGAAGTTGTGACCAATGTCTAAGTGCAGCACGAATAGTCGTTACGGTGTTCTCTGATACTTCTTGGTCATCTTCAGTTTGATACTCAATTTCGAATGGTAAGTTAGTCGTTTCATCGTCATTTGATATCTCTTCTGCTATAATGTCTAAAGCACGAGAAATGTCAATGTCATTGTCCATGCTATCATATTGAATGTAACGTTGCATGCGAGTTCCAGCACCTTTCATAACTTGAGTTAGAAAAGCAACAGATGACGCAGCATTTGAGAACCCATTAGGTCCATTCATATTAGTCGAGTCAGTATGCAATTGAGTATATTGCTTCTGACTCGAGATAGGAGTGATTATTCTGAAGTAACTTTGTAAAGTTGCCATTTAGTATTCCGTATTAGTTGATATATTCATAACGACCACCTTTGCCAAATAATGATGAATGTCCTGGGATAGGTTTCAAACTTTTCGCATTCTTATAAGCTTCATCACTTGCTGTAACTAATGCAGCAAGCATATCGAGCTGGTCTTGTTCTATATTTAGTGACTTAGTTTGTGTGTCATTCAAAGTTGTTAGATAATCGCCAAGCTTAGCAATGGTGTCTTTTGACAACCTAATAACAGGAGCATCCGCTTCATTCGTACTACTTGAACTTGTTACTCCGGAAGTTGAACCGCCAATTGGTGTTACCCTAGAAGATGTTGACGCAGATGGTTGCGAGCTATAAATTGAAGGAGGATTTGTTCCTACAGGATATGAGCTTGCTATACCAGTTGCTGGTGATGCAGAGTTTGAACTACTCCCTCCTCCTGAAGCACCATACAAACCAGCACCTGCCCCAATAACTCCACCAGCTAAACCGACTAACGGGTTACCAGATAGCATTCCTAATGATGCACCCGACATCGCACCTGATGCCATTGCAGCTAACTTTCCACCTGTTGATACTTCTCCGGTTTCAGGATTAGTTTGATTATCAATGATAGCATTAGCAGCTAAACCTGCTGCTAAACCTCCAAGACCAATACCTGTTGGCTTCAACGACCCAGCTAATCGGCTAATATTTCCACCTCTTGGTCTTGCGGGTGTCGTTCTATTTCGCACACCTCTTCTTCTACGTTCGCTTTCTGTTCTTCTACGTTGTTCAGCTCTTTCTCGTGCAGTTCCTCCACTGCTACTATCATCACTGTCACCAGATGCCATATTACGAGTATTTGTTTCAATGTTGAACAACGAGTTTTTCATGTTTCTGAAGGTTTCAGCAATTGAACCCCCAGTTCTTAAAAGTAGACCTATTCCTACAATTGCAAGAGCAGCTCCCCCAACAGCTTTTACAATTGGGTCAGTGACAAAAGACTCCATGCTATGTACAGTATCAATTATTGATGCTACCCAAGGTGGTATCTTGATATCTCCATCAACGGTTTGACGTCCAAAAGCTTTCTCTGCAAACTTACCTAAAGCATCGGTCGTTTTAGAAGCTTCTCGTCCTTGTTCCATCATTGCAAGCAATGGTCCTGATAAACCGCTAACTAAAGATTGGATAATGTTTTCATCACCATAACTTCCACGTTTTCTAACATCAGCACGTTTCTGCATTTCAACTGCAGCTTCCATCAATTCTTTCTTTTCTTCAGCAGTTGCTCTATCACCTTTACGAATTATTTGTCCAAGTTGAGCTGCATTCTTCATTCCAAGAACACCTGCTAATTGTTGGAACTTTGCTGCTTGGGTAAATCTATCTGCTAACTTTTCTTTTCCTAAATCCTGAATAGAGATAAGTGCTTTGTTGGCAGATTGAGCTGAAAGACCTAACTTGACAAAATCTTCACGTAGTTTGAACATAGCATTCATTCTTACCTCTCGTTCATCTCGACCTATACCGTTCAATTGCTCTTGAACAGATTGAGCATCAAAAAGCTCATCATTGAGAGCTTTGAACTCAGAAGCAGAAGCACCTGTCAATACTTTCAATCGACCATATGCTTCCGTTTGAGACTTCATAGCCTTTCTTACTTTATCATTACTTGTAATGTCAATACCTGCTTTAGTTGCATTCTTTGCAAAATCAACTGCAGTCTTAGCCGCATCTTCATTACCCATGCCTAATTCAATCAAACTCTTTTGCCCATCATCTAATGCTTGAGCAAAATCGCCGACATTGTCTCCAACACTATAAGCCATTCGACGGTTCTCTTGGAAGATTTTAGCAGCTTCATCAAAGCTAATACCTAACTGGACTTGAGCTTTTTTGAGACTTCCAAAACTTCCTAACCAATCATTTGCTCCAAGCATACCAATATCAGCAGCTTTAGCAAATTGTTGATAAACTTTGACCATGCTATCGCCTAAAAGCATAACACCTAAGGCAAATACACCAAATGGTCCTTTACCTCCAAATAATACATTAGTATATTTTCCAAACTTATCATGGAATGATTGAGTCATTTTTGCAATAGTCATATGCTTGACTGCAATCTCTTGCATTCTTACCATATCAGCTTTGATTTGATTTGTATGATTTCGAATAGCTTCAACATTTTGAACTCGCCCATGTTCATCCATCATATTAGTTTTTTCTGCTATTTCCAGAACTTTTCGCTGATGTTCTGTCAAATTACCATTCGCTTCCCTAAGTTCATATAAACTTTCAATGTATTCCGATGTTTGATTACCGTGCTCTTTTAGTAATGCTTCAAATACTTTACCATCCTTACTTAGTTCATCAATTGCATCAGTCAAATCTCGAACAGAAGTCAACTCTCGACCTAAATTAGTAAAGCTTGATAATGTATCACTTGCATCAAGTAGCTTAGTAATGTACTTATCATAAGCAGCATTTTGAAGACTTGTCCCTTCAACCATTCCCGCTAACATTGAAGACTGTGCAGAAATAGACTTGTTCATACTCAAGTTATAGTCTGCAAAAGCATTCCAGTTTGCACGAACAGGTTCAGTCAAACTTGATAAAGCTCGACCTAATCTTCTTGAACTATTTTGAATAATTTCTGACTGTTCTATTTCACCACGTCTGGCTTCAAAAATGATTTGACGGGTTATTTGGGCTTCTTCGCGTTGGTCGGCAAGAAGCTGCTTTCTATCATCTGATAACTTATCTACATCACCATCAACTGAGTTTTTTAGGTCATCAATTGAGTTTATCAATGTATCAAGAGTTTGTTCTAACTCTTGAATAGAGCGGTTTTGTAAAGCTTCACGACGTCGTTGAGCAGTTTCACTTTGAGTATTACTACCTCCGCCATCATTAGTTCCACTACCTGCTCCTCGACGGTCACTCCCTCTATCGCCACGAGAACCAACCGAAGCACTACCGTTACTAAGTGCTCTTTCTATTCTTACAAGAGTATCATAAGTCTGTTCACGTAATCGTTTTTCTGATGGTGTTTCTGACATAATATGTATTTCTCTCGCTCTTGTGTTTGGCAGGTATTTACAAAGTATAAATAGTTTCAGTATTTATTGTATAATCATAACACTATATTATAAGGTTTCTTACATCATGATAAATGAACATAATCCACTTCTCGCTAAACTAAAACTTCCAGGCCGAGTTCTTCAATTACCTTCTCGAGGTCTTCTATATTCAAATGGAGAATTAGATAGTAGTATTACTGCTGGAGAATTACATATTCAACCAATGAATGCTTTTGATGAAGTAGTTCTCAAGAACCCTGATATGTTGTTTACTGGTAAAGCATTAGACCCAGTATTTTCAAATTGTATTCAAGGGATTACAAAACCAACTGAACTATTTGGAAAAGATGTCGATGCTATTATGCTGTTCTTGAGATTAGTAACCTATGGTCCAAGTTATGAGATTACGGCAAATCATCGTTGTGAAAATGGAAGACAACATACATATACTATTGATTTAGAACAAGTATTATCAAGAATGAAGTATCTTGACCCAACAGTTCTAGAAAATCAATTTGTAGTTAGATTAGAAAATGGACAAATAGTAAAACTTCAACCTGCACGATATGACAAAATTATTGAAGTATTACAAGCAAATGAAGGTAAAGAAAAACTTTCAGTTGAAGATATTCAGAATAATATCTTTATGAACCTAATGAGTGTTATTCAAAGTATTGACGGGATTGAAGATAGAAATTTGATTAGCGAATGGATTAGGTCTGCTGGAGCAAATCATATTGAACGAATTGCTGGATATCTTGATGATATCAATAATTGGGGATTAGATTTGACTTCTACTTTAGTATGTCGTGATTGTGGTGAAAAATTTGATGTAGAGCTTCCATTGAACCCTATAAGTTTTTTCTCCTAATGCTCCGTTCCGGTGAATTAGAGCGAATTCAAGCTTTAATTGACCAGCTCGGAGCAGAGATAAAATCAATCATTCAAAGTTGTTTAGAACTTTCTTGGTATTCACGAGGTGCTTGGACATATCATACGGTATTACAAATGACAGCAGGTGAACGTGACATTGCTTCCGACTTTATCAATAAACGATTAGAGCAGGAAGCAAAGAAACATAACCCTGTGTATTAGAGGGTATTAGTTGCAAACTTACGTTTCATAATTCGATAGATGCCACGAACAGAAGCGGCATCATTTCGCATTTGGCCAAATGCAACAAATTTGGCATTGTATTTTGGACGACCAGTTTCACTATCAAAAATTGGACCGCCATCAATGTCTTTCAATAGTTCGAATTGATACTTACGACGGCCTTCATTTTCAATCAATGCTCTTTCGAGAAAGATTTCATTTGAAGCGGCCATAGCTTTTGCAGCTTTTCTTAATGCTTTTGCGGTTTTTAAGTTCATATAGGTATTTCCTTCTGTTGTGTGTATTGATTGAAAGTTGTATTATATCACATTAGCCAGAAATCAGTATGCTTCAATAGCTCTAACAGATGACAGACTTTATCACCTGAAGGTAAGGTCATATGTTTACACGGCAAGTCAATGTGTGGTCTTACTGCTGCATAATAAGGGGTTCCGTTCCATTTCATAATCACAATCCCTTCCTTATCAACTTTGACTTTGTCAACATCTACTTCATCAAGCCAGCCATATACACTGTGCTTTCCGACAAATAGGGACTCAAAGCTGTCAGGTGTTTTGTATGCTTTAGTCTCAATGACAAAACGGAACTTGATACCTGCTTCTTCTTCGTTACTTGGAACTACATCTCCTACATAGTGTTCAAGGGTTTGCTTAGAGAACATATGTCCTCTAAACCCAAAGTTCTTGCCACCTGTAATAGCACCAGACTGTTGAGTTCGTACAAACTTGAGTGGTGCTAAATGTTCTGCTAAAAGTTTAGAAAGCTTTAGTTCATTACTTGAACCTTTAGCTTTACTATTGATACGTTTCTTCTTTATAGGTATGGTTTCTGTTTGCATATTACTCTCTAAATTTTGCAGCTAATTCATCAGTCATCGGTTTAACGACTGATACTTTACTTCCGAAATGATATGATTTGATTGAATATCCATCAGATTGTAAATTATATTCTACTACATGAAAACCTTTAGTAGGTGTTAGGGTATATTCAAAATACAAAGGATCCTCTCCACCAGTTTTTGGGAAAGCATCTTTGAATAATAATACTTTACCATTATGATAGAAAGCTAACTTATTATTTTTTGTAGATATTTTTATATTTTTTATTCCAATTTTGCCATCTAACATAATAATACTATTGGCTTTATGTTCAAATTTTGGGTCAACAAATATACAATGAGTATTCCAATCATGAATACCTTTATCGTCACCACCGGTATTTGCATGAACTGATTTATTCCGTCTTGACTCGTTTTTATCAGATAGAATATATTTTGAACCTTGTTCAGTTTCAAAATAAGTAACTACTTTATTACCCGTTGGAGTTTGCCAATTTTTAGTTTCAAATAAGTCTTTAAGTTTCATAGAATTAGTCCGCTAATCGATAGTTTTGTTCAAAGTGAGTTTTGTCAAGTTGGACTAAAGTTGTTGCATCATCGATAGGATAGCCGAGATAATCTCCGAACTTCACATGAATAGTATGTCCATGCTCATCTTGTAGTCTAAGAGGTTCATGTTCGTTATACTGGAACGCTAAGATTTGACCTTTTGAACGATACGGAATGTAGCCTTCAGCATCAGGTTTGCTATCAGTTTTTTCAAGTTCGTATTCAGCTTCAAACTCATGTTTAGGAATAACCTTGATTGAGTTAGGATTTTCAGCATCACGAACAACTAAGTCACCTTCTTTTGTCACAACGTTTTTTGCTGGAACACCTGGGAAGTTCTGATGTATTTGTTCACCAACATTTGCTTCTTTTGCTTGAAGTGTTTCGTTCTTGACATAAGGTTGTAAACTTCCATTGCTATCAGCTTCTTTGAACATATCTTGAAGTTTTTCTTTCATACTTTTATGTTCTTCATCGGAAGCAGGTTTATCGTTTTCGTCGTTGGCTGGATTTTCGTCTTGTTCTCCAGATGATTGAGGAGGAGGAGGAGTTTGGTCATCCTCTAATAAAGAACGTTGGCGAAGTTCTAATAGTTCTTGTAATATGCTCATACTTGTAATGTCCTATTCAAAGTGTCTGTAATGATTTACTATTTACACTCATCGCTTTGCAAACTAATTGAACTAAACCCATGTTCTTTGATGACTAACATCTTCCTATCAAACTTATCTTCAACACCTTCTCGATGCATTACGACCCAAGTAGAAAGTTCATCTTCTTTAGTCTTTTGGTTGAGTAATGAGACAACACCTTCAACACCTGTAGCACAAAGAGAAGCATCAATCTCATCAACAAATAGAAGATTATCTTTAGCATGTAAGTGATGAAGAACATCTCTGAACGCAAGTGACATTGCAAGATTGACACGTTTCTTCTCACCTGCAGATAAGTTACCAAAGTCAAGTTCTCGTCCATATTCCGCAACAGTACATGTCATATCATCTTTGAATTGAACTATATGAGGAAGTCCTAATTGCTTTGCATAGGTATTCATTCGTAGGTTCAAGAACGGAATAGTCTTGTTGATGATACGTCGACGGAGAAAGCTGTTTTTATCAGTCAAAAGCTTTAGTAAGAAGTGTTGATGCTCTATCAAGCTTTTGAGTTCATCAAGTCGTTCATAACTTAGAGGAGTATCATTTGCTTCAGCTTCCATCTGTTCGTAAGTATCAAAGTATGGATTTTCTGCAAGCTCAAGTTCTTTCAGTTGAACTTGAAGAGTATTCATATTGGCTAATGTATCTAATAAGACAGGTAAGTTATCATATGTCATTGAAGCATTGACTTCAGCAAGTTCAGATTGAAGTGATGACAATGTATTCGTCTCATTTGTCAATTTGACCTCATGTTCATCGAGAGAAGCTACAAGTACTAACAGTTTCTCTTCAATGTCGTGTAGCTTATTTGCTGCATCAGCCATGTTCTGTAAGCAGAACGGACATTTATCATCTTGTAGATGATGTTGTTGCTTTAGTAAAGTAGTGACTTCCTTGTCTATGCGTTCTTTTGCTCGACTGAGTGATGCTTTAGTAGAAGTTGAATGTTGTATCTTTTCAGTTAGCTTAGTCTTACGTTCAAACAGTTCTCGTTCGTTGGTAAAGTCAATGCCTTCAACCGAAGCAAGTTGAGTTCGATAACTTTCAAGCTTTGCTTCTTTTTGCTCTTCCCATGCTATAACCTTCGTCTCAAACTCTTTCAATCGTTTCTGACGTAACTTAGATGAAGCTTCTCGTTCCTTCAATAAAGCTTCTTCAACTTTTGCATCGCTCTCAGTCGTTTGAATAACTTTCTTTAGCTTTTGTGCTTTCTCACTTAGCACAGTAATGTTGAACAGTTCTTCAATGTGAGCACGTTGTAAGCTAACGGGTAAGTCAAGAAACGGTGTAGTATTTCCAGCAAACACTATGACACGAGTAAAGAGTTCGTAACTTCTTCCATAGATACGTTCAATGAGGGCATCAGTTTCATTGATACTATCAGGAGTAATGTCAATTCCGTTTTCTTCTAATGTAACTCCGTGAGACTCACCTCGCTTTCTATGGATTTCATAGATGTCAGAACCTTTAGAGAAAGTATACTCTACTTCCATCAAAGTATTCTTAGCAGCATTCGTAATGTTGATAAGTCTTGGCAATGTGATGTTGTCAAAAGCTCGATTATAGACTGCATAACATATAGCATTTAGGATAGTCGTTTTGCCAGCACCGTTGCGAGAATTGGTATCAATGTTCTCTCCATAGATGAATGTAGAGACTGAGTCTTCAAAGTTGATTTCAGTCCATTGATTGCCAAATGACATAAAGTTTCTGAAGCGAAGTTTGATTGCTTTTAGTCTTTGCATATTATAAGTCTTTGTAAATTGCTACAAGTTTAGTAGGTACAATAGTTGATGTTGATTGAACTCCAGTTTCTATCAGCTTCATGACAGTTTCATCTAAAGAACTCAAGTCAAGTTCTTCAAGTTCCGCCATACTTTCTTCTAATGCTGATTGTTGTTCCTTTGCATTCTCTTCTAATATCAACTCTCGTAAGTCATAAAGTTCCATGAACTCTGACTTGATTGCTTGTGCTTCTGAATAAGTTACTTCAATATCTAATAAGCAACGAATTCTTGCTTTGGGTCGAGGTTTGACAAGTTCATCAACTAAAGAACTAAGTTCAGTTTTTAGATAAGTTGGACCTGCTTCATAATCTATAAAAGATACTTCTTCGGTATGAATGTCTAACATACAACATCCACGTTCATAATCACCAGCATCAGCATAAGAAGTGCCAAACGGATTGCCAATATAAATGACGTTATCAGTTGCTTGTCTTTTGTGATAATGTCCAGAGAAGATATGAGTTGGACCATCAAATAACTTATGATGATAACCATGTTCTGCTCGTGCATTAGTACCAGTCAAATAGAAATTACGAAACTCAAAATGACCAAAGACATACTTAGATTGATTGACTTGCGGTGCAATCAATGGATATTCATCTTTGAATAAGTAAGGCAATAGTAACATATCCCCTAACTTAGATGGTTGGTCAATGATATGAATGTTCTTTAGTTCTCTAAAAGTTTCTGCTGAATGTATCTCACGATTATGACGATGATACAAATCATGATTACCTACAAGCATAAGCACTGGAATATCTAAAGAGTTTAGTCTTCTAAGTGCATTGATTGAGTAATATGATGTAAGACTATTGATTGCACCACGATGCTCAAACCAATCTCCTAAAAAGAAGATAGCATCTACATTATTCTTGGCAACTTGATGAATGAACCATTCAATGTAAGTAGTACAATCTAAATTGTGTTGAACTGAATTGTGATGATTTCCCCAATGAATGTCAGTAAACATTGCAATCTTATTGATTGCAGATTTATGTATACTATACTCATAATCAATATCAAAGAATTGGAATTGGTCATTACTCATTCTCAAAGAACTCCGCATGTCTTTCACGGTAGCTATCATGTTCTTTTTCCATATGACCGAGTGATGCGTTCACTCCATTATCTAAAAGTAATGTATCTCGTATCTCACGTTGTTTCTTTTCTTCTGCTATAACCATCAAGAAACTATGGTAACAACATTGTGTCGTATAACTAAATGGATTACTTGATTTTTCAGGATTGAATTTTAGACCATTTTGCAGAAGATTGAGAACTGCATTTGAAATCATGTCATCTCTAATTGCAGAAAGATGAGCAAAATTCTTGCTCATCGAATAACGAGTTGCAATCTTCAAAAACATTTCGGCGAGTTCTGGAGTAACACGTCCTAATGCTTTAGCACGTAACATTTCCGGTAGAAGAACACTATTAGTAACATAATGTCCTTCAGTAGTTGTTGCTTTTGGACGTTTATACTTTGGTTGTTTTTGTGGTTTTTCTTTCTTTGTTGAAATTGATATTTCAGGTAATTCTTGAGTCTTTGTTATTGGTATGTCTAAAATTGTTTCTTCGTTACTTGGTTCGAAAACTAAAATTGATTTGGTCATTTGATTGGAACTCCCGTGTAAGGTTAGTGCTGTTATAAATGACCACTTATGAAATTATTATATCATAGTTTTAGATAAATGTAAAATTATCATTCTCTATTGAATGATAAATAGTTCTATATGTAATTTCTACAAACCTATTCAATATTATGACGACAAAAAACATCATCAACGAAGAAGAACTACTATTTGAGGCTCTTCCACCAATGCAACCTAAACGAGTTGCATTTGCCATTGGGCGGTATCAACCTCCAACCCAAGGTCATTATAAAGTCATCAATAAAATGAAAGAGTTCATTCGTAAGAACCCTCATTTAGACCTTGAAGCTAAACCTGTTGTTGTAGTAATTGCTGGAGAGAAATCATCTTTGGATAAGAAGAAGAACCCGCTTACAGCTGATGAACGGATAACTTATATGCAAGCTTCAGGTAAAGCTAATGGTGTAGAGTTCTTGACATCTAAAAGTGCGTTCTTTGCACTTGGTGCTATTCGCGATGCGGGTTATGAACCTATTGCAATTGGTGCCGGTTCTGATAGAGCTAAGGGTTATAAAGATATGTTAGACAAAGGCTTCAAGACTGAAGATGGCGATGACATTGAACATATCATCATTCCTGGACTTGATAGAACCGATGACGCAGTTGAGACTAAAAAAGCTGATAAGCAATCCGCTTTAGATAGAGCAATGGAAAAGCTACATACGTCGGGGAATTTGAATGATGACGAGATAAGTGGTTCGGTTGCACGTCGAGCAGTAGAGCTTGGTTATGAAGACGAGTTTGCAACGATTGTTGGATTAGAACATAATAAGACCCTTGCTCGTTTGATGTTCAAAAAACTTCAAAAGTCTTTTGGCTTTACTGACAATAGTGAAGGGGAATAAGTTATGACATGGGA
>SXGU01536704.1_pt1 | contig 21343 bp, 21 predicted proteins | sample 3174531 | NCBI WGS metagenome assembly SXGU01 (sample SAMN11356863, study PRJNA531348) | freshwater metagenome | isolation source: freshwater sample F1-140 | place: China: Fuxian Lake, Yuxi | collected 2017-12-25 | reverse complement strand
GCCCTTGCGCTTGCCGCCTTGATTGACCGCTACCGCGGTATCGTTGACCACTTTTAAAAACGGAATCACGCCCTGGCTTTTACCGTTGGTGCCTTTGATGCGTGAACCCAAAGCCCGTATCGGAGTCCAGTCGTTGCCTATGCCGCCGGCATATTTTTGTAACAACGCGTTTTCTTTAATCGTCTGATAAATGCCGTCGAGATCATCGCTAACCGTGGTGAGATAACAAGACGATAGCTGTGAATGCAGCGTGCCGCTGTTAAACAGCGTCGGTGTAGAGCTCATAAAATCAAAACTCGACAACACGTTATAGAACTCGATGGCGCGCTCTTCACGGTCAATCTCGTTAATCGCAAGCCCCATCGCCACGCGCATGAAAAATATTTGCGGCAGCTCGATTCGGCGTTCTTCGATATGTAAAAAATAGCGGTCATAAAGCGTTTGCAGGCCAAGGTAGCCGAACCTGAAATCACGGTCCGCCGCAAATGCACCGGCTATTTTGTTCAAATCAAACTGCGCCAGGCGCTGATCCAGTAAACCGGCTTCGACACCCAACTTGATGTAGTGTGGAAAATAGTCGGCATAAGCGGATTGCATTACGGCATGACCGGCGCTTTCGCCCAACACTTCGGCTCTAATCAAATCCAGCAGCAAACGCGCGCTGACATAATTATATGCGGGTTCCCGCTCAATCAGGCTGCGGGCGGACAGAATCAGCGCACGGCGCACTTCGTTAAAGGTAATGCCGTCGTAACAATCACGCACGGCCTGCTCAACCACAACTTTGGGACTGACTTCAGCACCCAGGTCAAAACAAGCTTCCGTCACCATGTCCATTAGCTTGACGACCTCTAACGGCTGTTTGTTGCCGTCAATATTGATATGCAATTGTGGCGTGTCGCGTGCTTGGCCGGCGCGCTCGGCGGCATGTTTTTCCCGATAAATGACGTAGGCTTTGGCAACGTCATGTTCACCGGAGCGCATCAACGCCAATTCGACCTGATCCTGAATATCTTCAATATGCACTGAGCCACCGGAAGGTAGGCGGCCCATCAATGTGGTGACGACAGTTTGTGTCAGCACCATCACTTGTTCGCGTATCCGGCTGGATAATGCGATTTGACCATGCTCCACCGCCAAAAAAGCCTTACTCAACGCAATAGAGATTTTTTCAGGATTAAATGCGACGGCGGCGCCGTTGCGACGGATCACTTGTAAGGTGGGATTTGCGGCAGAATACTGCCTTGGTTGAGATAATGCGTCGAAAGACGTACTTGCGGTATCTGTATCGTACATGGATAGCTCCTTAAAATTTAGGAGCGGGAATGACTAAATAGAAAGACGCAACAGGCCGACAACCGTTTAACTCAGGCAAGCTACAAAACTTGTCGGCTCTTCGGCACTGAACAATGCGCCAATCTCAAAGACCAGCATGGCGGCAAGGAGGAGCCTGCGAGGAAATGCGCAAACGTAACCTGACCATCTGCCGAGGACACCCCGCCTCAAACGTGTTGATTAAAAGTACGGCAGGTCTCCTGGCTCTCGGATCATTGCATGTGGTCGGCCTTCCCAAGCTTCGGAATGACTTCCTGCTCAGTGGCGCATAATTGACCACACACTCTTCGATTACAGTTGCGGGGGCAGCTCCGGCTTTAAGATAACTGTGTCAGTCCATCTGTCACCGGATTCCCTTTTAACTCACTTTCAAATTTATCGTGAGAACCGTACGATTGTTAAGATAACATTCGCAAATTATCTGTGTCAATAAAAAACACTATATATTGATATTATTTTTAAATAAAAAACTATATATAGTGTTTTTATGTTAATTGCAGGAAAAACCGACATCGCCATGTATCAGGTTAAAAAAACGGGCCGAATGCCAAGTTGGCAACCTCCCCGCCTTGCAAAAGAAATAAGCGATCAGCCGCAATCACGCTATGGCCATGCCTCCGGCCATGCTGCTAATTTAAATATTTCTCTCACTACTAATCTCTGCTACCATTCCGGGCAGGCGGGCTCCCAGTCGGTTGCCCGGCAAATCCCGATCGTTAGGTTTCGTAGAACCACCTCAATGTGAAATCTGACTAAAAATATCAATGAGGTGAGATTTTGGAGAAAAAAATGGACAAACTGACAGCGCTCTCTTTAAGTATCGGCGTTCTGGCCGGCGTCGCAACGTTTTTGGCTGTAGGCCCCGCGAGCGGACTATTTTTTATATGGGCGGCCACTATTGCATGGGCCGCCTATTTTTTTCTGGGCGCCACCCATGAAGCCTTGGTAAATACCATTGTCTGCGGCATTTTCGGCGTCTTCATGGCCTGGATTACCGCTATCCTGCTGACTGAAATTCCGGCTGACGCTGTTCTTGGCTTTCCTGCCATGGCGGCTATTACGGTAACCGTTGCGGTTGTGGTTTTGTGTCTTGCCGCGAATATTCCACAACTGGCGACCATACCTGCCAGCGTACTCGGATATTCATCAACATTCGCTTACCTTTTGCAAACACCCGACAAATTAACTCAAGATGTGCTGCTGAGCGTTTCATTAAGTAATCCCTTACTGGTGATCTCCATCTCGATAGTCGTAGGCACCTATTTCGGACAGTTTTCAGCGCAACTGGCTGCTAAATGGACAAAAGAATAACAACTACCTAGCATAGCCTGGTGGGCGCGAGCATATCTGATTGCGCCGTAGCCCACCTTTCCCGATCAGGTATACGAGCGTATCTGCGACTCGGCAGCCAGGCTCCTCCCCGTCGGTAAAGATTCACACCCTTCTAATGTCCATACCAAAGCGCCGCAGCCTTGCTTCGGTTTAACAGCTTTTGTTGCGGTTCCAGTTCCCCCCATTGCACCGGATAAAGCAGGCTGCGATGTAAAAAGTCAAACAACATAAAATGACGGCGATAAACGCGCTGTTGCCGGTGCGGCAATAAGGGATGGAATAAACCATGTCGATTAAACAAATGCAGCGGGTTCTTGCGTAACCAGAGCCATGAGCCCATCTCCAGCGTCAAGGGCAGGAATAATCCCTCACCTTCAAAACGCTCGAAAAAATCATCAAAAAGATAATCCCATAAATCACCGTTAATCACATATTCCTCGGACATCGGTTCTATTTTGTAGACATGATGCGGATAACAGCGATCAAACAGTTCTTTTAACGCCAACGCTTCAGCGGTAAAGGCAAACGGCGTTTTCCGCGACGCGTAAGGAAACCACAAACGATCCCTGATGCCGAAACCGGAATGCAGGTCCAGCGCAATAGACAACGGCGAATTAAACAAGTGCTGGTCGACGACACGGCATAAGGCAAGGGCTTCCTTTTCCATCGCTGCGGTATCGCCGCGATACCACGGCAAATGCGGCGTGATGCGCTGGCCGCTGTAAAGACGCGTGGTTCCTATGCCTTCCACAGGAGAATTACGCATCAAATCGACGCCATTGCCGTTGGAACGCCGACCCAAATACACGCCGACCGGGTTCACAATCGGCACAAAAACCAAACGCGATTTCGTCAGCCTGTCCTGAAATTCCCGATCCCAATCCAGCAACTGGCAAATCGTATGCAAATAAGACAGGATGACCTCGGAACCGATTTTCTCCAGCCCATGCACGCCGCCGAAAAAAGCCAGCACCGGCACATCGGGCGCAGTCGAGCCCAGCGTCAAACAATGTATCGGAAATTCAAGGTTTTTATAGCGGATGCGTTCAATAACCTGTGTTTGCGCGCGATCGCCGAACCGCTCAATAATGCGTTCCAGTTGGTCGAGTTCGGGAAATTTGTCGGCAGTCATGGGTATAACTAATTAATTCGCAGGGTTTAGTTCAATTGTATCAGGATTGCGACCGAGTTAATGAATGGCAGGAAATAAGAACGCCGTAACCCTGCTCCAGGGATTAGCTTCTTTACCAGGCATCCGCACTGCCGTCAGACGGATGTTCGCGCTGACCGTATTGGTACTTGAATTTACGTTTTAACAAACCGGACGGATCATCCGGGATTCGTTTCAACCATTGTTCATTGGCCTGCTTGATTTCCTCCTGCTGCTCGACATCGGCGGGTGATGGCTCTGCCGATTGGGATTTGTCTTCGGTTTTTTTCGGCTCGGCGGGTTTGGCTTTTTCAGCAGCCTGCTTTTGTTCTTCCTGTTTCTCCTGCTGCTGACTTTCTGCCGACTGTTCTTTATCACTGCCCTTTTCTTCAGGCTTCTGTTCCGGTTTTTCATCGGACTGTTCGCCCTCTTGTCCCGGTTTTTTTTCATCACCGGACTGTTCGGAATTTTGCTCGGATTTTTGTTGCTGCCCTGACTGGTCCGATTTATCGCCTTGCTTGCTTTTATCCTGCTCGGAATCTTCCTTGGATTGTTGTTGCTGCTCGTTTTTTTGCTGCTCCTGCTGCTGTTTTTGTTTTTCCAGCTCTTTTTCTACCAGCTCTTTATTGTATTTGGCATCGGCATCGTCAGGCTTGAGGGCAAGCGCTTTTTCGTAAGCTTTGATCGCCTCCTCGAGCTTGCCCGATTGCGCCAGCGCATTACCCTCATTGTAGGCGCGTAGCGGATTATCTTCTTGCTTTGTAGATGCAATGCTTTCCAGCGCCTTATCGTACTCACCGGCCTTGTAATGCGCCGCGGCTTTCCAGTCGGTATTTTCAAACAGCTTCGCCGCCTGATCAAATTGCTGGTTTTGGTAAGCCTGTTGCGCCTGTTGATCCTGGTTCCGCCATAAATCCCGCCACTCGAAAGCATAGCTGTTTTTCGGCAAGGGCAATAACAGCAACAAGGCAATACCTAACAAACCTTTTCGGAACATCAGCGCCGCTAACGGTAAAACCGCCAATAACAACCAGGGGCCCTTGTCGTCCCATAGCTCCAGCATCAGGTTGGCCGCATCCCTGCCTTCGCTCTCGTGCGCCTGATTCACGAAAGCCAACAGGGCTTGAATATCGGCGTCATTTGCCGTTATCTTTTGATAAACGCCGCCACCGGTCAGCGCCAGTTTTTTTAAATCCGCGTCATTTAATTTGGGCACCACAATCGTTCCCTGACTGTCCTTCATAAAGCCGCCCCCAGGCAATGCTATCGGCGCACCGTCAGCGGTGCCGACGCCCAGGATGGAAAGCTGGTATGCGCCCAATGCCTTTACGCTCGGTAGCGCAAGATCGACATCAGCGCCATCGGTCACCAGGACAATCTGGCCTTTTTGCAGCCCGGCCTGCTTGAACAAGTCAACGGCTTTGTCCAACACCAGGACGGTATTGCTGCCCTCACTGGGCATGATCTCGGTCGTGAGCGCCGATAACTGGCTGTCTATGGTTTCGGTGTCGTCGGTCAGCGGCGTCACGGTAAAGGCATCCCCGGCATAAACCAGCAAGGCGGTCTGGCCGTCCTTGCGCTGCTTTAACATGTCGGCGATTTTGTAACGCGCCATCACCAGACGGCTGGGTTTAATATCGGCGGCATCCATCGATCGTGATAAATCCAGCGCAATCACCAGCGCCGAATCATTTCTGAACACCGGCGCGGGCAAGCGTTGCCAGGTCGGTCCCGCCAGCGCAATAATCGTCAGCACAGCGGCAAGCGCGCCCGTTGTTAACGGCCAGCGGCTTTGATGGACGGCCTTTTCCTGCAATAAATACGGTAACAACTCGGCATCGCAAACCGCCGACCAGTTGCCTCGGCTCAGCTTGTTTCTTAACAATAAAACAACGATTGCAATATACGGAATAACAGCCAGCAACCAGTAGGGCCTGATGAAATGAAATTCAGCCGGAATCATGACAACCTCACCCGCGACAAGCAGATAAAGCCGACCAGAATCAGCGCCAGCGATAACGGCCAATAATACAATTCACTGCGCGGACGGAAATATTGTTTGGCTTTTTCAACCGGCTCCAGTTTATCCAGCAACATATAAATATTGTTCAACTCATCGGCATTTCTGGCCCTGAAATAGCGGCCTCCGGTACTTTCAGCAACCTTGACCAAGGTATTTTCATCCAGGTCCCGTGACGGATTCACCTTGCGATTGCCGAAAAAACTGCGGACAATCATTTCATCGGCGCCAACGCCGATGGTATAAATTTTTAACTGATTCGCCGCGGCCAGTTCAGCCGCTTTTAACGGCGACACTTCGCCTGCGGTATTGGCGCCGTCGGTTAACAATATCAATACCCGGCTGTTGGCAGGCTGGTTTTTGAGGCGCTTGACCGCCAAGCCGATGGCATCGCCGATAGCGGTATTGTCGCCGGCAAGACCGATGGCCGATTCGTTTAATAAAGTCTCCACGGTTTTCCGGTCAAAAGTCAGCGGGGTTTGCAAATACGCCTGGGTGCCGAACAAGATCAGGCCGATTCTGTCGCCAACCCGCCGCTTGATAAAATCCCCGGCGACCCATTTGATTGCCGTCAAACGGTCAACGGGCTTGTTATTGAGCATAAAGTCCTGTTCCTGCATACTGCCGGACAAATCCACCGCCAGCATTAAATCGCGTCCGCTTACCGCCTGTTCCACCGGCTCGCCCAGCCATTGCGGCCGGGTGCAGGCGATGACCAGCAACAACCAGGCGATAGCTGCCAGCAATAAAGGCCACTGCTGGTCTCGGGCCACCATCTTGGTTTCCACCGAGTAAAAATCGTCCAGGAACGGGACTTTTAATGCCGCCTGTTCCACCGGCCTATTGGCCGGTATCAGCCAGCGGATTAATAAGGGTAAGGGTAATGCGGCCAATAGCCACGGCCATTCAAAATGAATCATGATTTTTCGTGGGCTCCTTTTCCACAGGCTTCAAGCCAATCTTCACACAGCTTGATTAATTGAGAAATTTCGGACTCGCCGGGCGGTACTTTTCGATACGGCGCATCCACTAACAATTGGCCGACGCCTGCACTAAACGGTGAATTTTTCAGGGAAGCATCAAGAAACGCCAGCCAGGCCGGCCCGGTTAAACCGGCGACTTCGGCGCGTGGCGCCACGCTGACGGCAACACGCCTGACCAGGGCGGAAAGTTCACGCAATTTTTGCAGGTTATCCAGCGTTTTGTCCTGCTTGATGGCTGCCAGTAGTTTTTTTGCGGTTTTAACGGCGGTTTTGCGGGTCAGGCGTTTGAACAGCCAGATTGCCAGGCCTGTCAATAACAGCAGCATAATAGCCAGAAGCCACCAGCCGATAGCCGGGGGCCACCAGCCTATGGCTTCGGGCAGGTGTATATCTCTAAGGGGAAGTTGGTTCGGTTGCATGGGCTGTTTTAATTTATCAGGCGTTTGCAGAATATGTGTTACGTGGCATTTGCAATGCGTTTATTTAATCGGCGAGCGATTTGACGGCTAAACGACCCGGAATTTCGGCGGTAGTTCCGGCAAGCGACAAACATCAGCTTATTCAGCAACCAATGTCTGTACCCGGTAATGGCCTTCGCCGTCATTTCCCAAGACATCAGCCAGCCAGGGCAAGGTTTGCTGCATGTCTGCGGCTAAAGTCCATGGCGGATTGACGACGATCATACCGCTGGCGGTCATGCCGTGTAAGTCGGTATCGGCTGTAAGACCCAGCTCAAATAACTGTACATTTTTTATGCCGCTTGTCTTTATCGCGCGTTCCATTTCCTGATTGCGACCGCGCTCGACGACCGGGTACCAGAGCGCGTAAATGCCGGTGGCAAAGCGTTTGTGCATGGCAATTAGCGTTTCAATCACCTGTTGGTAATCGCTTTTGATTTCATAGGAAGGATCGATTAACACCAAACCACGGCGTTCAATAGGCGGCAACAAGCCCAGACAGGCTTTTAAACCGTCTTCATGAAACACCTTGATACGCCGGTCTCTTTGAGTCGCCGCGTCCAGCAGCTTTATTTCCGTTGAATGCAGTTCGTATAAAAACAGGCGATCCTGTCTGCGCAGCAATTGTCTGGCAATTAATGGCGAGCCGGGATAACGCGTTAATTGCCCGGCGCTGTTAAAGCCTTTGATTAAATTTACATAAGCGGCAACGGATACGGGCAGGTCATTCCGTTGCCATAATTTGCCTATGCCGTTATCAAACTCCCGGTTTTGTAACGCATAGTCGCTGTTCAGCGCATAGTCGCCGGGTCCTGCGTGGGTGTCAATATAACAAAAGGCTTTGTCTTTCTTACCCAGGTAGTCGAGGATTTGTATCAGGATCAGGTGTTTTAGAACATCGGCAAAATTGCCGGCATGAAAGGAATGTCGATAGCTGAGCATGAGTTGGCTTTGATAAATAGTTCAGAAGAAGATTAAAGATTCAAAAAAGCTTGTCAACGATGGTCATGCCGATTTCAAACGCAATCAGCCAGATAATAATCCATTCCAATATCGATGAATGCCGGTGTTTTTGCTCGTCGGCCAACATTTCAAACAATTCATGGATGGTTTCCAGTTTCTTTGACAATACTTCGGTACGCGGCGCGATTTCCAGGTATTTTGCGGTAATGCTGTAAAACGCTTCGTATTCAGGGTATTCCCAAAAAAAATCGGGCGTATCCAATAAATCATAATTCAAAATAATGTCGCTTTTGGTTAAAAACAACTGGCCGCGAATTTTTGCTATTTTATGGCGGCTCAATTTGATTTTGCCGTTTTCCGCCAATGATTTCGGAATATAGCTGGTGTTGTTGATGGTGGTGATGGCATTGGTTTCGAACGAAGCCAGCTTGATTGACTGCGCCATGCCCTGAGACAATGAAAATATCAGGATGGGATCGGATGATTCGATTTCGATATGGTCTTCAATAATACGGGTGCTTGGGCAATCCAGGGCAAAAGTGAAGTTTTCTTCCTCTATGGTCGCCAGCGGATTTTCCGCATGCTGCAATAATAACTGGTGCAGTTTGCTTTGTTCTTCTGCGCCGACATTCCAATGCACAACGGCACCATAGGCAAATACAACCGACCAGGCGTGATTATCTTCAATCAGCAATGCACCCTTGATAATCCTTATCAGCGTTGAATCCGATATTAATTTTGCCAGAGTGCTGATGTCAAAACTTTGCGCCAAACAATAGGCCGCGCATTTCCTGGTAGAATGGTTTTCAGACATAACGAGCTCTCAAAGGTGATAACAATGCAGGTTGACGTGCTTACCCGCAATACGGTTGACTTAAGCGCTAAACAGCCTTCTCGCTTTTGGAGACGGGTAACCGGCACAGGATAGCAGCCTGTTTATATTATCCTCATCTTAGTCCCCTGCCTGTGTGACCAGGGAGACCTTATTCTTAAGCCAACCGTATTTCGGCTTACCTTCCGGGCACAGCCTTATCGTAACTCTGGTCTAAATAATTAAAATTATTTGTCGGTTATTTTTACCAACCAGCCGTTTTCAGCTTCGCAATGCGAGGATTTGGCGCTTACCTTGACGTTAATCCTGGCCATTGTATTGTTCAAGGTAGCAGGCAGCTTGCCTTTTATCAGATAGAAGGGATCTTTAAACTCGGCATCAAGTTCAACGGGAATGTTTTTTACAGTAACGGCAACCTGCTCGGGCTTCTGAATATTATACGCTACAAAAGAGAATTCGGACTCAGGCGCAACAGTGGCTAAATGCGCAGGCAGAAATTTGGCCAGACGGGCCTTGATGCACTCGCCGCCACCGCCGCTACCGCCCCCATTGGCTCCTCCACCATGCCCACTATGATGTTCTGTAGCCTGTGCGGCTCCGGCGGCAAAACAGGAAACGCTAAATACTATGGCGAGTATTTTGAATTTTTTCATGACTTATCCCTCTTAATTTTTTTATATGCAGCATCAATCCTTGTTATAGCCGTTAACCCGGTTCAGGACGATGCTGAAAAGTTTATCGTGATTGATAATTTATTTTTATATACGGCGGCTAATTACTATATGCTTAAAGAAGCTAATTATAGCCACAAGCAAGCGTTTCATAGCTATAAAAACAGATAATAACAGTCAGGAATCTTTTTCCCCTGGCGGGTTGATCCCATCGCTTCGCGCTAACTGCGCCAAATAACGGGATACGTCATTTCCCGTATTCGATTATTCATTTCGACAGCTTATACTTGCGGTATTTGCCAAACCTGCATATTGCCAGTACGGCGACAGGCAAAACAAAGGCGTTACACATTCATCCTGAATTTTTACATTAACTTGACTGGAATTTTATGAGCATTATTCACTTGGTTGGCGGCGAGAAAGGCGGCGTAGGCAAATCTGTCGTAGCCCGTGTGCTGGCACAATACCTGATAGACCACGAACTGCCGTTTATCGGTTTTGATACCGATCGTTCGCACGGTTCGTTGCTGCGTTTTTATGCGGACTATGCTTCACCTACCGTTGTCGATGACTATCAAAGCCTGGATGCTATTTTAGAGTCCGCCGTAGCCAACCCGGACCGGCGCATTCTGGTCGATCTGGCCGCTCAAACGCATTACCCGCTGTCATGCTGGATCGACGAATCCGGCGTACTGGAATTGGCGGAAGAACTGAATATCAGCCTGTGCTATTGGAACGTCATGGATTCCGGCAAGGATTGCGTGGATTTGCTCGACAAACTGCTGGATCAATACGGTTCAAAGTTCAACTATGTGCTGGTGCAAAACCAGTTGCGTGATGAAGCCTTTTCGCTGCTGGAATTCTCCGGCGTTAAAGACAAGGCGCTGGATTTGAATGCCAAAGTGATGACACTAAGGCGGCTGCATACACCGGTCATGACCAAAATCGACGGTAACAGCAGCAGTTTCTGGGCGGCCAAAAACAAGGATCTTGAACACCTGAACGCCCTGAGTTTACTGGAAAGGCAGCGAGTTAAAATCTGGCTGAAACATGCTTATGACGAGCTTGATGCGGTGGGTGTTTGATGGCGCTCGATAATCCGATGGTTTTATTGATTTTAGATTTCAAGGAATAAGGCAATGATGACATTAAAGGTCAGTAGTGATCTCCTTTTTCAGATAAATGATCCGACCGCATTGATTTTAATGTTGCGTCCTCTCAACGGGGCGCAGCAATCGATCATCACTGACGATTATATTGTCACACCCAACGTGCCCGTCCTGGAAAATACTGACAGCTACGGCAATCTCTGCCAGCGTCTGGTTGCCCCTCCCGGCGAGTTTTCCATTCACACGGCTTCCGAAGTAACGACATCAGAAAATGTCGATATAGCGCCGGGCGCCTGTTTTATGGAAATCCAGAATCTCCCGGACAAAGAATTGCCTTATCTGCTACCCAGCCGTTATTGCGAATCCGACCGCTTTGGCGAGTTTACCGCCGCCCTGGTCGCGGATGCGCTGCCGGGTTACGATCAGGTCAACAAGATTGCCGAATGGGTACACCGTTCAATACAGTACTTGCCCGGCTCCAGTGACACTCCCGTGTCGGCGGTTGAAGTGCATAACCGCGGCTACGGCGTATGCAGGGATCTTGCCCAGCTGGCCATCGCGCTGTGTCGCAGTATCAGCATACCGGCGCGACTGGTAGTCGGCTATCTGCACAATCTGGAGCCGATGGATTTACATGCCTGGTTTGAGGCTTATGTCGGTGGCCGATGGTACACTTTTGATCCGACACAAAGCGAATTGCGCGGCGGCAGGGTCATTATTGCTTTCGGACGCGATGCTGCCGATGTTTCCGTCTTTCATCAGTTCGGCTCGGGTTGTCAATTGATGCAAATGACTGTTCGTGTCGAGCGGGTCGACGATCCTTTAAGCACACTTTTATAAAACTCATCAAGCGATTGTTTTGTGTATTAATTTCTCCTCGAATATCTGGATAAGAAACAGTAGCTGGGATAAAATGCAGAACGTCTTGCCGAATTTCTATTTAATTTTATGACTTATTGTATTGCTGCTTCCATAAACGAAGGACTTATTCTGGTTTCTGATTCAAGAACCAATGCCGGCATTGATAATGTCAGCACCCATGGCAAAATGCACGCATTTGATACGACAGCCGATCGTAAAATCGTTTTATTGTGCGCCGGCAATCTGGCTACAACCCAGGCCGTTTTGGAACAATTGCACCGGGATAAAATCAAGAATACCAAAATCAATTTCAATACCGTGGAATGCTTATCGGAAGCGGCGGATTATCTCGGCCATATCAGCGTCGAAAAACAAAAACACCACATGAATTCCCAGGGACAATCGGCATTCAACCCTTCAGCCAGTTTTATTCTGGCCGGCCAAATCGGTAATGAGCCGCCCGGCGCTTATATGATTTATGCCGAAGGTAACAGCATAACCAGTTCCGCCAATACGCCTTTTCTGCAAATCGGCGAGAGTAAATACGGCAAGCCGATACTGGATCGTTTTCTTAAATTGGGCACATCGATAGACGAAGCGGCGCGCTGCTGTCTGGTATCGATGGACTCCACCATCCGCAGTAACGCCAGCGTCGGCGCGCCGGTAGAAATGCTGATTTACCGTAACAACAGCTTTAGCTTTGATGAATACTATTGCTTTGATGACGATGATGACTATATGCTGCAACTCAGACGCAACTGGGAAGCGAAACTGCGTGAAGCGATTGCGGCGTTACCCAGTTTGAGCAAGGAGTCGATTCGAACCATGCGGGTTAATTTATAGGAGCATGCCGCTCACCCGGCTTGACGGTCATGACAACAGCGTCGGCAAACTGCGTAGCGACACGCCTTGATACGCTCCAGCCTGGATTTGAATACCGGAAAAGCGATTGATCAATAATCAACGCCGAGCGCATAAACAATGCTGTGGGCACTTTCCTGACAAATTCGCTTGATCGCTGGGAAACAGGCCTGGACAATCAATAAATGACACTAAAACTTGAACCTGAACAGAATAACCTGCTCGTTATTCGCGCCTCGGATGTGTTAACACGCATCGAATCTGACGAAACAAAAAAGGAAGTCGTAAAGCTGATCAAGGCGCAGGGTAAGTTAAACATTTTAATTATTATCGAAGAGAACTTCGCCAACCTGGAAGCTTTTGCCAACTGGGATGATGACCATGATGATGAGTTTATTCAGAGGCATATCAATCGGATGGCCATTGTGGGTGATTTAAAATGGAGGGACAATGCCTTGATGTTTTTCCTCGGCGGGCTTCTGCCTTTTTCCATCCAATATTTCAAACCCGGTCAGGAGGCATTCGCAAAAGCCTGGCTTGGCTGATTTTCTTCGGCGTCCGAATATATTATCGTTGCTGAGCAAGCGGAAATCGCGGTTAAAATCGGTATCAACAGGTCTTATAGTCAACTTATTTTGGCAGGCCCGGCCTTGCAGGTTATAAGAATTTCCTGCCGGCGATTGCAGCGCTAAATACAGACAAAGAGCGACACGAACATACCGAGTGGAATAAATCCGGATTCCTGACGATATCGCCCGGAACCCGGAGTCATGCAAATCAACTGAATTGTCGAGGTGCCCTATGTTCGATAAAACCTTATCCATTATTATGGCCGGAGGTATAGGTAAACGGCTTCATCCACTGACAGCCGACCGGGCCAAACCGGCGGTGCCCTTCGGTGGCAAATACCGTATCATCGATTTTACGTTGACCAACTGCCTGCATTCCAAATTGCGACGCATACTGGTGCTGACCCAATACAAATCGCAATCGCTGCAAAAGCATCTGCTCGACGGCTGGACCATCTTCAGCCCGGAAATCGCCGAATATATCATGCATGTACCGCCTCAGATGCGTACAGGAGAATCCTGGTATACCGGTACTGCCGATGCAATTTTCCAGAACATTTACCTGATTGAACGCAGTAATCCGAATAATATACTGATTTTATCGGGCGACCACATATACCGGATGGATTACGCCGCGATGATTCGATTTCACCGCGAGCAAAAAGCTCAATTGACGATTGCCTGCATGGACGTACCTATCGCCGAAGCCAGCGCTTTCGGCATCATGTCAGTGGATGACGCCTATCGCATCAGCGAGTTTCACGAAAAGCCGCAAAATCCCCAAGCGATGCCGGATAACCCTGACAGGGCGCTGGCGTCAATGGGCATCTACATCTTCGAGAGGAACCTGCTGTGCAGCGCCTTGCAGGACGACCATGACCTGGCCGAATCGAGCCATGATTTCGGCAAGGATATTATTCCCAAACTTATCAACACACATCGCGTCTGTGCTTACCGTTTCGGCGGCGAACTGGGACGCGTCACACAGGATCGGTACTGGCGCGATGTCGGCACGATTGATTCCTACTACGCGGCGAACATGGATCTGGTCGCACCGGTTCCACCGATGAACCTGTACCAACCCGACTGGCCGATCCGCACCTACCACGGACAAAATCCGCCTGCCCGCATGGTTTCAGGACCTTCCGGTCAAGCAGGCCAACTCCTTAACTCCCTGCTCAGCAGTGGCACCGTTATTTGCGGCGGTCATGTCAGGCATTCGGTCTTGTCCCCTCATGTCCAGGTGGATGAAAATGCTGTCGTTGAAGATACCATCTTGTTTGAGGGCGTACATGTCGGGGCAGGTGCGCATTTAACGCGCTGCATTGTTGACAAGAACGTGAAGATTCCGCCCGGTGAGCGCATCGGTTTTGATCATGCCGCAGACGCCAACCGCTTCACCGTCTCGGATTCAGGTATCACCGTCGTCCCGAAAGGCTATCGTTTCTAAACGATGGACAGGATCTAAACACCCGCAAGCAGCGCAGCGGTAGCTCGGGATCTATTTTTCCTTGAAGAATAACACCAGCGCAAATAGACCGATCATAATGGCCGGTACGACAAAGAAGCCGCCTTGAGGAGACTCTGAATTCTGAGTGCCGGTACGCATGGTCGGATCATCGGTGCTGCTTTTAACCGAAAACGGTGAAGAGTGATTTAATGCTGAGCTTTTATAGGGCAACGCATCGGCTCTATATTGAAAGCTGCCATTGGCAAAAGCCTGGACGCTACAAAAACCAGACAACAGCAGAACTATGCGCGCAATTGAAATTATTTTTATCATTTTTTGCTCCGAATACGAATAAAAAGAGTATAGGATAATCTATACAAACCGTATTAAAGTTTATACAGGCGCTGAGTTCAACCACTCCCTGAAACACGGCTGATTTTTGTAACGACTCACCGCCCCGGTTTAAAAAAAGAGAACTAAAGGGGTTTATTTAAAAAATCTTCCCCAACCCCTCTTTTTCAAAGAGCCGAGCCTTTAAACTAAGGAAGTTCATTGACTGAACAATTGCTTGAAAACGGGACAACGGTCGCTGTCAACAACCGGATGTCCCTCTGGAAAGATACTCCTCGCGGAGTATATTTATTACGGGCACATTCAATACCCTAGTTAGATAAGAATTGAATCATGAAAAAAATAATCTGCCTCATTTTTTTATTAGTGGTTGCTCATACACCAACCCATGCCGAGATCTTTAAATGCAAGCTGGCATCAGAACAAACCGTCTATCAATCGTCCCCCTGCCCGTCAACAACGGTAAAACAGAACGTGGTTGAAACGAATGCCGACAGGATTGCAAAGACGCAGTCGCAATTAGCCGCCAGAAAAGCCGATTGGATAGCCAAAGAAGCCGCCGCACTTAAATTTGAAAAGGAGCGTCATGAAGAATTGGCCAGACAAAGACTGATATCTCTACGCAAGCGCAGAATCATCGAAGACTACTCGCTGGAGAATCTGTAAAAAACACTGATTCGGATTACTCAAATTAAACGGCTATTAATCGGGGATATGATTCTGCGCGTAGTAAATGAGGATTGAACCATGAAAAAAATCACCGCTATCTGTACTTTATTAGCAATCGTCAACACAAGCACTCATGCAGAGATTTTTAAATGCCGATTGGCATCAGACAAAACCGTTTATCAATCCACTCCCTGCCCGGCAGCTACGGTAAAACAGGATGTAGTTGAAATAAAAGCACCGGATGCTGAAAAAATCGCTGAAGATCAAGCGCGATTCGCCGCCTGGAAAGCCGATCTTGCGGCCAGAGAAGCCGCCGAATTGAAAGCGGAAAAGGAGCGGCAGGCGGAATTGGCCAGGCAGGAGGCGGTCAATGCGCTCAAGCGTAGCGCCATAGCGCAGGAGGAACTGGCGGAAGCCGCGAAAAGACCGGTAATTATTAATCCGATCGTTCAGCCGGGCTGGCCGTTTATGAACAGGCATCGAATCCCCGATCCATACCATCCACACCACCCAAATCCCAACTCTGTTGAACATCAGCACAGAAATCATTAAGGTCCGGCTAATCATAAATATCACAAGAGCGGGAACACTTTGATATTTTAAGGGATTTACCCTGACTTACCGTAACAGTAAGGAAACGGTAAAATTCACTTCCGATAACCTGACTGTTTTGTTCGGTCCTTTTTAACGCACACCCGCTAATGAAGTTTTCCATTATCATCCCGACACTGAATGAAGAAAAAGTCATTCAGTCCTGTCTGCTCGCATTACAAGCGTTGCGCCCGGACTGCCAGATTATTGTGGCTGACGGCGGAAGTTCGGATAATACAAAAGCTATCGCCTTGCCTTTGGCCGACAAAGTCATAAACTCAGAAAAGGGCCGGAGCAGGCAAATGAATAACGGCGCCGCTGAGGCAAAAGGAGAGATATTGATCTTCCTGCATGCCGATACTTATTTACCGGACAACGCATTGCAGCTGATTAGGCAACACACCACCGAAAAAAATCCATGGGGACGCTTTGATATTCAATTAAGCGGCGATCATAGCCTGCTGAAAATTATCGCACTTTTGATGATCTGGCGCTCCCGCCTGAGCGGAATCGCTACCGGGGACCAAGCCATTTTTGTGACTCGACAGGCTTTTGCAATGGCGGGCCGGTATCCTGAAATTGACCTGATGGAAGATATTGCGCTTTGCAAGTCCTTAAAGAAAATCAGCCGTCCGGTTTGCCTGCCTGCAAAAGTGATCAGCTCGGGGCGCAGGTGGGAGTATAACGGTGTTTGCAGAACCATTCTGCTGATGTGGACATTACGTTTGTTGTATTTTTTTGGCGCAGACCCGAAAAGATTAGCTCATTTTTACAGGAGAGGAAGTATATGGAAACGATGATCCGTTTATCCGCCGCTGTCGGCATTTTCAGCATCATGATTGTCTGGGAATATTTAAGCCCCAGAAGAAAACATCAACTCAACCGACAACAACGCTGGCCGATTAACCTTGGGTTAGCCGCTTTCAACATGCTGTTCATGCGCTTGACCATCGGCAGTCTGGCATACTTAAGCGCCGTTTATGCGTCAGAACAATCTTTCGGTTTGTTGAACCGTTTGCCGCTTTCTGAATGGATGAGTATTATCGCAACCTTGCTATTGCTTGATTTTGCGATTTACTGCCAACATATCGTCATGCACAAATATCCGCCGCTTTGGCGCTTGCATCAGGTGCATCATACCGACCTGGAATTCGACGCCACCACAGCAGTTCGCTTTCATCCCATGGAAATCATCGTTTCCATGCTTTACAAGACCGTGTGTATCGTTTTACTGGGCGCCAACCCGTGGGCCGTCATTGCTTTTGAAATTATTCTCAACGGGGCGGCGACGTTTAATCACAGCAATGTCGATATATCACCGGCGATTGATAAAAACTTGCGTCGTCTGATCATTACGCCAGATATGCACCGCATTCATCATTCCACTGTTCCGGCGGAAACCGACAGTAATTACGGCTTTTCAATTTCCTGCTGGGACAGGCTGTGTAAAACCTACAGGGCGGAACCGAAGGAACCTCAAACGACGATGGCTATTGGCTTGACAGCTTTTCGCAGCCAACAGGAACTTACGTTTATGCAATTGTTGGCGCTGCCTTTTAGGTCCTTACGCAGGCGATAACCGATCATGCGAATGCCTGTCGCCGAATGCAGATTTGAACATGGAACGGTTTCCCGAAAAAAACAATAGGGATCTAAGTGCATAGCTATTGATTTTTTTACCCGGTTTCCAATTTAAAGCTCGATAGCGACTGTGGTATAGTTTAAACTTCATGTTTTATGCTGATAAGTTGGGCAAGCGATATGATAAAAAAATACGTTAAAATATTACCATTGGCGGCAGTTTTATTTGCCATTTCAGCGCATGCTGATGTTGCATTGAAAGATAATTCTGAAATACTGGGCAGATGGAATCTGTATGCTGAAGCGGCCAAACTGGATGGGGAGAAAAAAGCCGTCAAGGTTGAATGGGAATTCAAAGAAGATGGCGCTCTTCTTACCACAGCAACGGACTCCGTTGGACGAACTAATGAAATGAAGATAGCCATAAAATATTTCGTCGAAAATGGAGAAATTAAAAAGCAGTCAACACCTGGACGGGAAAAGTATGAATCGTGCAAAGTGGTTGAAAAAGACGGCTCAAAAATGGTTTTAAAATGCGCATATCTTTTCTTTTTTCTAACAAAAATATAATAATTTAAGTAAGAGGGTATAACTATGATTGGTGGTATGGTAATGATTTTAGTGGCTGTCTGGATTTACCAGTCGGCAGTTAAAGCCAATGCGGGTAATGTGCTGTATTGGGTTGCAGGTTGTGCAGCGGTTTTTTTGGTGTCTCAAATCCTGTTGATTAATCTTAACTTTTATCTTTCAGACTGGTTTTCCGGAGATGATGTCGGCGGCAACTATGAGCGTGATATAACCGAAATTGGCGACAGAAAAAACATGGGTGGTTTCCAGGGCATCAGCGGCAGATTCATGTCAACGTTCCTGGAATTGATGCCTCCTGTTGTAGGCTTTCTGATTGTTGCAGTTATCCGCGTTAAATTTATTACCAAAGAAAGTTTCTCAGCGGCGAGTTTATTCGGCGGTCTGAAAGACATGTTTGTGGCAATCAAACAAAGCTTTAAATCGCCACAATAATAAACGAGGTCCGATTACTAAAAAGCCCAAGCTTGGCTTGGGCTTTTTTTATGGATGTATGCGGTTCATTCCCGCTGAGTGATTCGCTAACAATCAGATGCTATTTACCGGTAACAACTGAAACCAAAAAGATGATTCCCGCAACAAAAACGACAGTAAAAATTATTCCTGCAATGACATAAGTTGAAAGCGATCCCTGTTCGAAATCATTTTTTCTGTTATTGTCACTTTGCACACCGATAAAAGCCGCCAGAACGCTTTTAACTACTTGGGCAATCGTTGGTTTTGACATATCCATCTCCAAATAAATTGAAAAAATAATAGTGCCTGCCTGCGTTTTACGCAATGATTATGTTCAACCGACTGATTGTTAAAACCGACACTATCATCAAGCAATCAAGCCAAACACATCCTTTTAGTTAATCGCCATGAATAAAACTGACTTATTAAAACAGCTACTATCGCAAAGAATCCTGTTTCTTGATGGCGCGATGGGCACCATGATACAAAGCTACAAGCTGGAAGAAAAGGATTATCGTGGTGAGCGTTTTGCTCAGTGGGAAGTGGATCTCAAGGGCAATAATGACCTGTTGTCACTAACACAGCCCGATATTATCAAAGCCATTCACAGCGCTTATTTTGAGGCCGGCTCGGATATTGTTGAAACCAATACCTTCAATTCAACCGGCATTTCCATGGCCGATTACCGTATGGAAGCGTTGGCTTACGAACTTAACGTCGAATCGGCGCGCATAGCCCGACAGGTTGCCGATGAATACACGGCCTTAACACCCGAAAAACCGCGTTTTGTGGCCGGCGTCTTAGGTCCTACCGCCCGCACCGCATCGATGTCGCCGGATGTTAACGACCCCGGTTTTCGCAATATCTCGTTTGACGAACTGGTTTCCGCCTATACAGAAGCAACGCAAGGCTTAATTGACGGCGGCGCGGACACTATCCTGATTGAAACCATCTTCGATACGCTGAATGCCAAAGCTGCTATTTTTGCCGTCGAACAGGTTTTCGAGCAAAGCGGTGTTCAATTGCCGGTCATGATTTCCGGTACGATTACCGACGCATCGGGAAGAACCTTATCCGGGCAGACAGTGGGCGCTTTCTGGAACTCATTAAAACATGTACAACCCATTTCCTTCGGTTTTAACTGTGCGCTGGGTGCGAAGGAACTGCGTCAATACATCGCTGAATTATCTAGCATTGCCGACACCCATGTTTCAGCGCATCCCAATGCCGGTCTGCCTAATGAATTCGGCGAATACGATGAATCGCCCGAAGCGATGGCGGAGGAACTTGCCGACTGGGCGCAAAGCGGTTACCTGAATATTATCGGCGGCTGCTGCGGTACATCCCCCGCGCACATCAAGGCCATCGTCGAAGCCGTCAAGCCCTACCAACCCAGAATTATTCCCGTCATTGAAAAACAATGTCGGTTAGCCGGTCTTGAACCGATGGCCATCGGCCCTGACAGCCTGTTTGTCAATGTCGGCGAACGCACAAACGTAACCGGTTCCGCCGCGTTCAAGCGACTGGTTATCGAAGGTAACTTTGAAGCCGCGCTGGATGTCGCCAGACAACAGGTCGAAAACGGCGCACAGATTATCGACATCAATATGGACGAAGGCATGCTGTAGTCCAAAGAAGCGATGGTGCGCTTTTTGATGCTGATCGCTTCCGAGCCGGACATCGCCAAAGTGCCGATCATGCTGGATTCTTCCAAATGGGATATTTTGGAAGCCGGGTTAAAATGTATCCAGGGCAAGGGCATTGTCAATTCCATTTCGCTGAAAGAAGGCGAGGACGCCTTTATCAAACATGCCAAGCTCGTGCGTCGTTATGGCGCGGCGGTTATCGTCATGGCCTTTGATGAAGAAGGCCAAGCGGACACCAAAGCCAGGAAAGTCGAGATCTGCCGACGTGCCTATAAAATTCTCACCGAACAAGTCGGCTTCCCGCCCGAGGATATTATTTTCGACCCAAACATTTTCGCGATTGCGACGGGTATAGACGAACATAATAATTACGGCCTGGATTTTATCGAAGCCACTCGCGAGATCAAGCAATCCCTGCCTTACGCATTAATATCCGGCGGTGTTTCCAATGTATCGTTTTCGTTTCGCGGCAACAATCCGGTACGCGAAGCGATACATGCGGTGTTTTTATACCATGCCATTCAGGCCGGCATGTCGATGGGTATCGTCAACGCCGGCCAATTGGCGATTTATGAAGATATTCCTAAAGATTTACGCGATGCCGTTGAAGCGGTCGTACTCAATACTCATGACGGCAGCGGCACGGATAAATTACTGGCTCTGGCTGAAAAATATCGCGGTGACGGCAGTAGCAGCGAAGTCAAACAGGAAAACCTGGAATGGCGTGAATGGCCGGTCAACAAGCGCCTGGAACATGCGCTGGTTAAAGGCATCACCGATTATATCGATGAAGATACCGAACAAGCGAGGCAGGAAGCGGAAAGACCGCTGCATGTCATCGAAGGCGCATTGATGGACGGCATGAATGTG
>SXGU01116144.1_pt1 | contig 21347 bp, 16 predicted proteins | sample 3174531 | NCBI WGS metagenome assembly SXGU01 (sample SAMN11356863, study PRJNA531348) | freshwater metagenome | isolation source: freshwater sample F1-140 | place: China: Fuxian Lake, Yuxi | collected 2017-12-25 | reverse complement strand
ATACGGCAAGATAATGTGGGGAGTCGCCGCGTTCTATATCTGCTGTACTGCGCTTCGATTGGCGCGCTTCAATGTGGAAATCGATTCAACTGATGAAGAGGATCACCGATTTTTTCGCGGATTGCCTTCACCAGGAGCCGCGGGTGCGATTGCGAGTTTGACTTTGCTTCACCAACATTTGATGGTGATTCGATTCCAAGAAATTCCACCGGATGGTTTTGAAAAAACATCGGCGCTCTTTCTTCCCCTTGTCACATTGATCGTCTCGGCCGCAATGATCTCGCGCCTTCCATATGCGCACATCATCAATCGCTACATGCGCGGGAGACAATCATTTGCATTCGTTGCTTGGATGATGTTGCCGATTGCCTTTGCAATCTGGTGGTTTCAAGTCGCACTCGCGGTGTGCTTCTGTGCTTATGCCTTATCGGGACCGATTGGCCGATTGTTTTCCGGAAGAAAAAAACCTTCGCTTCTCTCCCAACAGAGCGGAGATTCTGCGGCAACACCAAAGATCAAGAACGATCCCTCTGGACGACCTACGATTCGATCATGACCGCCCTCGATTTCGCCACTCTCCTGCCCGATCGATTCGGACTCTATGGAGGAAGTTATGTTCCAGAAACGCTTGCGTATGCGCTGCGTGAACTTGAGATCGCATATATGGCGGCTCGAAAAGATCCGGCATTTCTCGCTGAAGTCGAGGATCTGCTGAAACACTTTGTCGGCCGCGCCACTCCGTTGACTGATGCGCCGAGATTGACTGAATATGCCGGCGGAGCTCGAATCGTTCTCAAACGCGAAGACCTTGCTCACACTGGAGCGCACAAGATCAACAACACCATTGGCCAAGGATTGTTGGCCAAGCGCATGGGAAAAAAGCGAATCATCGCTGAAACTGGAGCCGGTCAGCATGGAGTCGCGACAGCGACTGCGTGCGCTCACTATGGAATTCCGTGCGAAATCTATATGGGCTCTGAAGACATCCGACGACAAGCGCTGAATGTCTTTCGCATGAAACTTCTTGGTGCGAAGGTGGTCGAAGTCACTTCCGGATCGCGCACATTGAAAGATGCGACCAATGAAGCGATGCGCGACTGGATGGGATCTGTCGGGGACACGCATTACATCATCGGCAGCGTTGTCGGGCCACATCCATTTCCCACAATCGTCCGTGACTTTCAAAGCGTGATTGGGCGTGAATGCCGCGCACAATGTCTTGAACGATTTGGAAAACTTCCCGACGCTGTTGTCGCTTGCGTCGGCGGCGGTTCGAATGCTGCTGGAATTTTCGCTCCTTTCATCGCAGATAAATCCGTGCGACTCTTCGGGATCGAAGCCGGAGGCAGAGGCAATTCGGCAGGCGACCATGCGGCTCCATTATCACTTGGAACACCTGGAGTTCTGCATGGTTCTTACTCTTATGTGCTGCAAACTCCCGATGGTCAAACTGCTGATGTTCATTCTTGCAGCGCGGGATTGGACTATCCAGGCGTCGGTCCAGAGCACTCTCATTGGCGAGACAATGGGCGTGTTCAATACTCCGCCGTCACCGATCAGCAGGCGCTTGAAGGATTTCAATTGCTCGCAAAGCAAGAGGGAATCATCCCCGCATTAGAAACCGCGCACGCCGTTTGGGGAGCGATTGATGTTGCGCGAAAACTTCCCGCGGATGCGATTGTCGTGATCAATGTTTCCGGCCGCGGAGACAAGGATGTCAACGAAGCGATTCGGTTGCTTTCGCTTGATTCGCATTAATCTTGGTCTGTCGATTCCTTGGGCTGAGAAGCCTTGGCCTTGGAACTCTTGGATTTTACGCTCGTGGATTTTACATCCTTTGGCGTGAATTCGATTGCAATTGGATAGTGATCGCTCGAATATCCCGCAGGTGGCTTGTCCTTTTTCCAGTCATACGCATCGCCGGGATGCAAAGTGGAAAGAACGAAATATGAGCCAGGAACGATTTCATTTGCGAAGCCTGGAGAAAAAATGATGTAATCGATTGGACGACCAGACTCATGGGTCGTGTATCGATCACGCAGTGCGTCGCGATCCGCATCGGACATTGACTTGTCTGTCTCCTGCTTGCTGCGATCCGCCACGGATCGATAGTCATAGCCATTTATCAATCCTGCATCTTTATAGAGCAAACGACATGGTGACAACGGCGTCGAATTGAAATCGCCAACTATCACCACATTTGCATCGGGATTCTTCGCCATATCCGCCTTGACAAATTCGATGATCTTCTTGGCTTCAGCTTCGCGGTGGTCGTTGAATTTCTCCCCGCCAGCTTTGTGATGGATCGCATATGCAGTCAGCATGTATCCATCTGGAAATTCGATATCCACTGCAAGTGGACTGCGCTGAAACTTTGTTTTGTCTTCAGGGACTTTGTTTGATGCATCTTCTTTGGATGCTTGCGCGGGCTCCGCATCGTCCGAACCTGTCGACAATTTCGCATCAAGAAAAACCCGCGCATTCTTTGTGGGAAATCGAGAGAGGACCGATTGCTCAACCCCGCGGTAATAGCCAGCGTCCAAACTTTCAAGATAGGTATATCCCATGTCCTTGAGATATGTATCGCGGAACCACGTCAGCGCTTCCTTCGATTCAACCTCCTCCAAGAACAAGACATCCGCATCCAATCGGCGAATCACTTTCGCAAGAGCTTCCGCTCGATCATCCGTGACGACCAACTTCATATCGTCCCACTCGCCAGACAAATTTGGATCGTCAACATGGTCGAAAAAATTCTGAATGTTGTATGCCGCCAAGCGAATCGCTTTGGTCTTCTTTGGCGCATCGGCGAGGCCATATCGAAGGCCTGGCCCACGCTTGGGTTTCGCGCTTTTTTGCGAGGAATTCTTTGTGTCTGATTGCGTTGGAGATTGCGTCGCAGATTGCGTGGCTCCAAGTGCAATCGCCAGAGCAAGAGAGAATGACCCAATAAAGAAACTTGTGTGCTTCAGCATAAGCAGAGATAGTAACTCCCTACTATCCCACTATGCCAATCTGGTCGAGCCGTAAGCGATACAAGGAATATCAAGTCGAATCCGCCGTGCGTCGCAGCAAACGGCGATCCGAACGGACAATTATCTCTCGGCAAGGAACCGAAATCAGCGCCAAGCGGTCGCGGTCGATCCGGCCGTTGCTGAAAGCATTCTTCTCATTCGTCCGCCACGATAAACGCGCAGTCGCCACGGCGTTGCTGTGCGCGACAGTCTCTGCAAGTCTTGAACTCTTCCCACCAGCTGCCACAAAGATCGCCATCGACAATGTTTTTTCAGGACTCCCCCTTCCAGTTTCAATCACGCGCTGGATTCCAGATTCTTCGACCATACTTTCAACTCCACAGTCTCTGCTCACAACACTTGCAATTACGATTGTCGCGCTTTCCTTTATTGCAGTGGTCTTTGGAATCATCGGGCGATGGCTTGCGACTCGAACTGTGAAATCGGTGCAAAATCGTGTGCGAAGATTGGTCTTTGGCCATGCGATGAAGCTGCCACTATCGCGCGTCCAACAAATGCGAACTGGCGGATTCGTCGCAACTTTGCGTGAAGATGCTGGCGGCGTGGGTGAATTAGTTTTCAGCATGCTCTATAACCCCTGGCGCGCGGTCATTCAACTGCTTGGAAGTTTGGTGGTTCTTGCCATCACCGATTGGCGACTGTTGATTGGCGCACTCATGCTGCTCCCCGTGATCGTGATGACGCACCGAACTTGGATCGGACGCATTCGACCAATCTTTCGCGACATCAAGGTAACACGCGACTCAATCGACGCGCATGCAACCGAAGTCTTTGGAGGAATGCGAATCGTGCGAGGCTTCGCTCGAACGCGCACAGAATCTCTGCGATACACCAGCGGCGGTCACTTGATGGCTCGACAAGAATTTCTCGTTTGGTGGTGGTCGCGTGGAGTGGATCTTGCATGGGCGCTTTTCATTCCCGTCGCTTCTGCGGCTCTGCTTTGGTATGGAGGTCTGCAAGTTCTGCGCGGTTCGTTGACACCCGGCGACTTGGTTCTCTTCTTGACATATGTGATGATGTTGCTCATTCCAATTCAAATGCTCGCATCAAGCGCGACTGCTTTTCAGACAAATCTCGCAGGATTAGACCGCATTCTGGACCTCCTTGTCGAATCGCCAGAGATGCCAGATCGCCCGAGCGCTGTTCGGCTTCCCAAGAACGCGATCGAAGGTGAAGTGCGGATGCACGAGATTGGATATCGCTATCCCGGCACTGAAGGCGATGTGCTTCGAGACATTTCATTCACTGCAAAACCTGGACAGACGATCGCGCTCGTCGGACCATCGGGCAGTGGCAAGACGACTCTGTGCAATCTTGTCGCTCGATTCTTTGATCCTACGACCGGCTCAATCACCGTTGATGGGAGAGACCTTCGCGACATTCATCTCGACTCGTGGCGGCGAACGCTCGGCATTGTCGAGCAAGATGTTTTCCTCTTCGACGGAACCATTGGAGACAATATTCGTTATGGCGATCGTGAAGCAAGTGAAGTGCTCGTGCGGCGCGCGGCCGATCTTGCAAATGCCACGGAGTTCATCGAACAACTTCCCAAGGGGCTCGCAACGCATATCGGTGAACGCGGCGTTCGGCTTTCAGGCGGACAGCGACAACGCTTGGCGATTGCGCGCGCCATCCTCGCCGATCCGCGCATCTTGATTCTGGATGAAGCGACCAGCAGCCTCGATTCGCATAGCGAGCGACTGATTCAATCAGCTCTCTTCACTCTTGTTCGGGAGCGAACAACATTTGTGATCGCGCATCGACTCAGCACGATTCAGCATGCAGACTTGATTCTGGTTCTCGAGCGCGGGCAAATCAGTGCCGCTGGGACTCACGCTGATCTCATGAACAGTAGCGAGAAGTATCAACAAATGGTGATGATGCAAACCGCCATTCCAGCGCCGCCTAAAGTGCCGATGCCAGCGACGCCAAAGGCATAAAAAACCGCCAATTCAAGTCGGTAAACATGCAGAATCTGGCGAAGTCTGATCGCGACCCTTCCAAGAACGGCGCCCAGTTTTCGCAAGCCACAAACTGTGCCACTGAATGAGTGTGAGCAGAAGAATTCCAAGCGGATGCAGAAGAATCGTTCGCGAAGATTGTCGAAATCTCTTTGCGAAGGCAATGCGCTGGACAAATGCGATTGCGATTGCAGCGGCTGCAAGCGCCGTCGCAGCCGTGCCAATCTGATTGGTGAAAAGCGCCCAAACAATCCATGCCCACGGCAAGACATGTCCCACGATGTGAATGACCGTAATGAACAGCAACAGCGCGAATGAACCCAATCCTTCATATGCGTTCTTCGCAAATCCGCGCCACACTTGCCCAGCGCCGCGATACATCCGACATTCGGCAAGTTCTGTCCCATCGAAGAGATCAGTACGGCCGCCAACAGAGCGCACTGCGCGTGGCAATTTGATTCCATCATGCATGGATTGTCGAAATGCCGCGTGGCCACCAGCGCGAACCCACATTGATCTGCGCACGAACAAGAACTGACCGCAACCTGCGCTTGCTGCTGGCAAAGTTGTGGTGCGCATCTGTCCCATCGGCAAATATGAAAGCAACACGAAATGAATCAGAGGAATGATCGCATCCTCCATCCATGTTCCAGCGATCTGTCGCGGAACAGTCGAGATGAGATCGGACTCGGAAGCACTCGCAGCGATCCATGTGGTTCGCAAACAATCTGGCGAGAGTCGAACATCGGCGTCGGTGAAGAGCAACCATTCACTCTTCGATGCCTGCCCCATCCGCTCGCATCCCCACTGCTTGCCATTCCAATCCCGGGGCAAAGTTTGCGTATCAACGCGGCGCACTCGACCATCCTGAGCGGTCATTGCCGCGAGAATTCGAGGGGTTCCATCCGTCGAATCGTCGTCATAGACCAAGACTTCTATATTCACTCCGCGATTGGCGAGCACCGAACGAACGCATGCTTCGATATTGGCCTCTTCATTTCGCGCAGGAATGCAGACAGAAATGTGTGGCACTTCGCTCGAGTCGAAACTTTTGTTGCGATCATTCACACTGAAGCGACGATAGCGGCGAAGATTGATGAATCCCAAAGCTGCGGCGGCAGAGCAGCATGCAAGAGAACCCGCCATGATGATCGTCGGCACGCTCATGAAGATGTCGTCGCTCTTTCCTTCGTTCGCATCGAAAGATCAATTCCAACTTTTCGACCGGTGATGCGCAACCAGAAGTCATACACAGGATGAATCTTTGCTTTCTCTCCACCAATCATTGAAACAAATGCGTCGCCATCGCGTGCCATCACATTTGCCGCAAGTTCATCCGCGTTGGACTGCATCGCAAGCGCAATCGCTCGCTGCCATCCAGCTGTTGTCGGTTCCGTCGGTGTGGGAATATCACGCAGTCGCAGGAACATTTCAGGCCGCGCGTCAGTCCAGAATCCATACTCGACAGCAGCTGCGACCAGGCGCACATTTGGAATTTTCGCTGCCAAGACCGCTGCACCAGGCCGGATCTCGACTGGAGATCGAACATCAAAGAATTTTCCCTGAGGATTCAGCAGAATCACAGTTCGCGGATCGATCGCCAACTCTGCTTGCACATATCGCACCATTGCAGGAAGAGTTCGAGCGCTATCGGGGTCGATCCCAAAGACTCCCAACTTTCGAAAAAAAGAAAATCGTTGCAATTGAACGCGATCCATAGGAGCTGTCACACGCCGCGTTGGTACAAATGCGCCATAAAAATAGACGAATACCAAGACATCCCACCAAGCGCAGTGATTCATCACGATCATCAGCGGCCCCGAAGATTCATCCAATGTTTTGGATATGGCGAAGCTTGATCGCTCCATTCGAACTGCATAAAACTTCTTGGCGAAGTTTCGGCGAACATAGAGATAGAACCATCCAGTGATTCGCGCGCTCCACTTCGCTGGCAGAATCAGACTGTCAACGCTGGAGTCTGACATGTTGCGTTTCCTGCTTGAACCGAACCTTGAAGCGGAATCGACAAGTCCTCGCATGCCGCACGTGCCGCGGTCACGCCACTCATCAGAACCATCGGCACGCCCGGACCTGGATTTGCGCTGCCGCCTGCGATGTATAAACCTGCAAGAACTCTGCTGCGATTGCGCGGCTTGAATCCACCCTTCATTCGGCCGTGCGATGCAAGACCATAAATCGCGCCACCTTCGGCGTTGTACATTCGCTCGATCGATTGCGGGGTCAACGACTTCTCGATGACGATGTGCTTTTCCAAATCTGGCATTCCACATCGCTTCAATTTTTCGATCACAACGGGCCTGTACTGCTCCAAGATTCCACCCGCGCCTTCCCATCGCTGACCTTCACGAAGCGGCGCAGTATGAATCAACGCGTACAACGACTCGCCACCTGCGGGCGCTTGCTTTGGATCTGTTCTGCTTGGCACGCAGAGATAAACTGAAGGATCTCGCGCTGGAATTCCCCTCACATAAATATCCTCGAATTCCTGATGCGAATCGCCACTGAAAAGAAAGTCGTGATGCAGCAAGTGGTCATATTGTCGATCAAGTCCGAGATAGAGAACCAATCCACTGCAAGCAGGTTTATAGTTTGCCGCAATTGTGCGCTGAGCTTTCATTCCACCCTTGCCGCCAACGAGATCACGGTATGTTCGCTGCACATCGCAGTTGGAAACGACGACATCCGCGGCGAGTGTCGATCCATCCTCAAGTTCGACTCCTGTTGCGCGACCGCCATCTTGCAGAATTCGCTTCACGCCACGACCCGTCAGAATTGTCGCGCGCTCTTCATTCAAGATTCGCTCGAGCGCGCGCGCAACTGAGCGCGTTCCGCCCATCGAATACCAACATCCGTGATCGACCTGCGCCGCGGCGATCAACGACAAGATCGCAGGCGAGAGAAACGGACTCGATCCAACATATTGCAGGAAGTGTTCGCAGAGTTGCGCGAGATGTGGTTCGGAAACATGTTTATGGACAGTCCCGCCAACGGTGGCATACATCCGCATACCAAGCACATCTTTCAAGAGTCCAGGCTCGCTTGTCGGCGAGCGGCGCATAAGATCCATCACGCCTTCAAGATCCTTATAGAAGAAAACTTTTTCACTCAATCCAAACATGCGTCTGCTGTATGAAAGAAATTCTCTCCATCCCTTTCCAACGCCTTGTCCTGGAAATTGCAAATCCATCGCAGTCGCCATCGCATCGACGCCATCGCGAAGATCGATGACGGTTCCATCATCAAAGAAACAGCGCCACTGTGGATCGAGTCGCACCAAATCCAGATAATCGGTCACTGAACGACCGCTTCGAATGATGATTCCTCGGACAACTTGCGGAAGCGTCAGGATGGTTGGTCCCATATCGAACCGAAAGCCCGCTTCTTCCAGAACATTCATTTTTCCGCCAAGATGTGCGTTCTTTTCAATCACCGTGACCGCAAATCCGTGTGTCGACAATTCGACCGCGGACGCAAGTCCAGCGAGTCCCGCCCCAATGACAAGAGCAGTTGGGCGGCGAGTATGAGAAGAATGATTCGTCATATTGATTGATTCCTTCTGAGTCCTCCAAGAATAGCTCTCAAGATGCGCTGTGTCTTTTGATCTGGTTCACCTGTTGGCATCCGAATCCAACGGCTGGTATCAGACACTGTGACACTGCGGGACAATTCCAGCAATCCTGATTCGCCGCGCGATGGGCCCCATCCACTTTCTCCCGTGCCACGGATCGATGCGCTTGGATGCGCAGTGGGAATCAACGAGTCATTGAAAGTGACCGATCCCGCGCGAAGTTGTCCGATGAAGTGAGCATCTCCCGCAAGCGAGCGAGCCTGTTGCGAACTTGCAAATACTGAAACGCTGAGATGCTTGCGAAATGTTTTATGAATAGCAAGCGCATGCGCCGCATCGTCAGCGCGAATGACGGCAACTGCGGGAGAGAAATGATTCCCCACTGCCAAATCACTCGCAATGGAGCAATCAAAGATTGCTGTCGGTCGCACATTCGCCTGATTGGAATATTCAACAACTCCGCTGAGTGAATGACCTCCAAGCGATATGGCTTGGCGCACGCACGAATCCATTCGCCTTGCCGCGGCTTCTGAAATCAATCGCATCGGTTTCACCCCTGCGACTTGAGGCGCCAAATATGTCAAAAACTGCCGATAAATTGATTTTTCTACAATGATTCGGCGCGGCGCCATACAGGTCTGTCCCGCATTGAGAACCACCGCTTGCCAAAGACTTTTCGCCGCCAACTTTGCATCAGCGCTCGCGAGGACGATGGCAGAATCGCACCCTGATAACTCCAAAGTCGTTGGCGTCAGCGATTCCGCCGCACGCTTGGCGATCACACGACCCACTTCGGTCGAGCCTGTAAAGACGATGTGATCAAATGGAACTTGCCCAGGCGAATTTGCCCCAAGCGACTGAACACCAAGCAATTCTTCTCCTGCAGCACGCGTGGCTGCGGTACGCGTCAACATTCCATCGCGCAATCCCTCCGCAGCGAGGCGAAGAAGGAGACCTTGTGAACGCGGCGAATTCTCCGATGGCTTCACGACTGTGATATTGCCCGCAACAATTGATTGCACAAGTTGGATGCCAAGCAATTGCACTGGATAATTCCAAGTCGCAATGATCGCCACCCGTCCTGCTGGCAGACGGAGAACTTCATGTCTCTGACCAAGCATCCACCACGGCCGACCAGAAAGTCGTCGCGGGGCAAGAATGCGTGGAGCGTTGTTCAAGTGCCAACGAATGCTTGCTCGAAGCGGAAGGATCTCGCTGGCAAATGATTCCCAGGCGCTCTTGCCAGTTTCGATGCGAATCAATTTGATCAAGTCATCGGCGTGTCGGTCAATTCTGATTCCAAATCCTTCGAGCCACTGCAGGCGCTCCGCCAAAGGCCAAAAAAGGTTCGCCGAATCAGAATTCCATTCTTTCGCAACAACTTGTTGTGAATGCTGATTTTGGATTTCCACCGTGTCTAGTTTCATGAGATGCGCCTACAGTTGGTGCGAGAACCATTGAGCATAGGGACAAAAATGATCAAAGACCCAATTCATTCAATTATCCCCTCTTCTGGCCAATCCGTTGCGGTCATTGGAGCTGGCCCCGGCGGACTTGCCGCTGCGATGCAACTCGCCGCGGCGGGAATGTCCGTGCGGGTCTATGAGGCGCAACCTGTCATTGGCGGTCGAACTCGACGCATCACGAAGGGTGACTATTCGTTTGATTGCGGACCAACCTTCTTTTTAATGCCATACGTGCTTGAGGAAATCTTCAGCGCGTGTGGGTTTCGTTTGTCGGACTTCGTCGAACTTCAACGGCTCGATCCGATGTACCGGTTGATCATCGGTGATAAAAACGGTCCGCCGAAAGTCATGGAGACGACTCAGAATGTCGACGAAATGGTTCGACGGATTTCCGCAATCGAACCTGAAGATGGTCCCGCTTTTCGCCGCTTCATGGATGACAATCGAATCAAACTCGAACGATTGACGCCCGTGCTGAAGAGTCGCGTCAGCAGCATCTTTGACATGCTGACGCTCGAGGGGCTTCAAGCCGCTCCGCATGTGCGACCGTGGGAATCGGTCTATTCACAGCTCGGCAGATATTTCAAGAATCCAAAGGTCCGACTTTCTGTTTGTTTTCAAGCGAAATATCTGGGGATGAGTCCATACGAATGCCCAAGCATTTTTAGCATTCTTCCTTTCATCGAATACGAATATGGAATCTGGCATCCCGCAGGCGGATGCAACGCGATCACCACTGCGATGGCGCGCGCCTGTGAAAAGATGGGAGTCGAGATTGTGACCAATGCACCCGTCGAGCAAATTGCCTTCGATGGTCGGCGGGTCACGGGGGTTGTTGTCGGTGGACATCATCACCAACATGATCGTGTCGTCGTGAATGCGGACGGCACGTGGGCGCTCAAAAATCTTATCCCTGCGAAACTTCGTCCGCGAGATAGCGATGAAGGCGTTGATTCTCGGCGATATTCCTGCTCGACATTCATGCTCTATTTGGGCTTGAAAGGCAAGGTCGATCTTCCGCATCACACCATCTTTATGTCTGGAAGTTATGAAGATAATTTTCGCGACATCTCGCACGATGGCAAATTGAGCGAAGACCCCTCCGCGTATGTGCACAATCCGTCGCCGCTTGATCCTTCACTTGCTCCAGCTGGAAATAGTTCGTTGTATGTCCTGCTTCCCGTGACCAACAACCGCCCTTCGCAGTGCAAATTGGAATGGGCAGTCGAGAAACCTCGACTTCGTGAAGATGCCATGCGCCAGTTGGAAACTGTGTTTGGCATCAAGGACATTCGCTCTCGAATCGAAGTGGAGCATCTTGTTTCTCCACTCGATTGGCAGAACGAGCGGATCAATCACGGGGCGACTTTCAATTTGGCCCACAATTTCAATCAAATGCTGCATCGGCGAATCCCCCACACATATTCTGGACTCGATGGGCTGCATTTCGTTGGTGGAGCGACGCATCCAGGTTCGGGACTGCCAGTGATTTTCCTCAGCTCGACCATCACGACTCGCCACATCTGCGAATTGCAAGGAATTGATCATCCGCTCGCTGCCTCGACGATGGCGACCGCCTGACCGTATCCTCGGCGCCGTGACAATGACATACGGCCAATACCTTCGGGTTCCTGAACTCCTTTCACTGCAACAAACAGCTTCGAAGGGAAAGGATCATGATGAGACTCTGTTCATCATCATTCATCAGGTCTATGAACTTTGGTTCAAGCAACAGATTCACGAAGCACTCTTTCTGCAGCGTGCATTGGAAACTGGCGACGATCCAACCGCGCTCTCAACTTTGAAACGCATGCTGACAATTCTCAAGACAATGGTTGGTCAAATCGATGTGCTTGAAACAATGAGTCCAGTTTCGTTTCTCTCTTTTCGATCGCTCCTTTCCAATGCCAGCGGCTTTCAGTCCTCGCAGTTTCGGGAATTTGAATTCATTCTGGGCAACAAGCGCGCGGCGGCGATTGATCGATATCCAGATGGGAGTCCAGAGCGTATTGCACTCGCCGCGCGTATGAATGATTTCACTTTATGGCAATCTTTTCTTCGCAGACTGAAGCATGTTGGGCACGCCATTCCAAATCGTTTGATTGACACTCCGATGCAGGCGCTGCCCGAAACTGACGCAGAACTGCAAGAAATTCTGCTGGACGTCTATCACAATCATCCACACGATCGAATGATCTGCGAATTGATGGTCGACCTCGATGAAGGAATACAAGAGTGGCGTTACCGCCATGTCAAAATGGTCGAGCGCACAATCGGCGCACGAATGGGAACGGGTGGATCGCCGGGCGCGGCATATTTGCGCGCCACGCTCTTCACTCCACTCTTTACTGATCTCTGGACGATTCGCGATCGAATTTGACCGAACGAAATTTTTCAGCGCGCTGAAATTATTGACCGACCGTTCCAGAACCTGATCGAATTTGAATTCGTCCAGATTGGAGATCCCATGTCATCGCTGCAGCACGAAGCGGAGTTCCTTGACCCTTTGGCAACACATTGACCAATCTTCCAGAGCGCGCGCGCATTTCGGCAATCTGTGTCACAACGTTGTAATCAAACTCCTCGCACTCCACGTCATAATCTGGAGTGCGAATGAAGCAACGACCGATGCCGCGCACGCGCTGAACTTCGGATGATCCGCCCAAATTGAAAGCAGGTTGCGTTCCAGACTTTGCCGCATCCACATTCTCAATTCGACGCTCCAGAGTCGCTTCAAGTCGATCACATGTCAGTGTCAATGTGTCTGACTTCTTCGGTCCTGCTCGCACGAGTTCGACGGACTGATCCATTGTCATCAGAAACTTTTCGTCGACCAGTCGTTTCAGATTCATAGCGGATCCCCAGCGAAATCGGCTGATACCTTCGATTCCTCCTCCAGGCACGGATTGATCACGCGTGCGATTCTGCTGCGCCTTTGGATCGAGCGCGCCGCCCGCGGGCACATTGACAAGAACACTTCCTGGACTTGGCACACTCGCCTCGCCGGTCACCGCGTCATAATCGATTGTCTGTCCGCGCACTTGAAAGAGTCGTGGCTCACCAGTTCGATCTGCGTTGAGCCAAACTTGATTCTCCAAACGCGCATCACCAGTTGCGATCAATCGCCGCGGACGAATATCACCTCCCGCAGGAGTGGGTGCGGTCGCTTGAACAGCCGTCGCAAGCGCGCCTCCTGCTGATGGACGACGATCCAATTCCAGATGAACACTCTGTGCATCAAGTGCGTCGAATTCTTCGGGTCGTGGCTCGGCTCGAATCTTCACGTCTTTCGCAAGATCCAGTACTGCGCCATTCTGCGCGCGATCTGTAAAAGTCATCTGCCCCTTCCACTGTGCATCCATCTCGGGTTTCGCCACAAGAGCCGCGGGAAGTTCTATCTTTCCACGCAGTTCAGCGGCGGCGATCGGCGCCTGCCAACTTCGCGCACGACCACCACCTGGTGATTCTGCTGTTCGATTGCGATCATTGACTGACAAAGATGGAATCGCATCGATCATCACTCCGCCACGAATGATCGAAAGTCCTGGTCCACGAAGATCCGCCATCCCCTTCGGCGGAAATGCGATCATTCCATCGGCGAATACGCGCGCTCCATCCTTCAGTTGAATTTGCACGCCGTGGTCGGCATCAACACGCGAGACTTCAGATGGACCGAGCGCGGGGTCGCTCGCATTGGCGGATCTTGGGGCCGCATCCGCTTGCGTACTTTCGAATTGCGCGCGCAATGCATCGCACCAAAGTGTCTGCGCAACATCTGTCGCTTCGACTGCGCCAGTAGCCACGAGAAGTTTTGGCGTTGTGCGACCCGACGCATCTTTGACAAGATCCATATTGACATCCTTCGCTCGAAGTGCCAGACCAGCTTGATTCGCCAACTCAACTTCTTGGCCATCAATCCGAACATGCATACCTTGCGGAGAATCTGGGACTTTTTCATCCGCGGCAACTGGGACCATTTTCAATTGCCCAGTAAAACGAACCACAAGGAGATCGCCGACTGGTTCTGGTGCCGCGGCGATCACAGCGCCTGCGATATGGCTGGCGATTCCCAAATGCAATCCCAGCGGAATTGTTCGACCACGAAATGCCAAAGGATCCGGCGAACCAACAGGCGGTCCATTCATCACCATTTCCTTCGAGACCAAATCGCTTTTGAGCGTAAAGATTGCAACCAGTTCGTCGCCCTTCGACCACGCTCGGTCAACAGTCGAGTAGCGCAATATCTCAACATCGTCGTGCAGTTCAAGACGATAGAAGCGCTCTGCTTGCCCAGTTGCCGCTTGCCCAGTTGCAGCTTGCCCAGTTGCAGCTTGCCCAGTTGCAGCTTGCCCAGTTGCCGCTTGCGCATTCTCACGCCCAACAGCGGGCATAGAAACCGGCGTCATCAACATCATGTTTGGCGCAAGCTTCGGTGGAATTGCACTTGCTTGAGCGCGACTTTGTCGGGCGCGATCGATCACGATCGGACCAAGCGGATGATCCACGGTCAATCGTTCGATTGACTTTCCATCTGAACTAAGAAGCAGATCGAGACCTTCGCCATCGAATGTCAAAATGTCGGTGGTCAATCGAAAAGCAGATTGACATCCAAGTTGATTGAGTACTTGATCAAACTCCAACTGCTCGGACTCCAGAATCATCGAAGGGCTGTCCTTGGCAAGATTGACAACCGCTCCAGGTGATGGTCGGTAAAATCGAATGACAACATCGCCATTGAATGTTCCTGATTCAAGCGCACGATTTGGCACATGGACGCGCCCCGAATTCGCTCGCAGCGTTGCGACACGACCATCCTCCATATAGAAAACAGTTCGCGGCTCAGTCATTGACATGAACGCGCCAGGCTGTGGATCGATTTTCTGCGCGGTGTATTGCTGCGCAACTCGTCCATCTTTTCCAGCAACCTGAACCCAAGCACCTTGATCGAGTTGCACAGTCGTTGCACCACCCGCGCGTGCTTGCACCGCGGCTCGCTCTGAATCGGAAAGTGGTTTCGGAGCAACTAAATCTTCGATTGGCGCAGATCGTTCGCGACGGGAAAGTGGAAGATCACGATCAAATTGCCACGCAGCAAACAAGATCCCTGCGGCGACAACAACCGAGATTCCAACAACCACTTTGCGTGAAGCATCGACTTTCATGAAGTGAGCGGAGTGTATCCCATGGCGACTCCTCAATCGTCCGTCAACAAGACCACGACTGCGATGTCGTAAAGCGCGTGCGTCGCGACGGCGATACCAAAGCCTCGGACCACATACAAAACGCCAAAGTAAATCCCGGCCAGAAGGAAGAATGCCGCACGGCGAACATCCAGAACACCGGCGCCAGTTTTCAATGGGTGATACAGGGCAAAGAGCACGGCAGAAATGCCAATTGCGACACCAATTCCCCAGCGCTCTGGCATGCGAAAAAGGTCAACAAAGACCGTGTGGAGCAGCGAAAGAAGCACCATTCTAAAAATCAGTTCTTCATAAAGTCCCGCCCCGATGCTGATGGAGATTTTCCCAAAGAGAGATAAATGCGAGATTGAATCTGGCATCGCTGGAGTGAACGCTCGAGAAATGAGTTGCGCAAAGACCAACAACGACAGTGCGAACAAGGCGCTTTCGATCGCCATCCCTCCGATAGTCGGCAAATGAATCGACCACGGCTTGCGTACGAGAATCTGCCAGACGATCATCACCACAACAAGCGCGACAGCGGGCAGAGCCAGCGTCGGCAGATTGAGTCGAGCGGGATCGACTCCAAAGTTTGAGAAAAAACGAAGCAGACTTTCGTGCGCGCCGTTGGTCAAAGTTCCATGCGATCCGCGTAAGAAAAAAATCAACCCGATTTCATAGAGCACAACAAGCGGCACGATCAGCGCCAAAATCTCCAGCGGTTGCTTTGAGCGTTCGAAATAACCACTTCCACCACCACGAGAATGAGACAACGAAGACGATCCTGCGGAACGTTCCTTTCCCCGAGCGCCTCGACGATTCGCCATTTTCTTATGCGGACTTCGCGGCAGTCAACTTATTCAAACGCTTTGCCAAACGACTCTTTCGACGAGCGGCGGTGTTGTGGTGCATGGTCGGCGTAAGCGCAAACCGATCCAACATTCCCGAAAGCAAGCGGAGGGACTTTTCAGCCGCACTCTTATCGCCGTCATGGATTGCCTTGAGGAACAACTTGGTTTCGTCCTTCACCTTGGTGCGACGCCAACGATTCCGCGCGCTGCGGTCTATGTTTTGTCGAACTCGTTTCTTCGCTGATTCAGAATTTGGCACTGTGATATTCCTCGCAAAAATCGACGCCGACCGCGCAAGCGACCAGAAAACGTCGGACGGACAGTATCGCAGAAAATTCCGTTTTGTGCAAGTGAAGGTCAATTGACCACTTGACGAGGGATGGGGGTTTCAGCGACAATACATGACTTATGGCAATTCGCTCAGGATCTTCAGGTCCCCTCATCGCTGTCGTCGTGTTCGTGATCCTCACAGTGCTATCGATTGCAACTGCCATCTACTTTTTTACAGAACGAAACAAAAGCGAAGCGAGCGCAATGGAAAGCAAGCGCGCGCTTGCCGCGGTGGTGGGCGCGGGCTATTTTGACCAAGACCCAGGCGCGAAAATTCGACAAGCTGCCGAAGGTGAAAACAAGAGCGTGGTTGAATATCTCGTCTCGAAAAATGCCGAAGTTGCGGCTGTTGTGACTGGGGAAACCAGTGCCGATGGCGCTTCAGTTCGAACCGCGCTTGGGCTTAAGACAGACCAGACCGCCAAGCAATCTCTTGACTCATCCCGACGAAGTGTTCTCGAAGCGGAAGCCAAGGCCGTTGAACAACAAAAAATCGTCGAGCAATTGACCGCACAAATGGTTGCCATCCAAGCTCAAGCAGACGAGAAATCCAAGAGCGCCGACGAAAAAGTTTTGGAATTGACGGCGACAATCGAGCCATACCGAGCGTCAACTGAAGCCGCGCTCGCGTCGATTCAGGAACTCAAAGATGAACTGACCAAAGCTCGAGACGAAGCGAAGTCCGAATACGCAAACCAAATCGCAGAAGAAAAAGAAAAGCAGGCCTCCCTTGTCTCTGCCAATCAAGGACTCTCTGGAAGAGTCACTGAATTGCAAAAGCAACTTGACGGATTTCGCATCTCTCCCAAGGATGCATCCCTTCTGGTCGACGGAACAATCATTGATTTAGCCGCAACAAAAGATCAAGTTTTCATTTCGCTTGGCTTAAAGGATCGCGTTCGCGCTGGCATGACTTTCGAGGTCTATTCCGACGCAACGGCGATCATGTACGACCCGAAGACTGATCGCCAGACTCCCGGCTATGCCAGTCTGGAAATCATCAAAGTTGGCGACACAACAAGTACCGCCCGAGTAACTCGAAAGGCTCCAAGAAAAAACATCTCTAAAGGCGATGTCATCGCCAACGCCGTATACAGCCCAACTTATCAATACAAATTCCTCGTTCACGGAAAATTCGATGTGGACAATGATGAAAAAGTCACCGATGGTGAAACTGATTACATTCGAGCGAAAATCCGCGACTGGGGCGGGATCGTCGTCGAAGGAGAAGAAATCACTCCAGACATCGACTTTGTCGTGATTGGTTCCATTCCATCAAAACCACAAATGCGCTCAATGGGAGAAAGTGATTCCGCATATGCCGCTTCACTCGCCGCAAGCCGTGCATATGACTCATATCAAACACTCTTGAATTCTGCGTCTGCCGCACAAATTCCCATCCTGAATTGGAACCGATTCCAAATTCTTACTGGCGCAGCAGAGCGCTGATCGCAGAACCTTGCGTCACGACGGCGCCCTTCATCAAACAACCACACTTGCGCAGTATGCCGCATTGCGTGGTCTCTTTGGAGTCTTCCATATGTTTGGTGTTGGGCAGAACATGCGCACCGCTGCGGGCGTTGGCAGCCTGTACTTTCGCGCAATCCGCAGACACCGCGAGCGTGCGATTGGACACATCAGCCGAAGTTTTCCGCATCTCACACCATCTGAAGTCAATGACCTTGCGGAGAAATCGGTGCGAAGTCTCTTGCAAATGTTTATGGTCGAAACTGTTGCGATCCCCCGCTTGCTGACTCCGACTTCGTGGCCTCAATATGTCAAGACTGGCAAGATCGAGGAATCTCTTCGGATGCTCGTTGGACGCGATCCGATTTTGTTCGTCACAGGTCACTGCGGAAATTGGGAATTGTTGGGATTTGTACTTGCACTTCTTGGATTCAGAATGAGCGCGCTTGCTCGCCCTCTCGATAACCCATGGATCGATCGATGGCTGAGCGATGTGCGCGCGGCGCGCGGACTTCAAGTGATCACAAAATGGGGGGCGACAACCGAAGTGCAGAAGTTGATCGAGCAAGGCGGTCGAGTTGGATTCATCGCGGATCAGAATGCTGGAAACGATGGCATGTTTGTGCCCTTCTTTGGTCGACTTGCTTCGAGTTACAAATCAATCGGCTTGCTTGCGATGCGATATGAAATTCCAATCGTCAGCGGATCCGCTCGTCGCTGTGACGGGACTTTTTCGTACGAGCTGAATCATGCCGACATCATCTATCCGCGCGATTGGAAGGATCAACCCGATCCACTTTTTTATATCACCGCTCGATTCAATCGCGCGATTGAAATGGCGATTCGAGGAGCCCCCGAACAATATTTATGGGTTCATCGCCGTTGGAAAAGTCGGCCGCCTCACGAGCGATTGGGGCGTCCAATGCCCGACAGATTGCGCGAAAAACTGCGCCAATTGCCATGGATGACAGACGAAGAGATGGAACGCCTCGAACAGCGAATTGAACCCCTTGTGCCGACCGTATAAAAATTTTTTGTTTCCAACAATACTCCGCCAAGAACCGTTACCCTAGAGTTGGTCATACGGACCTATCACAGACGCCTCGTTCACGGATGAGCGAAGGCCAGCACGGATCGACTTCGAATCGAATTCAATGACCACCACACCCTCGACAGAGTTATTGACAAGGCCCTCTTCGACGATCCCGACGGAATTGTTCCTTCGATATCTGCTGCCAGTCATTCTTGTGCATGCACTATCTGTCTTGGCTGTTTTTCCAGTTTTTTTCTCGTGGACTGGATTGATTGTTTGCCTCATAGGAATTCACCTCTTTGGTCAGGCAATCACCATGGGATATCACCGACTTCTGACTCACCGAAGTTTCGAGGTCCCACGCTGGTTTGAATGGACACTTGTCACGCTTGCGTTGTGTTGCCTGCAGGATTCTCCCGCACGATGGGTTGCCACGCACCGCATGCACCATGCGCATAGCGATGAACACGAGGATCCACATTCTCCACTCGTCGACTTTCTGTGGGGCCACATGGGATGGCTCTTCTTGCGCAATCACGATTTGACGCATGTTTCGAATTACTCGCGATATGCGCGCGACACGCTTCAAGATCCATTTTATTTCTGGCTTGAACGAAATCCCGTCGTACCAATCTTTTTCTATTTTGGTCAATGCATTCCTTACTTCGCAATCCCGATGGGACTCTCGTGGTTCTTCGGCGCGTCAGTTGCGGATGCCGCGCTCTTCGCAACCAGCGTGACGATTTGGGGAGTTTTCGTGCGGACAGTCCTTGTCTGGCACATCACATGGAGCGTCAACAGTCTCACCCATATGTTTGGTTATCGCAGTCACGAGACTGGCGAAAACAGTCGCAACAATTGGCTCGTTGCCTTGATTGCCGCTGGAGAAGGCTGGCACAATAATCATCATCAGGATCCATCGTCCTGCACGGTGCAGCATCGTTGGTGGGAATTCGATCTGACTTACTGGGAAGTTCGTGGGCTTCAATGTTTGGGGATTGTCCGCAATATCACCCCTCGCAGAGATGAGCGCGTGCGCCGTGCTGTGAGCGCTCGAGCAGTCGAATCTCCCGCCGAAACTGTGGCGAAATAGAACCACTAAGGCTCCACACGGGCGAGCGCACTTTTCCTATTCTGTGCCACTTCAATGCGAGTTCTTGTCGTACTTCCATCTGTAACCCCATCTGAACGCAACCCATCGTCGTTGGGTTCGCGCGCATCTGTGGAGAAATGTCTTCGCGGGTTGAATACGCAATCGGACTCTATTGGCGGCGACATTTTGTATGGACCAGGAATTCAATTCCAGCTGGCACCGAATCAAGATCCTGTCGTGCAAATGCTTCTTGAAGTCTCGGATGAAGATATCGGCTGGCTGGTTATCGAACGAATCGGCAAGACCCTGAAATGGAAATTCGTCGACATCAATACAGGCAATGAGTTGGCTTTCCCTTCCAACTGATCATTCCGTGACGCGACCATTCCATCGAGCGATTGGAATTTTTTCTTTCGGGGCATTCGTACTTTGCCTATTTGCTGGATCGGCATTTGCGTTTTCGACTTGTGTGGAAGTTTCGACAGCGCGTGCCCTAGACGATGCTCGACTTGCGTGGCCACGAACCGCCACCACTGCGACTGGCGACAAAGTGACTTTCAGTCAGCCTCAGGTGGATGAATGGCGCGACGGCATGCTCTATGCGAAAGTTGCGACGAGAGTTCAGCTTGCCAACGCGCCTTCGTCCGTTGAAGGAACCGTCAGCCTGCGCGCTCGAACGACGATCAATCACGCCGATCGCACCGTGACACTGCGAGACATCTCCGTCCCTGCTCTGCGCTTTCCAGCGGATGAAAATCAAATCAAGGCACTCCGCGATGCTGCGACAGGGTCGCTCAAAATCGCCCCAATCACAGTTGCATTCGACGATTTGGTCGCATCGATGCAGACGCAGGCATTCCCAACTTGGGCTTCGACCGTCATCAGCAACGATCCTCCGCGCATCATCTTTCAAGATTCACTTCTCGCAAAGGCTGTTGATCCCAACGATTCTTCTGTTGAAATTATCCAAAGCGATGGCGTGTTGAAATTTGATCCCATTGTTGCAAACCAACTCGAAGGCGCTTCGAACACTTCATCTCTGCTTTTTCGCGATCATGAAGGAAGTTGCTACCTCCTCGTATCGGGCCGATGGCTGACCGCGGAGTCTGTTGATTCTGCCGAGTGGACTTTTCTTGTGCCTGAGCAACTGCCCCCCGCCTTCGCGTCGATTCCAGAATCATCTCGTTGGGCGGAAGCGCTTGCAAGCGTCCCCAACACGCCAGCGAACCGAATTGCTCTTCTTGCAACATCATTACCAAGTGAACGCACTCTGCCACGAAGCACCACGATCAGTATTCAGTGGCAAGGAGAACCGCAGTTCATCGCAACCGATTCACCGGCT
>SXGU01114386.1_pt1 | contig 21352 bp, 17 predicted proteins | sample 3174531 | NCBI WGS metagenome assembly SXGU01 (sample SAMN11356863, study PRJNA531348) | freshwater metagenome | isolation source: freshwater sample F1-140 | place: China: Fuxian Lake, Yuxi | collected 2017-12-25 | reverse complement strand
GTGGGGGGTGACCTTGATGCCGGCCGCCGTCAGCGTCGCCACTGCGGGAGCCAACACTGCCTCCCCATAGGCCCGTGCCATGGTTGCCAGCTCCGCCTCGGGTAATAGGCGATGCACAATCCACGCGTCTGCCAGCGGCTGAACATTGATTAGATGAACCTCGGCCTTAGCCGCCAATCCGCTCGACACCTGGCGAATTAGATAATTTAAAGCACGGGTCGCGGCCGGCGAACCGTCGAAGGGTAACAAGGAACGGGACATGATAAAGCTCGCTGCAAGGGGGGGGGCTTAAGGCGGATTCTAGCATGCCCATCGGTCGCTCGGCATCACAAGAAGTAATGTAACATTTACAACAATTAATGTAATATCTCATGCATCATGAACTGGAGACTCTTGCTTATTACCCTGTCAGCGGCACAGGCCAGCCTGCGCATCCGCATCTGGCGTCGATTCAAGGCGGCTGGTGCGGTGTTGTTGCGGGATGGCGTTTGGTTATGGCCCGAGTCCGCCACCCAGGCCGGGTGGGCAGACCTGCTGGAAGAAGTCCGCGAGGTGGGCGGTGAGGCCGAGTCCTTACGCTGTCAGGCGGTGGATACCGAGCAGGCGGCGCGCTTCATGGCCTTGTTTGACCGCCGTGCCGAATACGAAAAATGGCTGGACACCCTGAAGGCCACAGCCCCGGGGGTGCGTGCGGCGGCGCGTTTGCGGCGCGAGTTATCGGCCCTTGAGAAGATCGATTTTTTTCCGACGGAGTGGCAATCTGTGGCGCGTGAGGCCATGCTGCGCTTTGAACAAACCTCCAGCCCGCATGAACCCAATGCCAATCAGGCCGACATTGCCCGGCTGGATCGCGCTTCGTATCAGGGGCGCGTCTGGGCTACGCGCGCACGGCCTTGGGTGGATCGCCTCGCCTCGGCCTGGTTGATTCACCGTCACATCGACCCGGCGGCCCGCTTTATCTGGCTGGCTCAGCCCGGCGACTGCCCGGCTGATGCCCTCGGCTTTGACTATGACGGCGCGACCTTCAGTCATGTCGGCGAGCGAGTCAGTTTTGAAACCCTGCTGGCCAGCTTTGGCCTCGAAGCCAACCCGGGTTTGGCCCACATGGCGCGCATTATTCATTTTCTTGATGTGGGCGGCCTGCCAACCCCCGAGGCCGCTGGACTAGAAACCATTCTGGCCGGAATGCGCGCCAGCCTGAAGGATGACAACGACCTTCTGGCCGCCGCTGGCCAGACCTTTGATTACCTGTACTCGCAATATGGAGAGAGCCGACATGAGTGACGCCCCGCAAACCCCGCCCCCGCATCCTTCCTTCTGGGAGGCCTTTGCCTATTGGCTCAAACTCGGCTTCATCAGCTTTGGCGGTCCCGCCGGGCAGATCGCTATCATGCATCAGGATCTGGTCGAAAAACGCCGCTGGATCTCGGAGCACCGCTTCCTGCACGCCCTCAATTACTGCATGTTGCTGCCGGGGCCGGAGGCGATTCAGCTCGCTATCTACATTGCCTGGCTGATGCACGGCATCGGCGGTGCCATCGTGGCCGGGGTGCTGTTTTTCCTGCCCGCGTTCGTGTTGCTGTCGACGCTTGCCGCCGTGTATCTCAACTTCGGCGATGTGCCGCTGGTGCAGGGCCTCTTTTACGGCATCAAGCCGGCGGTGGTCGCCGTGGTGCTGTTCGCTGCCTGGCGCATCGGTTCCAAGGCGCTCAAGAATGAACTGCTCTACGGCATCGCCGCGCTGGCCTTCGTCGGCATCTTCTTCTTCAAGATCGACTTTCCCTGGATCGTCCTCGCTGCGGCCCTCCTCGGCGCTATCGGTGGCAAGCTGGCACCGGCCAAGTTCAAGGGCGGCGCTGGCCATGGCGCCTCGCACAAGAAATATGGCCCGGCGCTCATTGACGACGACACGCCGCCGCCGGCCCATGCGGCCTTCTCCTGGGGTAAGCTGGTGCTGATGACGGTGGTTTTCCTGCTTCTCGGAAGCGTGGTACTGGTGGCGGTGAGCGGTCAGTCCACCCTGAAGGACATGGGCGAGTTCTTTACTGCTGCGGCCTTCCTTACCATCGGTGGTGCCTACGCTGTGCTGCCCTATGTGTACCAGGGTGCCGTTGAACAGTTTGGCTGGCTCAGCGGCGCGCAGATGATGGACGGCCTGGCCTTGGGAGAAACCACCCCGGGCCCGTTGATCATGGTGGTGACCTGGGTCGGCTACCTGGGCGGCGTGACCAAGCAGATTTATGCCGATCCTATCGTTGCCGGTGTTGCGGGCGCGGCCGTGGCCACCTTCTTCACCTTCCTGCCCTCGTTCTGGTTCATTCTCGCCGGCGGGCCGGCGGTGGAATCGACGCGCGGCGAACTCAAGTTCACGGCCCCACTTACCGCCATCACCGCCGCTGTGGTTGGTGTCATCGTCAACCTGGCGGTGTTCTTCGCTTGGCACACCTTCTGGCCGCAAGGCACCAGCGACGGGCCCTTCGGCGGTTCTTTCGAATGGCTGCCGGTGTTGGTCGCCGTCGCCGCCTTCGTGGCCCTGTGGAAGTACAAACAGGACATCATGAAGGTCATCGCCACCTGTGCCGCTATCGGTCTTGCTTACACCTTTGTCATTGGAGCCTGAATATGGACCGCACCGTCAACCCCACTCACCTTGACCTAGCCGGCAAATTCATCCTCGATGTGCGCCGCGCCGACGACCGCAACGCTTCGAGCGAACAGCTCGCGGGCGCCAACTGGCAAGACCCGACCCAGATCAGCGCATGGGCTGACAGTCTGCCGAAAGATCAGGAAATCGTGCTGTATTGCGTACGCGGCGGAGCCGTGTCCAATAGCGTGGTCGATGCGCTTCAAGGCAAGGGCCTCAAGGCGCGTTTCATCGAAGGCGGGATCGAAGGTTGGAAGTCAGCCGGGGGCGAAGTGGTCGTGAAATAAAAAGGGTGAGCATCCGGTAATCATGCTGCTGCCGGCCGGTATTGCACCCGAAGCACGCCTATTGTTAATGGGGCGGGCCTTGCGGGCCTTTACCGATGGCTTCGTCGCGATCTTGCTGCCGGTCTATTTGCTTGCGCTCGGGCTGGGCCAGTGGGAGATCGGGCTGATCGCCACGGCCACGCTGCTCGGCTCGGCGCTGATGACACTGGCGCTGGGTCAGTGGGGCCACCGCTATCCACAGCGCCGCTTGTTGCTGGCTGCCGCGTGGTTGATGGCCGGCACTGGCCTGCTGCTCGCCGGTTTCAGCGAATTCTGGCCACTGCTCATCGTTGCCTTTGTTGGTACGATGAATCCGAGCTCCGGCGATGTCAGCGTCTTCCTGCCGCTCGAACATGCGCGGCTGGCTGAGACGGCGCACGGCGAAGCGCGCACCTTCCTGTTCGCGCGCTATACCTTTATTGGCGCACTCAGCGCGGCGGTCGGGGCGTTGGCGACTGGTATCCCAGACCTGCTGGTGCACAATGGTTTCACGCAGCTCGAGGCCATTCGCGTCATGTTCATCGCCTACGGCCTGATCGGCGCGGCGATCTTTCTGCTTTACCGCACGCTGCCCAATCACCCAGTGCATGAGGCAGTGACGCCACCCGCGCCGCTGGGACCCTCACGCGCCATTGTCATCCGGCTTGCCGCGTTGTTCTCCATCGACGCCTTCGCCGGCGGCTTAATCGTCAACACGCTGCTGGCGCTCTGGCTGTTTGAACGCTTCGACCTCTCGCTCGCCTCGGCCGGTCATTTCTTTTTCTGGGCAGGCTTACTCTCGGCCGGCTCGCAACTCGCGGCCCCTTGGGTGGCACGCCGCATCGGCCTTATTAACACCATGGTGTTCACCCACATTCCGTCCAGCCTCTGCCTTATCGCGGCAGCCTTTGCCGATAGCCTAGCCTTGGCACTGACGCTGCTATTCCTGCGCAGCGCCTTGTCACAGATGGATGTGCCGACTCGCTCAGCCTTCGTTATGGCGGGGGTGACGCCGGCAGAACGCGCCGCAGCCGCGAGCCTTACCGCCGTGCCGCGCAGTCTCGCAGCGGCCGCCAGTCCAGCCATCGGGGGGGCGCTCTTCGCCGCAGGCTGGCTCGCTGCGCCGCTTATCGCGTGCGGTGGTCTGAAAATTGCCTACGACATTGCCATCTGGCGTGCCTTCCGCCGCGTCAAACTGCAGGGCTGACCCAATTCTCCTGGCCCCGCCCCTGGCAGCTTGCGCGACCCGTTGGCCTTGGATCGAATGGAGTGGCGTTTAGCGCCGTTTAGCCCCGATTCGGCCCCGTCACGCGCCCGGTTTTGGCGATCAGCACGGGCCATTCGGCCAGTCCAATCAGGCGGTCGGTCGGGCTGTTGGGTAACAGACGGTTGAGGCCACCCTGGCGTTTGCCCAGCACGATGAGGTCAGCGCCGATCTCGCGGGCCAGCGTTGCCAAGGCCTGAGCCGGGACGCCGTGGATCAAGCGTACTTCTGCCGTAACGCCTTCGACACGCAACTGTGCGGCAGCTTCTTCGGCCATTTCCGCCAGTACCCGCGCGGCGGGAGCGCCGTCCTTGACGACGGTGGCCAAGGTGACTGGCACGGCGCTGGCGCGGGCCAGGGTGGCGACCAGATCCAGCACCGCAACTGACGATGGATTGGCGTCATATCCGACTAAAATGCGCGTCTTCCACAGCCCGCAGCCTTGCGGTACAAGCAGCACCGGACAGGGCGCATCGTCGATCAGGCGTGCAGCATGGTGGCCGACCCAACGATCGGTCAGACCTTTCGGCGGGGTGCGACCAATGACCAGAATTTGGGTGTCGGCCCGGGTGGCCGCACCGACGACGGCCTGTACGGGCTCGCTGCCTTCCACCACCAAGTCTTCGCAGGTCACGCCCAAAGGCGCGGCTGCTTCACGCACTAGGGATAGACGCAATTCAGCGCGCTCGGGCTCGGCTCCAACTTGCACCATGGTCATTACATCCAGGCTCACGCCCATGCGTTGCGCCAGCGCTAGCGCGAGGTCACGCGGGGCGACGCTGGTGGCGCTGCCGTCGGTGGCCAGCATCAGGCGCAGGCGGCGGTGACCGTCGGGTAACAAATGACCGTGACATTCCTTGAAGATGCGCGTGGTGCAGGTACGGCAGATGTCGGGGTCCAGTGTCCAGTACACTGCGCCGGGGGCATTTGAGCCGGGCGGGAAAAAGCCGCCTTCGCCGATGTCCTTGAGGTATTCGCCTTGGCGTAAAAAGCGTTGCACCGAGTCGCGTAGGGCGTAGAAATATAAGCCGCCGCCCAGCCGCCGCCGCCGCCGCGCCTCCTGCGCGAGCATTTCGCCCGCCGCGACATCGACAAAGCCAATCGCTGGGGCGTGAATAACCACGGTTTTGTGTTGAGGGTTTTCGACATCAATTTGTTGCAGCGCGCCCTGGATGTAATCCACCGCGCCAAAGTAAATTGAGCCATTGATGCGCACAAAGCGCACCTGCGGGCATTCGGGCCGACCCTTGGCGTCTACGGCCTGGCAGGCCGCATTGCCTTCTAGTCCAGCGGGTACCACTGGTTCAATCTCCGGGCGCGAGGTTCGGTAGAGATACATCACCAAGGACAGTAGCACCCCGGCAAAGATGCCTATTTCCAGATTGATCAAGGTTCCCAGTAGCGTGGTCCAAAGAATGGCGGCTTCCGGTTTGCTGGTCTGCCAGATGGATTCAATATGATGAAAATCGATCAGACCCCAGGCCACCAAAAACAGGATGCCGGCCATGGCCGCGGTCGGCAGGTAAGCGGCCAACGGTGCAACCAGCAACAGAATCAGCACCAAAAAGACCGAAGCGAAGACCGTCGCCAGTGGCGTGCGCGCCCCGGCTTCAAAATTTACGCCACTGCGGTTGAAAGAACCGGAACTGGCATAGCCGGAAAAGAAACTGCCAAGCAGGTTGGACAGGCCCTGACCGACAAATTCTTGATTGCCGTCGATGCGTTGCTCAGTCTTGGTGGCGATCGAACGCGAGATGGATACCGCCTCGGTCAAGGCCAGCAAAGTGATGACCAGGGCGGGGATCGCCAGTTGGCGCAAGGCAGCAAAAGAAAAATCGGGCAGCGACAGCGGCGGCAGCCCGGCGGGCAGGGCGCCCACGGTCTTGATTCCGGTCGTCGTTTCGCCGCCAAACCCCGCGTTCAAGACGGCGGCCACCAGACTACCAACGATCATCGCGGCAATCATGTAGGGAAACTTCGGGATCCATTTTTTGGCCAGCAAACCCGCTACCAAGGTGATCGCACCGACGGTCAGGACGAAGGGATTGATGGCGCTGAACTGGGCAAACAGCTGGTGGATGGTTTCGTAAAAGGGCGTCCCGCGTGGGATGGGGATGCCGGTGAAATTCTTAATCTGGCTTCCGGCGATCAGTACCGCCGCGCCGGCGGTAAAGCCAATCACTACCGTGTGCGAGATGAAATTGACCAGCGTCCCCATGCGCGCCAGACCCAGCACCAGTTGATATAGACCGACCAGAAAGGTTAGTGTCAGGGCGAGCTGGATGTACTCTACGCTGCCTGGCTCGGCCAGATTGTGCAAGGCGGCGAACAGGGCAATGGAGATGGCTGTGGTTGGGCCGGAGACGAGATGCCAAGAAGAGCCAAACAGTGCCGCGATGATGGCTGGCACCATGGCTGCATAGAGACCAAACTGCGGTGGCAGGCCGGCGATGGTGGCGAAGGCCACGCCCTGCGGCAGCACGATCATGGCCCCGGTTAGTCCGGCCATGGCGTCATCCTTGACCGTGTCGCGATTGACGCGCGGCCACCACCCTTGCCAGGCCAGGAAGGGACGCAGGAGGACGGCAGGGTCAAGGTGAGCGTGGCTGGGCGGCATGGTTTTTCTCTTCAATCGTTCTGGCGCTTGTATTGTATTCGCAGTGGAATAAGCTGTCGGTATTCCATTTTTATTGCGGAGTCATCATGCCTGCCCGCCCCATCGTCGAGCGTATCGACGGGTTATTCGATCTTGCGCATCGTCATGCCCTTGAGTTTAGCAAGCCCGAGGCTTGGCTCGCCCGCCAGCGTTACCTGGCCGAACACCCCACGGCGATCTTGGTCATGAAATGCATGGACGGGCGCATTAACATCCCCATTGCGACCAACACCCCGGCGGGCATCATTCAGCCATTCCGCAATTTGGGCGGCATGTTCAATCTCGGATGGCCACATTTAGGCGAAACCATTACCGATGCCGTCACCAAGGTCGTCAAGGCGGGGCGGCGCAGTTTGATGATGATGACCTATCACTATTCAAAAGGCAGTGAGCACCGCGGTTGCGCGGGTTTCAACTATTGCACTCATGACGCCCGTGCTCACACCTTTGAGATCAAGGCGCAGGTCGAGGCCTTGTTTGGCAGCGGGCATGGCACGGTGTATCCCTTGGTCTGCGGCTTCGAGACGGATGAAGACGCCCTCATCCTGCACGGCACGCAGGGTGAAGTGCTGAATCTGGCTGAACTGGGCGCGGCCGATCGTGACAGCCTGCTACCGTGCCTGACGCAATTGTTCCCGGATATGCCCGCGCAGGTGCGGGCCGATTTGCTGCCGCTGCTGCTGGGGAACCTCGATCACATCGCTGAAGTGCGCCAGACCGAGCGCACGCTCGAACTGGAGCACGGCGAATGGATGATCTGCATCGGGCGGGGCTTTGACTGGCTGCATATGCCCAACCAGGCCCTCATCATTGGCCCCTACAGCCCCGATCTAGCCGATCCCCTCCGCAAGGCAGCGGGAATTATCAAATCGAATATGCAAGGCGGGCGTATCCCCGATGATGGCTTCCTCCTGCTGGCCTCGGCGCCTTACGATGAAATTGGCGTCGACCGCGCCCGCGCTGAACTCAAGGCCCGCTTCATGAGTGATTTTGCCGCCAGCGTTATCCGGGCCGAACACCCGGATCTGGCGACCAAAATGGCTCAACGCACCTGCGTGTTGAATTGGGGTAATCGGTCGCTGGAAGCCATTTGATCGGAATTATTTCGCCAGGATAGGCATGCCCAGCAGGGGCCAGAGAGTGACCATGGTCAGGCCCAAAACGACAAGCAGGATGACGCTCATGGCTATGCCGTGACGGAAAAATTCACCGGTAGTGAATTGCTTCGAGTCGTAGGCGATTGCGTTGGGCGCCGCGCCGATCAACAGCATAAAAGGCATCCCGGCGGTGACCAGCGAGGCGTACATGATGACTTCGGGGGCTACGCCTAAATACTGGGCAATCACCAGCGACACGGGCAATGAGATGGCAATGGCGGCCACATTCATGATGAAGTTGGTCATGACCAGTACGAAAGCGGCGAAACCCATCACGAACACCCACCAATGCGCATCTTGTAGCAGACCCAGCCACTCGACGGCCATCCACTGTGCGGCGCCTGTTTTCCAAAGACAGAAGCCGATCGACATGGCGCCGGAGAATAGAAGGACAATGTTCCAGGGGATCTCCTCCAAATCTTCAACGGTTAGGACGCCGAGGATAAAAAAGAGCAGGGTGGAGGTCAGGATTAGGGCTGAGCGGTCGATACTCCTTAACTCCGGCAGGAAAGACTGCCCGGCCATCAGGAGCACCACGCCAACAACGCAGGCCAGCACGATTTTTTCCTTGTGGGTGATGGGGCCCAGGGCGGAGGCAAGTTTGCTAACCTTACTCTTTAAGCCGGCAATCTCTTTTTTCTCGGGCTTCATAAAGGTAATGAGGTAGACCCAGATTAGAAATACCATGATCCAGCCGAGGGCCGCCATGTAGAGGGGTAAATCGAAGAAGGCGATATCGTTACCGGTGAATTCCTTGTACATCCCCGCAGCGGCCGGTGCGCGAGCCGAGCCAAGGAAAGTGATGATGCTGGCTGCACCCGCCGAATAAGCCATGCCGATAAACAGGGATTTGCCGAACTGGGTTGGCTTGTCGCCTTCACCGTACAGGGCGTAGATGGCTAGCAATATTGGGAACATGGTCGCGGCTGCGGCGGTGTGGGCCATGACATGTGCGAGGGCGGCGGTGACAATCAGGGTGCCGAGCAAAATCATATTGGTGTTTTCACCGGCTACGGTCAGCATCTTGTAGGCTAGGCGTTTGGTTAGGCCGGATTTTGTAAAGGCCAAGCCAACTACCATGGAACCGAAGATAAACATCACCGAGGGATCCATGAAGTCCCGGAAGGCTTCTTTGGCTGGGCGGATGGCGAACAGTACCTGGAATACGCCGATGGCAATGGCGGTGACTCCGATGGGAATAACCTCAAACACCCACCAGATGCCGGCCATCAAAAATAAACCGATCGCGGCCTTGCCCTCAGGACTGAGTACGAAGGCCTTACCGGTAGGGTCAACGGCGATTGACCAAGGCGGGGAAAAATAAATACCCAGGAAGATGGCTATGCCTAACAGCAAGAAACCTAGTTTGCTCCGGTTGAGACTGGATTTTTCCGGAGCAATGGCTATGGATGAGTGATTATTGTTGGCCATGATGGATATGCTCGTAGGCTATTTGAAAAACATCGGTTAAACGGCAAACGCCGATAACACGGCCCTGATCGATCACGGGTAGCAGGCTGGTTTGGTGGTCGACCATGAGGTAGGCCGCCAAGGTAATGGGGGCCTGACTATCGATTGGTCCGCGAATCGGGCCCATGAAGTCGCGAACGGGGCGTTGCGCGGCGACCGGGCATTGTGCATCGCAGGTATCGCTCCAGATGGTCGTCAGGCTGGCCACTTCGCTGGATGCGCCTTCAAAATGGCGGTGCTCATGGCTGCGCAGATAGTCGGGAAACAGTCCGTGTAGGAGTTCCCGCATCCCGATTAGGCCGACCAATTCGTTGTTAGGGTTGAGCACGAGGACATGGCGATAGGGATGCCCAGCTTTGTGCGCTTGATTTGTTAGCGCCTGGAAGGCGTCGTGCAAGGTGGCGGTCAGGCCGACCGCTGGATACTCATCTAAAGGGACCGTTATATCTGCTACATGGCCGGCAATCATGGGTTTCTCCTTTATTGCGCACAGGGGAGGCGGCCCGAGCCGCCCGGTTAAGAATCGTTAGGTGTTCTTCCAGTTGGAGGGCATCGGGCACAGCAGATCGTCTGCCGCCTCTTCCCCAAGTCGCTCATAAATGGCTGACAGGGCCTGATTTTCGGTGGCAAACATATTATGGCTGCCGATAAATTCGAGCAGGCCGGTGGCACGCATGACATCGAGAATCTGCTTTTTCAAGCCAGAGAAGAGGATCTCGACCCCGGAGTCGCGCAGGCGCTCAACCAAGTGATGCACCACCTCTTCACCAGATGCATCGAGCTGGTTAATGGCATCACCGACGACTAGGACATACTTGGCGTCTTTGTGGTCGGCAACCGCCTCCAGCACGGCATCTTCGAAGTGGGCGATGTTGGCAAAGTAAAGCGAACCATCGAAGCGCATGGCGACCACATGTTTGCTGGTGGCCAGATTCGGGTTCACCTTGATGTCGCGCAGGGTGCCATCGCCAAACCGACCGAGAATTGCGACGCGCGGCTTCATGGTACGATACAGGAAGAGCAGGATGGCCAGAACCGCGCCAATCATGATGCCCTTGTCCAGATGCGGCGCGGCCAAGAGGGTAATGATGAAGGTGGTCAGGGCCACGATGCCGTCGGTGCGGCTGGCCTGCCAAGTATGTTTCAGCGCCTTGGGTGTGATCAGACTGGTAACGGCCAGCAGGATGATAACGGCCAAGGTCGCCTTGGGCAGGTGGTAGAGGTAAGGCGTCAACAGCAACAGGGTGACCGCCACGAATAGGCCGTTGAACACCATGGCGAACCCGGTTTTGGCACCGGCCTGCAGGTTGATGGCCGAGCCTGTAAAAGAGCCGCACGCCGGGTAAGACTGGAAGAAAGAGCCGCCGATATTGGCCAGGCCTTGACCAATCAATTCCTGATTTGGATCTAGGCGCTGTTTGGTTTGCGCAGCTAGAGCCTTGGCCATGGAAATGGATTCCATGAAGGCGACCAGAGCGATCACAAAGGCGGCCGAGAGTAACGCCACAAGCGTGTCCAGAGATAGCGGGGGAATGCGGAAGGCGGGTAAACCGGCGGGGATATTGCCGACCACATCACCACCACCGACCAGCTTCAAGTCGCCTTTTTCAATTTTTTTGATATGCCAGAGACGGCCATCTGTTGCAATGCCGGCCGGCACCTGGCCTTCTAGGAAGAGCTTCGTAGCGGCGTCATCATGGCCCTCGCTGCGTGCGAATTGAAGCTTGCGCATGGCATGCATTCGCCCCTTGTTTTCGGTCTCCAGGGTTTGGAGGTCCATCTTCATGAGGTCGATGGTGTATTCCAGGTCGGTCACCGTGCGGACATCGTGCACCTTGCTGGCATCCCGCATTTGGCTGGAAAGTTCGGTGGCCTGGACATTCATGGATTGGATGAGCCGATCGGCGGTGATGTAATCGCGGGCCATTTGCTGCGTGGCTTGATCGGCGATCTGATCGGCGCTGCCGTGGGTCTTGTGTTCGAATTCGATGCTGGCGCTAACGATAATCGTGACAACGACGGCAATCAGAACGGAGAGCTTGGACAGGGAATGGATCTTTTTCAGACCAAGCATCAGTGCCAGGGCAAAGGCCGACATGGCCAAAGTAGGGAGATGGGTTTGCGGCAGATAGCCGAACATTTCCCAAATATCGAACAAGAAGGAATCGCTGCGGCCTTTGGGGATGCCCAGCAGCATATCCAGTTGCGACAAGGCAATGATGATGGCCGCCGCGTTCATGAAGCCGAGGATGACCGGGTGCGACACAAAGTTGACGATGGTGCCGAGCTTAAAAGCCCCCAGCAAAAACTGGATCAGGCCGACCAGGAAGGCCAGCACCAAGGCCAGGCCGATGAACTCTTCCGAGAACGGTACGGCAAAGGGGGTGATGGCAGCTGCTGTCATCAGTGAAACGATGGCCACCGGACCCGTGGAAAGCTGCCGCGACGATCCCCATAGTGCGCCCAGAACCGCCGGGACCAGGGCGACATACAAGCCGTAATAAATGGGTAGACCGGAGAGCTGCGCATACGCCATTGCCTTGGGCACTAACACCAACGCACCGGTGATGCCAGCGATCATGTCACCGCGCAACAGGGTGGTGCTAATGGGAAACCAGGCAAGGAAGGGGAACAGGCGGAGCAGCAGAGGATTCGTCATTCGGTGGGCCCATCAACAAAGGCTGGTTTGTTCCCAGCCGGCAGATAACAATTACAAAAAGCAACACTAGCGTTGCTATGCGTAGCAATTCTACCAAGTAGATGCAGGCATCCTGATAAGTTGTATTTATTTCTGGCCGGGTGTTGTTGATGCACGCATAATTCCTGACATTGTTCTTACTGGAGTTCCCATGATTCGACGCAACCCCAATGGCGATGTACCCGTTGTTCACGAAACGGCGTTTGTCGACCCCACGGCAATCCTCTGCGGCAAGGTCATTGTTGAAGAAAATGTCTTTATCGGCCCCTATGCCGTCATCCGTGCCGACGAGGTGAACGAAGCCGACGATATGGAGCCAATCGTGATTGGTGCCAACTCAAACATTCAGGATGGCGTCGTCATCCACTGCAAGGCCGGCGGTGGCGTGCGCATCGGGCGCGGCACCTCCATCGCCCACCGCTCCATCGTGCACGGCCCTTGCACGGTGGGCGACAACTGCTTTATCGGATTCAATTCGGTGCTGTTCAATTGCGAAGTGGGCGAGGGTTCGGTGGTGCGCCACAACTCGGTCGTCGAAGGCTGTCATGTGCCGCCCGGTTTCTACATCCCCTCGACCAGCAACATCCACTCTGACGCCGAGCTGGCGACCATCACCCCGGTGACCCCGGACCAGGCCGGGTTCTCGGAAAGTGTTGCCCAGGCCAACCTGGAACTGGTACGCGGCTACAAGCGGATCCGCAATGAGTTTTAGAAACCCCGGTTGAAGCGCGGCGCCAGCCAGTCGACCGTTATTTCGGGTCTGAGAGGGTTGTGTGCAATGCGGGTCTCCGGGTTTAGCAACACCCGCAGAGGTGCCGGCAGCGCGCCGTGATAGCGGGCCAGGGCTGAAGCCCCATCGCATACCAACAGCGCAATCCCTTCGAGGTCACGAAACGGGTTGGCCTGATCGTTCTCAATACCCTGGATGTCCCATTCGATCTGAGTTTCAGCCAGGGCGCCAAGGTGTGGCTCAAGCCTTGACACCGCTAGGTGGCGGGGTGGTGGCGCGAGACAAAGCAGGCTCGCTTTCATTGTCCGGCAGTGCTCGAGCACCTGCGCCATTAAGTCTCGCGACAGAGGGGTGTCGAGATAAAGCGCTACGCGGGAAGCAGAAGGAGCGGCGAGCGACACGGTAAACTCCGGAGCAAGGTAGGTGGATGAACCTAAGCATAGTCCGTGCCAGATGTAACACGCTGATTATTATGGAGCTCGCGACGAGTCTGGCTTGTCAGGTGTTGAGGTTTGCAATAGCTGGGAAAGCGCTCGAATGAACCGCTCCCGGTCTGCTCGCTGCTTTATGCCCTGCGCCGCCTATTCGGCTTTCGTTACATTGAACCGCTTCAATTTCCGCCACAACGAGACCCGGTCGATGCCGAGCATTTGCGCGGCGAGGGTCTGGTTACCGTTGGCTTCATCCAACACCCACAGGATGTAGTCGTGCTCTTGCTCTTCCAGCGTCGGTACCTGGCCGTCTTTGCGGCGGAAGGCACGGATGGTAAGGTCACGCAGGTCGTCGGGCAGATGGGCGGCCTCGATGCGATCACCCTGGCAAAGGGCGACGCCGCGTTCGACGATGTTTTCCAGTTCGCGCACATTACCAGGGAAGTCGTAGGTTTTCAGCAGGGCCATGGCCTCTTCTGAAAAAGTGTGGAGGGTCTTACCCATCGGCGGTGCGGAGCGGGCGAGAAAGTGCTGAGCCAGTAGCGGGATGTCCTCGCGCCGCTGTGACAACGGCAGGATGTGCAGGTTAACCACATTGAGACGGAACCATAGATCCTGCCGAAAGCGGCCGTCGGCAACCCAGGTTTTCATATCGCGATTGCTGGCGGCGATGAAGCGAACATCGACCTTGATCGATTTGGTGGCGCCGAGCGGTAGCACTTCGCGTTCCTGAATGACGCGCAGCAGCTTGACCTGCATGGCTGGCGGCATTTCGGTGATTTCGTCGAGGAACAGAGTGCCACCGTGGGCGGTGACAATGAGACCTTGTTTGCCGGGCGCACTGGTAAAGGCACCTTTCTCGCTGCCGAACAGTTCGTTGGCCAACAGTTCTTCGTTGAAGGCGCCGCAGTTGACCGCAATGAAGGGGCCGTTGGGGTGGGCGCCATGCTCGTGCAGGTAGCGGGCGAAGAGTTCCTTGCCGGTGCCCGACTCGCCCGAGATGAGGACATTGCAACCGGTGGGCGCGACCTGCCGGGCCATGTCGAGCAGTTTCTGCATGGGGCCGTCGCGGGTGATGATGCGGGTCTTACCCTGAAAGGCGGAAAGCTGCTCGCGCAGGGCCTGGTTTTCGCGTTTGAGGCCGATTTTCTCCACTGCCTCGGCCACCGTCTTGCGCACTTCGTCCAAGCGGAAAGGCTTGGCGACATAATGAAAAGCCCCTTCCTTCATGGCAGCAACGGCCGATTCTAGCGTGGCGAAGCCAGTGATCATGATGACTTCGATATCTGGATGCTGGGCCTTGCAGCGGCGCAGTACCTGCATGCCATCGACCTTGTCCATCTTTAGGTCGGTCAGAACCACATCGAACGGCTGACTGTCGAGCAAGCTCAGAGCCTGACTGCCGCTCAGAGTGGCAGTAACTTCGTACCCCTCTTTTGTGAGTACATGCTCGAGGTTGCGCAGGGCGATTTTTTCGTCGTCGACGATGAGGAGGCGGGCGGTCATTGGGTTGAATGCTTGGGTTGAGTGGTTTGTGGATCGCCGATGGGCAGGCGAATGGAGAAGCGGGCGCCACCTTCTGGCAGGTTCTCTGCGCCGATGCAACCACCGTGCTCATCGATGATTTCATGAACGATGAACAGACCGAGGCCGTTGCCGTAGCCAACTGGTTTGGTGGTGAAGAAGGGGTCGAAGATGCGCGGCACCGCCTCGGGTGGGATGCCGGGGCCGGTGTCGGATACGGTCAGATCCACCACGGCTGCGCCGGGACGGCAACTGCCGGCGAGCATGGTTGCCTCGTCGCTCAGGCCGGCCTTGCGGCGGCAGACTTCAATGCTCAATTCGCCATAGTTGCCCATGGCTTCGAGGGCATTCTTGATTAGGTTGAGCAGGGCTTGTTGGAGGCGTGGCCGGTCGGCGGCAACAGTCAGTCCGGCCGGCACATGAAGCTTCATTTCGACGCCGGTGGGTTTTAGCGTTTTCAGGAAGCGCAGGGTTTCTTCAATTAGTTCGGCCAGATCGACCGGCTGGCTGTGGAAATTACGGTCGCGTGCGTAATCGAGCAGCGAACGCACGATGGTGGCCGCGCGGCGCGTTTCATGGTCGATATCGGTGAGGAGCTCGCGGTGTATTTCAGATGCGAAATTGGCGTCTTCGTTGAGAATTTGTGCTGTGCTGGAAATATTCGACAGCGGATTGTTCAGCTCATGTGCGACGCCCGACAGCAAGGTGCCGAGCGAGGCAAGTTTCTCCGCCCGAACCAGCGTGTGCTGGCGCCGTTCAAGTTCGTCGAGGACATGGTTGAAAGCTTGGGTCAGCGAGGCCAGTTCACGCTCGCTGATGTCCAGACTCAAGCGGGTGAGTTGGCCATGGGCGACGGCCTCCATGCTGGCTTCCATCTCTTTGAGCGGCCGAGTGACCCAGCGCCCAAGGAAAAGTCCCGCGAGCAGGAGCAAGCCAGCCACCGCAGAGACCGAGACGAGCAAGTTGCGCTGGTGCTTGGCGAGAGCGTCGCGCAGGTTCTGGCGTTCTTTTGCTGCAAGGGTTTCGCCTGCGGTGACAATGCGATAGCCGAGGGCACGCACTTCGGTTGCAAGTGTTTCGTTGTCAGGGCTTTGAGCGTGTGCGGCCATCAGCCGGCCATAGCGAGTCAGGTCGTGCTCTAGGTTGAGTGCTCCGGTTGGGCTGATCAGGGCGACGAAGGCTTCTCGATCACGCTGGAGTAGGTCTATTGCAAGGCGGGCGTAGTGAGTGTTCTCCTGCAAGTCCTGCGGCTGACCGTAGAGAAAATGATTTTTTTCGAACCGGCGCAATTCCAGTGTGGCGTCGAAAAATTCGGCAACTTTGCTGCCAGCCTCTGTCTTGCGGGCGATCAGGTTGATTTCTAGCAAAGCGATCAGGGACAAGCCCACCGCGAGGGCGGCCAAGGCCAGATAAACGAGGATGATCTTTCCTTGCAGCGAGCGCATGTTGCAAGTTTATCTTTTGTTGCAGTACGCAACAAGCCGGATTTTTTCTAACTTGTTGTTTTCTTGTAGTCCTATTGAGTTCAGGGCTTTTTATGTTGCACGATGAAATGCTAAGGTTTTGTCACGATTTCATTGTTAGAAATAATTTCCTTAAAAACAATAGCTTGTTGTTAAGTCTTGGGGTGGCACGGTTCCTGCTTCGGTGTTTGCAAATTTTCCTGGAGACACCCATGCGTGCCTTGTTCGATTTTTTGTCAGACTTATTCCAAAGCATCGCCCAGCCGGCCGATGTGCTTCACGAGCCATCCTGCTGGGTTCTCACCCGTTGCCGCACTTGATTTGCTGTGACCAAGCGTCGCGTCTTGCTTGCTCTGCGCCTCGCCTCGCCGGTGGAGCGCCTGCTTGCAGTTGCCTCGGGTCTGTGTCGGCGCATGGAGGCGGAGCTGGAGGTGCTGGCCGACCCTGGTCGCTCGGATTGGGCCGAGATGCAATCCCGTCTTGATGCGCTCAATCTGGCCGGTGCCGCCGTTCGGCTGACTCCAGTGGCCAATCTGAAGGCCAAGGATGTGGTCGGCCACGCCCATCGCCACGAATGCATCGTTTCCGTCGTGGTCGGGCGCCCTTCCGCATGGGCCGCCGAAGGACAGGACCCATGGATGCGTCTCGATTGTCCGCTGGTTGCGGCCTCCGACCACCCCAACTTGCCCGAAGAAACCTAGAAGAACCTCATCATGAACAATATCGCCCGCTTTTTGCCTTTCCTGCGCTGGTTTCCGCTCAAGATTGACACGGTCAAGCCGGACTTCATTGCCGGCATCACAGTCGCTCTAGTCCTGATCCCGCAGTCGATGGCCTACGCGCAATTGGCGGGGATGCCCGCCTACTACGGTCTGTATGCTGCTTTTTTGCCGGTAGCTATCGCTTCCATGTTTGGATCCAGTAATTATCTGGGGACCGGTCCGGTGGCTGTGGTGTCGTTGCTGACAGCGTCGTCGCTGGCGCCGCTGGCCGCGTCGGGTTCGGCACAGTTCATCGCGCTGGCCATTCTGCTTGCTTTGCTGGTCGGCGTGGTGCAGTTGTCTTTGGGTTTGTTCAAACTGGGTGTGGTGGTGAACTTTCTGTCGCATCCAGTTATCGTCGGCTTCACCAATGCGGCGGCGATCATTATCGGTTTGTCGCAGGTGTCAAAACTGTTCGGTGTGCCCATGGGCCGCTCGGAGAGCTTCATGAAAGACATCTGGGGAGTCGCGATGCAGATCGGCGATACGCATCTGCCGACCTTGGCCATGGGCGCGCTGGGTATCGCCCTGATGTGGGTAATTAAGAAGTTCAAGCCGAAGTGGCCGGGTGTGCTGATCGCTGTGGTAGTGACCACGGTGCTGTCGTTCGCGATTGGCTTTGAGAAAAATGCCGCGGGCCGCATGGATCAGATCGCTGATCCCGAATTGCGCGCCATGGTCGAGGGAGTGGCTGCCGCTGCAAAGCGTCAGGACGATATGGCTGCCGCCAAGGCCGTCAAGGCAGGCGCACTAACCGCTGCACAGCGCGAGAAGGGCAAGCACAGCCCGGAGGCGGCGCGTCTGGAATATGAACTGGATATGGCCGACATCGCCGCCAAGCAGGCCGAAGAAGAGGCCAGCAAGTTAAAGAAGGCGCTGCGCAAGGTGCCGGTGGCGCTAGCGACAGGAACTGATGGCGTGCACACGGTGTATCCCGCCGACCGGGTGCCGGCTGGCATGACCGGCGACGGCCATACCTATAGCCTCCGCGCAGTCAGGGGCGACGGCTTTAAGCTGGTAGGCGGCGGCGAGGTAGTGGGCGCCATTCCCGAGGGCTTGCCGTCGGTGTCCATGCCCAGCCTGGACTTAGGCGCGATTGGCTCACTGCTCTCGGCGGCCATCGTCATTTCGCTCGTTGGTTTTATGGAGGCCATCTCCATCGCCAAGGCGCTGGCCACCAAGGCCAAACAGAAAGTAGACCCGAACCAAGAGCTGATCGGCCAAGGCCTGGCCAACATTGTCGGTGGTTTTACCCAGGCTTTTCCGGTGTCAGGGTCGTTCTCGCGCTCGGCGGTGAACTTCAACGCTGGGGCGAAAACAGGCCTGGCAGCCGTGATCACCACGCTGTTTGTGCTGTTGACGCTGCTGTTCCTGACGCCACTGCTTTACCATCTGCCCCAAGCCGTGCTGGCCGCCATCATCATCATGGCAGTGATCGGCCTAGTGAATTTTGAGGCGGTCAAGCATGCCTGGCACGCCAGCCGCCACGATGGCATCGCAGCGGGTGCCACCTTTATCGCCACTCTGCTCTTCGCTCCGCATCTGGACAATGGCATCATGGTCGGCGCCGGACTCGCTATCCTGCTCTACCTATACCGCACCATGGAGCCGCGTGTAGCCCAACTGGGCCGCTACAAGGATGGCACCCTTCGCGATGTTAAGGTGAACCCGGGCATTCCCACTAGCGACCACATCATCGCCATGCGTTTTGATGGTTCGCTCTATTTCGCCAACATTGCCTTCTTCGAGGACACCATCCTAGAGGCCGTAGCAGCTAAGCCAAACGCCGAGTATGTTCTGGTGGTGGGCGACGCGATCAACCAGCTCGACGCCTCGGGCGAGGAGGTGGTGCATCACTTGGTGACGCGTTTGCGCGACGGCAACATGCAGATCGTCTTCTCGGGCCTGAAGAAACAGGTCCTTGATGTGATGCGTCACACCGGCCTGTTCGACCTGATCGGCCAGGAAAACATCTTCGCCACCGAGGACCAAGCCATTACCGCTATTTATGAGCGACTTGGTGACAAGGGTGCTGACGACCTGTTTTGCGCCTTGAAACCCTCACGGGCGTGAGGGACTATTAACAACTGATCTGCGCGTCCCCCCAACACAGCAAATAACAACGATGAGCCTGCCATGTACGATCTGATTCCCCTTCAATGGGCCTGGGGCCTGGTGCTGTTCTGGCTGGTGCTGGGCGGCGCCAGCCTGACATTCCGGCGCGACGGCACCCTCATCACGGATCTGATTTTTCCGCTCGGCGCACTGGGTGCACTGGCCATTGCCGTGGTCGGTGCGGTGGGCATGGCCGGCGGTGGAGCGCATTTCATCCTGCCCATCGGCCTGCCTGACCTGCCCATTCACCTTCGGCTCGACGCGCTGTCCGGCTTCTTCATGGCGTTGCTCGGCGGAGCAGCGTTCGGCGTCACCATCTACGGCATGGGCTACTTCCGCAGCATGGATGCCGGCGCGCTGTCGTTGCTGTCGCTCTGGTATCACCTGTTTCTGGCCGGCATGGTGCTGGTGCTGCTGGCCGATGATGCCTATGCCTTCATGGTGGCCTGGGAAGTGATGGCGCTGTCGTCGTACTTCCTAGTCACCACCGACCACAAGATTCCCGATATTCGCAAAGCTGGCTTTCTCTACCTGCTGATCGCTCATATCGGCGCGGTGTCGCTGCTGCTCTGCTTCGGTGCCCTGCAAGGTGGTCAGGGAGCCTATACATTCGACTATATGCGTTCGGCCGAGCTGACGCCGTTCTGGGCCTCGGCCGCTTTCCTGCTTGCCTTGTTCGGCTTTGGTGCCAAGGCCGGCCTAGTGCCCATGCACATTTGGCTGCCCGAGGCGCACCCGGCCGCACCGTCGCCGGTGTCGGCGTTGATGTCCGGCGTGATGCTGAAGACGGCCATCTATGGTTTGCTGCGCGTCACCTTCGACCTGCTCAACATCCAGCTTACCTGGTGGGGCACCCTGGCACTGACGCTGGGTCTGGTTACGGCGCTGTATGGCGTCATCTTCGCCGCCGTGCAGTCAGACATGAAACGCCTGCTGGCCTGGTCGTCGATCGAGAACATCGGCATCCTGCTGGCCGGCTTCGGACTCACGCTGATTTTCTTTGCTGATGGCAAGGGCGGGCTGGCGGCGTTGACGCTCACCGCCGTGCTTTATCACGCGATCAACCACGCCTTTTTCAAGGGACTGCTGTTCATCGGCACCGGCTCGGTGCTGCATGCCACAGGTGTGCGTCACATGGGCGCGTTGGGGGGTCTGATCCGGAACATGCCGTGGACAGCGTGGCTGACGCTGGTCGGCGTGCTGGCCATCGCTGGCCTGCCGCCGCTGAACGGGTTCGTGTCCGAATGGCTGTTGTTGCAGGCCTTCCTGCTTACGCCAGACCTGACCCATAGTTATCTCAACATGGTGATTCCGGTTGCTGCGGCGTCCATCGCCCTAGCTGCCGCACTGGCTGCTTATGTGATGGTGAAATTCTTCGGTGTAGTGTTCCTTGGTCAACCCCGTGCCGAGAATCTCAAGCACGCCCACGAGGCCGGCTGGCCCGAACGCGTTGGTATGATCTGGCTGGCGCTGGGCTGCGTCCTGCTTGGCCTGTTCCCGGCTCATGTTATCGACTGGCTGAAGCCGGTGACCCGCCTGCTGCTCAGTCAGACCATGGTCAACGACGGCAACTGGCTGTTGCTGGCGCCGGTGTCGGCCGAGCGCGCGAGTTATGCGCCTGTCCTGTTTCTGATTGTGATCGCCGCGATCACCCTGCTGGTGTTTTTCGGCGTCAAGTGGGTCTATCACGGCCGCGTACGCCGGGCCGACCCGTGGGACTGTGGCTATCCCGAACAGGACGCCCGCATGCAGGACAGTGCAGAAGGCTTTGGTCAGCCGATCCGGCAGATTTTCGAATCGTTCATGCGTGTCGAACGCCAGATGCCGGACCCGTTCGACCGCCAGCCGAAATATCATGGCGAAAGCCACGACCGACTGTGGACGCTGCTCTACCAGCCGATCGCCAACATGGTCGGCTGGCTGTCCGGCCACATCGGCAAGCTGCAGCACGGCCGCATCCAGTGGTACCTGATCTACAGCTTCGCCACGCTGCTCTTCCTGCTTGTCTTTACGCGGTGACTCCATGACAACTGGCATCCTCCTGCAAATCTTCCAGACCCTCGTCGCCATCTTCCTGGCGCCGCTACTCATGGGCTGGGTCAACCAATGTCGCGCCTGGCTGCAAGGTCGCTCG
>SXGU01030121.1_pt1 | contig 21352 bp, 24 predicted proteins | sample 3174531 | NCBI WGS metagenome assembly SXGU01 (sample SAMN11356863, study PRJNA531348) | freshwater metagenome | isolation source: freshwater sample F1-140 | place: China: Fuxian Lake, Yuxi | collected 2017-12-25 | reverse complement strand
GCTTTCCTGTGCTCGCTGAGTGCGCACGCAAGAATCCATTGGATTGAAACACAATGGGCGGTGCTCCCTCAATGCGCGCAGTCTGGAAAGCACCTGGTCACCCCTTCTGATACAGGGAATGGAAATGAACTCGGTCAATGCACGCAGTAAAGGGCCGCCTGCCCCTCCCCTTCAAGTGCAAGAAGGGAGAAGAGATATTTGGTCAATGCGCTTGGTTATGGCCACCAGAGCATGACGGCACGGTGAAATCGACGCCGCAGACTCACACTCGACATCTCGCTCATTCCTCTGATATACAGAACATATATATTCATTGAGAGGTCGCATATGCTCCAGGCCAATGTGCAAGTCCCAGTGTTGATGAGCCGGGCGCAGAAACGCCGTCTGGCCCGCAAGGCCAAAGCCGCAAACCTCACCATGGGGGAGTTACTTCGTCAGGGAGGAGAACGATTTTCTCCTGCCGAAGATGACGCCGCTCTGGATCAGTTCGCCAAACAAGTCACGAGGGCTACTCAACGAGCCATCCAGTCGATCGATAGAACCTTGGCATTGGTCGCACAATCGGAAGCTCGCATTCAAGCCCTGACCAAATCACGCAGAGGGCATTGATCATGGGCCTCACTGAACGAGTCTGGGACGCATTTGCCAGAACGATCCGGTTGGCCGACAAAGTCGAACAGCTCACCACCACCGTATCCAAGCAACAGCTCCACATCGAAGACCTGACCGGCCGTGTCATCCGGCTCGAAACTGCGCTCGAACTTGCTCTTGGAGCGAAACGTCCCAAGAAACTGCCCGGACCAGCTTCCTAGCCTGACATGATTGATTCAACCAAAGCAAAGACTCCCGACCCCTTTTCTCCCCTCCTGCAACCTCACGGATCGCCCTATTTAGATGATCGCAGACCGGCCAAACTCTCGTTTATTTCCCATTAGCTGTGAAAATAACTGGGCCCTGACATGTGATCGCGAATTACGTATCAGGGCCCAATCGCACTATTCTGCAGGGTCCTGTCGGACAGAGTGTATCGTGAGAACCCGTTACTTATTTCCGACAGCAGTACCCTGCACTTTGAAGATAAACCCATCCAGCACAAAAGCCCAAAACCACTGTTCTGAAATCGTGACGTCGGTAAGCCTCGTTCCTCCGGCCTTTCGCGCGGCCTCTGCCATGGCATTCTCGAAGCGCGTGTTCTGATTGATGGGAATCACTCCGAACAGCATGATTCCGGTACTGGTTGCTTCGGTTGGACCGAGTGATTTTTCGTTGGGCCCGATCGGCGCCGACGGAAAACGCAAACTCGTCGATTGACAGGCCACTGTTGTCAGTAAGAGGAGCGCCCCAAGAAGTAAGCTGATGGATCTCATGTGTACCTCCTAAGCTGGATAAGAGTTACTTGTTGGTGACAGCAATCCCCTGTACCTTAAACACATATCCGTTGAGCGCATAACCCCACCACCACCGTTCTGAAATCGTGACATCCGTCAATCGAGTGGCTCCGGCCTTTTGTACTGCTTGGTTATAGGCTTTCTCAAACCGTTCGTTCTGATTGATCGGAATAAATTGGAACAGCAGCATCCCCACACTATTGCCCTCGGTTGGCCCAAGCGATCTTTCATTCGGCCCCACTGGTGCAGTAGGAATTTTGACCTGCGTCGAATGACATGCCGCCGTCGCAAGCAGCAGGGCAACGCCCAACAGTACGCCCATGATTTTCATCATGACCTCCTTGGCTGGTGAGAAAGGAATGACGGGGCCTCTCTATCCTTCTATCGAGTGTCTCTTACGGATACCGAAGCTATCATTATGAAAACCTCTGGTCAACAGGTGCCGCGCTGTGTACTGCTATGCCACAGTAGAAATGTTCTACGCCAAGTGCCAGAAGCCGCGCTGTGCGACATTGATGACCCGAGACAAGACGATCCGAGGCGCACAGTCGGACAATCGATTTCTTCCAGAAGGGAAGAATATTCGACCGAAGCTCCTCAACGAGTTGCCGTGATGGGCTGTTTGGCGATGTGACTCACAGGGATATGGTCGCGATAGACTTGCAGCAAGGTGAGCTCCTCATCATTTTGTTCCTCTACCGGAACCATGGCCAGATCCACTTCGCCCGGCTGCTGCGGGTGCGCTTGCACTCGCCGAAGGATCTTGAAAAATCTCCGCACCAGATTCAGCCAACGCACACTGAGCGATACAATCTCCCATGCTCTGCGGGGATAGAAGATTAACGGGTTTTCAAGCGGCATGCCTGGCCTGCGCATCGTCCGCACTTTGAGCCGGAACATGCCGGCCTCCAGAGGGTGAATCCCTTCCAGAGAGATGCTGCCCCCCAAGCACAACAACAGGAACATCACCTTGTAAATGTCTTGGTCTTTCGCCGCGGCCCGATACAGCACCCGTTCGACATGCTCCTCCGTATAGTATTGTTTCCAGGCGTTACGGTAGGTGCGCTGCCATTCTTCTTTGGACATGAGGGGATGGCCCATGGTGACATGCTCTAAATCGTATTTATTCATGTCCGGCTCGATCCATGCGCCGCGCTCGCAGTGCTGTCGGTGATCTTCCGAGCCAGGCAACGGCGTGAGGCAGAAGAATTCGAGGCCGTCCAGAGGAAGCTCGTTCTTGATGATCTCGATGTCGCGCGCGATGGATTCCGGCGTGTCGGTGGGAAAGCCCAAAATATACCCGGCCACCGTCGTACAGCCATGGTTTTTCCACGCTTGAAGCATCTTCCGGTATTGCCAGATCTTGTTTTGCAGCTTCTTCGCCCCGGCGAGCGAATCGGGGTTGAGGTTTTCAAGCCCGATGAAAATGTTAGTGCAACCGGCTCTGGCGCACTTCTCAATGAACCGTGGAATCTTATAGGCGCCGACATCTACCTGGGCGGCAAACGAAATCGCCAGACCTTCCTCCTCCCGCATCTGAATGCATCGATCGAGAATCGCCTCCCAATTACTGTTCCTCGCAAAATCGTCGTCCGTGATAAAGAATCGCCCGACCCCCTGCTGCAAATTGGCTCGAATAATGTGCTCAATATCATCCGCTGAACGATAGCGGGACTTGCGCCCCTGCACGTTGATGATCGTGCAGAAGCTGCATTGGAACGGGCAGCCTCGCCCCGCATCGAAACTGGAGAGACGGCGAAATGTGTTTTGTACGATCTGGACGGGCAAAAAGGGCGACGGTGAGGACTCAAGACTCCGGCCCTCGTTCAGGAAATTGTATAGAGGCTTGAGTTTCCCCGCGTAGGCATCGCGCAAGACCTCATCCAGGTGGCCTTCTGCTTCTCCGGCAAACAGGCTAATGCCCTTCTCTCCGGCGGCTTGAAGGTCGCGTGGTAGCGTAGGGAGCATGGCGACACAGCCGCTGACATGGAAACCGCCGATGACGACAGGAATATTCTCCTTGAGAAAGTGATCCGCCAAATCGACCGCGCGCGGGAACTGATTGGTTTGCACCCCGACGAAACCCACCATGCCGGACGTATAGCCCTTCATCTTTCGAATGATGGATTGGATGGGGATGACGGTGTTCGTTTCGTCGTAGAGGTCAATGGTAATGGCGACGTCCGCGCCTAACACCTTGCGTTCCTCGCAATCGATCGCGAGGCCGTTCAGAACGGCGAGTGTATTCGAAGGAATGGCCGAACGGATCCACTGAATCACGTAGCCATCGTCGTCGTAGTGGGACGGCTTGATGAGAACGAGGAGAAAGTCTTTGGCTGCGCCCATAACCTGTCGCCCTATCCGGCTTTCTGCACTCCACGAACACGATGAAAGCTAGGACGATTGCGTAGCAATGTCAAGAGAATCAGGCCGCACTGTACACATGGGGGACCACGGCCCATGCGCTGGCCATCACGCCATCTCTCAGGTATACTCCGGCGCTGCATTACCGCTGTTCACACGCAATTATTGTCATGCAGACTTCAGACCCCGGCATAGCGAGCCCTCTGACAACATGCGACGTCCTCGTGGTCGGAGGCGGCCCGGCCGGCTCGGCCATTTCTGCGCTGCTGGCAGAAAAGGGGTGGGACGTTCATGTGCTGGAGAAAGACCGCCACCCGCGCTTCCACATCGGCGAATCGCTGCTCCCTCACACACTGCCGATGTTGCAACAATTGGGTGTGCTCTCGGAAGTCGAAAAGATCGGCATCACCAAATACGGCGCGGAAATTGTCTCGCCGTATCACGGACGATCCCGCACCCTGTACTTTTCAAAGGCGCTGGACGGCTCACAACCGTTTTCCTATGAAGTCAAACGGGCCGAATTCGACAAGATCCTGATCGACAACGCGGTCAACAAAGGAGTCCACGTACATGAGGGCGTCCGGGCGAAACGCGTTGAGTTCCGACACAACTCGACCCATCTGGTTCAGGCTGAAGACCGGACGGGAAACGCAATCACCTACGAAACCAAGTTCGTCGTCGATGCCAGCGGGCGCGACACATTTCTTTCCGGACAATTCGGCGGCAAGTATCGCAATCCCAGCCACAATAGCGCGGCGGTTTTTGGACACTTCGAAGGCGTGAGACGGCTACCAGGAAAGGATGAGGGCAATATCAGCATCGTCTGGTTCGATCACGGCTGGTGGTGGATCATTCCGTTCAAAGACGGCACGACCAGTGTGGGAGCAGTCTGCTGGCCCTCGTATATCAGCACCCGCAAGGTGCCGCTGGAGCAATTTCTGTGGGATACGATCGCCCTCTGCGCTCCCGTGGCGGAACGTATGACCAAGGCCACACTCATCGGGCAAGCCTACGCGGCCGCCAACTACTCCTATCGCCGATCGACCATGCGTGGCGACGGATACTTGATGGTAGGCGACGCCTTCGCCTTCATCGACCCGGTGTTCTCCAGCGGTGTGCATCTGGCGCTCAATAGCGCCACGCTGGGCGCCGACGTCGTCGATGCCTATTTGCGAAAGTCCCCGGCATACCAACGATCCGTCCAGGAGTTTGAACGGGCTGTTCGCTTGGGCGTGAAAACCTATTCCTGGTTTATTTATCACTTCACCCAGCCGGCCTTCCGCAACCTATTCATGTCCGAAGGATCCAAATTCAAAATGGAAGAGGCGATCCTCTCTATTTTAGCCGGCGACGCCTTTGGCAAATCTCCGACGAGACTTCCGATTTTCCTGTTCAAAATCGCCTATTATCTCGTCTATCTGTTCAACTTCAGAGAAAATTGGACGGCATTCCAGCGCCGCATCCGCGGCGTGCCTGAAACCGTGACGACGCTCAAAGATTATGCCATTCACGATCGCCGATAACGACACTGGGGTAGTGCGACTGTGAAATCGACGACCATTCCACCATCCACCATGACGGCCCGGCGAGTTTCGGAAACAACCGCTCAGCCTGGCGTGTCGTATGTCGAATGCGCACAGCTCCCGCTCGTACTAACCGAATCCAGCGCGCACCCCATGGCCGTCGTAACATTCGGACCGGCACTGCCCGGCACATTTCCCTGTCCGGTCATTGCGCTTGATCTCCCTCAGATCGACGGACCTCCTATGGCCGAAGTCTGGACATGCGACAGGCCCGTACAGTTCCACATAGAGCCTGGCTGTTCAATCGCAATGAACGGCAACTTTCTTGTCGGCTCAATGAGTCTCAACGAAGATGCGAACCGGCCCATGGACGCCGCCGCCTATGAGGCTTACAAAGTCATGCTCCATCGGCTCCATAGTCTGGGGTACCCCTATTTATGGCGGATCTGGAATTACTTTCCCCACATCAACGACGATCAGGACGGGCTCGATCGATATCAACGATTCTGCCTGGGACGCCATCACGCGTTGACCAAGGTGCTGGCCGATTTTCCCGCTTCCCTGCCGGCTGCGACAGCCGTTGGAACGAAATCCGGCCCACTGCAACTCATGTTTCTTGCCGGTACGCAGCCAGCCACACATCTCGGCAATCCACGCCAACTAAACGCCTACGAATACCCCCGGCACTATGGACCGCGCAGCCCTTCGTTCGCCCGGGCCACGCTCACTCGCTCGGAGGATGAATACCGGCTCTATCTCGCCGGCACTGCGAGCGTGGTCGGCCATGCAAGCCGCCATGCCGGGCTGCCACGCGCGCAAACGCAGGAAACGATTCGGAATATCCAGGCTGTCTTCGAGCAGGCAACCCATGCCGCAGGCTTCGACCTCATCGGTACACAGCGCCAGGCGCTCTACAAAGTCTACGTGCGCGACTCCGCCTCGCACGCTGAGATTCAGGGCACCATCATGAATTCGCCCCTCTCTCGCGAACATGTCCTGTTCCTCCATGGCGATCTCTGCCGAAAAGAATTGTTGGTTGAAATCGAGGGACTGGTCATCTCTGGTTGATCGTGCGCACACAATCCCCCTGTGTTTAGAAACAATGCGAAGGAGCCGCCGGCAATGATCCCCGCTAGAGTGACTGACCAAAAGCCCAGCCCGCTCAACGGAGCAGGACAGGACCAGACCTCTACGCCACGGTTTTATTTCACGGTCGACTGCGACTGGGTTCCCGGCTCGCAGGCAGGACTCGAGCGCCTGCTGCACCTGTGCGACCAATACCAGATCAAGGGAACGATCTTCTTCGCCGGACGATTCGCGGAAAGCTATCCTGATTTGGTCCGTGAATGCCACCGCCGTGGACACCAGTTAGGGACTCACGGGTGGGCCCATGGAGGGCTGGAGCACGACGAAGACTTTCGCCTAGCCGGCTACGAGCAACAACGGGAATGGATCAGCCGGGCGACCGATGCCGTCGAACAGGCCTCGGGGATACGGCCCGTGATTTTCAGAGCGCCGAATCTCCGTATCGGAGAAGCGACCTTGCGGGCCCTTGAGGATGAAGGCTATCTCTACGACTCATCGGTTCCAGCCAGACGCTTCGACATGGGATTCGGACGTGTGCACTATAGAGAATATTTCTGGGCTCCACTGGAACCCTACAACCCATCCTGGCAAGGGCTGCATCGGCCGGGCAAGAGCAGCATTCTTGAGATCCCCCCCTCAGCCTGCCTCTTTCCCATCAATCTCGCCACGCTGCGCGTACTAGGTTTACCAGCCTTGAAACACATGATCGATTGGATCGGTCGTCGCTCACGGCATCTCGTGTTCTATTGCCACCCGTCCGAATTCATTCATGCCAAGGATCAGACTTTCCCTCGAACAATGTCGATGTGGAATCGGTGGGGGATGAGCCCGGCCAATCTCCCTCTCGTGGACGCCTTCATTGATTCAGTGCTCAACCTCGGCTATGCTCCGGTCACGATGTTCAATGCAATCCCCTGGCAAATCAGCTTGCGACATCCAACTGTGCCGGAACCCGTCGGGTATCAATCCGATCACATCTAATCAAAGGAGGATCAGCAGATGAAACGGATGAGGCCAATTGCGCTGTTACTGTGCATCATGTTCGTCGCAGTCATGGGATGCCGCGGCGGAGGGCAAATTTACAATGTGAAAGACTCTCCAATCACCACCGCAACCGAGAAAGAAATGACGTTGGACCAAGTCACGAAAGCCATTGTCGAGGCCGGCGCTGGACTGAAGTGGAATATGGCAGTCGTCAGGCCAGGACAGATTGTAGGAACACTCAATGTCCGCACGCATCAGGCTGTTGTCGACATCGCATATAACACCAAAACCTACAGCATCACCTATAAGGACAGCGCGAATCTGAAATACAACGCCGAAAAACATACCATCCATGAGAACTATCGTGGATGGATCCTGAACCTGGACAACGCCATCAAAGGCCGACTCACCGCGGCAGGAATGTAATCGTAGCGCGCTTCCCTGCCGCACGATTCGGCAGGGAAGCGCGTATGGGTCGCCCCCGCTCATCCGATCAACTACCGATTATTTGTGTGTGTGTGCTCCGGTATCTCTTGGCAGTGATAGTGGTGGGCCGCTCGCGCAGATTCCGTCCGCTTGAAACAGATCCGATACAGCCCTCTGAGATATAGTCCTCGGCTGATAAGCTTCCACGCCACCATCCTCACAATCCCGGCAATATCCGCCAATGGACGGAAATGACTCGGACTTGGTCCTGACCGCGGTGTAACACTCACAATGACGTGCTTGAGCTCAAACCCTTGCCTGGCTGCTTCGATCAGAATCTCGCTCTCATAGACGAAACTCTCCTGCAGGCCATGCGGAATCGTCACTGCTCGTAACAGCTGGGCAGGGTACAGCCGAAATCCAGACTGGCTATCCTCCATCGGCATCCCGGCCGCCCATCCGATCCAGAAATCCGCAATCCGGTTGGCGGCGTAGCGCCAGAACGACGTCTGTCGTTGGTCGCGCCGCCGAGCGCCGATGATGAATGCAGCGGGATACTGGACTGTTTGCTCCAGAAACGAAGGAATCTCTTCCGGCGCATGCTGGCCATCGGCATCCAGTGTCATGACACCAGCTGCGCCACAAGCTAACGCATGATCAAATCCACGCATGAGGCTGCAGGCCTTGCCGCAGTTCTCATCGTTGCGTAAGACCGTCACATTCAAGCCGGCCAATGCTTGTACTGTCCCATCGACAGACCCGTCGTCCACAACGATCACGTGTGGACAGTGCCGGCGCGCGCGCGCGGCCACCTCACGGACAGTCGCCGCCTCGTTGTAGGACGGAATCACCACCCAATACGATCCCGTCGCTCGTTCCTCGTGAAGCGTATCTCGCAACATGCTGCTCATCATCAGACACTCTTGAGGCACATCTCTCGATAACGACCCAGGATGGTCAAAAAGGCCGGGCAGCAAGGCCGCAGCGAGCGAAGGGCCGAGGAGGTACACACCGAGCTTCGCTCGTTCCGCTCGCATCGATCATACGCGAGCGGATATGTACTTCGCCTTCGACTTCGGTACGTTGAGGGTCTGAGCGATGCGAGAACGCAGCTGACGGCCTTTTTCACCATCCTGCTACGCCATGCCTCCATTCACCCCAATGACCTGTCCGGTAATATATCCGGCTTGCTCTGACAGGAGAAACGAGACCAGCGCCGCCACTTCTTCCGGAGTGCCGACACGTTTCATCGGCACCATCGCTTCGACCTGCTCCGGTTTGAATGCGCTTCTGGTGGAGGGCGATTCGATCAGGCCGGGCGCCACCACATTGACCGTGATACCCCGTGAGGCCAATTCAATCGCCAGCGACTTGCTCGCCCCATGCAGTCCGGCTTTGGCCGCGGCATAGTTCGTCTGGCCACGATTGCCGATCACGCCGGCTAACGATGAGATGGAAACGATCCGCCCCCAGCGCGTGCCGATCATCGGCAGCAACAGCGGCTGCGTGACGTTGAAAAACCCGTTGAGCGAGAGATCGATGACCCTGCTCCACTGTTCGCCGGTCATTCCGGCCATCGGCGCATCCTCGTGCAGACCGGCATTGTTGACCACGATTTGAATCGGCCCGTCCTGCAAGAGCGATTCGAGCGATCGGCCAGTCGCAACCGCGTCGGTGATGTCGAAGGACACGATTGACGCAGTCCCGCCATGCACGTTGATTTTCTCGGCCACCCGTTGCGCCGACTCGGCATGCCGATACGCATGCAGAATCACGGCATGTCCGTCGGCGGCCAGCCGTTCCGCAATTGCTGAGCCGATGACACCGCTCCCTCCCGTGACCAGCGCGCGTCTCTGCGTCATACCGTCGCCCGCTTCAAAAATATCGAGGCGCGCCCGCTCATCACTTCTCGGCCTCCGGATGAAATAGCAAATCGATAGAGAAAACTGTCGTCTCCCATGAACAGGCGCGTCGCATCGATCGTCAGCTCATCCGGACAGTCATCGAGATGGTCGATGCCGAACACCACATCACGCACACCTCCGACATAGCCGATTGACCCGTCCGACGACATCCCTCCATTGAGCAACCCCACATGGACTCCCATCGCTTGCGCCGCATATTCAATCCCCGCCACGGCATCCAGACGCGCACCTCGGCGAAGCGGATTGGACTGGTCGTGATGGGTCTTTGCATGGCAGCGAATCGACGACTCATCCCACGATGCCGCCCGGTCGAGCAGCTGCATGGACCCCGCATGGGGAAGAAAAGCGACTAGTTCGTCTTTGGTCAAATGCGGCATGGCTCAAGATCCACAACCAGCTGCTGGCTGTCCGACAGGCTGAACCCGATAGTTCGCCCGCCGCCGACGGAGACGGCGCTCAGAAGAAGTAACGAGCGGGCGGCGGGATTGTCTTGCCGAACCCGTTCTAATTCGGAGTCTTCAAGACCGGCTGTTTCAACTGTGTCTGCTGCTTCGAGACGCAACCGCATGACGGGAGATGAGCCGCCCGTGGGAGGTGTCAGCACAAGCGCCACGGCAAATCCCTCGGTAATGGGGCGGGCTTGGCTGAGCGGCTGCGGCACGACCAAATCGTAGGCTACCAGCAACACCGGTCGTTGCTCCACACACACGACTGTCGCCGCTTCCAGCAAACCGGATGCAAATGAATCGTCGTAGCAGGACAGCGCCGTTGAGGATTGTTGCCCGGCCGTCGCAATGCCCCAATAGCCCGCGGCTGTATTATGCACCGATTGATGAAACAGCGTCGGGGAAATCATTCGATCCGGCAGACACAGGGCGCGACAGAGTTTGTCAAACACACCCATTTCGCCCCCCGAAGAGGCAAACACCGTCGGCACCTCGCGAGGATCCAAACCAGATTGGCCGATGGCTTCTTGGGCAACCTGCATGGCCCACCGGACGCAGTCGCTGCTCCGCCGCCGTTCATTCGGAGGCAGCAGTTCCGCTTCCGGATCGGGCACAACTCCCGGTCTATAGGGGCGAATCCCGGCGAGCACTTCTCGACCGGCATCCCAACCGGCAAGGCCCGAAGCCAGGAGACCGATGCCGCCGATCGCTACCTTCATGGCAATTTCCCCAAAACCAAGCTGCAGTTATTTCCCCCGAATCCAAAGATATTGCTGACCGCGCACGACATCGAGCCGATCTGATTCTCGCGAAGAATCCGGCTTTTCAAGGAAGGGTCTACACGCCGGCAATTGAGCGTCCCGGGCATCAGCCCCTGGGCCAGACAGAGGGCGGAAATGACCGCTTCCGTGATACCGGCGGCGCCTAAGGTATGCCCGGTCCAGCCTTTGGTTGAACTGCATGCAGGCCGAGCCCCGAAAATACTATAGACGGCCTTGTCCTCGACTGAATCGTTCGCCCGCGTCGCCGTCCCGTGCAAATTGATATATTCAATGTCCTCAGCACGAAGCGAGGCCCGGGCCAAGGAGTCTCGAATCGCGCGAACCGCCCCCGCCCCTTCGGGATGCGGATGCGACATATGATAGCCGTCCGTGCTCTCACCATAGCCGAGGAGGGCGATGGTTCCGCGCCCACCCACTCGTTCGCTGGACTCCAGCAATGCGTAACCGGCCGCCTCCCCCAACGACAGCCCGTCGCGATCCTCGTCGCAGGGTCTGCATGGGGCCGCCGACAAAAGTTGCAGCGCAGAAAACCCGTACAACGTCGTGAGGCAGAGGCTATCCACTCCACCGACCACAGCGGCATCGCACAAACCGGCTTGTATCAATCGCGCAGCAGTCGCAAAGACTTTTGCGCTCGAAGAACAGGCGGTCGAAATCACCATGGCCGGCCCCTGCAACCCGAGACAGGTCCTCACGAAATGACCAAGAGAAAACATGTTATGCGTGTATCGATACCGTGGAACATACCAGGCCGGCAGCCTATCGCTATGCGGATCGCGCTCACGGTAGGCATGTTCGGTTTCGAGAATCCCGGACGTGCTGGTACCCATCACGACCGCGATCCGATGAGCGCCGTATCGCTGCTTCGCCTCCGCCGCCGCCACCATGAAACCATCCTGCTGAAGGCCGAGCCACGCCAGCCGGTTGTTGCGGCAGTCGAACGGCCGTAGTTCATCATCGAGCGAAAAATCCTCAAGGCCGGCGACTCGCCCGATCGATGTTTTCAGCGTCACATCTTCGAAGTCGCACGGCTTCAAGCCTGACCGGCGTTCGCGGAGCGCTTCCAGGACAGGCCCGACTCCTCGGCCATTCGCCGTCACGAGGGTATAAGCGGACAATGTCAGGGGAGTCATCGGTTTTGGATCAGGCATCAGTCGCCTCCCGTTGCGCCATTAACCCTGAAAAGAGCAGACAGCAAAACGATCCGCAGGCTGCGGTCATACCAATTGCATGGAGCACGGGGATCTTCGAGAAGGCCAACAGGCCGAACACGAGAATCGTCGTCGCACTACAGACCAGCAGACCAAAGACGGTCTTGGCTCGCTCGATGCCAGTCCCCTCCTGCCGATTGAAGAACAGAGAATAATCGAGCCCCAACCCGATCACAAGCAGAAAGGTTGCCACATGAAATAATGAGAGCGACTCACCCGATCCATTCACAATGGCAGCCACAACGATCAATGCGCAGCCGATCGGAGCCAGTACCGGTCGGAGCCGAGTGAACGATCCCAATCCGACTGCCAGCGACACTGCAATGGCCACGGTTCCCCACCCCACTAATTGCGTCATCCGGTTGCGATAGGCCCGCATCAGCCGATTCGATTCTTCCTTCAGGTCCACATAACTCACCGAGGCGTCTCCCCAGTCTGCAACCGCCGTCTCAAGTTGGCGCCGATCGAGGACTCCGCGGAGCGGAACAATAGCCAGCCATTCACTCTGATGCGAGAACAGCAACGATTCCAACTTCATCCCCAATACCATTCCCTTGAAGGTTTCTCGATCGATCGGCCGCTGCCTCCGTGCCTCATCCACGGCCGACACGAATGGCGTAAACAGTCCAGGTTTAAACGGCAGCCCCTTCTGCGCGGCATCGAGATTCCTTTCAAGCACCTCCCGATCAGGCAAGGCCTTCAGCCGTTCCTGCTGCACATGATGGCTCGGCAGATAGCGCGAGACAATGTCGTAACCGGACAACACACGACCTTCTCGCAGCTGCTCCAACCTCGGCATCACGGCTTCTGCCTTCACCAAGAGAGCCTCGACAGCCGTCCCCTCGACGACTAATAGATCCCGCACATCCGGCGCGCCCAGTTCCTGTCGTAACTGTTGATCCAGCTCTTTTTTGTCCACTGACAGGGGGCTCAGGCTTTCCAGATCTTCCTGCCAAATCGGCGTATCAGACCATATCAATACGATTGCCGCAAGAATGACCGCCACCGGCACCACAATTCTCGCTTTAGACAGACCATCTACCAAGCGCCCCAGGCCCGGTCGGATTTCCCGAGGGACGAATCCGGCAGGGATACAGACAGGCAGCACCCACCGAGTCACCACCGCCGCCGTTCCCAGCCCTGCCAATGCAAAGAGTCCCAGTTGCGCCAAGGCAGGAAAGCCGGCAAGCAACAACGATGAAAATCCAATGGCCGTCGTCACGATCCCCAGGCGCATTGTCGGCCAGATCGCGCGCATCGTCGCCGGGGCAGACTCCTTCCGAGTCAGATGGCTGAACAAATGAATGGGGTAGTCGTCCACCACGCCCAATAGCGTAATGCCAAACCCCAAGGTGATGCCGTGGACAAACCCAAACGAACTGTTCACCGCAACCAGGCCGGCCAAGATTCCGCTAGTCAGTGGAATCAGACTCAAGGCCAGCAGAATCAGCGATCGATAGGTGACATAGAGAAAGAAACAGACCATCAGCGCCGCCGCGACCGAAAGCCACCGGATCTCTTCCTCGATCGTTTGCTGGATTTCCACCGCAAAGACCCCAGGGCCGCTCATGAGCATTCGGACTGATGGGGAGTCCCCACGGATCTGTTCAAAGACCGTCTGGATATGCTGTTGAATCGCTGCTTGCGCCTCGGCATCGAACCCGGCGGCTTTGGTTTGCACCACGAGCAAGGCCCGGCGGAGGTCCGCCGACATCCAGACCTCTCGATGCTTCGTCGGCGCCTCCCGCTCAGACCACGACTGGAGAATCCCCATGAACTCACCGGTGGGATCGGACGGAATAAATTCTTTGACCAGAAAACCGAGTGGAGACTGGAGATCCTCCAGCCGTCTCTCAAGCGCTTCGCGCAAGGAGTCGGCCGAGAATGTGCTCTCGTGCAGAGTGGCGCTCAGCAGGTACCGCAGCCGAAACAAGATCTGCTGTTCACTGGGAGAAATCCCCTGCGCCCCATTCCCCACAAAATCAATGTGAGCATTCCCTTGTAGCCCATCGCTCAGCCCTCGACTGAGCCTGGCTAACTCGTCCGGATGCGCCCCCTCGATCGCCACAAGAATCAGCCGGCCAGCGAGACCCGACCGCACTTGAGTCAGCAACAGCCGCTGTGTGTTGGTGGTCCCTTCAGGAAGGAGATCGCTCAGGTCGCTATGGACCGACAAGTCGGTTACCGTGACCCAGAGTGCGCCGACAAAGCACAGGATCCAGACAACAACCGGCCACCGAACGGCTCTCATTTGGCTGCCCCTCGGTGAAGCGTCATCACCGATTGGTCGCCATCCGCCATATGGATCACGATGGTGCTGATCCTCCCCTCGGAACCCGAGAATACAATATCTGCAACCATCGATCGCCCGGCCGGATCACGAGGGCGTAACCGCAACATCCATTTGAGCCTGGTTCCCTCTATGGCCGTCTCATATAACTGCATGAGCCGGCCTGCATCTCCGGTAAAACTGACCCGAAACGCCTCGACGAATCCGCGCAGGCCCGGATAATCTTCTAGTGAAATGGTCTTCTTCACCCGCTTCCGTTCGCTCTCGAAGGTCACGATATCCCCCTCGACGACATAGCGCTCACGGTACGGTTCCAACACTTCTTTTTCCAGCCGAGACGGTGGTGTGAAGCGCAACAGGCCGCGCACAACGAGTGGCGCGCTCAGCAACGAGGAATACGTCGCCTCTTCAAACGACACCGACGGCTCCCGCACACTGTCAAGCGCAGCCATGACCTGCTCAACCGTCCAACCCTGGCTCTCAGAGGCTCCGTGAGGCTTAGCACTCTCCTCAGTTGCCCCGAGCCCAGATCCGGTTAAGAACAGAAGACACAGTGGCAGCAACCAGTTAATTCGAATCATCCCAAAATCCATAGAAGTTGAACCAATTGTCAGGCGCAAGGCGGCAGACTTCTTCGAGACGGCCGGCAAATCGTTGCACCTCCTGCGTCAGATCGCCATCCCGGCGGTCATGTGGCACACCAGCCTCGCCGCTGAATGACTCAAGGCGCACGTCATAGCGGTTCCCTCCCTGATAGAGCCCGAAAAACAGCACCACCGGAGCCTGAACCACATGAGCCATGCGGATTGGCCCGGTCGGAAATCTGGCTTCACGACCGAAAAACGAACATACGACGGTTTGATCCTGCGGCGTCACACGGTCACCCATCACACCGACGATCCCGCCCTGTTCGAGACATTCCTTCACTTGTAGGAGCGCATGAATCCCGCCTGTCTGAATCACCCTGTCGGCCATTGTGGGATTCAATGTCTGGGTCAGTTCACGGATCAACGGAGCATTCTGTTCATCCATGAGGACCCGGATATCGAGCTGCCGCCCGAGAAGACCCATCGCCCGGACCGCCTCGAAACTTCCGAGATGCGCGCCTAATAACACACAGCCCCGTCCCTTGGCCAGCTCACGATCCAGCACGTCCAACCCATGGAACCGGATGTCGAAGAGATCGAACTGTCCACGGAGCAAATAGACTCGGTCGAGAATCGTGGAAGCGAAGGCACGATAATGGCGGAACAGTTCGCCCCATCCGGCAGGCCGGCCAAACACCCGCTCACGGAATCGCGCAATGGCCCGGCGGGCAGACCCTGATCCCAACAAGTAATACATACAAATCGGATAGAGCAGCGCGCGGGCGGCCGGCCGGCCGAGGAATTGCGCGACCCAGGCCATGATCCGAATACCGGCGCGGCTGCCGCGCTCCGATTGCTGTCGCCACGCGAGGCTCACGCCTCTTCCATCTGCGCCGCCGCCCCGGATGCCAGCTCAATCACGCCGGACGCAATGAGCCTGGTCCCGACCCGGCAAGAAAACGAGGCCAACGCAGCCTCATCCTGATCCACGCGAATGGTGACGGCCTCGCCGGGCTTCAACGGAGAGGAGAATTTCACCGTGGGCAACCCCCTCACCGACGGCGACGCCGCACCGTGACGCAACGTCTCGATCACTTCGCCAAGCAACACCACGCCCGGCACGACCGGGTGTCCGGGGAAATGCCCCGCAAGCGAGGGATGATCGTGGCCGATCGACACCGTTCGTTCATGCGCCATCGCCTTCCCTCTCCAGCCATTGCCGGGCCAACTCGCTCACGGATTCTCGTGGAAGCTTGCCGGTCGCATTCCGTGGCAGACTCGGCACGCAGACCAACGGGCGAGGCATGAACACCGGATCGACATGTGCGCGCAACTTGCGCTGAATCTCTTCGCTGGTTTTGCCGGGAGCCACGACAAATGCCATGAGCCTTGTGACGAAGCCGCCCCCCTCATCCGGCAAGAAGAAGACTCCGTCCTGAACGCCGTCGATCTGCACCAGTGTTTGGTTCAAATCACCAAGCGAGACACGATGGCCTGCAACATTCACCTGATCCGCTTCTCGGCCATGCACGATGAACGTTCCATCCGAATCGACCGTCATGCGATCCGGCACCGGCACAGGCGTCGGAAGATACCAGGCCTGCACCAGACATGAGGATACGTCCTGCGCGACATGCACCCCTTCCAACAGCTGCCACCGGTCGCCGTCGATGGTGCGCCGTTCGGCTATGCTGCCGGCTTCGGCAAACCCGAAAATTTCATGGACCTCGGCTTGAAAATGCCCCTCAGCCTGCTGTGCCAAGTTGTGAGACAGTGGGGCCGTCGCAGAGAGGATGAGTCCTCCCGGTGGCATACAGATACTCTCTGACACACAAGCGCGAAGGTGCAAGGGCGTCGTCACGAGCATCCATCGGCCCGCCACATCGGCCAGCACACTCCTGATATCAGCAGGAAACAGCGGCCGCCCGGCATACATCGCCAAACCATGTACGATCGGCAGCATCACAGACGCTTCTAGCCCAAACATATGCTGATGCGGAACGGTCGCCACCACCGAAAGATGATCCCCTGCCGTGATCCCGAGTCTCGCTCCGGTCGCCTGGGCCACAGCCGTCAAGGCTCCCCACGTCTTCTTATTAGGCACCGGCCTGCCGGTGCTTCCGGAAGTGAACGCGACCGCCACGACTTGATCCAACGGAATCCGTGGAATATCTCCCTGCCACGAGGCCTGGCCTCCCCTCAGTTGGATGGAAACAGAATCGATCCCCTCGATGGTATCGTCTCGATCCGTCAACGCATAACTGCCGGCAAACTCTTCGGCGATCCGAAGCAGCGATTGAGACGCCCGGTTTTGTGGAAGCAACGTCACCTGCCGCCGCATGATGGCGGCAGCGAATCCCACGAGAAAGTCATATCGGTTGGTTGCAAGATTCAGTACCGTAGGCCGATCGGGCAACGACTCCGCCAAGAAAGCCGCATCGGCCAAAAACCGGCGGACAGTGCGCGGCCCTTCCTGATCCCAGGCCAGTACACCATCGAAATCGTAGGGGCCGATCAAGGGGGTCTCACGCATGGCCCTATTGACCGTCACTTCGTGCGGTTCTTCTCAATGGCGGACGCCAACGCCCGCAGGGATGAAAAGATCGTTTTGATCTGAGGATCGCTGGACTTGAGTTGATATCCGTAGGTTTGAGAAATCGCCAGCGAGAGCTCCAACGCATCGATCGAGTCGAGCCCCAACCCGTCACCGAACAACACAGCCTCCGGTTCAATGGCAGCCGGATCAGTCTTGAGTTTGAGCGTCTGCACAATCAGCTTGGCGAGGTCTTGTTCGAGCAACGACAAACCGGGCTGTTCCATATCTATACCGAGTCCTTCACCGCCCGATAGTCTCGCAAGAGCCCGCTGAACCACTCTTTCACGGTACAGGCCCCAAAGCCCGATCCTTTCAAAGCCTCAACGATGGTTTCAGAAGGCACGCACTGTTCCGTCGTTTCCCACCAATAGGCCATGAGTTTCTTCATGTCCTGATTGCCGGTCCCGGTGGCGAACGCGGCCCCTAACAGGGTCTTGATATAAAACCGTGACAGGAGCAGTACGAGCGCCGATCGGGGTCGTGAGATCTCCAGTAGCATGACAATCCCTCCCGGCTTGAGCACGCGCCGATACTCGGCAAACGCGCCCCGAAGGTCCGGCACATGCCGAAGCGCATAGCCCATGCTGAGAAAATCGAAATGTCCATCCGGGAACGGCAGCCGCTCACCGACCCCGCGCACCAAATTCTGGCACGGGCCCTTCTGGGCTTCGCGCAACATGCCGATGCTGGGATCGAGTCCGACGACCAAGCCGGCCGGGCCGACCACACTCCGCGCGCATTGCGTCACCAACCCTGGTCCACATGCGACGTCGAGCACCCGCATGCCCGGCTTCAGTCCAGCCGACTCAAGCGCTTGTTTCCGATACCACAATCCGGACCCGAACCCGGTGGCCTTGTCGATATTGCGGTATTGATAGGCTGTTCGGTTGAACAGCTCATTGAGAAATCCCTGCCTGGCATCCTGCTCGTCATAGTATCCGTGTAACGGCGGATGGGGAGCGATTGGCTCAACGGCCTGACTTTGGTGCTGCTGGCTGGTCTGCTCAGTGGATCGATTCATGGGAGAATCCCGAGTCTCCAACTACTACACTTGTAGCAGGACACTCTATACACGGGCAATAGCAAGCCATCCACATTCTTGAGTATGCTTTTGAGGCAACACCACCAGCCCCGCAGGATGCTCAAAAAGGTCGTTCAGCAAGGCCGCAGCGAGCGAAGATGGCGAGGCGTACGCTTCGGTACATTGAACCTCTGAGCGATGCGAGAACGCCGCTGGTGGACTTTTCAGCATCCTGCTAAGGAAGAATTACCATTTGATGGCTCTTGCGAGCTACTACCCCACGCAAACACCACGCCTCCAGCCTACTCCCCATACAGGCCCGAACTCCCCATCGTTTCTCTCCTATAGATCCACCGGACTTGAACGGGTAGACTGGGCAGACAACTATCCCCTGACAAAGCAGCCCCGCCATGCTGGAACTCCGGCCAACCTGCGAACGCTGCAACAGATCGTTACCGTCTGACTCACGTGAGGCACGCATCTGCTCCTATGAATACACGTTCTGCACCGCATGCGTTGCAAGCGTGCTGCACAATGTCTGTCCTAACTGTGGTGGTGGATTTGTACCTAGACCAATCAGGCCGTCAACGAATTGGGGAAACAATAACTACCTCGGCAACGACCCGGCTAGCACCACTCTGAAACACCGGCCGGTTGATTCCACCGAACATCACACATTCGTAGCCACCCTCAAAACAATCCCATCTGAAAAGCGGTAGTGCTGAATATGCAGGGGAGCAGACGTTGCCTCGTACATGGCGTCGCAATTCCGTTTTGATCCTGCATACGCCACTCCAGGCACGTACCACACGATTCAGCCACAGACCCTGTCTTCCCTCCAAAAGTAGGATAGCGCTCCGATGCCAGGATCTATAGAATCCACTGGTATGGAGGGCATGATGGTATCTCGGTCCAATCATCGAATCTATCCGCGGTATCCGATGCAATATCCGATCATCTTCGGGTGGGCATCTGGTGTGGGAGAGGGACGCGTCACCAACCTCTCGTTCAGTGGATGCACGGTCCAGTGCGATCGCAGCCCCCTCGTGGGTGCAGAGGTCCGTGTCAGTATCCTCCTCCCCGATCGGACGCAATCGCTGCCCATTGAAGAAGGCACGATTAAATGGGCGGAAGGCCGTCAGTTTGGCGTGGAGTTTCAGCGCCTCGCCCTCGATGCTCGGCAACGGCTCAACCGTACCTTACGCGAGGCACTTATCCATCGCCTGAAGATGCACCCTACCCGACTAGACCAGTTAAACGTGCCAGCCTAACGATGCACCGCCTCCAGAAAAGGCAGCGGGCGTCTTATTCTTAAGGCACACGTCACACCAATGGCCTACGCCATCCCCATCCGTCTCGGATTTATCGCATGGTGGCGGTATTCCAGGGTCGGCACTCACACCAATATCCCTCCACGCAAGCACGGCGCCACCTATCACTGGAAGACACTGCCTCGTTGACTCTGCCGCTGTATTCAGATACCTACCTGCTCATGCCCGTCATCGATACCACCCACGCCCTGTTTGTTCTTGAGGTCCTCGGCGTACTGGCCATTCCGGGACCGACGAACTCGCTCCTCTTCATATCGGGAATGTCGCGCGGCCTCCAGGCAAGCCTGAACCTCATTTTTGCCGAAGTCGGAGCCTACCTCATTTCAATATCGTCATTGGTGTTGGTGCTGGAACCGGTGACGAGAACGCATTCCATAGTGCCCCAACTGCTCCGTGTGGCCTGCAGCATCTATCTGATACATCTGGCCATCAGACTGTGGCGATCGGGAGGGCGTGAACTCCTAGATTCTCATCCGATCACCGTTCGCCGCGTCTTTTTCACCACATTGATGAACCCCAAAAATTTAATCTTCGCCTTCGGCATCTTTCCCACACCCAGCGCGGAGCCCGGCGAGCTGCTCCCCTACCTGGCCGGGTTTTCTGGCATCTGTACCGGAGTCGCCTCCGGCTGGATCGTAGCAGGAGCCATGATTCAATCCAACGCCGCGCAACAGATACATCTCGGATGGGTATATCGCGGCGAAGCGTTCCTGCTCGCCGGATTCGCGATCGTGATCTTTGTTTCTGCATACTCCTGAAAAAGAGACCACTTCACATCGTTCTCGGCGCAGACCTTCGACGTTGACTGCTCATGCGCATAGCGGCCTTCATGGGAGTCTGATCCTGTTGTTTTTGGCTACTTCCTGTAGAATGGAGATCTCTTCCTACCCGCTCCCCGACAAACAGGCCGATACCTACCGGCCAAAAGGACCTTCCATGACTCAGCAATCACCCATCACTGAACGCGTTCTCACTTTTTTACAAGGCTCCCCTGAGTGCGACTTTGAAGCATTGGTTACCCGTTATCCGGAGTTCAGCTGGAACGAACTGTATCTCGAAGTGTTCCGCTTGAGCCGGCGCGGCCTGGTGACAATCACGAGAGGTGTTGGGACGTGTACCATCAAATACGTCGCCGCTCGCTCGTAGCGGGGTCGGGAGGCTTTTCTTGACGGCCTCATGCCGATGTTCGCACAACCTCCACCTGAGCAGATTTACAAGCACGCCCGAGTATCGGCTTCTTCCTGCTGAGAATAGGTCACGCCCCATTTCCAGCACGTGCATGGTGTTGTAAACATGCGGTATACTTATTCCTGTGACGAGTCACCCTTCGTACGGAGGCTCGCATGGCACGGAGCAATCAAGAGCAATCCTACCGAGCACGCGCGTTGAAAT